>Ga0111538_10001079_pt1 | contig 38126 bp, 31 predicted proteins | sample SoiMethybrSBSTD1_FD_79669 | JGI IMG/M metagenome (GOLD analysis project Ga0111538, IMG submission 79669) | Bulk soil microbial communities from a Populus tree surrounding site in Tennessee, USA - Soil MetaG P. TD hybrid SBSTD1 (version 2)... | ecosystem: Environmental > Terrestrial > Soil >...
GTGACCCGTGACCAGTGACCCGTCGATACCCGGTAGAATGCGTCCCTTGAGTGGAACGGCACCAGTCACCAGTCACCGGTCACCAGTCACGCCTTTATAGCCATGTGCGGAATCGTAGGCGCCGCCTCCACGCGCGATGTGGTGGACGTCCTGATCGAGGGGATCAAGAAGCTCGAGTATCGTGGCTACGACTCGGCAGGGATCGCGTTCCTGAAGAACGGCCACCTGGAGCGCCTGCGTTCGACCGGGCGCGTCGCGCACCTCGAGGAGGTCGCCCGCAAGAACCAGACCGAGGCCCGCACCGGGCTGTCCCACACCCGCTGGGCGACGCACGGCGCGCCGAGCGAGGCGAACGCCCACCCGCATTTCTCGTCCGGCAGCGGGCTCGAGATCGGTGTCGTTCATAACGGCATCGTCGAGAACTACGAGGCGATCCGCTCGCGCCTCACCGCTCTCGGGTATTCATTCTCGTCCGAGACCGATACGGAGGTTCTGGCGCACCATGTCCATTCCCTGGTGATGGCGAAGGGCTTGAGCCTCTTCGAAGCCGTCAGGGAAGCGAGCCAGGAATGGGAAGGCGCGTACGCCGCGGGATTCATTTGCAGTCGCGAGCCCACTACCGTGGTCGGTGCGCGCAAAGGCTCGCCGCTCCTGGTCGGGATCGGCCGGGGCGAGAACTTTCTCGCTTCCGACGCGAGCGCACTCATCAGCAAGACGCGGGAAGTCGTCTACCTGCTCGAAGGGGACATCGTCGAAGTGCAGCCCGAGCGCGTGCGCATCCGCGACGGGGAAGGCAGGTTCGTGGACCGGCGTTCCACGATCAGCCGGCTGTCCCAGGAGTCGGTGGAGCTGGGGCCGTTTGCCCACTACATGCAGAAGGAGATCTTCGAGCAGCCGGGCGCGCTGGGCAACACGCTCGAGATGGTGTTGAACGCGCAGTCGCTGCAGCCCAACCTGTTCGGCGCGGAGGCCGAGGCGGCCTTCGGCCGGACCCGGCAGGTGCTGCTGCTCGCGTGCGGCACGAGCTATCACGCCGGTCTCGTCGCGCGCTACTGGCTCGAAGCCATCGCCGGATTGCCGGCGTCGGTCGAAATCGCGAGCGAATACCGCTATCGGGACCCGGTGGCCGTGCCGGGGACGCTGGTGGTGACGATTTCCCAGTCGGGCGAGACCGCCGACACGCTGGCGGCGCTCCAGCATGCCCAGCAGGGCGGGCTTAGCGACGCGCTCTCGGTCTGCAACGTGCCCGAGTCGGCGTTGCTGCGCCAGTCGAACCTGCGCTTCCTGACCCGCGCCGGTCCCGAGATCGGCGTGGCTTCCACCAAGGCGTTCACGACCCAGTTGGCCGCCCTTTTCGTGCTGACGCTGGTGTTCGCCAAGATCAGGCGGCGCCTGTCGCCCGAGCGCGAACGGGAGTTGATCGGCCAGCTGCGGCACCTGCCTGCCGCCATGGAAGCGGTGCTGTCGGTGGAACCGCAGGTGCATGGCTGGGCGCGGCGCTTCCAGCCCAAGCATCACGCGCTCTTCCTCGGCCGAGGCGTGCACTTTCCGATAGCGATGGAAGGGGCGCTCAAGCTGAAGGAGATCTCCTACGTGCACGCGGAGGCTTACGCCGCCGGAGAGCTGAAGCACGGCCCGCTCGCCCTGGTGGATTCCGAGATGCCGGTCGTGACGGTCGCCCCCAACGACCAGCTCCTCGAGAAGCTCAAGTCCAACATGCAGGAAGTGCGCGCGCGCGGCGGCGAGCTGTACGTGGTCGCGGACCGGGATTCCCAGGTCGCCGAGAGCGAGGGCGTGCACGTCATACGCCTGGTCGACCACGCCGGGCCGCTCTCCCCCATCCTGCACGTGATCCCGCTGCAGCTACTCGCCTACCACGTCGCGCTCTTGCGCGGGACCGATGTAGACAAGCCCCGTAATCTCGCGAAGAGCGTGACGGTCGAATAAGACTAGGCACCGCGCCGCGGCTTGCGCTCCGCGCGAGCGGCAAGGCTGTCGTAAAGCCAATCAGGAAGCACCCGCAGCAGGCGCGCCACGATTGCCATCTGCCACGGAATCACTGCGAGGGATTTGCCGCGATCGACGATCGCAGTGATTTTTCCGGCCGCCTCATCCGCGGACAGCATGAACGGCATGGGGTATGGATTCCTCGCTGTCATGGGCGTCGCGATGTATCCCGGGCATATGGTGGTGACGGTGACGCCGCTGTCTCTTAACTCGACGCGCAGGCTTTCGAGACACGCGATCGCCGCCGCCTTCGATGCCGAGTAGGCCGCGGCGCCCGGCAGTCCACGGTAGCCGGCCACGCTCGCGATTCCGGCGAGCCTGCCCCGTCCGGCCGCCCGCATCGCGCCGATGAAGGGCTGGAACGCGTTGACCATGCCCATCACGTTGATGTCGAAGATCTCGTGAAATGCCGGAATATCCTCGGCATGCTCGGCGAGCGTGCCGACACTCACCCCGGCATTGGCGATGACGACATCGGGAGTCCCGTGCGCCGCAATGAAGGCGCGTCCAGCAGTCGAGAGCGCGCCGGCATCGCGCACGTCGAGCGGGTAGACTTCGCACGGCACGGCAAGCTCGCCGGCAAGCCTTTCCAGTTCGGCTTTGCGCCGCGCGATGAGACCCAGCGTCGCGCCCGCGGCGGCATAGCGCCGCGCGAGCGCGGCGCCCAGACCGCTCGACGCTCCGGTGATGATTACCCGTTGCGCCCCACCCATAAGCGATTCAGGGGGTGCGGGGAAACGGGAAGGCCAATCGGAACTTCAGGAAGGGCTCAACCCCGTCCGGAAGTGCCCGGATTTTCAGTTGCGGGGGGTTCGGGGGGAATGGGAAGTCCCCTCGGATTCTCAGGAAGGGGCCCATTCCCCCTGATCATTTTGTTCCGCGCCGCTGCCGGGCGATCCGCACCAGGTCGTCGAGAACCACGACCATGTCCTTGATCGAAGGCGCCATGCTGCCCGAGGTGATGTAGCGGCCGTCCACGGCGAGCGAGGGCGTTCCCTCGACGCTGTAGAGTTTCATGGCGCGCACGGCGCGGGCGATCTTTCCGTCCACCTCGGGCGAGAAGTACGCGTCCACCCATTTCCGCTTGTCTATGCCGTTCTTCACCGCCCACTGCTCCATCACGTCGGGCTTGCTCATGTGGAGCTCTTCCACGTGGTAGCTGCGAAAGACGCGGGCATGCAGCCGTTCGGCCTCGTTCAGGAGCTCCAGCGTGTAGTAGATGCGCGCGTGCGGGGTCCAGCTGTCCTTGAGAATCGCCGGTATGCGGCGCACCGTCACGTCCGACGGCTTGCTCTTGGTCCACGCTTCGAGGAATGGCAGCAACTGGTTGCAATACGGGCAGCCGTACCAGAAGAAATCGATGACTTCTATCCGCTCGCCGGTTTCGACCTGCTGCGGCGGCTCGATCAGCCGGTACTCCATGTTCTGGCGCGCGCGCGGTGGCTCCTGGGCAAGGAGCGCGCTGCTCAGCGCGGCAAGAGGCATGGACGGCAGCGCGAGCAGCAGTGTGCGGCGGCGATTCATGTGTGCGCTCCTATTTTTTCCCCGCGCGCGGCTGGCTGCGCGCCATGGCAATGAGCTGATCGAGATTTGCGAGGAACTTCTCGTAGTCGACGCTGCCGTTGGCGCCGGAGTTGCCCTTCATCGACGGCGAGATGAGGTAGCGCCCGTCCACCACCAGGATCGGCGTATGCGGTACGTCGTGGTTGCGCGTCAAGTCGGCCGCCCGCTGTGTGCGGCTGGTGACGGCGAAGGAGTTGTAGGTGTCCTCGAACTTCTTGCGATCCACGCCTTTGGCAGCTACCCAGTCGAACAGCGGCTTCGGGTCCTTGGCAAGCATTTTGGGATTGAGCGCCTTCTGCTGGTGGATCGCATTGAAGAGCTCGCGGTGCAGCTTGTCGACGAGCCCCATGGCCTCGATCGTGTAGTAGGTGCGCGCAAGCTGCAGCCACGAGCTGTCGAGCACCGCGGGCACGCGCCGGAACTCGACGTCCGCGGGCTTGCGCTTCAACCAGGTCTCGAGCGGGGGCTGCAGGGCGTAGCAATGGGGGCAGGCGTACCAGAAGAACTCGAGCACCTCGACCTTGCCCTTGCTGTCGGTGGGCTGGGGCTGTGCCAGGACCTCGTAACTGGATCCCTTTTCGAGCCCGGCCGCGGTACCGGGCAGTGCCAGGCACAGGCAGGCCAGCATCAAGAAGAGTTTCATTGATCTCATCGCATCTCACTCGTTATTGTTGCCGGGGCCGGTCCGACTCCTGCACCTTGACGAGGGCGGTGTCGTAACCGTTCTGCTTCAGTGTCTCGCGGGCGCGGTTTAGTTCCTCTATGCTCGCGTACGGACCGACGCGCACGCGGTGCATCACGCCCTTGTCGGGCAGGTTCGCGGTCTGGATGATCGCCTCGACGCCGACCAGGGCGAGCCGGGCCTTGAGATTGTCCGCGTCGGGCGCGTTCTGGAAGGCGCCCGCCTGGAGGAAGAACGTCTCACGCTCGCCCGCGGTTGACGGTTTCTGCGTTTCTTTCACCTGCTCGCCGGTCGCCGGCTGCTCGCCCGGGAGGATCTTGTAGAAATCGAAGCGGGGCTTGGCGTCCGGGGCGGCCTTGGCCGATTTGTCCTCGGCTTTGACCTCGTTCTTCGCGGCAGGCTGCGGCGCGGGCTTGGCCAGAGGCGCGCTGCGCGGGAAGGGACTGGGCATCTTGTTGATGTACCACGCCACCCCGAGCGCGATCGACAGGCCCAGCACCAGGCCGATCAGGATGCCGACGAGAAGCGAGCCGCTCGCCGCACGCGAGGCGGGCTTGCGCTCGGGTTTTTTATAGTCCTTCGACACCCCGTTATCTTACCTCAGCGGGCGTGTCAGGAACGGCGCTGCGCGCGGCTACATTTTCTCGGGCGCGGAGACGCCGAGCAGCCCGAGTCCATTGCGCACGACCGCGCGCACCGCGGCAGCGAGCGCAAGACGGGCAATTTTCACACTCTCCTCGTCGACCAGGAAACGGGTCGAGTTGTAGTAGCTGTGAAAATCCGCCGCGAGGTCCCGCAGGTAGAACGCGATACGATGCGGGGCGAGCTCGACGGCCGCCTGCTCCACGATCTCCGGGTACTCCATCAGCCGCGCGAGCAGGACGGATTCCTGGCTCGAGGCGAGAGGTGACTTGTCGGCAGCGGCGAGGCCGCCGGGATCGCCGCCCCATTGCTCGAGGACGCTGCACACCCGGGCGTGCGCCATCTGCACGTAGTACACCGGGTTTTCCTCGCTCTTGGCGCGCGCCAGGTCCACGTCGAATACAAAATCCGTGTCGGCCTTGCGGGACACGAGAAAAAAGCGCACCGCGTCGCGTCCGACCCAGTCGATCAGGTCGCGCACGGTGACGTAGGACCCGGCCCGCTTGGAGATTTTTATTTCCTCGCCGCCGCGTATCACCTTCACCAGGCTGTGCAGCACGTAATCGGGATAGTCCACCGGGATCCCGAGGTCGAGCGCCTGCAATCCGGCGCGCACGCGCGTCACCGTGCTGTGGTGGTCGGTGCCCTGAACGTCGATAACCTTGCGAAAGCCGCGCTGCCACTTGGTGACATGGTAGGCGACGTCCGGCACGAAATAGGTGTACGTGCCATCTGACTTGCGCACCACGCGATCCTTGTCGTCGCCATAGTCGGTCGTGCGCAGCCACAACGCGCCGCCCTCCTCGTAGGTCTTGCCGCTCGCGATGAGCCCCTTTACCGTGGCGTCCACCTTACCGTCGGCGTACAGGCTCGACTCCAGGTAATAGACGTCGAATTTCACGCCGAACGCCAGCAAATCGGCGTCCTGCTCGGCGCGGAGGTAGGCCACCGCGAACTTGCGAATGGCCTCGAGATCCTGAGTATCGCCCCTATCCGCAAGGTAGGCGCGGGCGATGTCCGCTATGTACTCCCCGTTGTAGGCCTCTTCCGGCCACCCGGTTTCGCCGGGGTTGATGCCCTTCGCGCGTGCCTGCACCGAGAACGCCAGCTTGTCGATCTGCGCGCCGGCGTCGTTGTAGTAGTACTCGCGTGTGACGGAATGACCCTGTGACTCCAGCAGCGCGGCAATGGCGTCACCCAGCGCCGCCTGGCGCCCGTGGCCTACGTGCAGCGGCCCGGTCGGGTTGGCCGAAACGAATTCGACCTGAACCCTGTTGTTCCCCTGCGATAACGTCTTTCCGTAAGAGTCGCCCTCGACCAGGATGCGGCTCACCACCTCCTGCTTGTAGCTCGCCCTGAGAAAGAGATTGATGAACCCGGCCCCCGCGATCTCGGCTTTCTCCAGCTCAGACGTCGCCGGCAGCGCGGCTACCAGGCGCGACGCGATCTCGCGTGGCGGGCGCTTCAGTACCTTGGCAAGCTGCAGCGCCACGTTGCAGGCGTAGTCACCGTGCGCGGCCTGCTTCGGGCGTTCGAGCAGGAGCGCCGCCGGGACGTGGCCGGGAGCGACCACCTCGACCGCGGCAGCCAGCGCCCTCGTCAATCGGGTTCTCGCGTCCTCAGGTGGAGACATGCTTGATCCTAGCATGGCATGATCCGCCCACATTTTCCCTGGGATCTGTCTGTGTTCATCTGTGTTTATCCGTGGCGCAAGCCGCGTTCTCTCAGAACTCCAGCGGATCGACGTCGAGCGACCAGCGCGCGCGCGTGGATCGCCGGGCCGCCAGTTGCCCGCGCCAGGCCTGCAGAAAGCGCTGCAAGCGCGGGCGCGATTCGGATTGGACCAGGAGCTGGGCGCGTTCGCGTCCGGCGCGGCGCGGCAGCGTCGCCGGCACCGGGTCGTACATCGTGACCGGCAGGTTGAGCCCTCGTCCCAGCCGCGCGGCGGCGGCCAGAAAGTCGAGCGCGACGGCGAGCCGCGGCGCTTCCGCCCTCAGCAGCGCCTGGTGCACGAACGGCGGGAACCCGGCCTGCCTGCGCTCCGTGAGCAGGTTGTCCGCGAAAGCGCGGTAGTCGTGCCGCTTCAACGCCTCGTACAGCGGGTGACCCGGGAATTCGGTCTGGATCAGCACCGTTCCGCGCGTTTCACCGCGTCCGGCGCGCCCGGCGACCTGCGTGAGGAGTGCAAACAAGCGCTCCGCGGCGCGGACATCCGAGCTGTAGAGCAGAGCGTCGGCGTTCACGACGCCCACCAGGTTCAAGTGCGGGAAGTCGTGGCCTTTCGCGAGTATCTGCGTGCCTACCAGGATGTCGACCTCGCGCCGTGCGATCTGACCGCGCATGGCGGACCAGGCGTCGCGCTTGCGCGTGCTGTCGCGATCGATTCGGAGCACCCGCGCCGCATCGAACTCGCCGGCGAGCGCCGCCTCGACCCGTTGCGTCCCCTGACCCACCGGCGCGAGATCCTGATTGCCGCACTGGGGGCAGGCCGCCGGGACGGGCGCCTGGTGACCGCAGTGGTGGCAACGCATCCGCTGATCCTTGAGGTGCAGCACGAGCTGCGCGGCGCAGCGGTGGCAGCCCGAGATCCACCCGCAGCTGCGGCAGGCGAGCACCGGCGCGAAGCCGCGGCGGTTGATGAATACGAGGCTTTGCTCGCCGCGCGCCCAGGACCCCCGGATCGCCGAGAGCAGGCCCGCCGATAGTCCGTTGCGCGAGCGCTCCGCGCGCGTGTCGAGGGATTCGATAGCCGGGGGTGGCGCGCCGATGCGCTGCGTCAGTGGGTGCAGGGCGTAACGCCCGGTGATCGCGTTGTGGTAGGTCTCCAGCGCCGGCGTCGTCGAGCCCAGCACGATCGGGACGTTGCGCTGCCGCGCACGTACGACCGCCAGATCGCGCGCCGAATAGCGGAACCCCTCAGCCTGCTTGAACGAAGCGTCGTGCTCCTCGTCGACGACGACGATCCCCAGCCCGGGCATGGGTGTAAACACGGCGAGCCGGGTCCCCAGCACGATACGCGCCCGGCCGGATTGCGCGGCGAGCCAGTGCGCCAGCCGCTCGCTCTCGTTCAAGCCGCTGTGGAGGCAGGCGATGGGCGTGTCCGGAAAGCGGGCGCTTACCAACGCCTCCAGCTGGGGTGTCAGCGCAATCTCCGGCACGAGCACCAGCGCTTGCCGGCCCTGCGCGAGGATGAAGGAGATCGCATGCAGATAGACCTCGGTCTTGCCGCTCCCTGCCACGCCCAGGAGAAGATGGGGCTGAAATGCCCGGGAGTTTTCGCAGATATGCGTAACGGCGGCAGCTTGCTCGGCGGTGAGCCGTGGAGCAGCGGGTGACGGCTGGGCATGCGCCATTTCGGTTCCGTACAGTTGTCGGTCGGCCTGTCGCCGCGCCCGCTTCCCGATCGTGCGGAGCCGCGCAGGCAGCGCGCCCATCACCACCTCTCCCAGGGGATGGTGGTAGTAGTCGCTCGCAAACTTCAGGAGCTCCAGATCGGCCGTGCCGAGGCTGGGTCCGTCGCGCAGCACCTCCAGGACGCGTTTCAACCGGGTCGGCGAAATCTCCGAGGTACGGGCGCACTCGATGACGACTCCAATCGCGGTCCTGCTGCCGAAGGGCACGAGCACGCGCTGCCCGATATCGTCCTCCGCGACGCCGTCACCCCGATAATCGAACAGCTTCGCCACGGGCACGTCGAGGGCGATGCGGGCAATGCGGGACTGGTTCATCGTGACTGCTGGCGGGGGTGATAGGTCGGTCGGATCAGGATAGAGACCCCAACGTGTCAGAGAATCTCTACTATGAAGCGTAAGAACTCAACTACAGAAAAGCCTTTCAAAAGGGACCAGTACCTCGACAAGTGAAACGCATTCTTCGAAAGGCGGGCAAGTCCTTTAGCGGCTACGGGATTTTCTGGTTATCGCCATCACGCTGTGGATAAGCCTGTTAATGATTGCCTCCCCGAGCGCTGTCCAGGCCGTCGCTGTGGCATGGGCGCAAAAAATACGCGATGCCGGAGCGGTGATTTAATAGTCTTATATTCAATGGGTTGCGAAACCTATCGCCAAGGCGGCCGCTGGCGGTCGCGGTCTGCGCAACATCTGGCGCCGGAATGTGCATAACTCGCCGCCGCCGCTCCCCGAAAAGCCTGAACTGGCGCGGGTTTTCAGTGATACGGTCGGGAGAGCTCGTGCACTGCCTCGACCAGGATCGCGACGTTTTCCGGCGGCGTGAACCGCGATACGCCATGCCCGAGATTGAAGATGTGGCCGCTGCCGCGGCCGTAATGCGAGAGCACGCTCGCCGCGCCGGCCCGGATCGTCTCGGCTTCGGCCAGCAGCACCACCGGCTCGAGATTGCCTTGCAGCGCCGCGCGGGCGCCCACGCGCTCGCGCGCGCTGCCCAGGTGCACGGTCCAGTCGATCCCCACGGCGTCGCAGCCGCTCGCGGCGATGGCTTCGAGCCACGCGCCGCCGCCCTTGGTGAAAAGAATATTCGGCACGCGGACCCCGTCACATTCCCGCGCCAGTCCGTCCAGCACCTGCTGCATGTAGGCGAGGGAAAACTCGCGGTATTCGGCGTGGCCGAGCGCGCCGCCCCAAGTATCGAAGATCATGACGGCCTGCGCCCCTGCCTCGATCTGGGCATTGAGGTACGCCGTGACCGCGCGGGCATTCACGTCCAGGATCCGGCGCAAGAGGTCGGGCCGCCGGTAAAGCATCGTCTTGATGTGATGGAAATCCGTGCTGGGTCCGCCCTCCACCATGTAGCACGCCAAGGTGAAGGGACTGCCTGCAAAGCCGATCAACGGCACCTCCCCGGCGAGCGCCCGGCGCACTTGGGCAACGGTGTCGAAGACGTAGCGCAACTCACCCGGGTCCGGGACGTTGAGGCCGTGGATTTCCCGCTCCTCGCGCAGGGGCCGGGCGAAGGTCGGGCCCTCGCCTTCAACGAAGGCCAGGCCCAGCCCCATCGCATCCGGGATCGTCAGAATATCCGAGAAGACGATTGCCGCATCGAGCGCGTAGCGCGCCAGGGGCTGCAGCGTGACCTCCGTTGCGAGGTCCGGGTTGCGGCACAGGGCCATGAAACTGCCGGCGCGCGCGCGCGTGGTGTTGTATTCGGGCAGGTAGCGACCCGCCTGGCGCATCAGCCACACCGGGGTGTAGGGCGTCGGCTGCCGGAGCAGGGCGCGGATGAAGGTGTCGTTCTTGAGTTTGCTCATGAACTGACGGCGCGCGCGGAGAAAATCCGAATCATGTAGCTCTTCTCATCCTGCCCCCGCGAGGATGGATGCAGTGTAGTGGGGGGTGCGGGGGGCGCGGGAAGGGCCCTCGCGAATTTGCAGGAAGGGGCCCGCGCCCCCTGCTCCATTATCTCCCGTGGGATCGAGAATTGCCGCCTAACGCGGCAATTCGGACGATCCCATGAGGAACTCGTCGACCGCGCGGGCGCACTGGCGGCCTTCGCGTATGGCCCATACGACCAGCGACTGGCCGCGCCGCAGGTCGCCGGCGGCGAATACCTTGGCGGCCGAGGTGACGTAGGAACCCGGCCCATCGGTGGCCGCCTTGGCATTGCCGCGGTTGTCCTTCGTCACGCCAAACTCGTCGAGCAGCGATGGCACGGGGGAGACGAAACCCATGGCGAGAAGCACCAGGTCCGCGGGCAGCGTGAAGTCCGTGCCGGGCATCTCCGCCATCTTGCCGTCCTTCCACTCCAGGCGCACCGCCTTGATCGCCTTGACCTTGCCCTTGTCGCCGACAAACGCCTTGCTGGCGATGGCCCAGTCGCGCTTTACGCCTTCCTCGTGCGATGACGACGTGCGCAACCGCAGCGGCCAGTAAGGCCATGAGGGGTTATTGGGCGGATCGTCCGGCTTCGCCAGAAGTTCTATCTGGGTAACGGACTTGGCGCCATGCCGATTCGACGTGCCCACACAGTCGGAGCCGGTATCGCCGCCGCCGATGATCACGACGTGCTTGCCCGTCGCCCACAGGTCCGCCACGCCCTTGTCTCCCGCCACGCGCTGGTTCTGCAGGGGCAGGAATTCCATGGCGTAGTGGACGCCGTCGAGATCGCGGCCCGGCACCGGCAGATCGCGCGGCTGCTCGGCGCCGCCCGCCAGCACCACCGCGTCGAACTCGGCGAGCATGCTTTCCGCCGGGACGAACTCCACGGCCAGGTCCAGCACGCCGGAGCCCGGCGCCGTCGTTCCGGCGCGCACTCCCGGGCGAAACGTCACGCCCTCGGCCGCCATCTGCTGCATCCGGCGGTCGATCAGCCACTTCTCCATCTTGAAGTCGGGAATGCCGTAGCGCAGGAGCCCGCCGATGCGGTCGCTTTTCTCGAAAACGGTGACCGCATGTCCGGCGCGCGCGAGCTGCTGCGCGCAGGCGAGGCCGGCCGGGCCGGAGCCGACGACGGCCACTTTCTTGCCGGTGCGGCGCGCGGGCGGCTGCGGCTTGACCCACCCTTCCTCCCACGCCTTGTCGATGATCGCGTGCTCTATCGACTTGATGCCGACGGCGTCGTCGTTGATGCGCAGGACGCACGCCTCCTCACAGGGCGCGGGGCAGATGCGGCCGGTGAATTCCGGGAAGTTGTTGGTGGAGTGCAGCGTGTCGATCGCGCGCTTCCAGTCCTGCCGGTAGACGAGGTCGTTCCAGTCGGGAATGATGTTGTTGACCGGGCAGCCGCTCATGCAGAACGGGATGCCGCAATCCATGCAGCGCGCACCCTGTACCGCAGCGGCTTCGTCCGACAGGCGGGGGATGAACTCGCGATAGTGCTGCTTGCGCGCGTCCTTGGGCTCGTACTGCTCCTCGACCCGCTCGTGCTCCAGAAATCCGGTGACTTTTCCCATCAGGCGGCTATCTTCTTGCCCTTCGCGGCCAGCTCGCCGAGCGCGCGGCGGTACTCGTTGGGGAATACCTTGACGAAGCGCGTACGGAAGCCGGCCCAGTCCTCCAGGATCACCTTCGCCCGGGCGCTGCCGGTCGCGCGCGCGTGTTGCTCGATCAGCCGCCGCAGCACGACCTCGTCCGCCGCGCCCATGTGCCAGAGGTGCCGGGGCACCTTGGCGTCCTGCTCCGCTTCCGCGAGCACGGGCTCGAGCGTCACCATGGACGGGTTGCAACGGCTCGCAAAAGTCCCTTCCTCGTCGAGCACGTAGGCGATGCCCCCCGACATGCCGGCGCCGAAGTTGCGGCCCGTCTCGCCGAGCACCACCACCGTCCCCCCGGTCATGTACTCGCAGCCGTGGTCGCCCACGCCCTCGACGACCGCGTGCGCGCCGGAATTTCTCACGGCGAAGCGCTCGCCTGCGACCCCCCTGAAATAGGCCTCGCCGGCGATGGCCCCGTAGAGCACGACGTTGCCGGTGATGATGTTCTCGGTCGGCTCGCCCCGGAACTTGGGCGAGGGCTGCACCGAGATGCGCCCGCCCGACAAGCCCTTGCCGCAATAATCGTTGGTATCGCCGACGAGATCGAGCGTCACCCCTTTCGCCAGGAACGCGCCGAAGCTCTGGCCCGCCGAGCCCGCGAAACGGACGCGGATGGTGTCATCGGGCAGGCCTTCATGGCCGTAGCGCCGGGCGACTTGATACGACAGCATCGTGCCGACAGTGCGGTTGATGTTGCGGATCGGCATCTCGATCATGACCTTCTCGCCGCGCTCCAGCGCCGGCTGCGCGAGCTCGATCAGGCGGTTGTCGAGCGCCTTCTCCAGGCCGTGGTCCTGCTTCTCGCGGTTGTAGAGCGCCACCTCGGGCGGCATCTTGGGCATGTAGAAGATCTTCGAGAAGTCGAGTCCCTTCGCCTTCCAGTGCTCTACGCCCTTGCTCACGTCGAGCAGCTCGGTGCGGCCGATCAGCTCGTTCAGCTTGCGCACGCCGAGCTTTGCCATGAGCTCGCGCATCTCCTCGGCGACGAAGAAGAAATAGTTGACGACGTGCTCGGGCTTGCCCTCGAACTTCCGGCGCAGCACCGGGTCCTGCGTCGCTACGCCGACGGGACAGGTGTTGAGATGACACTTGCGCATCATGATGCAGCCTTCGACCACGAGCGGCGCGGTGGCGAAGCCGAATTCGTCCGCGCCCAGGATCGCGCCGATCACGACGTCGCGGCCGGTCTTCATCTGCCCGTCGACCTGGACCGCGATGCGCCCGCGCAGGCGGTTCAGTACCAGCGTCTGCTGCGTTTCGGCGAGCCCCAGCTCCCACGGCGTGCCGGCGTGCTTGATCGACGACAGCGGCGAGGCCCCGGTGCCGCCGTCGTGTCCGGCGATGGTGACGTGGTCGGATTTGCCCTTGGAAACCCCCGCGGCCACCGTGCCCACGCCCACTTCCGACACGAGCTTCACCGAGACCGCGGCCGCCGGATTCGAATTCTTCAGGTCGTGAATCAGCTGCGCCAGGTCCTCGATCGAATAGATGTCGTGGTGCGGCGGCGGCGAGATCAGCTCGACGCCGGGCGTCGAATAGCGGATCTCCGCGATATATTCCGACACCTTGCGCCCCGGGAGCTGACCGCCCTCGCCGGGCTTGGCGCCCTGGGCGATCTTGATCTGGAGCATCTCCGCGCTCGCCAGGTATTCCGCCGTGACGCCGAAGCGTCCGGAAGCCACCTGCTTGATCTTCGACTTGAGCGAATCGCCCTCGTTGAGCGGGATATCCACTTCCACGCGGCTCTTCCCGAGCCGCGACTGGAGCGTCTCGCCCGCCTTCACCGGCGCGTAGCGGCGCCGGTCCTCGCCCCCCTCGCCGGTGTTCGACCTGCCGCCGATGCGGTTCATCGCGATCGCGAGCGTGGTGTGCGCCTCCGTCGAGATCGAGCCGAGCGACATCGCGCCGGTGGAGAAGCGCTTGACGATCTCGGATGCCGGCTCGACTTCCTCGAGCGGCACCGGCTTGCAGGCGTCGAATTTGAACTCGAACAGCCCGCGGAACGTCATGCGTCGGTGAGACTGCTCGTTGACGAGCCGCGCGTACTCCTGGTACGTGGCGTAGGAATTGGCGCGCGTCGACTGTTGCAGCTTGGCGACGACGTCGGGGCTCCAGGTGTGGTCCTCGCCGCGCACGCGCCAGGCGTACTCGCCGCCCGCATCCAGCATGTCCTTCAGGACGGGGTTGTTCTCGTCGAACGCCGCCTGGTGGATGAGGATCGCCTCCTCGGCGACCTCGAAGAGGCCGATACCCTCGATGTTGGTCGCGGTCCCGGTGAAGTAGCGATCGATCAGCGATTTCGCAAGGCCCACCGCTTCGAAGATCTGCGAGCCGGTGTACGACATGTAAGTCGAGATGCCCATCTTGGACATCACCTTCTTCAAGCCCTTGCCGATTGCCTTGACGTAGTTCTTGATGCCCTTCGTTGCCGCGAGCCGGTCCGTGGGATTCAAAGCGAGGATCGTCTCGAGCGCGAGATACGGATGAACCGCCTCGGCGCCGTAGCCGCCCAGGAGCGCAAAGTGGTGCACCTCGCGCGCGCTGCCCGTTTCGACGACGAGGCCCGTGCTGGTGCGCAGGCCCTTGCCGACCAGATGCTGGTGTATGGCCGAGAGCGCGAGGAGGGCGGGTATCGCGACCTTTTCCTTGCCTACCTGCCGGTCGGAAATCACGATGATCGAGTAGCCCGAGCGCACCGCGTCCTCCGCCTGCGCCGCCAGGGAGGCAAGGCGTGCCTCGACCGCCACCTTGCCCCAGGAGACCGGGTAGGTGATGTCGAGCTCCCAGCACTTGAACTTGCCGCTGGTGTAGCGCTCGATGTGCCGGATCTTCTCCATCTCGTAGAAATCTAGAACCGGCTGCGCGACTTCCAGCCGCAGCGGCGGGTTCAGCTCGTCTATGCCCAGGAGATTGGGCTTGGGTCCGATGAACGAGACGAGCGACATCACCAGCTCCTCGCGGATCGGATCGATCGCGGGGTTGGTCACCTGCGCGAAGAGCTGCTTGAAATAGTGATAGAGCGTCTTGTTCTTGTTCGAGAGCACCGCGAGCGGCGAATCGTTGCCCATGGAGCCCACGGATTCTTCACCCGCCACCGACATGGGCTGCATGATGAACTTGATGTCTTCCTGCGTGTAGGCGAACGCCTGCTGCCGGTCGATCAGCGGTACGCGCGACTTGAGCGGCGCGGTCTTCTCGGTCTCGACATCGTCCAGCTTTTCGCGGATGCGCTCTATCCACTCGGCGTAGGGTTTCGCGCCGGCAAGGCTGTCCTTCAATTCCTTGTCGTCGACGATGCGGCCCTTCTCGAGGTCCACCAGGAACATCTTCCCGGGCTGCAGGCGCCACTTCTTGACGATCTTTTCCTCGGGAACGGGCAGGCAGCCGCATTCCGAGCCCATGATGACCAGGTCGTCGTCGGTCACGATGTAGCGCGAGGGTCGGAGCCCGTTCCGGTCGAGGGTTGCGCCGATCTGGCGCCCGTCGGTGAACGCGATCGAGGCCGGCCCGTCCCACGGCTCCATCATGGCGGCGTGGTATTCGTAGAACGCCCGGCGCGCGGGATCCATGAGCGTGTGGTTTTCCCACGCCTCCGGGATCATCATCATCATCGCGTGCGCGACGGAATAGCCGCCCATGACGAGGAGCTCGACCGCGTTGTCGAACGAGGCCGAGTCCGACTGCCCGGGGTAGATCAGCGGCCAGAGCTTTTCGAGGTCCTTGCCCAGTATCGGGGAGGAAATCGCGCCCTGCCGCGCGCGGATCCAGTTCTGGTTGCCGCGCACGGTGTTGATCTCGCCGTTGTGGCAGATGATACGGAACGGGTGCGCCAGGTCCCAGCTCGGAAAGGTGTTGGTCGAGAACCGCTGGTGCACCAGGGCGAGCGCCGACTCGACCCGCGCATCCTTGAGATCGAGAAAGTACTCGCCGACCTGGTAGGCAAGGAGCATTCCCTTGTAGCAGATCGTGCGCGCCGACATGGTCGGCACGTAGAACTCCTTGCCGTGCGCGAGCCGGAGCGCCTGGATCGCGTGGCCCGAGCTCTTCCTGATGACGTAGAGCTTGCGCTCGAGCGCATCGGTGACGGTGACGCCGCGGCCGCGGCCGATGAAGACCTGCCGGATTACCGGCTCGAGGCGTTTCGCCGGCTCGGCCAGGTCGCTGTTGTCCACCGGCACGTCGCGCCAGCCGAGGAGCACCTGCCCTTCATCGTTGATAGCCCGCTCGATCTCGTACTCGCAGGCGATCCGGGAGGCAGGATCGCGCGGCAGGAACACCATCCCGACGCCGTACTGGCCGGCAGCGGGCAGTTTCACACGCTGCTTCGCCATTTCCTCGCGGAAGAAGCGATCGGGGATCTGGATGAGACAGCCCGAACCGTCGGAGAGCTTGGGGTCATAGCCGACCGCGCCGCGATGGGTGAGATTCCTGAGGACCGTCAGGCCCTGCTCGACGATCGCATGCGATCGCTTGCCCTTGATATGCGCGACGAATCCGACGCCACACGCGTCGTGCTCGTTCTCGGGGTTGTACAGCCCCTGGGCGGGTGGCAGTCCGTAGTGGTCCATCGTGACCTCGAGTGAATCTCGTGATAACCCAACGGGTTGGCGCAAGAGTTGCTGCGGAGCAACAAACACCTGACCCGCCGAGGGGAGCTTGGAAGTCTACCGGCTTATGCCTGACGCATCAACCGGTTGGAGGCAGAAGCAAGCACTAGCTAACCTGCGAGCCGGGATTCCCTAGGTTTCCTCGATCGCGAAGAGCCGCCGATGCTCCACTATGGCGTAGCGGTCGGTCATGCCCGCCACGTAGTCCGCGATGGCCCGCGGCGCGTCGTCCCGCGCGCGGTCCTGGAATTCCGGAGGCAGCAGGCGCGCGTCGGAGATGAATGCCTGGAAGAGCTCGCTCACGACCCGCCGCGCCTTCATGCTCATGCGCACCACGCGGTAGTGGCGATAGAGGTGATCGTGCAGGAAGCGCTTCAGCTCCAGGCTTTCCTCGCGCACCGGCGGGCTGTACGCGATGAGGGGCGGCGCGCGGCGCACCTCTTCGACCGACCTGGGGGCGCCGGCGCGTATGCTCCGGTCGCTCGTGCGGATGAGATCGGTCACCAGGGTATCGATCATGCGGCGCACTGTCTCGTGGACCAGGCGCCTTCCTGTGAGCCTGGGGTACGCCTTGAGTGCTGCTTTCATGTGCCGCGCGAATATGTGCACGCCGGCCAGCTGTTCCAGGGTGATCAGGCCCGATCGCAGGCCGTCGTCGACGTCGTGGTTGTTGTAGGCGATCTCGTCGGCGATGTTGGCGAGCTGCGCTTCGAGCGAGGGCTGGCGGCGCCGGATGAATCGCTCTCCCACCTCCCCGAGGAGGCGCGCGTTCCTGAGCGAGCAATGCTTGAGGATGCCCTCGCGGGTTTCGAACGTGAGGTTGAGGCCGTCGAACGCGGCGTAGCGCTGCTCGAGGAGATCCACGACGCGCAGCGACTGGAGATTGTGCTCGAAGCCGCCGTAGGGCTTCATGCAGGCGTTCAGCGCATCCTGGCCGGAGTGGCCGAACGGGGTATGACCCAGGTCGTGCGCGAGCGCGATGGCCTCGGTCAGATCCTCGTCGAGGCCGAGGGAGCGCGCGACCGAGCGCGCGATCTGGGCGACCTCCAGGCTGTGGGTGAGCCGCGTGCGGAACAGATCTCCTTCGTGATTGACGAATACCTGCGTCTTGTACTCGAGCCGCCGGAACGCGGTGGAATGGATGATGCGGTCGCGGTCGCGCTGGTATTCGCTGCGGCGCACCGGCGGCGGCTCGCGGTGGCGCCGCCCCCGGGAGTGCTCGGGGCGCGACGCATACGGCGCGAGCTCACGCATGCGCCAGGACTGCGTCGAGGGCGGCTCGCGGCACCTCTGCGGAAATGAACGCCTCCCCGAGGCGCTTCACGAGTATGAATCGCATGCGCCCGCCCTGCACCTTCTTGTCGTGGCCCATCAGCTCGAGGTAGCGTTCCACGCCCAGGTCGGGCGCTGCGGTCGGGAGCCCCGCCCGCGCCAGGAGCTCCGTGATGCGCTTCACCTCGGGCGCGCCGATCAGGTCGAGCTGCCGGGAGAGACGGGCAGCAAGCACCATGCCCGCCGCGACGGCTTCCCCGTGCAGCCATTCCCCATATCCCAGTGCGGTCTCGATGGCGTGCCCGAAGGTGTGGCCGTAGTTGAGCAGCGCGCGATCTCCCGTTTCGCGCTCGTCGCGCGCCACGATGGCAGCCTTGATGGCGCAGGAGCGCTCGATCGCGTAGGTAAGCGCCTCGGCCTCGCGATTCAAGAGGCGGTCCATGTTGGCATCGAGCCAGTCGAAGAAGCCCGCGTCCTGGATGATCCCGTACTTCACCACCTCGGCGATGCCGGCCGCCAGCTCGCGCCGGGGGAGCGTCGCCAGCGTGTCGGTATCGGCCACGACCGCGACCGGCTGGTAGAACGCGCCTATCATGTTCTTGCCCAGCGGATGGTTGACGGCGGTCTTGCCGCCCACGGCGGAATCGACCTGGGCGAGCAGCGTGGTGGGCACCTGTATGAACGGCACCCCGCGCTGGTAGACGGCGGCGGCGAAACCCGCGAGATCGCCGACTACGCCTCCGCCCAGGGCGATGACCGTGGTGCCGCGCTCGGAGCGGTTCTCGAGCAACGCATCGAAGATACCGTTTAACGTCTCCCAGCTCTTGTATTGCTCGCCGTCGGGGAGGGCGATTTCCATCACCGTCACCCCGTGCTCCTCCAGGGCGCGGCGCAACGCCGCGGCATAGAGCGGGCCCACGGTTGAATTCGTGACGAGCGCCACTTTCTTCTGCCGCAGGCGGCCCACGATCAGGTCAGGGCGTGCGAGCAGCCCCGGCCCGATATGAATCGGGTAGCTGCGGCCCTCCAGCGCTACGGTCAAGGTCTGCACGGGTGCGCGCCCCCCTGTCAGCCCGCGGGGGCAGGGCTGTCCGAGGGCCTTGCCGCGCCGGCCTCGAACTCGCCCAGCCTGCGTTCGAGCCTGTGCACGAGGCTGCCCGGGCTCTGGTCGCCCGTATCGACGATGATGTGTGCTACTTCACGGTAGAGCGGATCGCGCTCGGCGTAGAGCCGCTCCAGCGTCGCGAGGGGCTCTCCAGACCGGAGCAGCGGACGGTTCCGATCGTGGCGCGTGCGGTTCCACAGGTCGGCCACTGCCGCCCGCAGATAGATCACGATGCCGTTCTCGGCCAGCAGTTTTCGGTTCTGCGGGGAGAGCACCGCCCCCCCGCCGGTGGCGAGGACGATATTGCCGCCTCGCACCAGCTCGGACAGCATCCGCGCTTCGCGGGCGCGGAAGCCCGCCTCCCCCTCGATCTCGAAGATGACGGGAATCCTGACTCCCGTCGCGCGCTCGATCTCCTGATCGGAGTCGAAAAAAGCCTTGCCGAGGCGCTTCGCGAGCAACCGCCCGATCGAAGTCTTGCCGGCGCCCATCAGGCCCACGAGGAAGACGTTCTCGCCGGCGTGCGCGCCGCGCTCCTGCCCGACCCCCGATCCTGACCGTGCCTCATCCATGGGCCGATTTTAGACCAAAAAAAAGCGGCCCCAACCGGGGCCGCCCTTGATTTTGCCCGCCCAGCCGGCTACTGAGCCAGGTTCAGGCCGTCCTTGATGATCTTGGGGGTGATGAAGATCAAGAGCTCGTTCCGGTTGTCGACCTTCAGGTTCTGCTTGAACAGGAACCCGACGTAGGGCAGATCGCCCAGCACCGGCACCTTGTTGGTCGTCGAGCTCTCTTCCTGGGTGTAGATGCCGCCGATCACGACCGTTCCGCCGTTTTCGACCAGCACCTCGGTCACGATCTGCTTGGTGTCGATCGAGGGGCCGGCGAGCGTGACCTGGCCGACGCTGTCCTTGTGCACGTTCAGGTTCATGATCACCTTGTCGTCGGGGGTGATCTGGGGCTTGACCTTCAACGAGAGCGTCGCTTTCTTGAACGATACGCTCGTTGCACCGCTGGAGGTCGCCTGCTGGTACGGGATTTCAGTACCCTGCTCTATCGTGGCCTCGATCTGATCGGCCGTGATCACGCGCGGGCTGGAGATGATCTTGCCCTTGTTGTCGGCCTGCAGCGCGGTCAGCTCGAGATTCAGGAACTTGGTCGCCTTGTCGTTGAACAGCAGCACCGAGAAAACGCCGGCGGGCGGACTGGTCAAAGCCGGCAGGTTCACCGACAGGCTGTCCGTGAACGCCGCCGCGTCGGCCGCCTGTCCCGACGTGAAACCGGTGGAACTCAAGGCTCCCCCGGTCAGTCCGCGGACTGCTCCGCCGCCCGAGCCGATCTTGAAGCCCTGGCCCGTGGTGTCGTTATAGCCCAGTCGCGCGCCGAGGTTGCGGCTGAAGCGGTCGGTCGCCTCCACGATCCGCGATTCGATCATCACCTGCCGCACCGGGATGTCCACCCGCTGGACCAGCCTGCGCACCTCCTCCAGCCGCGAGGGCGTGTCCTGCACGAAGAGGGTGTTGGTGCGCGTATCCACCACGGCGCTGCCGCGCTTGGACAGCACGCGCTGCTGCGGATCCGACAAGAGCTTCTGCATGTCGGCCGCTTTCTGGTAGTTCAGCTGGAAGCTCTCGGTGCGCGTCGGCTCCAGGTCGGCGATCTGGTTCTTCGCCTCGAGCGCGAGCTTCTCGCGCGTGGCGAGCTCCTCCCGCGGCGCGATCCAGACCACGTTGCCCGTCTTGCGCATGTCGAGGCCCTTGCTCTGCAGGATGATGTCGAGCGCCTGGTCCCACGGCACGTCCTTCAGGCGCAGCGTCAGGTTGCCCTGCACCGTATCGCTGGTGATGATGTTGAGCCCCGTGAAATCCGCGATAACCTGCAGCACGGCGCGCACTTCCACGCTCTGGAAATCGAGCGAGAGCTTCTCGCCGACGAAGCCCGGGCGCACCAGGCGGTTCGGGTCCTCGATCTGCTGCTTCACCTCGATGATGAAGCGGTTGTCGGTCTGGTAGGCGGTGTGCTCCCAGGTGCCACGCGGCTCGATGACCAGGCGCGCGCCGGCGCCCTGGCTGAAGGCGTCCACCGTCTGCACCGGGGTGCCGAAATCGGTCACGTCGAGCCGCCGCTCCAGGTTCTTGGGGAGCGCCGTGTTGATGAAATCGACGACGATGGACCGGCCCTGGACCTTGAGGTCGATGCCGACCGCGCTGTCGGAGAGATCAACCACGATACGGCCTTCGCCGGCTGCGCCGCGACGGAAATCGACGTTGCGCACGCCGTGGCGCCCGTCGGCTGCCCGCGGCTCGGCGAAATGGGTGGTGATGCCCGAGGGACCCGCGGCGGCGGCGGAGCCCTGCAGCGTGATGAGGAGCGTCTTGCCTTCGATCTGAGTGTCGTAGGAGAGCGCGCGCGCGAGATTCAGCACGACGCGCGTGCGCTCGCCCGCCTGCACGACGTTGATGCTGCGCAGATCACCCTCGCCGATCTCCTGGGTGCCGCGCGCCAGGCTGCTTCCCGTGTTGGGGAAATCGAAGGCGATGCGCGGCGGATTGTTGATGGTGAACCCGGCGGGAGGATTCGCCGGCGCCTCCTTCAGCGTCACCCTGATGACGACCTTGCCGCCGCTCTGGGAGGACGCGTTGATCGCCTCGATGGCGTTCGCCTGCGCGTGCGCGGCAAGGCTCGCCGCGGACAGGATGAGCGCGAGCCACGCATGGACGAGCGACGTGATGAGTCTGGTTGGGAACTTCATAGCACTACCCTCCTGTTATCCTTCCTGCAGCAGCAGCGCGCGGTCTTCTTCCTTCCATTCCCCGCCGCTGTCCTGGACCAGTTCCTTCAACTTGATGCCGGATTCGGAAATCTCGATGATGCGGCCGAAGTTCTGTCCGACGAAATTGCCCGGCTTGACGCGGAAGAGGCGATTGTCCGGCGTCTTGACGAGCGCGAAGATCTCCTTCTTCTGCTGCAGCGTGCCGACCATCTTGAGGTTTTCCAGCGGGTAGGCCTCGAGCGGCTCCTTGCGCCGGTTGGGATCCGGGGGCCTGATGCCCCCCGCGACCGCGGCGGCCTTCGGCGCCTGGATCTGGCGCGGCTTGAACGGGTCGGTCAGATCGTAGGCGTTGTAGGTGAACGGCTCGTAGGGCTGCACCTCGGGGAGCGGCGGAATCCGCCCGCGCGGCAAGTCGTCGGATTTCTTGACGAACTCCCTCAGATCCGCGTGCTGCTCGCCGCCGCATCCCGCGAGAGCAAACACGAACGTCGGCACGATGAGCGACAGCACGAATCTCGAAGTCATGCGCTTCATTTCTTACCGCCCTTCTTGGCGGCCGCGGCGGCCTTGCGCTGAGACGCGATCTCTTCCTCGTCCAGGTAACGGAAGGTCTTGGCAGTGGCATCCATCACCAGGCCGGGGTCCTTGCCGGCCCCCGTCGATAGCGCGATGTCGTTCAAGGTGACGATGCGCGAGAGCTTGCCGATATCGCTCGCGAACGCGCCCAGGTCGTGATAGTTGCCGGTCACCTTGATCGTGATCGGCAGCTCGGCGTAGAAATCGCGCTGTATCTCGCCCGAGGCGGGCCTGAACAGCTCGAACTGGAGACCCCGCCCCAGTCCCGCCTGGTTGATGTCGGTCAGGAGCGCGTCCATCTCCGACTTGCCGGGAAGCTGCTTCAGGAGCGCGCCGAACTGCTTCTCGATGTCCTGGAGCTGCTTGCGGTAGGCCGGCAGGTCGATCGCCTGCTTCTTCTTGTCGAGGAAGGTCGTGCGCAGCTGCTCTTCCTTCGCCTCCTCGCCCTTGATCTTGTCGTACTGGTCCTGCCAGTCGAAGTACCATCCCGCCGTGACGATCAACGCCAGCACCACGACCAGGACACTCAGCCTGACGACGATCGGCGCGGAGCCGATCCGCTTCGGATCCAGGTAGCGCTTGAGGTCTTCGGATGTCATCGCCATGGCGCGCTACCCCTTGACTTCCGGTTTCGGGGCCGGCTTTCCGCCCGCCTTCTTCGCGTCGGCCTCGGGCTGCTGGCGGGTGATGTTGATGTTCATGGTGAACTCGTTCAGGCGCTGGTTGCCGACCGGCGTCGCCTTGATCTCGACCAGTCCGGGACTCTCCAGGTTGGGCGAGGACTCGAGGTTGCGCATCAGCGTGGAAACACGCGCCTGCGACTGCGTGAAGCCGGTTATCGACACCTTCTGGCCGGTCTGCTTGATGCCCTTCAGGTAGACGCCGTCGGGCAGCTGCCGCACCAGCTGGTCGAGCAGGTGCACGACCTCCGAGCGGTTCGCCTGCAGCGTTTCCACCACGTTCTTGCGGGCGAGCAGCGCCGCGGTCTGCTCCTTGACCTTGTTGATCTCCTCGATCTGCTTGTCGACCTTGGCGATCTCCTCGGTCAGGTAGGCATTGCGGCTCTGCTGCTCCTCGAACTGCTGGACGAGGGTGTAGTGCACGAATCCCACGATGGCGGCGCCGATGGCCACGAAGATCCCGAATGCGATGAAAAATTGCTGCTGCTGCAGCTTGCGCCGGATCTCGCGGTGGGGGAGAAGGTTGATGCGCATCATGGATCGAATCTCCGCATCGCCAGGCCGCAGGCCACCATCAGCGACGGCGCATCCTGGGTCAGGTTCTTGGGTCGGATCCTGGAAGACACCGCCATGTTGGTGAAGGGGTTCGCGACCACCGTGTTCACCTGCGTGCGCTTGTTGACCGACTCATCGACGCCCGGCAGCGCCGCGCAGCCGCCGGAGAGCACCAGGTGATTCACCTGGTTGAACTGGGTAGACGTGAAGAAGAACTGCAGGGCGCGCGCCACCTCCAGCCCCAGCATGTCCATGAACGGATGCAGCACCTCGGACTCGTAGTTCTCGGGCAGCCCGCCGGCCCGCTTCGCGGCTTCCGCCTCTTCGGGAGACAGCCCGAAGCGGTTCTGGATCTCCAGGGTGAGCTGGTTGCCGCCGAAGGGCTGCTCGCGCATGTAGATCGACTGGTCGTTGCGCAGCACGTTCACCGCCATGACCGTCGCGCCGATGTCGATCATGGCGATGTTCTGGTCCTTGCCCTTCTCGGGAAACTGGTCCTCAATCAGCTCGAAGGCGGTCTGCGCCGCGAACACGTCGACGTCCATGACCGTCGTCTTCAGGCCCGCCTGCTCCGCGGCCGCCACGCGGTCCTCGATCTTCTCCTTGCGCGAGGCCGCGATCAGGACCTCCACGTCGTCCGGGCTGTTGGGGGCCGGGCCCAGCACCTGGAAGTCGAGATTCACCTCGTCGAGGGCGAACGGAATATACTGGTTGGCCTCGGTCGCGACGGCGAGCTCAAGGTCTTCCTCGCGCTGGCCGGCGGGCACCAGTATCCGCTTGCTGATGACCGCCGCGTTGGGTAGCGCAAGCGCGAGGTTCTTGACGTTGCTGCCGAGGCGCTTGTGCGCGCGCTTGAGCGCATCGCTGACGGCGTCGATATTGTTGATGTTGCCTTCCACTACGGAGTCCTTGGGCAACGGCTCGACCGCATAGCGCTCAACGCGATAAATGCCCTTGCCTGCCTCCATGATTTCCACCATCTTGATCGCGGACGAACTGATGTCCGTACCGATCAAAGGCGGCATCTTGGCCTTGAACAGGCGCTCCAGCGCGTCGAAATTAATGTTAAATTTCCCTTTGGCCATAAATGTATGGGGACACTATCCCATTATTTACATTAAATGCTATCAACAACTATTTTTGATGTAAAGCGTTTCATCGTTTTGTGCCATCCGGGAACCCAATATAATGTCGCGGTCTGATTACGCATCGTACGTACCTATAGCGTACCGCTCGCTCTGGCGGGTCTATGTGGGAGGCGCACCGTGACGCAGTCCCGCAGGCAGGGCCTAACCTGTTGCTTTAATACAACACTCTTGCCGTAACGGGCACCCGAATGTCATTTCGCTGGTGGACATTTCCCGCGCTGCTGCTGCTTTCGGCGCTCGCCGCCGGCATCATGCTGCTCGCCTTTGCCGCGGCGATCGTCTACCCGACGCTGCCGTCGCTCGACGTGCTGACCGACTACCACCCCAAGATTCCGCTGCGCGTCTACAGCGGCGACGGCAAGCTGATCGGCGAGTTCGGCGAGGAGCGGCGGGCCGTGGTCAGCATCAAGGATGTTCCCCAGCCCTTGATCAATGCCATCGTCGCCGCCGAGGACGAGCGCTTCTACCAGCACCGCGGGGTGGACTACGTGGGCGTGGCGCGAGCCGCCATGTCCAATTTTGTCTCCGGTGGCGTGCGCCAGGGCGCCAGCACCATCACCATGCAGGTCGCGCGCAACTTCTTCCTGTCAAAGGAAAAAACGCTCACCCGCAAGTTCAACGAGATGCTGCTCGCGTTCAAGATCGAGGCGAGCCTGCCCAAGGACCAGATCCTCGAGCTCTACATCAACCAGATCTATCTCGGGCAGAGGGCTTACGGATTCGCGGCGGCGGGGCAGATCTATTTCGGCAAGCGCCTTACGGATCTGACGCTGGCGGAGTCCGCCCTGCTGGCCGGGCTGCCCAAGGCCCCGTCGCGCTTCAACCCGGTCGCCAATCCCCAGCGGGCGAGGCTGCGCCAGCAGTACGTATTGCGCCGCATGCGCGACCTGCAGATGATCAGCGGAGAACAGCAGGCGGCGGCGGAAAAGCAGGTGGTTCACGTCAAGCGGGAAATGAGCGAGTTCGCCGTGCACGCAGAGCACTTCGCGGAGATGGTCCGCCAGGCCGTCTACGAGCGCTACCAGGATGACGCCTACACCAAGGGCCTGCGCGTTTACACCACGCTGCTCACGACGCACCAGGAGGCGGCCTACCAGGCGGTGCGCAGCGGGGCGCTGGATTACGACCGCCGCCACGGTTACCGGGGGCCCGAGGACCATGCCGATCTTCCCGCCAAGCCCACCGAGGAGACGCTCGAGGACGCACTGCAGGACACGTCTGACAGCGACGGTCTCCATGCCGCGGTCGTAGTCGAGGCGAGCGCCAAGCTGGTAAAGGCCTACCGCAAGGGCGGGGGATGGATCGAGATCGGCGAGGAGGGCTTGAAGTTCGCCGCGCGCATGCTGGGAGAGAAAGCGAGTCCCAACCAGCGCATCCGGCGCGGCGCGATCATACGGGTGCAGAAGGACGAGAAAGACCGCTGGCACATCGCGCAGCTGCCGGCGGTCGAGGCCTCGCTCGTCTCGATGGACACGCGCGATGGCGCGGTACGCGCGCTCGTCGGCGGCTTCGACTTCAACCGCACGCAGTACAACCACGTCACGCAGGCCCTGCGCCAGCCGGGCTCCAGCTTCAAGCCGTTCATCTATTCAGCCGCGCTCGAAAAGGGCTTCACGCCGGCGACCGTCGTCAACGACGCGCCGCTCACATTCACCGCCGCGCAAACCGGTTCCGAGCCGTGGGAGCCGAAGAATTACGACGGCAAGTTCGACGGCCCGATGCGGCTGCGCACGGCGCTGATGAGATCGAAGAACCTGGTGTCGGTCCGCGTCATGCAGGCGATCACCCCGCATTATGCCCAGGACTACATCACCCGCTTCGGCTTCGACCCCAAGCTTCACCCGCCGTATCTCACGATGGCGCTGGGCGCAGGCAACGTGACCCCCCTCCAGATGCTCGGCGCCTACGGTGTTTTCGCCAACGGCGGCTATCGCGTCGTGCCCTACTACATCGAGCGGGTGGAAGACAGCCGCGGCAATGTCCTGGTGCAGGCGAAGCCGAGCGGCGTGGAAAACGGCGCGCAGCGCGTCATAGACCCGCGCAACGCTTTCATCATGACCAGCATGATGCGCGATGTCGTGCGGGGCGGCACGGCTGCGCGCGCCATGAAGCTGGGGCGGCAGGATCTTGCAGGCAAGACCGGCACGACCAACGATTTCATCGACGCCTGGTTCTGCGGATTCAATCCCGGCCTGGTGGCAGTGGCCTGGATAGGATTCGACACGCCGCAGACGCTCGGCCGTAACGAAACGGGCGGCGCGGCCGCGCTGCCCATGTGGATGAAGTACATGGCGGTGGCCCTGCGCGGGGTGCCGGAGCAGCCGTTCACGCCGCCGACCGGGGTGGTGGCCGCGCGCATCAATCCCGATACCGGGTTGAGGGTGGAGGAGGCGGGCGGCGGGGTGCCCGACTTCTTCTACCAGGAGTTCCTGCCGCCCGAACAGGACAATCTGGCGGGCGGAAATCTCGGCAGCCGGCCGCCGGAAGAAGTCAGAAACCAGCTGTTTTGAACGGGTCGGGTCGCAGATAGCCATGGGCAGGGAATCCGGCCGCAACGACGAGCGGAGCCGCATCGCTCATCTCGCCGCGCGTCTGATGGCGGAGGACGGCATCGAGGACTATTCGCTCGCGAAGCGCAAGGCCGCGCGCCAGGCCGGGATGCCCGAAAGCCGGGATTTGCCCGGCAATGACGAAATCGACGCCGCGCTGCAGGTCTACCAGGCGATTTATCACGCGGGCGAGCACCGCGACCGGCTGCGGGCGCTGCGCGAAAAGGCGGTGCGGGCGATGCGGGAGCTGGCGCGGTTCCAGCCCTACCTGACCGGCTCGGTCTTGAACGGCAACGCCGGCAAGTACGCGGACATCAACCTGCACGTCTATACCGACAACGGCAAGGCGGTCGAGCTTTACCTCATCGAGCGCGGCATCCCCTACCGGGCGACGCAGGTGCGGCTCTACCCGGACGGGGAGCCGTGCCTCGCGCCGGTGTACACCGTGGATGACGAGGGCGTGGCCATCGAGATCACCGTGCTTTCCACGCGGGAGCTGCGCGTGCCGGTGAGGACGAGCCCGGAAGGCAAGGCGATCGAGCGGGCGAAGCTTGCGGCGGTCGAACAATTACTCGAGGAATCGTGAGCCCTGACTAGCGGGCTTCCTTAAGCCACTTTGCCGCCTCAAAGGCGTAATAAGTCAGTATGCCGTCCGCGCCGGCGCGCTTGAACGCCGTGAGCACTTCCATCGCGCACGCGCGCTCGTCGAGCCAGCCGCGCTGCGCCGCGGCCTTGAGCATCGCGTACTCCCCGCTCACGTGGTAGACGAACGTCGGCGCGCGGAACTCATCCTTCAGGCGCCGCACGATGTCGAGATAGGGCAGCCCCGGCTTGACCATTACCATGTCGGCGCCCTCCGCGAGATCGAGGCCGACTTCCCACAGGGCCTCGTCGCTGTTTGCCGGATCCATCTGGTAGGTATGCTTGGAGCCGCGGCCGAGAAACTTCGCCGATCCGACCGCGTCTCGAAACGGACCGTAGAACGCGGAAGCGTACTTCGCGGAATAGGCGAGGATGCGCGTATGAATGAAGTGGCGGCCATCGAGCGCCGCGCGGATTGCACGCACGCGACCGTCCATCATGTCGGAGGGCGCAACGACATCGACTCCCGCCGCTGCGCAGGTCAGCGCCTGACGCTCCAGCACTGCGATCGTCTCGTCGTTCAGGACGTAGCCCTGCGCGTCGAGGACGCCGTCCTGACCGTGCGTAGTGTAGGGATCGAGCGCGGCATCCGTGATGAGGCCGAGTTCAGGAAAGCGTTTCTTGAGGGCGGCGACGGCGCGCGGGATAAGTCCTTTCGGGTTCGCTGCCTCGCGGCCATCGGGCGTCTTCAAGCGCGGCGCGATCAACGGAAACAGCGCCAGGGCAGGTATCCCGAGCTTCAGGCATGCTTCGGCGTGCGGCAGCAGTCGATCCACGGTGTAGCGCTTGACCCCGGGCATGGAGGGAACCGGCTCGGTTCGACCCGCGCCCTCGATCACGAACACCGGATAAATGAGGTCGTCCGTAGTGAGTTGGTGCTCACGTAAGAGCCGCCGCGAGAACCCGTCACGCCGCATGCGCCGCATGCGCCGGCGGGGGAATTCACCCAATACCCGCATACCTTACAAATCTTTGAAAGAGAGAAGTTTTCTGGTTAGCTGTGGCGGGAACTATTGGCCATTATATCCGCCTAACAAACAGACGGCGTGAGTCGTCTCCCGCTTCACCTCCCTGAGCGGGCGCCTTAATCCAAATTAAGGCATTTTTGCCCCCGGTTTTACTCCCCTTTAACCGGGGGCTTTTTATTTATGGCCACCGCAGCGGCGCTGCCATGGCGATTAAATGAAATCCCGAGACCAATCCCCACCCTCACCAGTTCGACGGGCGTTTTCCGTGGTCCCGGAAATCCCCGGTTTTCATTAAGGAGTTTGTCAGAGCGAAGCGAGAACAAACTCCTAGGTTGTTGTTATTCGACGCGAAACTGGCGGGCTGGGCCGCGCCTGCTATACAATACGTGCTCTTCGCAACCCTGCCCGGATAATAACAAGGATCGAGCATGAGTCTTCGCTGGGCCGCCACCTTCCTCCTCTGCGTGCTGGCCGTTTCAGCGGCGGGGTTGTCCAGAGGTCAGACCGGTCCACAGGTCTGCAGCCCCTGTCACGGCCTCGATGGAAACAGCGCGCAGCCGGCATTTCCCATTCTGGCGGGTCAGCATGCAGACTACACCGTGAAGCAACTCGGAAATTTCAAGCCCCAGGACGGCAAGCCGGCGGAACGCCCTAATGCCATCATGGCAGGAATAGTCGCCGCGATGTCCGCGGACGAAATGCGCAATCTGGGCGCGTACTTCGAGAGCAAGAAGCCGCAGCCACGCGCCGCACGCGATGCCAAGCTCGTCAAGCAGGGTCAGGCCATCTACCGCGGTGGTATTGCCGCGAAAGGCGTAGCCGCGTGCACGGCCTGCCACGGCCCGGCCGGCACCGGGATCCCGGCGCAGTTTCCGCGCCTCGCAGGACAGTACGCCGAATACACGGCCGCCCAGTTGAAGGCATTCCGCAGCGGCGAGCGCGGCAACGACCCCAACCGCATGATGCGGGCAATCGCCGAGAGGCTTTCCGACGGGGAGATCGCGGCGCTGGCCGATTACATCGCGGGACTGCGCTAGCTCAACGAAATGAGGGAATGCTCCCCTCATACTCCCCTATCACAGGGCGCCTGACCTCATTCAGTCAGGCGCTCTCAGACGATACTGGCGAAAGCTTTCTTCGCCGCAACCAAAGTCCGTTCCAGTTCCGGCGCACCGTGCGCCGAGGACACGAAACCCGCCTCGTAGGCCGAGGGCGCGAGATAGACGCCCGCCGCGAGCATGGCATGGAAAAACCGGTTGAACGCTTCGCGGTCGCACTGCAGGACCTCGGCGTAGGTCGCCGGGGGCGTTTCCCGGAAGTACATGCCGAACATGCCCCCGGCGCTTTGCGCGCAGAAACCGAGTCCCGCGTTGCGCGCCGCCTGCGTCAGGCCCTCGCATAGCGCGCGCGCCGTGGCCGAGACGCCTTCGAAAAAGCCCGGCGCCTGCACGAGCTTCAGCGTGGCGAGTCCCGCGGCGACCGCCACCGGATTGCCGGACAGCGTCCCGGCCTGGTAGACCGGTCCCAGGGGCGCGATCTTCTCCATCACTTCGCGCCGTCCACCGACGGCACCGAGCGGCATGCCGCCACCGATGACCTTGCCGAGCGTCGTGAGATCGGGTTGAACGCCGTAGCGCTGCTGCGCGCCGCCGGGCGCAACGCGAAACCCCGTCATGACTTCGTCGAAGATGAGCAGCGCGCCCTGCGCCGTGCAGCATTCGCGCAGGGTTTCCAGAAATCCTTCCCGCGGCGCGACGAGATTCATGTTGCCGGCGACGGGCTCGACGATGACGGCGGCGATCTCTGCGCCCGCCTCCGCGAACAACCGCTGCGCCGCCGCCGCATCGTTGTAATCGAGCACTACGGTGTCCGCCGCGACCGCTCCCGGCACGCCGGCCGAGCTGGGCTGCCCCAGGGTGAGCGCCCCCGATCCTGCCTTGACGAGCAGCGCATCGGCGTGACCATGGTAACAGCCCTCGAACTTGACGATTTTCGCCCGGCCCGTAGCACCCCGCGCGAGCCGGATCGCCGTCATGGTCGCCTCCGTCCCGGAATTGACCAGGCGCACCCGCTCGAGGGCAGGCACGAGCTTCGTGAGCAGCTCCGCCATCTCGACTTCCGCTTCGGTCGGCGCGCCGAAGGAGAGGCCTTTTTCAGCGGCCTGCTGGACGGCCCTGACGACATCGGGGTGCGCGTGACCTGCGATCAACGCGCCCCACGAGCAGACGTAGTCGACGTAGGCGTTGCCGTCGACGTCCCACACGGTCGCCCCTTTGCCCCGCTGTATGAATGGCGGCGTTCCCCCGACCGATTGAAATGCACGCACCGGAGAATTGACGCCGCCCGGAATGCGCAGCTGCGCCCGCTGGAACAGTGAGCGGCTGCGCTTCATCCGGCCTTTTCTCCAAATAGCGCGCTGAATTGCTGCGCAGCGGCCCTGACGTCGGGTGCGCTGAAGAGCGCGGTGATCACCGATATGCTGTCCGCGCCGGCCGCGATCAGCTGCGGGGCATTGTCCACGGTGATGCCGCCGATCGCCACGACGGGGAGCCCCGGCCGGCGTTTCGCCTCGCCAAGGATCGAAAGCGGCGCTCCTCCGGAGCCGCCCTTGACGCTGGACGGGAAAAAACCGCCGAAGGCGACGTAGGTTGCCCCCAGCCGCGCGGCCGCCAGCGCGTTCTCGATCGCCCGGTAGCAGGAAACGCCGAGGATTCTGTCCGGACCGAGCCGGCGGCGCGCGTCCGCGACCGAGCCGTCCTCGCCGCCGATGTGCAAGCCCTCGGCGTCGACCTCCAGCGCCAGGTCGACGTGATCGTTGATGATGAGCGGAACGTGATAGCCGCGGCACAACCGGGCGAGGCCGCGCGCCTGCTCGAGCCGCAGCGCGGGATCGGCGGTCTTGTTGCGGTATTGCAGCGCCCGTGCTCCGCCGGCGAGCGCTGCTTCAACCTTGCCGAACAGCAGGGTGGAATCGGCGAGGTCCGGCGTGATGGCGTAGAGCCCTTGTATTATTGTGTTCGACAACGTGCGCTCCTTCAGGATTTCTCGCCGTTCTCGCTGTCCTCGCCCGCCTCACTGTCCTCGCGTGCCCAGAACAGGCGGTCGGGAATGTGCTGGCCCATGCCGGGCCGGAACGCCGCTTTCAGCGTCTGCCAGGTGTACTCCTGCGCATCCTTCACGGCATCGCCGATCTCCAGGCCGTTGGCGATGGTCGCGGCAATTGCGGAAGCGAGCGTGCAGCCGGAACCGTGATAGGACCCGGGGAGGCGCTGCCACTTATCCTCGCGCACGACGCCGGCCGGCCCGTAGAGCGTGTTGACCACCTGCGGTGTGTTCTCGTGGGTGCCGGTGACGAGCACGTACTCGCAACCGCCGGCGATGATGCGGCGCGCGCACTCGGCGAGTTCCGGACCGGAGTCCTCGCCTTCTTCGATGGCGATGCGGCGGGCTTCGAGGCTGTTCGGCGTGATGATCGTGCTCTGGGGTATGAGCAGCTCCTTCAGCGCGTGCAGCATCTCCTCCGGCACCAGCTCGTCGCCCCTGCCGGAAGCGAGTACCGGATCGAGGATGAGCGGCACATCCGGGTAGTCGGACACCACCTCCGCGATTGCCGCGATCTGCTCCAGGTTGCCGAGGAGCCCGATCTTGAACGCCGCCACCGGCATATCTTCGAGCACGCAGCGCGCCTGGTCGGCCACCCATTCGGCCTCGATGACGCTGACGTCGTCCACGCCCATCGTGTCCTGTACGGTCACGGCCGTGACGACCGAGAGCGGGTGGCAGCCCATGCTCGAAAGCGTCATGATGTCGGCCTGCAGCCCGGCACCGCCGCTCGGATCAGATGCGGCGAAGACCAGCACGATGGGAGGCAGCTCGGACATTTCGACGGATCCCGGAGTCATCGGCGCAAACCGCTGCCGGCCCGCAACGAGCGTGCTTGGTCGCGGAAGGAGTGATTCGTTAGAATGGGATTTTAGCGTAAATCGGACGTTTGCATGCCCAACGGCGACGCGCAGGGTTACAAGACCTACATGTGCCTTATCTGCGGTTTCGTCTACAGCGAAGCGGCGGGGCTGCCCGACGAAGGCATCGCGCCGGGAACCCGCTGGCAGGACATCCCGATGAACTGGACCTGCCCCGAGTGCGGCGCGCGCAAGGAAGACTTCGAGATGGTGGAGGTATGAAGTTTTGAGTTTTGAGTGTTTAGTTTTGAGTTACCCTTAACACTCCGTCGCGCCCACCGGCACTCAAAACTCAAAATTCAACACTCAACACTGGGAAGCGTATGCGTATATTGCACACCATGCTCCGCGTCGGCGCGCTGCAGCGCTCGATCGATTTCTACACCCAGGTGCTGGGTATGAAGCTCCTGCGCACCACCGACCGCCCGGAGCAGAAGTACACGCTCGCTTTTGTCGGCTACGACAGCGAGGAGCGCTCCGCGGTGCTCGAGCTCACCTACAACTACGGCGTCGACCGGTATGATATGGGAGGCGCCTACGGCCACGTTGCGATAGCCATCCCCGACGTGAAAGCCGCATGCGATCGCGTGCGCGCAGCGGGTGGCAAAGTGACGCGCGAGCCCGGCCCGGTAAAGGGCGGCACGTCCGTCATCGCTTTCGTCGAAGACCCCGACGGCTACAAGATCGAGTTCATCCAGAGGGATTAGGTCCGCAGCCGCCCTTTCGTCGCTGCGGCTACTCGATCTTGGCGCCCGACTGCTTCACGACGTCTTTCATCCTGTTGAACTCGGCCTTCAGGTGCCGGGTGAACTCCTCGGGCGTCTTGTAGGCGGGATCGAGCACCTGCGCCGAGAGCTTCGAGGCGACCTCGGGATCTTCCATCGCTTTCTTGATCTCGGCGCTCAAGCGGTCGATGATCGGCTTGGGCGTGCCCGCCGGAGTAAACGCGCCAAACCAAGATGTGAATTCGTAGCCCTTCACGGTTTCCGCGATCGTCGGGATGTTGGGAAACTGGGTGGTGCGCTTGTCCGAAGACACAGCGATGGGCCGCAGGCGTCCCGACTGGATGTGGGGATAAACCTCTGCTATTACCGTGAGCATTGCCTGCACCTCGCCGCCCACCAGCGCAACGACTGCGGGGGCGCCGCCCTTGAACGGGACATGGGTCATGTTGATTCCGGCCATGTTGGCGAAAACGCTCGTGGCAAGATGCTGGAAGGCGCCCATGCCGGCCGTGCAGTACAGGATCTGGCCGGGACGCGCTTTCGCCAGCGCGATGAACTCCTTCGTCGTCTTCACCGGCAGCGAAGGATGCACGGCGAGCATGCCCACTATTCGCGTCAACATCGCTATCCCGTCGAAGTCCTTCAGCTCGTAGGGCACCTTCTGGTAGAGGTGAAAGTTGTTGAGCATCGTCTGCGAATACACCATGAGCGTATAGCCGTCGGGGGGGCTCTTCGCCGCGATCGCGCCCCCGATCATCCCGGAGGCGCCGGCCCGGTTGTCGATCAGGAACTGCTGGTTCATCTGCTCGCCCACTTTCTGAAATATGATCCGCGACACGATATCGGTCCCGCCACCCGCGGGAAACACAACGATGACGCGCACCGGTTTCGTCGGGTATGCCTGCGACCATGCCGTGCCGCAGGCGAACACGATGAGACTCACGAATGCGCCCAGCAACCGAATCGTACTCATGCCGTTCCTCCTCGCGGTAGGTTCCAGCGGCTTTGCGCGCTGTGACCGTTCACTTTACCGGATTGGCCGGGGATCGGCTGCCCGGACACGGAAAGTGAGCGCGAGCGCGGGGAAGACGCCGCCAAACATTTAATTTTCTAAGGGTTTTCCTACCTGAGGCCTTCATCTGCCAGGCGGACGAAGTCCTCGACGCGCAGGTCCTGCGCGCGCAATCCCGGGTCTATGCCGAGCCGCTCGAAATCCGCGGGTCCGAACCGCCCCTTCAACGTGTTGCGCAGCGTCTTGCGGCGCTGGGAGAACGCTGCGGCCACGATGGCCGCGAAGTGCGTCTCGTCGCGCGCCGGGTGAGGCAGCGGGCGGAGCGGGATCATGCGCACGAGGGCTGACTCCACCTCCGGCGCGGGCCGGAAGGCGGCGGCCGGCACCTCGAGCACGCACTCCATGGCGAAGCGATACTGCAGCATCACCGAGAGCCGCCCGTAGTCGGAAGCGGAAGGCGCAGCGATCATGCGCTCCACCACTTCCTTTTGCAGCATGACGTGGATGTCGCGTATCGCCTGCGCGTGACCCGCGAGGTGAAAGAGCAGCGGCGTGGAAATGTTGTACGGGAGGTTGCCGACGATCCGGAGATCCTTCCCGAGCCCGCCGAAATCGAACGCCAGCGCATCGCCTTCATGGATCGCGACGCGCGCAGCCAGCGGACTTTCCCGGAGCCGCGCGACGATATCGCGGTCGATCTCGATGACGTCGAGGCCGTGAACACGCTCGCAGAGCGGTTGCGTGAGTGCTCCGAGGCCCGGACCGATCTCGACCACGCGGTCTTCGCGCCGGGGGGCGATGGCGGCGACGATGGCATCGACCACAGCCTCGTCGATGAGAAAGTTCTGACCGAAGCGCTTGCGGGCGCGGTGCGGCTTCACGGCGCGGCGCGCCGCCTGCGGCGGCCGCCGGCGGCATGCGTCCCGCGGCGGCTCGCATGCGCCAGCGCAGCGGCGAGCCGGATCGCTTCCACCAGGCTGCCGGCGTGCGCGCGGCCGGTGCCGGCGAGATCGAGCGCCGTGCCGTGATCGACTGAGGTGCGGATGATCGGGAGCCCGAGCGTGACGTTGACCCCACCGCCGAAGGCCGCGTGCTTCAGGACCGGCAGCCCCTGATCGTGGTACATGGCGAGCACGCAGTCATAGCGCTCGAGTTGCGCGGGAACGAATAGCGTGTCCGCGGGCAGCGGCCCGGCGAGCGCGTGGCCCTCGCGCCGCAGCTTATCGAGCACGGGAGCGATGACCTCGATCTCCTCGCGGCCCAGGTAGCCGGATTCGCCGGAATGAGGATTCAGGCCGGCGACCGCTACCCGCGGCCGGCGCAATCCAAAGCGTTCGGCGAGCTCGGAGAGCAGCACGCGCACCGTGCGTTCGAGTCCCGCGCGGGTGACCCGGCCGGAAACTTCCTTCAGCGCGACGTGGGTCGTGGCGAGCGCCACGCGCATGCCGCCGCCGACCAGCATCATCACGACGTGCCGCGCTCCGGTGCGCGCGGCGAGGTACTCGGTGTGCCCGGTAAACGCGATGCCGGCGTCGTTGATTGCGCCCTTGTGGACCGGCGCGGTCACCATCGCGGAGAAAGTGCCGTCGCGACAGCCGCGCGCGGCGACGTCGAGCGAGCGCAGCACCGCGGCGCTGTTGGCGGGGTTGAGCTTCCCGGCGATGGCGGGGACCGCCAGCGGAACGTGCCGTACCAGGAGCCGGCGTCCCCGCGCGGGTGCAGGGTCGTCGGCATCGAAATCGGCAACCGCCACGGCCCTGCGGAGCGTCCGCGCACGGCTGCGAATCAGATCACGGTCCGCCACGATCACGACGCGTGACGCGAGCACGCCTCCCGCCAGCGCCACGCACAAATCGGGGCCGATGCCGGCAGGCTCTCCCGCCGTCACTGCGATCGGCGGAATGTTGAGTTTTGAGTTCTTGATGTTGAGTTATCGATGCTTGTTTGGTGGAACGGCGGCAGATTGCTCATTGAAACTAAACACTCAAAACTTAAAACTCAACACTCGGCTTGGCGCGCTAGCGCTCTTCGAGCCGCAGTTCTATGTAAGCCCTGTCGCGCAGCTGCCGCACCCATTCCTGGTAGGACTCGTCGGACTTGCGCGCCCGCAGCGCCATGCGCGCGTTCAGGCGCTGGCGCTCCTTGGACATGTCCTCGTTGCGCCGCTCGAGGACCTGGATCAGGTGCCAGCCGAAGGGCGACTTCACCGGGTTGCTGACCTCCCCCAGCTTCAAGTCGTTCATCGCGCGCTCGAAATCGGGGACCGTATCACCCGGGGAGATCCACCCCAGGTCGCCGCCCTTGGAGGCGCTCGTGTCCTCGGAATGGGCGCGCGCGAGCTCGGCGAAATCGACTTTGTTGTCCAGCCGCTCCTTCAATCCCACCAGGCGGCGTCGCGCCTCGTCCTCGGAGACGAGCTCGTTGGTCTTGATCAGGATGTGACGCGTTCGGGTCTGGTTCACGATGACCGGAGCGCCACCGCTGCCGCGCCTCTCGTTCAGCCGCAGCAGGTGGAAGCCGTTCGCGCTGCGCAGGAGCTCGGTCACCCCGCCCGGCTGCAGTTTCTGCAGCGCGTCCGTGAACAGCGTCGGCAGCCGGTTCGCGTCGCGCCAGCCCATGCTGCCGCCCTGCAAGGCGTCGGGCGCGTCGGAGAACGACGCGGCGACCTGGCGAAAATCGGTTCCCCCCTTGACCTGGGCGAGCGCCTGCTCGGCGCGGGCGCGGCGGGTCTGGATCTGCTCCGGGCTCGCGTTCTCCGGCACCGTCACCAGGATGTGGGAAAGGTTGTATTCGTCGCTGCCGCCCGACTGCGTCTGCTGGGTCTTGAGAAAATTGTCGATCTCGCCGTCGGTCACCACGATGCGGTTGTCCACCTCGCGCTCGCGCAGGCGCACCGTGACGATCTCGTTGCGGATGTCCTCGCGGAACTTGGCGTACGGCACGCCGTCCTTTTCGAGGGTCTGCCGGAGCTGCGCGAGGCTCAGCATGTTCTCCTCGCCGATACGACCGATGGCCCGGTCGAGCTCCGCGTCGTCCACGCGCAATCCCGTTTCCTTGGCGAACTGCAACTGCACCCGGTCGGAAATGATGCGGTCGAGCAGCTGCTTCTCGAGCACGTCGTGCGGCGGGGACGGCGTGCCCTGTCGCCGCAACTGGGCGAAGGCGAGCTTCATCCGCTCGTCGAGATCGTTGCGCGTGATGACCTCGTCGTTCACGACCGCCACGATGCGGTCGAGCACGACCACCGGGCGCGGCTTCTGCGCCCGGGCCGGAGACGCGGCTGCGAGCGCCAGCGCCAGCGCCACCGACGAAACGGCTATGGAACGCGCAAACGGCAGGTAACGCGGCATGGCAGATGCAGAGGCGAAGCCCTATTGATACAGCGCGCCGCGCGATTCCTGGGGCGTGAGAGCGCGCGGATCCCTGACGAAGCCCCCGATGCTGCGGCGCAGCGTTTCCAGCGGATTAGAGCCCAGCCGGGACACTCCGTTCAACTCGAGCTGCACGAAGAACGTGGTCGTGGTCTGCGAGGAGGCGGTCACGAAGCGGTGGGCTACGACGCGCAGCTCCCAGCAGTCGCCGTTGTATTCAATGCCCGCCAGCGTTTCGAGTGAAACCTTGTCGAGGAGCGAGTAATTCCACCGCCCCAGCAACGTCCAGCCCCCGCGCACCGGCCACTGGAAGGAGAAGTCGGTCTGCCGGACCTGGTTGA
>Ga0111538_10001080_pt1 | contig 38121 bp, 29 predicted proteins | sample SoiMethybrSBSTD1_FD_79669 | JGI IMG/M metagenome (GOLD analysis project Ga0111538, IMG submission 79669) | Bulk soil microbial communities from a Populus tree surrounding site in Tennessee, USA - Soil MetaG P. TD hybrid SBSTD1 (version 2)... | ecosystem: Environmental > Terrestrial > Soil >...
TCGCCCTCGCCACATCCGACGGCGTGACCTCCTGGAACGCATGAAATAGAATAAGTTAGTCTCCTGGGTGAGTTACTTGACAACAGGAGACTCAACTCCTATACTGTCCACCAACTGAGGCAGACGGGTCAGGTCAACAAGGTCGCCCTGGGAGGTCCTCACGCATGAGCAAGATCATCGGCATCGATCTCGGAACGACCAACTCGGTCGTGGCCGTCATGGAAGCGGGCAAGCCGGTCGTCATCCAGAACGCCGAGGGCTCGCGCACGACCCCGTCGGTCGTCGCCTTCACCGACAAGGGGGAGCAGCTCGTCGGTCAGGTCGCCAAGCGCCAGGCGATCACCAACCCTGAGAACACCATCTTCTCGATCAAGCGCTTCATGGGGCGCCGCATGGACGAGGTGAGCGAGGAGATGAAGATGGTGCCGTACCGCGTCACCGGCGGCGCCGGTCAGGCGGTGAAGGTGCTCATCCGCGGCAAGGAGCACTCGCCGGAGCAGATCTCCGCCGCCATCCTGCAGAAAATGAAGCAGTCGGCCGAGGATTACCTCGGCGAGAAGGTGACGCGGGCGGTCATCACCGTCCCGGCATACTTCAATGACGCGCAGCGCCAGGCGACCAAGGACGCCGGGCGCATCGCCGGCTTCGAGGTGGAGCGGATCGTCAACGAGCCGACCGCGGCGGCCCTGGCCTACGGCCTCGACAAGCAGAAGGACGAGACGATCGCGGTCTACGACTTCGGCGGCGGGACGTTCGACATCTCGATCCTCGAGGTGGGCGATGGCGTCGTCGAGGTGAAATCCACCAATGGCGACACGCACCTCGGCGGCGACAACATCGACCAGGTGATCATCGACTGGATCGTCGACGAGTTCAAAAAGGAAAACGGCATCGATCTCTCGAAGGACCGCATGGCCCTGCAGCGCCTCAAGGAGGGAGCCGAGAAGGCCAAGATGGAGCTGTCCACCGTCACCGAGACGGAGATCAACCTGCCGTTCATCACCGCCGACGCCACCGGTCCCCGGCACCTGACCCGCAAGCTGTCGCGCGCGCAGTTCGAGCGCCTGGCGGGGGATCTGTTCCAGCGATCGATCCCGCCGGTGGAGCGGGCGCTCAAGGACGCCGGGCTGAAGCCCTCGGACGTGGACGAGGTGGTGCTCGTCGGCGGCAGCACCCGCATCCCGAAGATCCAGGAGCTGGTGAAGCAGTTGTTCGGCAAGGAGCCCCACAAGGGGGTGAACCCGGACGAGGTCGTGGCCATCGGCGCCGCGATCCAGGCCGGCGTGCTCGCCGGCGAGGTGAAGGACCTGCTGCTCCTCGACGTGACGCCGCTGTCGCTCGGCATCGAGACCCTCGGCGGTGTGATGACCAGGCTCATCGAGCGCAACACCACCATCCCGACCCGCAAGTCGGAGATGTTCTCCACCGCCGCCGACAGCCAGACGAGCGTCGAGGTGCACGTCCTGCAGGGGGAGCGGGAGATGGCGCGCGACAGCCGGACCCTCGGCCGGTTCCACCTCGTCGGCATCCCGCCGGCGCCGCGCGGCGTGCCGCAGATCGAGGTCACCTTCGACATCGACGCCAACGGCATCCTGAACGTCTCCGCCAAGGATATGGCGACCAGCAAGGAGCAGCGCATCACCATCAGCGGCACCGGCACCCTCGCCAAGGACGAGATCGACAAGATGGTGAAGGAGGCCGGGGAGCACGCCGAGGAGGACAAGCGGCGCCGCGAGGAGATCGAGTCGCGCAACACCGCCGACACACGCGTCTACCAGATCGAGAAGCTCCTCGAGGAGAACAAGGACAAGGTGAGCCCCGAGGACGACCGGGCGATCCGCGCCGCCATCGAGGAGGTGCGCAAGGCGATGAGCGGCGGATCCAAGGACGCCATCGACGCCGCCCTCAAGGAGCTCGATCGCGCCAGCCACAAGCTGGCGGAGCACCTGTACAAGAGCGGTCCGGCGGCGGGGGGCGGCGGCGCCTCCGGGCCCGGCGGACCGGGCGGCCCCGCCGGCGACGGCGGCGGGCCCTCCGACGCGGGCTCCGGCGAGGCGAAGAAGGAGGGGGAGGTCATCGACGCCGAGTACGTCGACGTGGACGAGGGGAAGCGGTGATCCGCCGCGGCGGCCGCGGATCGCGTCCCCCCCGCGTCGCCGCGGCCCCTGCGACGGCCTGGGATCCCCTGCGCGAGCTGGCCGGCCTGAAGGACCGGCTCAACCGCCTCTTCGAGAGCACCCTGCGCCACGGCGGCAGCGTGGACGAGGCCGGCCTCACCGGCTGGGCGCCGGCCTGCGAGCTGCGCGAGGAGACCGGCGCGTACGTCCTGACCGCCGAGGTCCCGGGCGTTCCGCGCCAGAGCCTGCGGCTGCGGATCGAGGCCGGCACGCTCGTGCTGGAAGGGGAACGACCGCCGGCGCCGGAGACGCGGAAGGGACAGCCGCTCCGGGTCGAGCGGCAGTACGGCCGCTTCGCCCGCTCCATCCGGCTGCCGGGCGGAGTGGACGAGCGGGGTGTGAAGGCGCGGCTCGAGCAGGGAGTGCTGGAGGTCCGGCTGCCGAGATCGGAGCGGGGCCGCACCGCCGCGGTCCCGATTCGCGTCCGTTGAGATGAGCCATTACGAAACCCTCGGGCTCGATCGCAAGGCGCGGCTCGCGGACGTCAAGCGTGCCTACAAGCGCCTGGCGCGCCGCCACCACCCCGACCTGAATCCCGGCGACCGGCGCGCCGAGGAGCATTTCAAGAGCATCCGCGAGGCGTACGCCGTCCTCAGCGACCCCCAGCGGCGCCGCGCCTACGATCGCGAGCTCGAGTCCCCGGGCGTCTTGACGCCCGGGCCGGCCGGGCCCGCGGCGGGATGGGACGGCGAGGCGTCGCCCTTCGACAGCGGCGATCCCGGCCTCTTCGCGTCGTTCTTCAGCGAGTTCTTCCATCCGCAGGGGGGTGAGACGCGGGGGCGACACGCCCCGCGCCGCGGCGATGACGTCACACGCACGGTCGGCGTCGGCTTTTTCGACGCGATCCGCGGCGTCGAGACCGCCATCGAGATCGACGCCGAGACGCCGTGCGGCCAGTGTCACGGATCCGGCCGCGTCCCCGCCGCGCAGCGGCGTCCCTGCCCCGACTGCGCCGGCACCGGTCGGATCAGCCGGTTCCCGGGGCCGCTGCGGCTCACCGCCGTCTGCCCGCGCTGCGAGGGAGAGGGAGCGATGTCCTGGGACGGCTGCGGCGGCTGCGCCGGCGCCGGCGTCCTGACGCGGCGCGAGACGGTCGACGTGCGCCTCCCGGCCGGCGTCGACGATGGATCGCGCATCCGCCTGCCCGGCCGCGGACGCGCCGGCCGCAACGGCGGGCCACCGGGCGATCTCTTTCTCGTCACGCGCGTCGAACCGCACCCATTCTTCCGGCGGATCGGTGATAACATCCACAGCACCGTGCCGATCACGGTGTCCGAAGCGGCTCTCGGCGCGCGCCTCGAAGTGCCGACGATCGACGGGCGAGCCAGCATGCGCATCCCCCCGGGCACCGAGACAGGCCAGAGATTCCGACTGCGCGGCAAGGGGGCCCCCTCCCTGCGCGGCACGGCGCGCGGTGATCACTATGTGGAAACCCGGATCGCGACGCCGCGCACCACGGCCGATCGGACGCGGCGGCTGCTCGAGGAGCTGGGCGGCCTCGAGAGCGGGGAGGAACTCCGTCGCGATTTGCTGAAGTAGGACGGAGCGGAGCATGCGCCGGCGCAAGGACTCGGCCTACTACATGATTTCGGTGGTGGCCCGGCAGTTCGAGGTCCACCCCCAGACCCTGCGGCTGTACGAGCGCGAAGGGCTGCTCCTCCCGTCGCGCACCGAAGGGAACACGCGGCTTTATTCCGACAAGGACCTCGAGGTCCTGTCGTTCATCCTCAGCCTGACCCGGGACCTGGGCGTCAACCTGGCCGGGGTCGAAATCATCCTCAACATGCGGCGCAAGATGGAGGCGATGCAGATGGAGATGGATCGCTTCGTGACCCTGCTGCGCGAGGAAGTCGCGCGCCGGCAGGGAACGTCGGGAGGGACGAGTCAGGCCCTGGTTCGCGTCGGGCCGAAGGAGCGCGGTACGGCCAAGGTGCGCAAGGGATGACGCTCGTCGACGAGGACAAGGTCGTCCGCCGGCCGGCCGGCGCGACGTCCGAGACGCTCAAGAAGTACCTCCAGGAGATCTCCCGCCTGCCGCGCATCACCCCGGAGGAGGAGAAGATCCTCGGGGACAAGATCCAGCGCGGCGACAAGGCGGCCCTCCGCAAGCTGGTCGAGGCCAACCTCCGCTTCGTCGTCTCCTTCGCGAAGCGGTACCGCAACTGCGGGCTGTCGTTCCTGGATCTGATCAACGAGGGGAACATCGGCCTCATCGAGGCGGCCAAGCGCTTCAACCCGAAGAAGAACGTGAAGTTCATCACCTACGCGGTCTGGTGGGTGCGGCAGGCGATCATCCACGCACTCTCCGATCAAAGCGGCGCCTTCCGGCTGCCGCAGAAGCAGGCGAACCTCCTGTACCGCATCGGCAAGACCGGACAGCAGCTCGAGCTGGAGCTCGAGCGGAAGCCCACCGCCGAGGAGATCGCCAAGAAGCTCGACGTGCCGACCGAGGAGGTCGTCAACCTCCTGCAGGTCAACGACGAGAATGTCTCCCTGTCGACGGTCATCGACGAGGAGCACGAGTTCCACCTGTCGGACAAGCTGGAGCAGGACCTCATCCCCTCGGCCGACGCCGAGCTGATGCGCAGCTCCCTCAAGGATCACCTCTACTCCTGCCTCGGTGAGCTGGAGCCGAAGGAGCAGAAGGTGCTGCGCCTGCGGTTCGGACTCGACGAGGGGGACCCGAAGACCCTCAAGGAGATCGGCGAGATGATGGGCTTGTCGCGCGAGCGCATCCGCCAGATCGAGGCCCAGGCCCTGGAGAAGCTGCACCGCTCGCAGAAATGCCAGCAGCTGCAGGGCTACCTGAACTGACGCCGGGAGCCGCATGGACGAACCGGACAGCACCGCCGCCTGCGCCGCGTGCGGCGGAACGGGATTCGTGCTCGTGGATCGGGACGGGCAGGCGCTGGCGCGCCTGTGCGCCTGCCGCAGGCGCCCCGCCGGGCCGCTCCCGGCGGAGCAGGCGCTCGAGCGCGCGCGGGTCCCGCGGCGCTTCTGGAACTGCGACTTCGAGCAGTTCTTCGATCACTCGATGGCGCTGGCGGGCGCCAAGACCATGGCCGCCCGCTACGCCGAGGAGTACCCGCTCGAGGATCAGGGCCTCCTGCTCATGGGATCGCCGGGAGTCGGCAAGACCCACCTGGCGGTCGCGATCCTGCGGCGCGTGACCACCGAGAAGGGGGTGACCGGCCTTTTCTGCGACGCCCAGGATCTCCTCCGCCGCCTGCAGGCCACCTTCGAGCGTTCGGGGCCGAGCGAGGACGAGGTCCTGGAGCCGGTCCTCGGCGCCGATCTCCTGGTCCTCGACGACCTGGGCGGGCGGCTGCCGACGCCGTGGGTCGAGGACACGCTCCTGCACATCGTCACCACCCGCTACAACGAGCGGCGGCCCATGATCGTCACGACCAACTACTTCGACACCCTGCCCGACGGGGGCGGCACGCGGGTCGTGGCCCCCTCGCCCGTAGCGGCGCAGGGGAAGAAGGACGCCGAGGCCCGCGTCCCGACGCTGGGCGACCGGATCGGCCCGCGCATGCGCTCGCGCCTCTACGAGATGTGCCGTCCCGTGATCATCGTGGCCGACGACTTCCGCGCGCGCGTCAAGCACGAGGGGCACCAGTGGCCCTCGCAGCGCCTCGGGCGGCCGCAGGGGGACGCGTGAAGCGCGACGCGGTGATCGTCGCAGGCGCCCGCACGCCGATGGCGACGTACAACACGCATTTCCGCGACCTCCCCGAGACCGAGCTCGGGGCGCGGGCGGCGCGCGCGGCGCTCGAACGCGCCGCGGTTCCTGCCGCCCGCGTCGACCAGGTCGTCTTCGGCAACGCCATGCAGACGAGCGCCAACGCCATCTACGGCGCCCGGCACGTCGCCCTCAAGGCGGGCCTGCCCGAGACCGTCCCGGCCCTGACCGTCAACCGCCTGTGCGGCTCCGGCCTGCAGGCGGTGTCGAGCGCCGCCGATCTCCTGGCGCTCGGCGAGGCGGAGATCGTCCTCGCCGGCGGCATGGAGAACATGACGCAGGCGCCGCACGTCCTGCGCGGCCTGCGTTCGGGGCTCAAGATGGGGCACGTGCCGCTCGAGGACATGCTGGTGGCGGGCCTCCTCGACACCCACTGCGGCTGCAGCATGAGCCAGACCGCCGAGAACCTCGCCGCGGAGACCGGCGTCACCCGCGAGGACGCGGACGCCTACGCCCTGCTCAGCCAGCAGCGGGCCGAGGCGGCGGTGAGGGCCGGGCGCCTCGCCGAGGAGATCGTCCCGGTGACCGTGCGCGAGCGCGGCCGGGAGATCGTCGTGAGCGAGGACAACCATCGCCGCCCGGAAACGACGCTCGAGGGGCTGGCGAAGCTGCCTCCCGCCTTCGGCGGGCGCGGCTTCGTGACCGCCGGGAACGCCTCCGGCATCGTCGACGGGGCCGCGGCGGTCGTGGTCGCGACCCCGAAGGCGGCCGCCGGCCTCGGGGTCCGTCCGCTGGGAAGGATGATCGGTGCGGCGGTCGTCGGGGTGGCGCCGCGCATCATGGGGATCGGCCCGGTGCCGGCGATCCGCAAGGTCCTGGAGCACGCCGGCCTGGGGATCCGGGAGATCGACCTGTTCGAGATCAACGAGGCGTTCGCGGCGCAGTACCTGGCGTGCGAGAAGGGGCTGGGGCTCGATCGCGATCGCGTCAACGTCAACGGGGGCGCCATCGCGCTGGGGCATCCGCTCGGCGCGACCGGCACCCGCCTGGTGCTGACGCTCCTCCTGGAGCTGCAGCGCCGCGGCGGGCGCTATGGCGTCGCCAGCGCCTGCATCGGCGGTGGGCAGGGGATCGCCCTTCTCGTCGAGGCCCTGTCCGCCCCGGCCTGACGCCGCGGCGTTCGTCCGGAGGGATGATGGAGATTCGGCGGGTGGGAGTGGTCGGTTGCGGTCTGATGGGTTCCGGCATCGCGCAGGTCGCGGCGCAGGCGGGGCTCACGACGGTGGTGCTCGAGGCGTCGCCGGCGCTGCTCGAGGCCGGCCTCGGCCGGATCCGCAAGTTCCTCGACGGCGGGGTCGCCAAGGGGAAGGTCACGCCGGCGGATCGCGACGCCGTGCTCCACCGCATCACCGGCGCCACCGACGCGGCGGAGGTGCGGGACTGCGACGTCGTCATCGAGGCGGTCACGGAGAGTCTCAAAGTCAAACGGGACGTCTTCGCTCTGGTGCAGTCGCATCTCAAGCCGGAGGGGATCCTGGCGAGCAACACCTCGTCGCTGTCGATCACCGAGATGGCCGCCGCGACGGCCCGCCCCGGCCGGTTCCTGGGTCTGCACTTCTTCAACCCGGTGCCGCTCATGAAGCTGGTCGAGGTGGTGCGCACGCTGCAGACCGAGGCCGGCGTGGAGGAGGCCGGCGTCGCCTTCGTGCGCAAGCTGGGCAAGACGCCGATCCGCACCAGCGACCGGACCGGCTTCATCGTCAACCGGCTGCTGGTCCCCTACATCCTCGACGCCATCCGCGCCTTCGAGGAGGGGGTGGGGTCGGTGCGCGACATCGACCACGGGATGACGCTCGGCTGCGGCTACCCGATGGGCCCGCTGACGCTCAACGATCTGGTCGGCCTCGACACCACCCTGTCGATCGCCGAGATCATGTTCGATGAGTTCAAGGAGAAGCGCTTCGCCCCGCCGGCGCTGATGAAGCGGATGGTGACGGCGGGGTTCCTGGGACGCAAGAGCGGCCGCGGCTTCTACGACTACAGCGTCGAGCCGCCGCGCCCGAACGACTTCCTGGCGGGGCGCCCGGACGCCGGGCCCGCCGGACGAGGAGAGGCATGAGCGACGCCGCCGACGACCGGGTGCTCTACGAGGTGCGCGACCGCGTCGCGCGCCTCACCATCAACCGCCCCGACAAGCTCAACGCCCTCGATCGCCGCACCATGGAGGCGATCGACGGGGCGGTCGCCCGGGCGCGCGACGACCGCGGTGTCGGCGTGCTGATCCTCACCGGCGCGGGGGAGAAGGCGTTCGTCGCCGGCGCCGACATCGGCGAGCTGAACGAGCAGGACCCGGTCACCGGCGCCGCCTACGCGCGCCGCGGCCAGGCGGTCCTCGATCGCCTGGAGCGCTGCGGCAAGCCGAGCATCGCGCTCATCAAGGGCTATGCGTTCGGCGGCGGTCTCGAGCTGGCGATGGCCTGCACCCTCCGGGTCGCCGCGGAGACGGCCAAGATGGGACAGCCGGAGGTGGCGCTCGCGATCGTCCCCGGCTACGGGGGCACCCAGCGCCTGGCGCGGCTCGTCGGCCGGGGCAAGGCCCTCGAGATGATCCTCACCGGCGACCCGATCGACGCCCGGGAGGCGCACCGCATCGGGCTCGTGAACCGGGTCGTGCCCCCCGCCGAGTCGGAAGGGGCGGCGGCGGCGCTGGCGGCGCGGCTCCTGGAGCGCGGGCCGGTGGCGCTGCGCTACGCCATGCAGGCGATCCACGAAGGCATGGAGATGACCCTCGCCGAGGGGCTGTCGATGGAGGCGGCCCTCTTCGGCCTGTCGTGCGCCACCTCCGACATGCGCGAGGGAACGCGCGCCTTCCTCGAGAAACGCAAGCCTTCCTTCAAGGGGGCGTGAGGGTGGCGAGGAGGACCAGGGCGTGACGCCGACACCGCCGCGGCTGCGCCTCGGACCGCTGCGGGCGGTCACGACGCTGCGCGCCTTGATCCTCCTCGGCATGGCGGGGCTCATTCTCTGGACCGCCCTGACCTGGGGACGCCGGGGCGCCCCGCAGGCCGACATCAGCATGAGCCCGGCGCAGCCGCCCCCGGCCGAAGGCCCGGTGCTCGACCAGTCCGATCGCTTCAGCGCCAGCGGCACCCGCGAGGGGCGTCCCGCCTTCGACTTGTCGGCGCAGACGGTCACCGGCTTCGAGGGGGACAAGAAACGGCTCGAGACGGTCAATCTCACCGTGCACGAGGTCGAAGGGGGCTCGGTCGAGGTGAACAGCGCCGAGGGGCAGTTCGACCCCGGCGCGCGCCGGGCGCAGCTCTCCGGCGACGTCGCCATCCGCACCCCCGACGGGCTGTCGCTCCGGACCGGCAACCTCTTCTACGACAGCGACCGGGACATGATCTACACGGGCGACCCGCTGCGATTCGAGCTGGGCCAGGTCACCGGCACCGGCCAGGGGATGAACTACCTCGTCGACGAGCGCCGCATCAAGATCGCCTCGAAGGTCGATCTCACCATCGCCGTGAACGACGGGGGCCCGCCGGCGCGCATCCGGGCCGGGAGCCTCGTGGCGAGCCTCGCCGACAACAGCGCGGTGTTCACCGAGAACGCGGTGCTCGAGCGCGGCGCCGACCGGCTGACCGGCAACTACCTGCGCCTGGTGCTCGACGAGAAACGGGAGCAGGTCCGCGAGATCCGCTCCTTCGGCGACGTGGTCGTGACCCTCGGCCCGGACGCCTCGGGGCGCGGCAGCGAGATGCGCGCCGACAGCCTGGTGATCTCCGTCGGTCCGGACCAGGCGCTGCGGACGGCGGAGGCCTCCGGCGGCTGCCGGGTGGTGTCGGGCCCTTACACTTCCAACAGCCGCACCGCCTTCTTCCAGAAGGCCGAGGACCGCCTGCAACTGCGGGGGGACCCGGTGGTCCTGACCGACCGGGAGCGGATCACCGCGCAGGAGATCGACCTCCGTCCGGAGCGGCAGGCGCTCGAGGCCCGCGGCGACGTCCGCACCGTGTCGCTGCGGCAGGACGGGGGCGGGGTGCCGGGGTTCGGCTCCGCCGGGGCGGTCTCCTTCCAGTCCGCCCGGCTGCTCGCCGAGCAGGCGGAGCGGCGCGCCACCTACGAGGGCGGAGCGCGCGCCTGGCAGGAGGGCACGAGCCTGCAGGCCGACCAGATCATCCTGGACGAGGCCGCCCGGCAGATCCGCGCCGCGGGGAACGTCATGTCCCGCTTCACCGAGCGCCCCGCGATCCGCGATCCGGTGGGGCGCCCGGTCGCCACCAGCGTCACGTCCCGCCGCCTCCTGGTGGACGACGCCACGGGGACCGCCCACTACGAGGAGGACGCGCGCATGGTGCGGCCCGACGCCACGCTCACCGCCGCTTCGATCACGCTCGAGACCCGCGCGGCGGGCCGGCGGCGGGAGCTGGCGCGCGTCCTGGCGAACGGATCGGTGTCGGCCCGGCACGCCGGGGCATTCGCCACGGCGAGCGCCGCGGAGTACCTTCCGGATCGGCAGACGCTGGAGTTGAAGGACGAGAACGGCCTGGCGGAAGTGGTGGACAGCGCCACCGGCCGCTCCATGAAGGGACGCACCCTGACCTATGACCTGGCGGGAGATCGCGTGCTGACCGAGGCCGCCGCCGGCGCCCGTACCTGGATCACCCTGACCCCCGGAGGGCCGCGGGCCGTTGAGCCACCATCTCGCCATTGAAGGGCTCTCCAAGAGCTACCGCGGCCGCGCCGTCATCCGCGACATCTCGCTCGAGATCGGCCCCGGGGAGGTGGTCGGGCTCCTGGGCCCCAACGGGGCCGGCAAGACCACCACCTTCTACTGCGTGGTGGGACTCGTAAGGCCGGACGCCGGCCGGGTGCTCCTCGGCGGCCAGGACGTCTCCCGCCTGCCCATGTACCTCCGGGCCCGCAACGGGATCAGCTACCTGCCGCAGGAGCCCTCCATCTTCCGCCGCATGACGGTCGAGGAGAACATCGTCGCCATCCTCGAGACCCTCGACATGCGGCGCCAGGAGATCCGTCAGCGCACCGCCGAGGTCCTGGAGGAGCTGAAGATCGCCCACCTGGCGAAGAGCCGCGCCTACAACCTGTCGGGGGGGGAGCGCCGCCGGGCGGAGATCGCCCGCGCCCTGGCCATCTCCCCCTCCTTCATCCTGCTGGACGAGCCGTTCTCGGGGATCGATCCGATTGCGGTTGCGGATATCCAGAAAATCATCTATCAATTGAAAGCCAAGGGGATCGGCCTCCTGATGACGGACCACAATGTCCAGGAGACCCTGCGGATCACCGACCGGGCGTGCATCATCGCCGAAGGACGGATCTTCCGGAAAGGGACGCCGGACGAGCTGGCGGCCGATCCGCGGGTGCGCGAGGTCTACCTCGGCGAGGGGTTCCGGCTCCTCGAACGGGCGGCCGCGGCCCCGGGCGACTGAAGGAGACGGAAAGGACACATGGCGCTCGAGCAGAAACTGCATCTGCGGCTCTCGCAGAAGCTCATCATGACGCCGTCGCTGCAGCAGGCGATCAAGCTGCTGCAGATGACGAAGCTCGAGCTGCAGGAGGAGATCACCCAGGAGCTGACCGAGAACCCGCTCCTCGAGGAGTCGGAAGGGGAGCGCCCCGAGGGGGAGGAAGGCGCCGGGGAGGGTCCCGAGGGAGAAGCCCCCACCGCCGAGGCCGCGGCCGCGGAGGCCCCGGCCCCGGAGGGGGAGAAGGAGAAGGACTCCTTCGACGAGATCGACTACGAGTCCTACTTCCAGGACTACATGGACCTGTCGTACCGGCCGCAGGCGCCGAGCGAGGAGTTCGAGCCGCGCCCGCTGGACGCGGTCCTCTCCAAGCCGCAGAGCCTCACCGACCACCTCCTCTGGCAGCTCGACATGAGCCCGCTGCCGGGCCCCCGCAAGGAGATCGCCCAGGCGATCATCGGCAACCTGGACGAATCCGGAATGCTGCAGGCCTCGCTCGAGGAGGTCGCCGCCATGGGACCCTACTCGATCGAGGAGGTGGAGCTCGCCCTGCACCACGTGCAGGAGCTGGATCCTCCCGGCATCGCGGCGCGCGACGTGCGCGAGTGCCTCCTCCTGCAGATCGCCTTCCAGGACCTGGAGGGAACCCCCGCCGAGACGATCGTGCGGGACCATTTCGATTTCCTGCAGGGACGCAAGTTCCGCGACCTGGCGCAGGCGATGAACCTGAGCCTGGAGGAGACGATGGAGGCGGTGGAGATCATCCGCCACCTCGATCCGAAGCCGGGGAAGAAGTACAACTCCCAGGCCGGCGCCTACGTCGTGCCCGACGTCTACGTCCTCAAGATCGACAAGGGGTACACCATCGTCCTGAACGAGGAAGGGCTGCCGCGGCTGCGCATCAGCCCCTTCTACCGGCGCCTCATCGACCGCAACAACCCGGAGGCGACGCCGGAAACGCGCGAGTACGCCCGCGAGAAGTTCCGCTCCGCCTTCCGGCTCATCAAGAGCCTCGAGGAGCGGCAGCGCACGATCTACAAGGTCGCCACGAGCATCGTGAAACACCAGGAGGGGTTCCTCGACTACGGCTTCGAGCACATGCGACCCCTGATCCTGCGCGACGTGGCGGACGACATCGGCATGCACGAGTCGACCGTCAGCCGCGTCGTGAACCACAAGTACATGCACACGCCCCGCGGCCTGTTCGAGATGCGCTTCTTCTTCCACTCGGGGCTGGTCAGCGACAGCGGCCAGGACGTGTCGTCGCTGGCGGTCAAGGAGCGGATCAAGAAGGCCGTGGCGGAGGAGGACGCCGGGCACCCGCTCTCGGACGCCGCGATCGTGCAGATCCTGGGACGCGAGGGGCTCCGGATCGCCCGGCGCACCATCGCCAAGTACCGCGAGGAGTTGCGCATTCCCTCCTCGAACGAACGGCGGCAGGGCTTCCGCTGAGACCCCGGGATCGGTCCGGGACTGGAGAGCACGCCATGACCATCGTCTTCACCGGCCGCAAGGCGCACCTGACCCCCGATCTGCGCGCCCTGGCCTCGGGCAAGCTGCAGAAACTACAGACGCTTCTCGGTGATATCCTTGACGCCCACGTCATCCTGAAGCGCGAAAAGCGACGCCAGGTCGTGGAGATGATCGTCAAGGCCCGCGGACGCACGCTCGCGGCCCAGGCGGAAGGGACGGAGTTCGAGGAGGCGGTCGGGCTGTGCGCCGAGCGCCTGCTGACCCAGGCGCGGCGGCACGCCGACCGCCGCACCAGCCGTCGCAAGGGACGCGGCGCCTGGAAGAGCGACCGCGCGGCGATCGTCGCCGCCGCCATCCCGGCGGACGGGGACGGCGCGGGAGCGGAGGTGGTCCGCATGGGGCGCGTGCCGCTCAAGGCGATGACGGTGCGCGAGGCGCTGCTGCGGGCGGGGGACCAGGAGCAGCCGGTGCTGGTGTTCCGGAACCTCGCGTCGGAGCGGCTGGCGGTGCTCTTCAAGCGCCAGGACGGCCGGTACGGCCTCCTGGAAACAGAGATTTAGGAGATCGAGATGGCCGTCGAGTTCTCCCTGAGCCGCGATCAGGAGATGCTGCGCGACTCGGTGCGCGAGTTCGCGCAGTCGGTGCTCAAGCCGCGGGCGGCCGGGATCGACCGCAGCCGCGAGTTCCCGCGCGACAACTGGAAGCGCTGCGCCGAGATGAACCTCACCGGGATGATGATCCCGGAGGAGTGGGGGGGCGCCGGCTTCGACGCGGTCTCGTACGTCCTCGCCATCGAGGAAGTGTCGCGCGCCTGCGCCACGACCGGCGTCATCCTGTCGGTCAACAACTCCCTCCTCTGCGCCCCGCTGCTGGCCTTCGGCAACGACGACCAGAAGACGCGCTACCTCCGGCCGCACGCGCAGGGGGAGAAACTCGGCGCCTACTGCCTGACCGAGGCCGGCTCCGGGTCCGACTCCGCCGCCCTCAAGACGCGGGCGGTGAAGAAGGGGGACCGGTACGTCCTCTCCGGCAACAAGGTGTTCGTCACCAACGGCGTGGCGGCCGACACCTTCCTGGTCTACGCGACCCTCGACCCCGCCCTGAAGCACAAGGGGATCACCGCGTTCCTCGTGGAGCGCGGCTTCAAGGGGGTGCGCACCGGCAAGGAGGAGCGCAAGCTCGGAATCACCGCCTCCGGGTCGGTGGAGATCGTCCTCGAGGACGTCGAGGTGCCGGCGGCCAACCGGCTGGGGGCCGAAGGGGAGGGGTTCAAGATCGCCATGGCCACCCTCGACGGCGGCCGCATCGGCATCGCGGCGCAGTCGCTCGGCATCGGCCAGGCGGCCCTCGACGAGGCGCTCGCCTACAGCCGCACGCGCGAGGCGTTCGGCAAGCCGATCGCGGAGCTGCAGGCGATCCAGTGGAAGCTCGCCGACATGGCGACGGATCTGGACGCCGCGCGCCTGCTGACCTGGCGCGCCGCATGGGTGCGGCAGACGAAGGGGCGCGGATCGAGCGAGGCCTCGATGGCGAAGCTCTTCGCCTCGGAGGCGTGCAACCGCGCCGCCAAGGAGGCGCTGCAGATCCACGGCGGCTACGGCTACATCAGCGAGTACACGGTCGAGCGCCTGTACCGCGACGCCAAGATCACCGAGATCTACGAGGGGACTTCCGAAATCCAGCGCCTGGTCATCGCCAAGACGCTCCTCAAGGACGGCCCGGCGTGAGCCGCGACCGCGATCGCCGCGACGCGACGACTCTCGTCCGCCCCGGGAGCAAGGCGGCCTGGGAGGAGCGCGTTCTCGAGCCGGCCCTGAAGAAGAAGCCGGAGCGCGACGTCGCCTTCACCACGGTCTCCGACCTGCCGATCGATCGCCTGTACACCGCCGAGGATCTCGAGGGCTGGGATGCGGGGCGCGACCTCGGGCTGCCCGGCGAGCCGCCCTACACGCGCGGGCTGCACCCGACGATGTACCGCGGCCGCCTGTGGACCATGCGGCAGTTCGCCGGCTTCGGCAGCGCCGAGGACACCAACCAGAGGTTCCACTACCTGCTCGAGCACGGCCAGACCGGCCTGTCCACCGCCTTCGACCTGCCGACCCTCATGGGGCGCGACTCGGGCGACGCGCTCGCCGAGGGCGAGGTCGGGCGCGAAGGCGTGGCGATCGACACGCTCGAGGACATGGAGACGCTGTTCCGAGGCATCCCGCTCGGCGAGGTCTCCACCTCGATGACCATCAACGCCCCGGCCTTCGTGCTCCTCGCCATGTATCTGGCGGTGGCCGAGAAGCAGGGGGTGCCGATCGAGCGGCTCGAGGGGACGATCCAGAACGACATCCTCAAGGAGTACATCGCCCAGAAGGAGTGGATCTACCCGCCGGCGCCGTCGATGCGCCTGATCACCGACATGATCGCCTTCTGCACCGAGCGGGTGCCGAAGTGGAACACCATCTCGATCAGCGGCTACCACATCCGCGAGGCGGGATCGACCGCGGTCCAGGAGCTGGCGTTCACGCTCGCCGACGGCCTCGCCTATGTCGAGGCCGCCCGGGCGCGCGGCCTGGACGTCGATCGCATCGCACCGCGCCTCTCCTTCTTCTTCAACTCGCACATCGACTTCTTCGAGGAGGTCGCGAAGTTCCGCGCGGCCCGGCGTATGTGGTGCCGCTTCATGCAGGAGCGGTACGGTGCGAAAGACCCGCGCTCCTGGATGCTCCGCACGCACGCGCAGACCGCCGGCTGCTCGCTCACGGCGCAGCAACCGGTCAACAACGTGGTGCGCGTGACGCTGCAGGCGCTGGCGGCGGTGCTCGGCGGGACCCAGTCGCTGCACACCAACTCCCTCGACGAGACCCTCGCCCTGCCGAGCGAGGACTCGGTCCGCATCGCCCTGCGCACGCAGCAGATCGTCGCGGAGGAGAGCGGCGTCACCAACACCGTCGACCCGCTCGCGGGATCGTACTTCGTCGAGGCGCTGACCAATCGCATGGAGGCGGAGGCGCTCGAGCTCATCCGCCGCATCGACGCCATGGGAGGCATGGTCGCCGCCATCGAGGAGGGGTTCCCGCAGCGCGAGATCGCCGAGGCGGCCTACCGCTACCAGCGGCAGATCGACTCCGGCGAGAAGACCCTCGTCGGCGTCAACCGCTACACCGAGGGGAACGGACCGCCGCCGGCCCTCCTGCGCATCGGCCACGACGTGGAGACGGCGCAGAAGGCGCGCCTCGCGGCCGTGCGGGCCCGGCGCGACGCGAAGCAGCACGCCGCGTCGCTCGAGCGCATGGCGTCGGCGGCGCGCGGCACCGAGCCGCTCATGCCCTTCGTCCTCGACGCGGTGCGGGCCTACGCCTCGGTGCAGGAGATCTGCGACGCCCTCAAGCCGGCCTTCGGGATCTACCGCGAAGGACGGGTGCAGTTGTGAGCACGGCCGCGACCAGCGGGGTGCGGCTCCTGGTGGGGAAGGTGGGCCTCGACGGCCACGACCGCGGCGCCAAGATCATCGCCCGTGCCCTGCGCGACGCCGGCTTCGAGGTGATCTACACCGGACTGCACCAGACGCCGGAGATGGTCGTCTCGACGGCGCTGCAGGAGGACGTGGACGGGATCGGGCTGTCGATCCTGTCGGGGGCCCATCTCACCCTGTTCCCGCGCATCCTCTCGCTCCTCCGGGAGCGGGGGGGCGACGACATCGTGGTCTTCGGCGGCGGGATCATTCCGGACGAGGACGCGCTCCAACTCAAGGAGGCCGGGGTGCGGGCGGTGTTCACGCCGGGAACCGCGACCGGCGAGGTGATCGACTGGGTGCGGACGAACGTGCCGTCCCGGCCGCGCTAGGCGGGAGGTCCGGGGAACGCGAATCGCGCCCGGCTGCGGGCGCCGGGAGGGGCGGAGTGAAGACGATTCTTCTGGCCGACGACAGCATCACCATCCAGAAGGTGGTGGAACTGACCTTCTCCGACGGCGACTACCGCGTCTTCTGCGTCAGCAACGGCGCCCAGGCGATCCGGAAGGCGGCCGAGGTCCGGCCCGACGTGGCGCTCCTCGACGTGATCATGCCGGAGAAGAACGGCTACGAGGTGTGCGAGGCGCTCAAGGCGGATCCCGCCACGGCGCACATCCCGGTCCTGCTCCTGTGCGGCACCTTCGAGCCGTTCGACGCCCGCCGCGCCGAGGCGTCCGGGGCCAGCGGCCACCTCACCAAGCCGTTCGAGTCGCACGCCCTCGTCGCCCGCGTCGAGGAGCTGATGACGACCGCCCGCATCCAGCGCCCGGGGTCCGCGTCGCCGTCGCGCGTCGTGATCGAGGAGGAGACACCGGACGAGATGCCGGGTGGCTTCGACGAGATGCCCGAGCCGGACATGTCACCGGGGCTCGCCGCCCCGGGCCGCCCCGAGCCGCGTGCACCGCTGCCGCTGTCGGCGCCGGTCGATCCGGCCCCGCGCTCCGCCCCCGCGCCGTACGCGGCCCCCGACGCCGCCGAAGGCGGGGCGTACCTGGGGTTCGCCGACCTGGCGGTGGGGGAAGGGGAGGATCTGGTCGTTCCGGACCGCTACGGCGACACCGCGCCGCCCCCGGCCCGCGGCCAGGCGATGGAGGGGTTCGTCTCCGGCCTCGGCCGGCCGGACGACGAGGAGCCGCATCCGGCCGCCGCCCCGGCGCCGGCCGGCGCCGACCTGTCGGAGGCGGCGCTCGACCGCCTCGCCGAGCTGGTGGTGAAGAAGATGGCCGACCGCGTGGTGCGCGAGATCGCCTGGGAGATTCTCCCGGGCGTGGCGGAGTCGATCGTGCGCCAGCGGATCAAGGAGCTGGAGGAGCGCGGCCGCTGAGATCCTCGGCTCGGACGGCCCCCTTCCCGCCGGACCTGGTCCGGCGCCCCGCATGAGCGATCTCGACAAGGTCTACGATCCGCGCCGCTTCGAGCGGACGTGGTACGAGCACTGGCTGCGTCTGGGGCTCTTCACCGCGCAGCCCGGCTCGGGCCGCCCCCCGTACGTCATGGTGATCCCGCCGCCGAACGTCACCGGGCGGCTGCACATGGGGCACGCCCTCAACAACACCCTCCAGGACATCCTGGCCCGCTGGCGCCGCATGCACGGGGACGACGTGCTCTGGCTGCCCGGCACCGATCACGCCGGGATCGCGACCCAGATGGTGGTGGACCGGATGCTGCAGCAGGAGGGGACGAGCCGCGAAGCGCTCGGGCGCGAGGCCTTCGTGGCGCGCGTCTGGAAGTGGAAGGAGGAGTACGGCGGCGCCATCATCGAGCAGCTCAAGGCCCTCGGCTGCTCCTGCGACTGGACGCGCGAGCGGTTCACCCTCGAGCCGGCGCTGTCGGAGGCGGTGCGCGAGGCGTTCGTCCGCCTGCACGAGGACGGGCTCATCTACCGCGGCGAATACATCGTCAACTGGTGCCCGCGCTGCCGCACCGCCATCTCCGATCTCGAGGTGCTGTCGCTGCCGGTCGCCGGCAAGCTGTACACCTTCTTCTACCCGTTCGAGGAAGGGGACGGCGGGATCGAGGTGGCGACCACCCGCCCGGAGACGATGCTCGGGGACACCGCCGTGGCGGTGCACCCCGACGACGAGCGCTACCGGGACCTCGTCGGCCGTCGCGTCCGGCTGCCGCTGACCGACCGGCTCATCCCGATCGTCGCCGACCCCTTCGTGGACAGCACCTTCGGGACCGGCGCCGTGAAGGTCACGCCGGCGCACGACCCGAACGACTTCGCGATGGCGGAGCGGCACGACCTCCCCCGGCTCCGGGTGATGGACGACCAGGCGCGGATGAACGACGCCGTCCCCGCCCCGTACCGCGGTCTCGATCGCTTCGAAGCGCGCCAGCGCGTCGTCGACGACCTGCAGGCGGCCGGCTTCCTGCGCGGGGTGAAGGACCACCCGCACAACGTCGGCCACTGCCAGCGCTGCGGCACTCTCGCCGAGCCGTTCCTGTCGAAGCAGTGGTTCGTGCGCATCGGACCGCTGGCCGAGCCGGCGACGCGCGCCGTGGCCGAGGGGCGCGTGGGCTTCACGCCGGCCCACTGGGTGAACTCCTACAACGAGTGGATGGGGCGCATCCACGACTGGTGCATCAGCCGCCAGCTCTGGTGGGGGCACCCGATCCCGGCGTGGCACTGCGCCGCCTGCGGCCTGGTGATCGTGGCGCGCGAGGACCCGGACGCCTGTCCCGGCTGCCGCGCCCCGAAGCCGGTGCCCGACCCGGACGTGCTCGACACGTGGTTCTCGTCGGCGCTGTGGCCGTTCTCCACGCTCGGATGGCCGAAGGAGACGGCCGACCTGGCCCGGTACTACCCGACGACGACGCTGGTCACCGGCTTCGACATCCTGTTCTTCTGGGTGGCCCGGATGATCATGATGGGGCTGCGCTTCCGGAACGACGTGCCGTTCAGCCGCGTCTACATCACCGGGCTGGTGCGCGACGCCGAGGGGCAGAAGATGTCGAAGACGAAGGGGAACGTCGTCGATCCCCTCGACCTCGTCGAGCGCTACGGCGCCGACGCGCTGCGCTTCACCCTCGCCGCCATGGCGACGCCCGGTTCCGATCTGCCGCTCTCCGAGGAGCGCATGGCCGGCTACCGCGCCTTCGCCAACAAGCTGTGGAACGCCGCGCGGTTCGTCCTGATCAACGCCGGGCCGCTGGCGGAGGGATCGGCGCCGCCGCCGCTGCCTCCCGCGGAGCGCCGCACCCTCCCGGACCGCTGGATCCTCAGCCGCCTCGCCGGCCTGCGCGTCGAGGTGGACGGCGCGCTCCGGGAGTTCCGGTTCGACGAGATGGCGAACGCGCTCTACCGCTTCCTGTGGCACGAGTACTGCGACTGGTACATCGAGGCGTCGAAGCCGTCGCTCGGCCCCGGCGCCGGCGCGGAGGAGGCCGCCCGCGCCCGCGCCGTGCTGCTGCACGTGCTCGAGGAGGTGCTGCGGCTGCTGCACCCGGTGATGCCGTTCCTGACCGAGGAGATCTGGCAGCGCCTGCCGCACCGCGGCGAGACCATCGCCGCCGCTCCCTACCCCGCGCCGGAGGGGGCCGCGGGTCCGCGCGATGCGGAGGCGGAGCGGAGCATGGCGATGCTGATGGAGATCGTCGGCCGCGTGCGGAACCTCCGCGCCGAGGTGAACATCGATCCGGGGCGGAAGGTCCCGCTCCTGCTGCGCCCGCACGACGAGGCGGCGCGGCGCCTCTTCGCCTCCGAGTCCGCCCTGATCGCCTCGCTGGCACGCCTCGAGTCGCTGCGCCTCGCGGAGGATCTCGCGGCGGGCGGCCCGGCGGCGCGCGCGGTCGCCGCCGGGGCGGACCTGGCGCTGCCGCTCGCGGGGATCCTCGACGTGGACGCGGAGCGCCGCCGCCTCGAGCGGGAGATCGAGCGCCTCACGAAGGAGCGCTCCGGCCACGCCGCGAAGCTGCGCAACCAGGACTTCCTCGACCGCGCCAAGCCGGAGGTGGTGGAGAAGGTGCGCGGCATCGACCGGGAGCTGGGCGAGCGCCTCGACCGTCTGGCCGCGACCTTGCGGTCGCTTCAGGGGGCGTAGGAGAATCGCCCGATGCTCGACCTCGAGGCGGCCGGTCGATGCGTGCGTCGCGCCCTGGAGGAGGACCTCGGGGACGGAGACGTGACCTCGCGCGCCGTCGTCCCGGAATCGGCGCGGGCGGTCGGGCGCTTCGTGGCGCGCGAGGCGCTCGTCCTCGCCGGCCTGCCGGTGGCGCGCGAGGTGTTCCGGCGGGTCGATGCGTCGGTCGCCTTCGAGCCGCAGGCCGAGGACGGGACCGCCTGCGCGGCGGGCGCGGTGCTGGCGGTCGTGCGCGGCGCCGCCCGGCCGATCCTGGCGGGGGAGCGGACGGCGCTCAACTTCGTCCAGCGCCTCTCCGGCATCGCCACCGTCACCCGGGCCCTCGTGGATCGCGTGCAGGGCTCGCGGCTGCAGATCTCCGACACGCGCAAGACCGCGCCGGGGCTGCGGGTCCTCGACAAGTACGCCGTCGAGGTCGGGGGCGGGACGAACCACCGCATCGGCCTGTTCGACGCCTGGCTCATCAAGGACAACCACTGGCGGATCGCCGGCGGCATCGGGGCGGCCCTGCGCCGGGCGCGCGCCGCGCTCGGTGGCCGCCCGGCCCCGGGCCTCGGGCTCGAGATCGAAGTCGGGACGGTGGAGGAGGCCAAGGAGGCGATCGACGCGGGGGCGGACGCGCTGCTGCTCGACAACATGGACGAGGCGACGCTGCAACGGGCGGTTGAGGCGGCGCGCGGCCGCGTCTTCCTGGAGGTCTCCGGGAACGTCGGCGCCGACCGGCTGCCGGCGCTGGCGCGGCTGGGCGTGGATCGCGTCTCGATCGGGGCCCTGACCCACTCGGTGCGGGCGGTGGACATCGCCCTCGAGATCGAGCCGGCGTGAGCGCCGACGCGTCCGACCCCGGACCGCCGCCCGACGCCGGCGCCCGGCCGCCCGAGGACGCCCTCAACCCCACCGCCGTGCAGCGCCACCTGCGCGCCGCCGTGTTCGGCCACCGCATCTTCTACTACCCGAGCATCGGCTCGACCAACGAGCGCGCCCTCGCGCTCGCCGCCGCCGGCGAGCCGGAGGGGGGGCTGGTGGTCGCGGAGGAGCAGACGGAGGGGCGCGGCCGCCGCGATCGCTCCTGGTCGTCGCGTCCCTACCTCGGCATCTACGCCTCGCTCATCCTGCGCCCCGCCATCCCGGCGCCGCGCGCTCCCCTGATCACCTTCATGGCCGCGATCGCGGCGGCCGACGCGCTCAACGAGGTCCCGGGCGTCAAGGCGCGCATCAAGTGGCCGAACGACGTCACGGCGGGGGGACGCAAGATCGCCGGCGTGCTCGGCGAGGTGCGCGGCTCCGATCCCGAGGTGCGCGAGATGGTGGTCGGCGTCGGCGTCAACGTGCACCACCGGGAGGACGACTTCCCCCCCGAGCTCCGGGAGCGGGCCACCTCGGTGCGCCGCGAGACGGGGGCGGGATGCGATCGGGCCGCGCTCCTGGCGCGCCTCCTCGAAGGCTTCGAGCTCCGCTACGCGCGCGCCCTGCGCGACGGACCGGCGGCGCTCCTGCGGGAATGGCAGAGCCTGTCGGCGCTGCAGCCGGGGGACCCGGTGCGCGTCCTCGGCCCCGCCGGTCCGGCGCAGGGAGGATTCATCGGCATCGACGAGGAGGGCGGGCTGCGGCTGAGCGACGGCGGCGGTCAGACCCTGCGGGTGCCGTTCGGCGAGATCGTCGAGACCCTCGAACCGTGAGGGCCGTGCCGGAGAGGAAGGGAACGCCATGCTCCTGGTGATGGACGTCGGCAACACCAACACCGTCCTCGGCGTGTACGACGGGAAAACGCTCGTGGCGCACTGGCGGCTGACGACGGTGCGCGACCGCACCGTGGACGAGTACGGCATCCTGGCCCGGAACCTCCTGGCGCTGGCGCGCATCGACGCGACGGCGATCGACGCGCTGATGATCGCCTCGGTCGTGCCGCCGCTCGACGGCGTCCTCGAGGCGATGGCGCGCCACTACTTCGGCCTGACCCCGCTGTTCGTCGAGCCCGGCGTGAAGACCGGCATGCCGATCCTCTACGACAATCCTCAGGAAGTGGGTGCGGACCGGATCGTCAATGCCGTCGCGGCGTACGAGCGCTTCCGGCAGGCGGTGATCGTGGTCGACTTCGGGACCGCCACCACCTTCGACGCCATTTCCCTGAAGGGGGAGTACCTCGGCGGCGCCATCGCCCCCGGGCTGAACATCTCCGCCGAGGCCCTCTTCCAGCGGGCGGCGCGCCTGCCGCGCGTCGACGTGCGCAAGCCGCCGCGCGTCATCGGCCGCAACACCACCCACAGCCTGCAGTCGGGGCTCTTCTTCGGCTACCTGGCGCTCGTCGCCGGGATCCTCGGGCGGATGCGCGCCGAGCTCGGCGAGCCGGTGCGCACCATCGGCACCGGCGGGCTGTCGGTGGCGCTCCAGGGGGAGCTGTCCGGGCTTCTCGACGAGGTCGATCCGAACCTCACTCTCGAAGGGCTGCGCCTCATCCACGATCGCAACCGATGACCGAGCCGGAGCAGGAGGACCCCTACCTCCTGGCGATCGAGGAGACCTTCAACCGGCGCCGCGGCGCGCCGCACCTCCTCAGTCCGCGGGATTGGGCCCTCGCCGACGCCTGGCGCCGCGACGGCGTGCCGCTGCGCCTCGTGCTCCAGGGAATCGAGAACTGCTTCGACGCCTTCGAGCGGCGTGCCCCGGGACCGCGACGGATCAACTCGCTGTCGTACTGCCGCCAGGAGGTGCTCGGTCTGCACGATCTCTACGTCCGCCTGCACGGCGTGGAGGCGGGGCGGCCCACCGCGGGAGCGGAGGGGACCGCGGAGGCGGCGCCGGCCCTCGCGAAACACCTCGGTCGGCTGGTCCGCCGTCTCCGCGAGGCGGCGACGGCGGCCTCGACGGACGGACGCGATGCGCTCGTCGGGACGCTCGCGGAGATGGCCGCTGAGGTGCGGCGGCTGCGCAAGGGGCTCTCCTCGGCGCCGGGCGATCCGGCTGCCGTCGAGGCGGCGCTCGCCCGACTCGACGCCACCCTGCTCGAGAAGGCGGGGGCACTTTTCTCCGCGGAGGAGCAGCGCGCCATCGACGCGGCGGTGGACCAGGCGCTCGGCGCCGGGGCGGGGAAGATGACCGGCGCGGGGCTCGCGGCGACGCGGGCGGCGGCGCGCGCCCGCCGGATCCGGCAGATCGCGCGCCTGCCGCGACTGAGCCTCTTCGACTGAGACGTCCCGGCTCCTCTTGATCCCGGGATGGCCGCTGCGCTAGGTTCGGGGCACCCGCTGGAGAGCCGGGAGACGCACCCGGCGTGTCCGTCCGTTCCCGCTCCGCGATCCCGCTCTCGGCCCGGCGCGTCGGCGCGCTCGCCCTGGCATTCGCCGCCGGCATCGCCGCTGCCGCTGCGGACGAGCCGCGCGGGTGCCTGCTCGCGCTCGCCACCATGCTGCTTCCGGCGCTGTGGCTCGCGGGCACCGCGCCGCGGCCGCGCGCCGTCCTGGCGAGGCGCACCCTCTCCCTGGCCGCGGCGGTCGCCGCGGGGGCGGTGGCCGCGGTCCTGCAGCAGCGCGCCGACCCGGTCCCGGCGCTTTTCCACGAGTGGACGCGACACGGCTTCGCAGAGCATCGCACCCCGGTGCGGATCCGCGGCGTCATCGCCGACCTGGAGCGCCCCGATCCGGATCGGGCCATCCTCCTCGTCCGCTCCCTCGGTGATCCCGGCGCCGCCTCGGTCCGCTTCGTTCTGCCGCGTGGGCCGGGGCTGCGGCTGTCGGTGCCGATCGAGCCGGACCGGCCGATCCCCTGGGCGATCGGCGACCGGATCGAGACGACCGTCCGGGTCGGCCGCGCGCGGGCGTGGCGGAATCCCGGAGGGTTCGACTACGCCGCGTCGCTCCGGACCCGCGACATCGACCTGACCGGCGCGATCAAGAGCCCGCGCCTCGTCGAGGGCGCCGGACACGAGCCGGTCGGGCGCTTCGCCGGGGCCCGGCTGCGCCGCCTCCTGGCCGACCGCCTCGTCGCGGCGGCCAGCGCGGCCGATCGCCCGACGGCCTCGTTCCTGCTGGCGCTGCTCCTGGGAGAGCGGCAGTCGCTCGCTCCCGATCTCGAGGAGCGGCTGAAGCGGGCCGGCGTCTATCACATCCTGGCCCTGTCGGGGTTCAACGTCGCGCTCGTGGCGGGAGGAGCCGCCCTCCTCCTGAGGCTCCTGCTCCGCGCCCCGCCGCTGCGCCGCGCCGCCCTCGCCGCGGTCGTCATCGCCTACGCCGCGATCGCGCGCCCCGGCGGTTCGATCTTCCGGGCGGCGCTGATGGTGCTCCTCCTGCTCGCGGCCCGGCAGGCGGCGCGCCGCACCGCCCCGCTCGGGGCGCTCGCGGTCTCCGCGCTGCTGCTGCTCGCCGCGCGCCCGGCGTGGCTCTGCGACGCCGGCTTTCAGCTGAGCTACGCCGCCACCCTCGGGCTCCTCCTCGCGGGCCCGGACCCCGCCGACGGGACGCACCCGGCCGGCGCCACGAAGAGGGCGCGCCTCCTCCGCGTCGGGCGGTCCGCGGCGTCGGGATCGCTGCGCGCCTCCGCGGCGGCGCTCGCCGCCACCGCCCCGCTGACCGCGCGCCATTTCCAGACCGTCACGCTCGCGGGGCTTCTGGGGAACCTGGCGGCGGTGCCGCTCGCGGCCGCGTGCCTCGGCATCGCGATCCTCGCCGCGCCGCTGGCCCTCGTCTGGCCGCCGGGGGCCGCCCTGCTGACGCGCGCCGCGACCCCGCTCGTCGACCTCATCGCCGCGAGCGCCGGGATCGCCGCCTCGCTCCCGGGGGCGTCGTTCTTCATCCAGCCGCCGTCCTGGCCGGTGGTCGCGCTCCTCCTGCTGCTCCTCGCGACCGCGTCCCTCCTGCCTCCGGGGACGCGGCGACGCGCCGCCTGCCTCGCGGCGCTCCTGGTCGTCGCGGCGCTGGCGGTGCGCGGCCGGGTGCCGCGCCCGCCCGGTCGGCTCGAGGTGGTCGCGCTCGATGTCGGCCAGGGGGATGCGGTCCTGGTCCGCTTTCCTTCGGGGGGAGCGATGCTCGTGGACGCGGGCGGTCTGCCGCGCGGCGACTTCGACCCCGGCGCGCGCGTCGTCGCCCCGGCGCTGCGCGCCCTGGGTGTCCTGCGTCTCGATCGGGTCGTCGTGACGCACCCCCATCGTGACCATCTCGGCGGCGTGCCGGCGATCGTCGAGCAGTTCCGCCCCGGGGAGGTCTGGATCGGCGCGGCCGCGGAAGACGATCGGGTGGCGGCGGTCGAGCGGGCGGCGCGCACCGTCGGCGCCGCGGTCCTGCGGCCCCGCGGCGGGATCGCGCTGCGTCTCGGCGGCGCGCGCATGGAGGTGCTCAATCCGATCGGTGCGGCCTTCGATCGCACCCGCCGCCGGGCGGGGAACGACGACTCGATCGTCCTGCGCATCCTCTACGGACGGCGCGCCGTGCTCCTCACCGGGGACATGGAGCGGCCCGCCGAGGATCGCCTCCTGGCCGAGGGGCACGCCCTGAAGGCCGATCTCCTCAAGGTCGCGCACCACGGCAGCGACACCTCCTCCTCCCTGCCGTTCCTCGAGGCGGCGGCGCCGCAGGCGGCGATCGTCTCCGTCGGGGCCCTCAACGCGTGGGGGCACCCGTCGCCACGCGTCCTCGATCGCCTGCGCGGAACCGGTGCCCGGACCTTCCGGACCGATCGGGACGGCGCGCTGCGTGCCCGCACCGACGGGCTGTCCCCCTGGCGCCTCGAGGTGCTGACGTCAGCGCCAGGCGATCCCGAACACCTGGGGGGTGAGCGGGAAGAAGGTGAGCAGGAACAGGAGCAGGCCGAAGGCGGCGACCAGCAGGCGTCCCCCTCCCAGCGGCTCGATCTCGTCGATCGGGCGCGGGTGCCGGATGCCGAGGACTCCGAACAGGATGCCGAAGAGGACGAGGTGATAGCCGCCGGAGAGCAGGCCGAAGACCACCAGGATCGGGATCCCGGCCCGCGAGACGAACATGTGGGCGCGCGGCGAAAGGGAGTAGAGCACGTGACCGCCATCGAGCTGCCCGATCGGCAACAGGTTCAGCGAGGTGGCGAACAGCCCGAACCAGGCGGCGACGAACAGCGGATGCAGGCTGATGGTCATGCCGGCCTCAGGGTGGAAGAAGAGCGGGTACAGGAGCGTCAGCAGGAGGCAAGGCGGCAACGCGATGTCCCCGGGGGACGGGGCAGCGGTGACGACGGTCGAGCGCAGCAGGCCGTACAGGAGAATCGGGACGAGGGCCACGAAACCGGCGATCGGCCCGGCGATCCCCACGTCGAACAGTGCGCGGCGGGTGGGGAACGGGGCACGGATCCGGATCACCGCGCCGAACGTGCCGAACAGGTTCGGACCCGGCAGGAAGTAGGGGAGGGTGGCGTCGATGCGATAGAGCCGGCAGGCGACGTAGTGCCCCATCTCGTGACAACCGAGTATGAACAGGGCGGAAAGGGAGTACGGCAGGCCGCCGATCCACGCCCGCGGCGACCGGACGACACGCTCGAGCAGATCCACCGAAAACGGCTCGGGGGCGGACAGGACCGCCCCCGCCAGGGTCGTGGACAGAAGGGTCAGGAGGAACAGGATCAGGTGGCGGGTCGCGGGCCGCCCGGCGGGCGGCGGCGCGGGGGGAGGAACCCGCGCCCCGGGTTCGAGAGGGACCGGGCTGAGCTCCGGGTCCAAGCGCCTCTACCGGAGGTTTCGGAGATTCTTCCCGGGCTTGAAGCGGATCGTCTTGCCGGGGGGGATGCGGACCTCGGTCCCGGTCCGCGGGTTCCGGCCGATCCCTTTCTTGCGCGGCTTCACCTGAAAAACGCCGAACCCGCGCAGCTCGATCCGCTCCCCGCGACGCATCGACTCCTTCATCGCGTCGAGAATCGCCTCGACCGCCACCACCGCCCTGACCCGGGTGATCTCGGCCGTGCGCGCCACATTATTAATGATGTCGCTCTTAATCACGCCATTCTCCCCCCCGGGCCAGCGAGGCTGGCGCGGAGTATAGGGGGTAAGTACCGGACTGTCAACTCTTTGCGGCGGTCTTCGTGCTAAGATGCCGCCTCCCATGCCAAGACCAATCGTCGCCATCGTCGGCGCCCCCAACGTCGGCAAATCGACCCTCTTCAACCGCCTGCTCGGGCGCCGGCAGGCGATCGTCGCCGACGAGCCGGGGGTCACCCGTGACCGGTTGACCGCCCTGGCGGACGTGGGGGCCAGGAGCGTCACCGTGGTCGACACCGGCGGCGTCACGTCCGGCGACCGCGATGACCTGGCGCGCCGTGTCCGGGAGGAGGCCCTCAAGGCGGCCGAGATGGCGGACGTCATCCTGTTCGTCATCGATGGCCGGGCCGGCCTGACCGCCGCGGACGAGCATGTCGCGACGCTTTTGCGCGCCTCGGGCCGGCCGGTGATCCCGGTGGTCAACAAGATCGACAGCCGGTCGCAGGAGGGGTTCGAATTCGAGATGTTCCGGCTGGGGTTCGACGAGGTGCTGCCGATCTCCGCGGAGGAAGGGCGCGGCCTCGTCGAGCTGGTCGAGAAGATCGAGGCGCTCCTGCCGCCCGAGCAGCACGCGGCCGAGGACCCCGGCGTACCGGTGGCGATCGTCGGCCGCCCGAACGTCGGCAAGTCGTCCCTCTTCAACTGCCTGTTGCGGGACGAGCGCTCGGTCGTATCGGAGCGGCCGGGGACGACGCGCGATCCGGTCGACGCGACCTTCACGCACGCCGGCACGCTGTACCGCGTCGTCGACACCGCCGGGATCCGGCGGCGGGTCGGCGGGGCCGGCGCCCTCGAATGGGTGAGCGCGCTCAAGGCACGCCAGGCGCTGGAGCGCGCCTCGGTCGCCATCGGCCTGGTCGACGTGACGCTCGGTATCGAGCACCAGGATCGGGCGCTCCTCGGCCTCATCCTCGAGACGCGCAAGCCGGCGGTGCTCGGCGTGAACAAGGTCGATCTCCTGCCGGGAGGGGAGGCCGCCGTCCACGCGAAGCTCGAGGAGCTGCGCGAGGGGCTGCGCTTCTCGCCGCACGTCCCGCTCGTGCCGCTGTCGGCGAAGACCGGACGCGGCGTGGGCACCCTGCTGAAGACGCTCGAGAGCCTGCGCGAGGAGTCCGCCCGCCGTTTCACGACCCCCATCCTCAACCGCGCGCTCGAGTCGATCCTCGCCGAGCGCCATCCCCCCACCGACAACGGGCGCGCCGTCAGCCTGCACTACATCAGCCAGGCGCCGGGGTCGCCCCCGCGCTTCGTCGTCTTCGGGAACGGGCGCCGCATCACCCCCGCGTACCGCCGCTTCGTGGAGCACCGGCTGCGCGACCGCCTCGGCCTCACGCACGCGCCGATTACATTGCTGTTCCGGCGCAAACCGTCGCGTTGACCCCCGTGGGGGCGGATGCTATATTCCCCGGGCCTCCGGAGCGCGGATGGTCCTTTTCAACTACTCGACCCGCGAACTCACAGCCAAAATCGTCTACTACGGCCCCGGTCTCTGCGGGAAGACGACCAATCTCCAGTTCATCTACGGCTCGCTCCCCGACAACGTCAAGAAGGGCAAGATGCTGTCGCTGGCGACCAAGACCGATCGCACGCTGTTCTTCGACTTCCTGCCGATCGAGCTCGGGACGATCCGCGGCATGCGCACGCGCGTGCAGCTGTACACCGTGCCGGGCCAGGTGTTCTACAACTCGACGCGCAAGCTCGTGCTCAAGGGGGCCGACGGCGTCGTCTTCGTCGCCGACTCACAGGCGAAGATGATCGAGGCGAACACCGAGGCGTACCGCAACCTCGAGGAGAACCTCAAGGAGATGGGGATCCGCATCGAGGAGATCCCGCTGGTGATGCAGTTCAACAAGCGGGACCTCCCGAACCTCTGCTCCATCGAGGAGATGAACACGCGCATCAACCGCCACAACGCCCCGTTCTACGAGGCGGTGGCGATGACCGGCATCGGCGTCGAGGACACGCTCAAGGCGATCACCAAGCTGGTGCTGAACAACCTGTCGGCCAAGTACCGCCTCGAAGAGGCCGGCGCCACGCGGCCCGCCGGCCCGCCGGCCGCGGCCCCGCCCGCCGCCCCGGCGGCGGTCCGCCGCCCGGTGCCGGAACCGATCCGGGCCGCCCCGCCGGAGGACCTGGCGTTGGACGCGCTCGACGCCGCGCCGCCGGCGCGCGATCACCGCGCGCCCGCCCGCCCGGCTCGCCCCGCACTCGCTGAGCCGGAGGAGGACGTCATCGAGCTGACCGACGAGGTCGGCGGCGCGGACGCGACCGACGAGCCGTTCGTCCTGGAGCGCCTGCCGGAGCGGCCGCAGCCGGCGGCCGCCAGCGTCACCGTGCACCCGGCGGCCATGCGCCCCGCGCTCGGGCCGGCCACGGCGCGCGCCGTGGCCCCGGCGCCGATGCTGGCGGAGACCGATCCCTTCGACGACAGCGATCCGATCGACCTGGAGGACCCGCTCGAGGAACCGATCGCCTCGGCACCGGTCGCCGCCGTCGGATCGTCCCGCGAGATCGAGGTACCGCTGTCGATCGAGGTGCACGGCCGCACGGTGCACATCCGTCTGAGGATCCAGGTCCGCCTGTCGGAGTGATGCCGCCGCAGCCCGGGGCGGCCGCCGGACCCGCCTCGCCGCAACAGCCCGCCGCGGACCCCGCGCTGCGCCCGGCGCCCGGGCGGCGCGAGATCGTCCTCGTCCTCGGGCTCGTCTTCGTCCTCAACCTCGCCTTCGGCACCGCCTTCCTGATCGCGGGTCTCAGGACCAGCCTGGTCGCCACCCAGGCGCTGGCCTTCGCGCTGCCGCCGCTCGCGGCGCTGCGCCTTTTCTACCTCGATGGCCGCGCCGTCCTGCCGTTCCGGCGCCCGGCGGCGCGCCACCTGATGGCGGCGATCCTCGGGACGATCGGGCTCAACCACCTCCTGACGATCTACGCCACCTGGCAGGAGCAGGTCTGGCCGCAGCCGGAGCCGCTCCGCGCCATGTTCGATGCGCTGCTCTCCTACCAGGGGCCGCTCGACTTCCTGTGGCTCGTCGCGGCGATCGCCGTCGCCCCGGCGGTCTGCGAGGAGATCCTGTTCCGCGGCTTCGTCCAGGCCGGGCTGGTGCGCCAGGCTCGGGCGGCGTGGGAGGGCGTGGCGGCGACCGCCCTGGTGTTCGGCGTCTTCCATCTCGATCCCTGGCGCTTCGTCATGGTCACCGTCCTCGGCCTGTTCCTTGGCTGGCTGCGGCAGGCGGGCGGGAGCCTGTGGCCGGCGATCCTGGCGCACGCGCTCAACAACGCCCTGACCCTCGCGCTGATGGCGGCGGGGCTCGTGGCCGCCGACCACGCGCCCTGGAGCGTCCCGAGCGCCGCGGCGGCCGCGGCGCTCGTGCTGCTGGCGGTGCGGATCGGCCGCGCGCGCCCCGGAACGCCCGCGGAGCGCGTGTTATAATCCCGCCCTTTTTCCGGAGGACTCGATGACGCCGCGCCGCATCCCGCTCGCCCTTCTCGCCCTGGTGCTGCTCGTCGTCGCCGCCCCGTCCGGGGCCCAGGAGCCGCCGGCCCCGGGGGTACTGTTCACGGCGTACCCCTCCTACGGCGCGAAGTTCAACATCGGCAACGAGAAGTTCTCGCTCGTCACCAACATGCTGGTCTACAACCTGAGCGGCAAGACGGTCACCGACGTCACCTTCAAGCAGACCTACCCGGAGGGGGTGACGGTGAAGGAGACCTTCCAGCGCGACGTGGGGAACGAGGCGACCGGCGAACAGTCCTCCACCCGCAAGGTCGAGGGGAACGCCTTCTACGCCAGCATGCAGACCTGGAAGAACCGCCAGTACGTGGTGATCTTCAACGAGCTGGAGATGGCGCGCCGCCTCACCAGCATCACCTTCCCGGGGATCGAGATCTCCTACACCGACGCCGACGGGAAGCGCCAGACGACGAAGCTGGCCGACAACCCCTACGACCTGACCATCTACTCCAACGTCATCGGGGATCTCACGCGCTTCCTCAAGAAGTACAACAACATCGACTTCGACTTCCCCACGGCGACCCCCAACCGGAAGGAGTGGGAGTTCGCCCCGGTCGTCGCGAGCGCGCGGGGCCGGTTCCCGACCGGGGTGATCGGCACCTATCCCAAAGACAACTACACCGGGTATTTCCGCATCCGCACCGGCCCGCCGGGGGACATGCTCCAGCTCGTGGTCAAGTACGACCAGACGGAGAAGGCGGAGGCCATCACCACCGAGGAGGCGGCCCTGTCCGAGCTGCGCGACCTGCTCAAGTGGTGCGGCGAGTTCGAGATGGTCCCGGACGACCTGAAGGTGACGAAGGGGAAGTGGAAGAAGTACACCGACGCCTTCGTCGTCGAGGGGCAGTGGCGCGACACCATCAAGAACCGCCTGGGCGGCGGACCGATGACGGCGCGGGTCTTCTGGGGCGCGCGCGAGGACGTGCAGTACAAGGTCATCGGCCTCGCCCACGGGCGTGGTCTCATGGAGAAGAGCGTCGAGCCCAACCCCGAGAAGGAGCTCGCGCTCCTCAAGGAGCTCGTCGCCCTCATCGAGACGATAAAATCGGACATCGTGCCGTCCGCCTACGACCGCCGGCACTGACCCCTCGGTCGTGCGCTACAATGCGGTCGCTCCGCCGGACCCCCATTCTCTTCAATAACTGGAGACACCGAACGAGATGAAAAAGCCCGCCGACGTGTTGAAACTGGCGAAGGAACAGAACGTCCGCATCGTCGACCTGCGCTTCATGGACCTGCCCGGCATGTGGCAGCACTTCTCGGTGCCGATCGGACAGCTGAGCGAGTCGTCCTTCGAGGACGGGTACGGCTTCGACGGTTCGAGCATCCGCGGCTTCCAGGCGATCAACGAGAGCGACCTGCTCGTCATTCCGGACGCCGAGACCGCCTTCATGGATCCCTTCACCGAGGTCCCGACCCTCAACCTCATCTGCAACATCTTCGAGCCGATCACCAAGCAGCGCTACGTGCGCGACCCGCGGGCGCTGGCGCAGCGGGCGGAGGCGTACCTCCAGTTCACGCGCATCGCCGACATCGCCTACTTCGGCCCCGAGGCCGAGTTCTTCATCTTCGACGACGTGCGCTTCGACCAGAAGGCGAACTGCGGCTACTACTTCCTCGACTCGATCGAGGGGCAGTGGAACTCCGGGCGTGAGGAAGGGCCGAACCTCGCCCACAAGCCGCGCCACAAGGAAGGCTACTTCCCGGTCCCGCCGAGCGATCACTTCCAGGACCTGCGCTCGGAGATGGTGATCAACCTCGAGAAATGCGGGCTGACCGTCGAGGCGCACCACCACGAGGTGGCCACCGGCGGGCAGATGGAGATCGACATCCGCTTCAACACGCTGGTGCGCTCCGCCGACAACCTGGCGATCTACAAGTACGTCGTGAAGAACACGGCGCGGCGCAAGGGGCACACGGTGACCTTCATGCCGAAACCGCTGTTCGGGGACAACGGCAGCGGCATGCACTGCCACCAGAGCCTCTGGAAGGGGGGGAAGAACCTCTTCGCGGGAGAGGGATACGGCGGGTTCTCCGAGATGGGGCTGCACTACATCGGCGGGCTCCTGAAGCACTCCGCCGCGCTCGCCGCCATCATCGCGCCGACGACCAACTCCTACAAGCGGCTGACCCCCGGCTTCGAAGCGCCGGTCAACCTGGCCTACTCGCGGCGCAACCGCTCCGCCGCCATCCGCATCCCGATGGTCTCGGCGAACCCGGCCGCCATCCGGCTGGAGTACCGGCCGCCGGATCCCTCGGCCAACGCCTACGTCGCCTTCGCCGCGATGCTCATGGCGGGGCTCGACGGCGTCGAGAAGAAGATCGACCCGGGCAAGCCCCTCGACAAGGACATCTACGGGCTCAGCCCCCAGGAGCTGAAGAACGTGCCGTCGCTTCCGGGCTCGCTCGACGCGGCCCTGACGCACCTCGAGGCGGACCACGACTTCCTGCTCAAGGGGGACGTGTTCACCGAGGACATGATCCGGCTGTGGATCGACTACAAGCGGGAGCGCGAGGTGAATCCGATGCGCCTGCGCCCGCATCCGTACGAGTTCGCGCTCTACTACGACATCTGAGACTGGAGCGCACCCCGGCGGGCCGCACCTGGCCCGCCGGGAGCGCGTGCCCGTGAACCGTCCCGACCGCCTCGCGGCCCTCGCCGCCCTCCTCCCGGAGGAGCGCGCCCGCGGGCTCGCCCCGCACATCGAGCGCCTGTGCGATCCGGACGGCGCCGTCGCCCTGCTGCGCCGCCTCGCCGCGATCGGCCCCCTGCCCGACGACCCGGTCCGCCTGCACGCCCTGCTCACACTCGGCGGCTGCAGCCCGTACCTCGCGAGCCTCCTCGAGCAGGACCCGGAGGCAATGTCCATCCTGCCGGCCACCGGCCCGCGCACGGCGATCGCCACCCGCGACGACCTCGAGGAGGCGCTCGGCCGCTTCGAGCTGCGGCGCACGAGCCTCGCGCTGCCGGCGATCCTGCGCCGCTTCAAAGAGCGCGAGTACCTGCGCATCGCCGTCGCCGACTACCTGCACCTGGCCGATCTCCCGACCCTCGTCCGCGGCCTGTCGCTCCTGGCCGACGTGCTGCTGGGCCGCGCGCTCCGGACGGCCCAGACGACGCTCGAGGCGAGGCACGGCCGGCCGCAGACGCGCAACGACCGGGGAGAGATCGAGGCGTCCGGGTTCGTCGTCCTGGCGCTCGGGAAGCTCGGCGGCGAGGAGCTCAACTACAGCAGCGACATCGACCTCCTGTACCTGTTCGAGCGGGACGGCGAGACCAGCGGGACCGGCTCCGACGGCGACGGCGTGGTCTCCAACCGCATCCACTTCGCGCGGCTGGCGGCGGAGGTGACGCGTCTGATCGGGGAGACGGGTCCGGGCGGGGAGGTGTTCCGTGTCGATCTGAACCTCCGCCCGGGGGGACGGGACGGCGACCTCGCACTGTCGCTCAACGCCGCCGTCGCCTACTACACCGACTGGGCCGAGGGATGGGAACGCCAGGCGCTCATCAAGGCGCGCCCGGTGGCGGGCGATCTCGATCTCGGGCACCGCTTCCTCCTGGCGGTCGAGCCACTCGTCTACCCGCAGGATCCCGATCCCTACCTGCTGCTCGAGATCGGCAGGATGAAGGACCGCATCGACGCGCGCCTGAGCGACGCCGGCAACGGCGAGCGGGACATCAAGCTCGGGCGCGGCGGTATCCGGGAGCTGGAGTTCGCCGTGCAGGGCCTGCAGCTGCAGCGCGGCGGGGCGGACCCCTGGCTGCGGCAGGGGAACACGCTCCTGGCGCTGCACCGCCTGGCGACGCGCGGACTCATCGGCATGGCGGAGTACGCGGCGCTCGGGGAGGCGTACACGTTCCTCCGGGACGTCGAGCACCGCCTGCAGCTCGGGCAGAACCGCCAGACGGCGCTGCTGCCGGCCGACCCGACCGCCTGGCCGCCGCTCGCCCGTTCGCTGCTGCTCACGACCGACCCGAAGGACGACGAGGTGGCGATCTTCGCGGAGGCGCTCGAGCGGCACCGCACCACCGTGCGCGGCTTCTACGACTCGGTCCTCGGCCGGGCGGCGCAGCGGCCCATCGGCCGCGAGGAGCCGGATCTCCTGCTCGACCGGATCGACGACGAGGCGCTCCTGGCGCGACTCGGAGCGGCCGGATTCCCCGAGCCGACGGCGCTCCTCAAGCCGCTGCAGTCGCTGCGCCGTCTCCTGCACCCGGCCCGCCTCGAGCCGGCGATCGCCCAGGCGCTGCGCCGGTCCACGCCGTCGCTCCTGCGCGCCGCGCTCGAGTCGCCGAATCCCCGCCGCGCCCTCGGGCACATCGAGGAGCTGTTCTCGGCCCTCTCCTCCGATCCGGCGGCATTCCGGCGCTTCGTCGAGGACCACGACCGGATCGGCCCGACGGTGCGCCTGCTCGCCCGCAGCGACCTGTTCGCCGGGCTGGTGCGCCGCCGCCCGGAGCTGCTCGCCGCGCTCGACGACCGCAGCCGGATCGTGAGGCGTCCGAGCATCGCCGAGTGGTCGCGCGCCCTCGCCGCCGCCCTCACCGGCGGCGAGCCGGCCGCGCGCGCCGCGGCGCTGCGGCGCTGGCACCAGGAGGCGCTCCTGACGACCGTTCTGCGGGACCTCAATCGCCAGGCCGGGCTGCGCGAGACCCTCCACCAGCTGAGCGATCTCGCCGACATCACCGTCGAGGCCGCGCTGCGCCTGGCGCGCGACGCGGTCGCGCAGAAGGCGCCGCGCATCGGCGTCATCGGTCTGGGGCGGCTCGGCTCGCGGGAGATCGACTACGACTCCGACCTCGACCTCATCTTCCTCTACGATCCGGCCGGGGGAGACCCGGCCGACGAACGGGCGGCCGCCAGCCGCGTCTGCGAGGCGGCGGTCCGCATCCTGTCCACCCTCAGCCGCGACGGCCAGCTGTACGAGGTGGACCTGCGTCTCCGCCCGACCGGGAGCAAGGGGGAGCTGGTCGCCTCACCGGCGGGTCTGATCGCATACTTCCGCCACGACGCCGACGTCTGGGAGATGCAGTCGTTTCTCAAGGCCCGCCCGGTCGCCGGCGACCGCGATCTCGCCGCGCGGGGAGCGCGCGAGGTCGAAGCGATCGTGCTCGCCCGCGGCGCCGCTCTGCCGCCGGCCGAGCTGGCCGAAGCGGTGCGCGACATGCGGCGCCGCCAGCGCGAGGCCCGCGGCGGCACGGCGGGGGAGCGCCGCCTCAAGCACGGCGCCGGCGGCATCGCCGACATCGACTTCGCCATCGAGTTCCTGCAGCTCCGGCACCGCGTCCCCGGGCCGCCGCAGCGGGAGGCGCGGAGGATGCTCGAGCACCTGCAGGCGCTCGGCCTCCTCGCTCCGGAGCCGTTCGCGGCGCTCTACGAGGGGGATCGGTTCCTGAAGCACCTCGACCACGCCCTGCGCCTCATCCACGGCCGGCCGGTGGCGACGCTGCCCTCGGATCCGGCGCGGCTCGAGGAAGCCGCGACGCTCATGGACCGGCTCGAGGAGCCGCCCGCGGGGCCCGACCTGCCGGAGATCTTCGATCGCCGCACCCGGGCGGTGCGGGGGGCGTTCGAGGCGGTCCTGTCGTCCGCGAACTGACCGGGCGATCCGCCGAACCTAGCGAGCCCCTTTCGCGGCCGCGCCCCGCACGACGAATTCGCTCTCCCTCGGCGGCGCGGTGTTCCCGGCCCGGTCGATCGCCGTGACCGTGAGCCGGTGCCGGCCCGCGGCGAGCGCGGGCGTCTCCACGACCTTCGCCACCCCGCGATCCGGGTCGTACTCGGAGAGGAGCGCCTTGCCGTCCACCTCGAAGCGCACGCCGTCCCAGTTGAGTCCCTTCCCGACGTCGGAGACGCGCGCCGAGAACGACGGCCGCGCCGCCACGCTTCGGCCGGGGCCCGGCTGGATGTCGCCGAGCGCCGGCGGCGCTTCGTCCTGGAGCAGTGCGAAGCGGCCGTAGCGCCGGAAGGTCTGGACGATCGCTCCGGATTCGAGACGGTCCCCCTCGTAGCCCCAGCGACCACTGTCGGGGTCCTGCCGGTAGATGCCGCAGCGCTCGGGGGCGGCCCCCGTCGCCGGCAGGAGGAATCCGACCCTCCCGGGAGCGTCGAGGCTCTCGCCGTCCGGGAGCAGATCGACCGCCTTCGCCAGCGGAACGAGTCCCACCGGGGCGGTGTCGACGGCGACCTGCCGGATGACGAGGGGACCGGTGAAGAAGCGGGCCTTCTCCGGCAGGTCCACGAAGGACCCGTCGAGGTCGCGGCGCACACCTTCTTCGCGCGTCACCCAGTCGATCGACGCCGCGCCGAGGACGCTCTGGATGGCGCGGTTCCAGCCTTCGATGTTCGTCCGGGCGAAGGGGTACGAGACGCCGACGTGGCTCGTGCCGTCCTTGAAGGGTTGCCAGAGGACGTGCGCCGAGAGCGCGTCGGAACCACTCGACGCCGCCGCGGGGAGCGGGCTGCCGGCGGCGCCGCCCCCGATCCAGATGTCGAAGAAGCGCGGCAGCGCCTCGATGTGCAGGGAGGCGTACGGGATCGTCGCCAGCTCCCCGGTGCCGGCTGCTTCCTGAGGGTGCGCCACGTTCACGGCGACCTTGGTGCGGCGTTCCGCGCCTCCGACGGCGCGGGCCCGGATCTCGAGGAGGTGTTCTCCCGCGGGCAGGTCGAACGCCCCGGGAACCGTCTCGGACGCTTCGGACACGGGGGCCGACAGGGCGCGGCGCGCCTCGGTCGATCCCGTCGCCAGGTTGTTTCCCGGCTGCAGGGACAGGCGGTACGAAAAGCGCGCCGGCCCCAGCCGGCTCCTGCGATGATCGAAGAGCAGCCCGGCGACCGGTCCCTCGGAGAACCCGAACCGCCGGGGCTCGAAGTGGTACCAGGAGACGCCGTCCACCAGCACTTCGAGGTCCGAGAGCCCGGCCCGGCCTCCGCCGGTCGGGTCCCAGGCCGAGACCGACGCCTCGAACGGCCCTCCGACCACGACGCCGGGGCTCGGGCGCCGCAGATCGAGCGTGACCTCCCGGGCGCGGCCGTCGATGAACACCTGGGGCGCGGCGGCGGTCAGCGTGAGCGACTCGAGCACCGGAGCCGCCCCCGCCGGCGGGCGGGGGAGCCCGGCGGTGAACGGATCGATCGGGTGGTCGTCGGCGTCCCGCACCTCGACGTGCAGATGCGGCGGGCCGACCCCCGACTCGCCGCTGTAGGCGACGA
>Ga0111538_10001082_pt1 | contig 38104 bp, 31 predicted proteins | sample SoiMethybrSBSTD1_FD_79669 | JGI IMG/M metagenome (GOLD analysis project Ga0111538, IMG submission 79669) | Bulk soil microbial communities from a Populus tree surrounding site in Tennessee, USA - Soil MetaG P. TD hybrid SBSTD1 (version 2)... | ecosystem: Environmental > Terrestrial > Soil >...
TCGAGCTTCGCGTAGATCTCGACGCCTGGCCGCGGCTCGAAGCGGCGCAAGCGGACGAGTGGCGTCCGGCCGATCAGGCTCGAGAGCGTCGGGACGTCGCCGGTCGGTGTGCCGGCGGGAGCAGGGACGTCGAGGGCCATGGGCTCCTTGCGCGCACGCGCAAAAACAAAACGGCCCGGAACCTGGTGGGCTCCGGGCCGGTGTCGGCGCCGTGCGGCGGCCGCGAACTCGTTTATCTCAGCGTGCTGCCGCGCACAGCGAACCCCGGCCCGTGATACACGGACAACAGAGGCACGCGCCACACCGCGCAGTCAGCAACATTGCTAAGAGAATGACGCAGGGCTGCGGGGACTGTCAAACGGGGGGCTGGGGCGAGACCAACTTCGAACTTCGAACTCAGAACTTCGAGCTTCGGATACGAACGCTGGACATTGGACCCTGGACAGACAGGCCCTTCGGACCCTGGACATTGGACCCGGACATCGGACGGACACGTATTCTTCCGCCCCGCACCCCGCACGCCGCACGGCGGTGTCCTTGGCCCCCCATGTTGTGGTACCTTGACCACGATGCCCTGCTGTTTTGCCCCGTGTTGTTGTTGCGCGTGTCCCCGCATGTCGGGGGACGCCGGTCCGGGGCGACGCCGCGTGTGAGATTGGCTGCGGCGGCGACATTTTCCAGCCCGCGGATCGGTTAACGGTTCGCGGGCTGTTTGATTCTTACTGACATTCAGACCCGGGAACCGGCAGCGGTTCACCGGGTCTTTGTGTTTCACGGGCTTCCGGCTTCGGCCTTCTGCTTCCGGATGCCGCAGGGGGAAGCCGTAAGCCGTGAGCCGTAAGCCGTCGGCCGTGAACCGTAAGCCGTGAGCCGTAAGGAGATCGTCCGTGACCGAACCCGACCTGTTTCCGGTGTTCCTCAAGCTCGAGGGGCGACGTGTGCTCGTCGTCGGCGCCGGACCGGTCGGCGCGAGCAAGGTGGCCGCGCTCGCGACCACCGGCGCGCGCATCACCGTCGTCGCGCCCGAGGTTCATCCAGACCTGCTCAGAGCGCCGGTCGAGTTGCATCGCCGCAAGTTCCGGCCGTCCGATCTCGACGGGGTGTGGCTCGTGGTCGCGGCCGCGCCGCCCGAGGTGAATCGTGCGGTGGACCGGCACGCGCGCAAGCGGCAGATTTTCGTGAACGCGGCCGATGATCCGCAAAACGCGACGGCCTATCTCGGCGGCACGTTACGGCGTGACGGCGTGACGATCGCGATCTCGACGAACGGCCGCGCGCCGGCGCTCGCCGGTCTACTGCGCGAAGGACTCGACGCGCTGCTGCCTGGCGATCTCGATCGCTGGTTCCGGCGTGCCGATGTGCTGAAGCGGCGCTGGCGATCGCGCGGCGTCCCGATGACCGCGCGGCGGCCGCAGCTGCTCGACGCGCTCGCGCGGCTGTACGAGGCGCGCACGCGTCCGGTGCGTGCCGCCGGACGGAGGCGCCGCGCATGAGCGCGCGCACGCGACGTCGCCGGCCTGCCCGGACGGTCACCCGCCGCGCCGGATTCGTGGCGCTCGTCGGCGCCGGTCCCGGCGATCCCGATCTGCTGACCGTGCGCGCGCGCACGCTGCTCGCGCAGGCCGATCTCGTGCTGCACGACGGGCTCGTGCCCGAAGCCATCGTCCGCCTCGCGCCGCGAGGCGCGCGCGTCGTCTCGGTGGCGCGGCGCGTCGGGCCCAAGACCCTCACGCAGGCGCGCGTGAACAGGATGCTGATCGACGCCGCCCGTCGCGGGCGCCGCGTCGTGCGCCTCAAGTCCGGTGATCCGTTCGTGTTCGCGCGCGGCGGCGAAGAGTGCGCGGCGCTGGCGGCGGCCGGTGTCGCGTTCGAGATCGTGCCCGGCGTGACCAGCGCGATTGCCGCGCCGGCGCTCGCCGGCATTCCGTTGACGTTGCGCGACGTCTCCGCCGCATTCGTCGTCGTCAGCGGTCACGCGCCCGAGGCGTACGGGCCGGTGCTGTCGTCGCTGGCGCCCGGCTCGGCGACGGTCGTGATTCTGATGGGCCTCGGTCATCGCCGCGATCTGGCTGCGTGCCTCACGCGCGCCGGCTGGCGCGCCGAGACGCCCGCCGCGATCGTCACGCACGCCTCGCGCCCGTTGCAGCGTGTGTGGATCGGCACGCTCGCCGATCTCGATCGCGCACCGCTTTTCGATCCGAAGAAACACCCTGGCGTGATCGTGGTGGGCGACGTCGTCGCCTTCGCGCACGCGTACGGGACGCATGTGTTCAGTCAGGCCGAGAACGTCGGCTAGGAGCAGTTATGGCAGCCCAGGACGATCCCCGCACACACGGCCGCGCGCGCCTCTCGTTCGCGAAGGAGTCGGATATCGACGAGTTCGCCGAGAAGCTCGCGCAATTCGAGAGCGGCGCCATTACGCCGGACCAGTGGCGCGGGTTCCGGTTGCTGCGCGGCACGTACGGCCAGCGGCAGGTCGAGGACGCGCAGATGATCCGCGTGAAGATGCCGCAAGGCATGCTGACCGCGGACCAGTTCCTGGCGTTCGCAGACGTCGCCGACCGGTACTCGCGGGGCTTCGGTCACATCACGACGCGGCAGAACATGCAGTTTCACTTCGTGAAGCTGCACGACGTCGAGGCGGCGCTCCGCCACATGGCCGACGCCGGGTTGACGACGCGCGAAGCGTGCGGCAACTCGGTCCGCAACATCACCGCGTGCGCGTACGCCGGCGTGTCGGCGACCGAAGCGTTCGACGTGACGCCGTACTCGGAAGCGCTCACGCGCTATTTCCTGCGTCATCGGTTGTCGTCGTCGCTGCCGCGCAAGTTCAAGATCGGTTTCGAGGGCTGCACGGTCGATCACGTGAAAGCGACGATCAACGACATTGGCTGGATCGCGCGCGTCGAGCACGGCCAGCGCGGGTTCCGCGTGCTCGTCGGCGGCGGCACCTCCACGATGGCCGTGAGCGGCCACGTGCTGTTCGAGTTCGTTCCGGTGGAGGAGATGTTCAACGTCGCCGAAGCGATCGTCCGCGTGTACCACGCGAACGGCGATTACCAGCACAAGGCGAGGAACCGCATGAAGTTCCTCATGAAATCCATGGGCTGGGAGAAGTGGCGCGCGGCCTTCGACCAGGCGCTGGCCGAGGTGCGGGCGGAAGGCGGCATGTCGCTGCCGTTCGATCCGGACGCGCCCCCGGTGGAAACCGCACCTGACTGGAAGCGCCCTGACCCTCCGACCACCGTCGAAATCGCAATGCGCGTGAACGCAGGCGCCACGCATGGCCCCGGCATTCACCCGGCGCCGGTGCCGTCCCAGGCGATCGACGAGATCGCGTACGCGCGATGGAGGCACACCAACGTGCACCCGCAGAAGCAGGACGGCTACGTCACCGCGGTGGTGACACTCGTGCTGGGCGACCTGACGAGCGCGCAGATGCGCGTGATTGCCGATCTCACGCGCGCGTACGGCGACGGCACGCTGCGCGTGACGCCGACGCAGAACCTCGTGTTCCGCTGGGTGCGCACGTCGGACGTGCGCGCGCTCTTCGGACGGCTGACGGCCGCCGGCCTGCAGACCGCCGACGCCGACACGATGGCCGACATCACGAGCTGCCCGGGCGCGGAGTCGTGCAAGCTGGCGGTGACGCAGTCGCGCGGTCTGGGCCGGCTGCTGGGCGAGTACGTGCGCGCGAATCCCAGGCTGATCGATCTCGCGCCGACGCTCGACATCAAAGTGAGCGGCTGTCCGAACGGATGCGGCCAGCACCACATCGCCGCGGTGGGTTTCCAGGGCAGCCTGCGCAAGCTCGACGGGCGCGCCGTGCCGCAGTACTTCGTGATGGTCGGCGGCGGCGCGCAGCTCGACGGCGCGACGTTCGGCCGCCTCGCGGCGAAGATTCCCGCGCGCCGCGCGCCGCAGGCGCTCGAGCGCCTGGCGGATCTCTTCGCCCGCGAGCGGCGCGACGACGAATCGGCGGCGACGTTCTTCAGCCGCGTCGATCTCACGCGCGTCAAGGCGCTGCTCTCCGATCTCGAGCCGCTCACCGCGGACACGGCCAAAGACGACGACTTCGTCGATCTCGCGGAAACGGCGGCGTTCGCGCCGGAGACGACCGAGGGCGAGTGCGCGTCGTGAACGATCGTTCGCTCGAGATCGCGCTCGTCGGCACGAGCCACCGGCTCGCCGGCGTCGAGCATCGCGAGCCGCTGCACGCGATGGGCGCGGCCGTGCGTGCGGCCCTGGCCGATCGTCCGTCCGATTCGGCGATCGTGGAAGGCTTCGTGCTCGCGACGTGTCACCGCGCAGAGATCTATCTGATCGCGCACGACACGGCCGCAGCCGAGGCGGAACTGGCCGCACGGCTGCACGGCAATCGCGGCGTTGGTCTGTTCGCTGGCGTGCCGTCGTATCGGCTCACGGGCGAGGCCGCGATCGCGCACTTGTGCCGGGTGACGGCCGGTCTGGATTCGCTCATCCTCGGCGAGGCCGAGATTTCCGGTCAGGTTCGCCGCGCCGCAGCAGCCGCGCGCGAGAACGGATCGCTCGGCGTCTATCTCGATCGCGTCGTCGCCGGCGCGCTCGGCGCCAGCGGGCGGGTGCGATCGGAGACGCGCCTCGCAGAAGGCGCGAGCTCGGCAGGCGCTGCAGCCGTCGCGCTGGCCGACCTGCTCGCCGGCGGGTTGAGCGGGCGCCGCGTCCTGGTCGTCGGCGCGGGCGACGCGGCGCGTCTGGCGATCGCGCGCCTCGCGCGCGATCCGGCCATTGCGCTGACCATCGCGAGCCGCTCGGCGAAGCACGCGCGCGACGCGGCCATGGCGTTCACGCCGGACGCCGAGGTGATTGGTCTCGACGCCGTCGCCGCCGCATTGCCGGCCACCGACGTCGTCATGGCCGCCGTGAACGCGGCGTCGCCGATCGTGCATCGCGATCACGTACAACGCGCGATTGACGCGCGCGACGGGCGGCCGATCGTGTTCGTAGACATCAGCATGCCGCGCGCCATCGATCCGGCCGTGGCCGATGTGGATGGCGCGGTCCTTCGCACGGTCGACGATCTCGGCGACGTTGTCGCCGAGGTGGCGGCGCGGCGTCGCCGGGAAGTGCCGCGCGCCGAGGCGATCGTGCGCGATGAAGCCGTCCGCACGTATGATCGATTCCTGAGCCGCGCGCGGCGGCAACGTGCCGCCGTCGCGTAATCCTCTATGAGCTTTCCGCAACAACGGCCGCGACGTCTGCGGTCATCGGATCGACTGCGCCGGCTCGTGCGCGAGACGCGCCTGGCGCCCGGCGCGCTCGTGGCGCCGCTCTTCGTGTGCGATGGCGAGAACGTCCGGCGCGAGATCGGATCGATGCCTGGCCACGCGGTGACGAGCGTCGATCTGGCCGCGCGAGAAGCCGCGGCCCTCGCAGCGCTCGGCATCGGCGGCGTGCTGCTGTTCGGCGTGCCGCCTTCGAAAGACGAGCAGGGCAGCGGCGCCTGGGATCCGAAGGGGCCTGTGCCGCGCGCGCTCCAGGCCATTCGCGACGCGGCGCCGTCGCTGACGCGATGGGCCGACGTCTGTCTCTGCGAGTACACGTCGCACGGGCATTGCGGCGTTCCCGTGCGCGCGGCAGACGGCACGCTGCACGTGGACAACGATCGTTCACTGCCGTTGCTTGCGCAGGCGGCCGTCGCCTACGCGCGGGCCGGCGCCGACGTCGTCGCGCCGTCCGACATGATGGACGGCCGCGTGGGCGCCATTCGCCAGGCGCTCGATGCGGCCGGTCTCGATCAGACGGTGATCTGCTCGTATGCGGTGAAGTACGCGTCGGCCTTCTACGGTCCGTTCCGCGAAGCCGCCGACTCGAGGCCGATGGACGGCGATCGGCGCGGCTACCAGATGGACCCGCCGAACGTGAACGAGGCGCTGCGCGAAGTCGAACTCGATCTGGACGAGGGCGCGGACCTCGTCATGGTGAAGCCCGCGCTCGCGTATCTCGACGTTCTCTATCGCGTGAAGCAGACGTTCGGCGTGCCGACGGTCGCCTACAACGTGTCTGGCGAGTTCTCGATGCTGCGCGCCGCCTCCGATCGCGGATGGATCGACGGCGGCGCCGCGACGCTCGAAGTACTGACGGCCATCCGCCGCGCCGGCGCGGACGTGATCATCACGTACGCAGCCAAAGACGTCGCGACGCTCCTCGGCTAGCCGCTACGCCTGCACGACGAACGGCGCGCCTGTGTGGTCCGGGACCACCACGTCGCACCGCCGGATCGATTCGCTGAACCCGCCGAACTGCCGCTCGAGATACGTGATCGCCGAGTTGAACGCCAGCGATTCGCTCGTGGCGTGAATCTCGAGTCGGCGGCCGTTTTCCGCGACGATCGGGTGCACCTCGGAGGCTCCGTCCACCACTGACATCACGGCCGTGTAGCGGAGCGGATCGTCGCTGGGGCCGCGCTCGTCGATGTCGATCCGGCACGTCGCGCGCATGAAAGCCGCCTGATGACACGTCATGACGCGTCTCCCTCGGCTAGCGCGCCGCGAGCCGGCGCAGCGTGTCGTTCCAGGCCGTGCCGGCCGGCGTCATGTTGGGCCGCGGCGGCGCCAGTACGATCTCGCGCACGCTCAGCTTCGACCCGTAGAATCGCTGGTTCGCGTCGTCGTCGTTGTGCAATGCAGCGCCTTCGAACGTGGCACCTGCAAACAAGCCTTTCGCGCGCGAGTAAGCCAGGATCTGCGCCGCGACCTTCGCATCTGTGGCTGCATCGCCACTGCGGCCCACCGGTCCGCCCGCCACGGAGAGGTTGCCGCCCACGGTGAACTTGTCGTCGAGCAGCTTGTCGATGCCGTCGCGGTTCATGACGAGCAGCACGAGGTCAACGGACTCGACGCCGATCTGCCAGCCGATCGATCCGCCCGTCATCTTCACGAACGCCGGACCGGACCACTGGCCCGACTCGCGATCGCGCGCGCTGATCAAGCCCGTGCCGTGCTTGGCGCCGACAACGAAGCCGCCCTTCACGAGCGACGGAATAACGACGATCGCTTCCGCCTTCGACAGCAGGTCGCGCGGGATGCCGTCGTCCGGAGCGGACGTCAGCGCGTTGAGAATGTTGATGGAGTCTTGAATCTTCTTCGTTTCGTCGTTTGAGTTCTGCGCAAGCGGCGCAGCCACGAGCCCGACGAAGGCGAACAGCGCCATGAGGGCCGAACGTCGCAAGGTGTGCATGGCTATCTCCTTCATGTAAATGAAGGCAAGGCCGGTGCCATGTCCCACTACGACGTCAGGTCAAAGGTCAGAGGGCAAAGGTCATAGGTAGGTACGAGGGAACAGGGGATAGGTAGGTCGGAGGGAACAGGGAATAGGAAGGTGACAGGTACCTGTGACCTTCCTCTGACCTCTTCCCTCCGACCTTAGTTTGACCTGTTCCCTCGTACCTACCTTTGACCTATTCCCTCGTACCTACCTATGACCTCTGACCTTTGACCTCTGACCTTACTTGGTCTTTCTCAGGGTTCTGAGGACGGTCCCTTCCGGTTGTCCCTGGAGGCCGACGATGGCCCGAACAACGTAGTCGCCGGGGGCGAGGGACCCGATCGGCAGATCGCCGGTGAGAAGAAACTTGTCCGGCTCGCTCGTGGTGCGTCCGCCGGGCTGTACGCTGGCGAGGGCCGGACCGTCGGCCGACGGCGCGATTTCGATTCGCGCGCTGAGCGGCGCCGAGCGCACGTCGCCGTAGAGTTCGAGGTACGCGACGATCGTCGCTTCATCCTTGAACTGAAGCGACGGCACGAATCCGCCTTTGGTCGTGCCGAGCACGAGACCGCTCAGCTTGAGCGGCCCTGCGGACACGAGATCGGCGGTGACAGGCACGTCAACGGCGCCGCTCTTGCCCGACGCGTCCACGGCCGTGAAACGCGCGCGCACCGACGATCCGGGCGCGGCGAGCACCGACAGCATCAGCGGCGCGGCGGCGACCGTTCGCTGGTCGGCCGACGACGAGCTGAGCTGCGTGCCTTCGAGGATGCCGAACGAGGCGGCCGCGAGCTTGGTCGCCGGATCGACGGTCTCCGCGATGGCGGAGATCTGGATCTTTCCGCCTGTCCCTCGCGACGCGAATGCCGCGACGCGGAGCGGCAGATCGGTGGCGGGCCCGCTCGCCTTGAGCAGATCGCGCGCGGTGTCGGCCGGCGACTTGCCAGATGCGGGACGGGCTGCCGCGGCGGCCGCGTTTCCGACCGTGATCTGGGACCGCGCCCGCACCGTGACGCCATCGCCGGCCACCCTCACCTCGAGCCGCTTCGGCGCCTGCGCGTTGCGATCGGCGGCGTCGGCCGCAATTGTCGCGACGTAGTACGCCGACGTCTCGGACGCGATGCGGCCGAGCGGATTCGTCCCTGACGAGAGGCGCACGACCTGTCCGCCTGTGACGCCGGCGAGGTTCTCCAGCCCCTCCTGTACGGTGGTGGACGACGTGTCGGGCTGGACGACGAAGAACTGCGCGTGCGCGCCCTCGGCGGCAGTGCCGACGCGCTGGAAGTCAGTGGTCGTCAGCTCGCAGCGGATCTGATCGCCGATGTTGCCGGCGCGCGAGTTCGGGCCCGGCATCGCCGCAGAAATCAGGAGCACCGTCGTCGGAGACGACACCGCGCCGAGTCCGTTCAGCATCGCCTGCATCGCGAGCAACGTATCGCGCGCACGGCACGCACGATCGTCGGTCGATTCCGACGCGGAGTGGCGGCCGACCACTTGTCCAAGCGCGTCCGAGATGCGGTTGTGCGCCGTCGTCGCTTCTACACGCACGGCGCCCTTCGGGATGGCGGCGAAGCTCACGCGATCGGCAGGCGAGAGCGCGGAGAGAAACTGTCCGACGGCCGCGCGCACGGGCCGCTCGATGCCCGGCGTGATCGATTCCTCGTCGAACCAGATGATCACCAGCCGCCCGGCAGGTGCGGCGGAGGGATCGCCGGCCGCATTCGTGGCAAACGGCGCCGGCAAGGTACCGGCAGGCGCAGACGCCGCGGGTGCGGCCGCGCCCGCGGCCGGCGGCTGCACGAACTTCAGCGCGCGGACCGCGCGATCCTTGCCGTCGATCTTGATCGAGACCTGCGCGGCCGTGAGGTCCGCCACGGGCTTGCCATCAGGTCCGACGGCCAGAAAGTCTACGGTGAGCGTGTCGGCCGCCTGGGCCTGCACGCGGGAAACGGACTGTCCGATGCCGGCTGCGATCGCGGCGCCGGCGCACGCCGCGACGAGACCCCGGAGGAATGTGGTGGTGCGCATGCGCGAAAGCATAACACCCGGTGTCTAAATTGATCACAACGCGAGAGGGCCCTCTCCACGGCACGACGCCAGTAGTGCGATCGCACCGCGATCGCCGTGGAGGGTCCTATGTCACGTACGTTGTTCGAGCAGGCGGCGCCGCGGCCGGTGCGCCGATGGCGCCGCCTGACGGTCGTCACGTCGATCGTGCTGCATGCCGGTGTGGTTGCGGGCCTGGTGGCGCTGCAGTTCAGCGACGTCGGCGCGCCGCTGATTAGCCGGCGCGTGCAGGCGTTCATGCTGCCGAGCGCGCCGCCGCTTCCGCCGCCAGTGCCGCGCGCGACACCGCCGCCGTCGGCGACGACGCCGGATGTCAATCGCGACGCGGCGCCGCTCACGGCCTCCGAGCATCCGGCCGACTCGCCGCCGGTCGCCGCGTCGAATGACGCGCCGTCGATGTCCGGGCTCGTCGGCGACCCGCACGGTGTCCCGTACTCGACCGGCGTCAGCACGAATCTTCCCACGCCGCCGCCACTGCCGCCGCAGACCCAGGCGCCGATCCGCATCAGCACCGGCATCACGCCGCCGACCCGGCTCGCGTATGTGCCGCCCGTCTATCCGCCGATTGCGCAGACCGCGCACGTTGAAGGCACTGTGATCCTGGAGTGCACGATCGACGAGCGCGGGAACGTGCGCGACGCGAAGGTCCTGCGATCGATTCCGATGCTCGATCGCGCCGCGCTGGATGCGGTGCTGAAGTGGCGCTACACGCCCACGCGTCTGAGCGGCATGGCGGTGCCCGTGATCATGACCGTCACCGTCACGTTCTCGCTGCGGTAGAGCCTGCGGTTCGTTTCACGACTCGTGGGGAGTACCGACACGCCGGGGGCCGCGCTTACCGAATCGTAAGCGCGGTTTCCGGCCCATTTCCGTGTGCGATGGAAACTCGTAGGTTTGAACTGGCATCGCCCTTGCGCTCAAGGGCGGGCGAGGCCATGCGCGTGGAAGCCGTCTTCGTCTTCGAGGTCACCCCGGCAGGCGCTACTCCCCAGAACGTCGGGTTGGTGCCTGATGTTGAATCGACCACCGATCTGCCGAAAGGCGAGCGGCGGCAGTGGCGCCGCATCCTCGCCGACGATCTGCCGAAGCGGGTGATGGCCGTCGCGTCGGGTGCCGATGCGGAGCTGATCGATCTGTCGCGCCGCGGCGCGCGTCTTCGCACGCTGCGCCGTCTCTTGCCCAACACCGTGATCACGCTGCGACTGCTGTCCGACGACGATCAGGTGTCACTGACTGGCCGTGTGATCCGCTCCACGCTGATCAAGATGTCGGACGGCGCCGTCGGGTACGAAGCCGCCGTCCTGTTCAACTCGCCGGTCGATCAATTCCTCGAAGGCGCCACGCGTCCGCCGGCCGCTTAGGGGGAAGTCAGAAGTTCGAAGCCAGAAGCCAGAAGCCGGAAGCCGGAGATCATCCCGAGAAGTACACGTACGCGGACGCGATGATCGCCAACACCAGGCACGTCGCAAGCAGGTCCCAGTGATTCCAGCTCGCGCGCGTGCGCTCGCGTTCGGCTGCCGTGATCGTGGCGTACGTGATGCCCGCGATCTGCGCCTCTGATGGCGGGGTCGTCAGGTAGCTCACGCCGATCAGCACCACGCACGAGACGATGAAGATGACCAGGCTGTAGTACTGGAAGTAGATGTTGTTGACGATCCAGAGCCACGAGCCCGTCGTGTAGCCGCCCTCGTATCCCGCGAGGCCGAGCGTCACGGGCGTGTCCACGAGCAGCCGGAACGCGCCGAGCAGAAACCCGACGATGAGCGCGGCGAGGCAGCCGGGGCCGTTGAGCCGCTTCATGAACACACCGAGGAAGAACACGGCGGCAATTGGCGGCGCCAGGTAACCCTGCACGCCCTGCAGGTAGCCGTACAGCCCCTGAGCGCCCTGAATCACGGGAATCCACAGCAGGCCAATCAGCACCATCGCGATCGTCGCGAGTCGTCCCACCCACACGAGCTGCCGCTGCGACGCGCGCGGGTGCAGCTTCTGATAGAAGTCGATCGTGAAGAGCGTCGAACTGGCGTTGAAGCAGCCCGCCAGCGAACTCATCAGCGCCGCGAGCAGGCCCGCGACGACGAGCCCGCGCAGGCCCGCCGGCATGATCGCCTGAACGAGCAGCGGAAACGCCGCCTGTGCCGTGTCCGGACGCGCGGCCCCCGTCGCATCCACGAGCATGCTGAGCGCCGGCACCTTGCCGCTCTTCGCCAGCGCGAGCGCCGTCATGCCCGGCACGATGAAGATGAACACCGGCAGCAGCTTGAGGAACCCTGCGAAGATCGTCCCGCGGCGCGCTTCGGTCTCGTTCGGCGCCGAGATGGCGCGCTGCACGATGTACTGATCGGTGCACCAGTACCAGAGCCCGATGATCGGCGCGCAGAACAGCATGCCCACCCACGGGAAGTTCGTGTTGAAGTACCACGCCATCCGTCCGGTCTCTTTCACCGGCGCCCAGGTGGACTCGACGCCGGGCGGAATCAGTGGTTTCCACAGGTTGAACATGTCGGCGCCCAGCACGCGGCGCAGCTCGTCCCATCCGCCCAGCGCCTTGAGGCCGTAGATCGTCAGCACCAGCGAACCGAGCACGAGGATCAGCGTCTGCGCCGCATCCGCGTACGCGACGGCGCGCATGCCGCCGGTCACCGTGTAAAGCCCGGTGGCGACGACGACGAGCACGGACCCGACCCAAAAGGCGTTGAAGACGTGACCGCCGATCGTGACGCTCAACTCGGGTAGCAACGCGCCGAACACGATGCCGCCGGCGAAGATGCCGACGGCGATCTTCGTCAGCACGTACGCGACGAGCGAGATGATCGACAGCACCCAGCGTGCCGTCGGCGTGAACCGCCGCTCCAGAAACTGCGGCATCGTCACGACGCGCGAGCGCATGTAGAAGGGGACCAGCACCCAGCCGAGCACGAGCACGCACCAGGCGTGCAGCTCGTAGTGGGCGAGCGCGACGCCGCTCGTCGCGCCCGCGCCGGCCAGACCGACCAGGTGCTCCGATCCGATGTTCGACGCGAAGATGGACGTGCCGACGAGCATCCAGCCGAGGTTGCGGCCGGCGAGGAAGTAGTCGTCGGTCGTCTCGCGGTTCTTCCGCATCGCCCACGCGTTCAGGGCGAAAAGAAGGCCGAAGTACGCCGCCAGGATCAGCCAGTCCAGCGCAGACATGCGCGGGACAATAGCACGGCGATTCGTCCGGTTACTTCAGGATCTTGACCTGTTGGAGCCGCACGGGCTCGCTGGCCCAGTTCTCGAGCTCGATCGTGTCGTCCTTTGTGTTCGCGGTGATTCTCACCGCGACGGAGATCTTGCCTTCCCCCTCGAGCGCGTTGTTGAGGCGGATTTCGATGAGCGTGAACGGGTAGTCGACCGTCCGGGCGCCGCTCTGCAGCTCGTAGAAGTCCATGGGCCGGTTGGTCGCCAGGATGATGCGCGTGCCGCCCTCGGCGAGCGGAACGTGACGCGCATATCGGAGGTCGTAGCCGACGCGCGACGGGATCTTGATGGTCCCGATGGACTTGGCGTCTTCGAGCGCGCTCAGCAGCGACTTCCCGCCGCCTTTCTGAAACGCATCCAGCAGCGTCTTGCGCTCGGCGTCGGTGGACCACCGGTTGATCGTGAAGTCCACGGTGCCGGAGGCGCCGCCGCGGCCGACGTTGCTCATGTTGACGGCGAACGAGGTGAGGCGCAGGGGCAGTGGCAGCCCTGTCTGGGCCCGCGCAGACGTACTCAGGGACCCGACGGCCACCGCCGCGGCCGCCAGGGTTGCGAAACGCGTGAAAACTGCAGTCATAGTCCCTCCCGCGGGCAACGCTGCAACGCCTGTGCCTTTGGGGGGCTTTGGGGGGTCAGATCTTGCGTTGCAAGGTCGGCGGCCGACCTTGCAACGCAAGATCTGACCCCATTTCAGCCAGAGATCAGGCTTTCCTCACGACTCCGGACGGGCCCCGCCGATACGTTGGTGCAGGAGGCTGGTGATGCGGACACTGCGAGGGCGCGTGGCGGCGGCGGTGGGCGGGGTGATGCTGGCGGCGTCGCCGGCATGGGCACAGGAACGGGCGACGTCGCTGGATCAGCTGCGCGTGCTGGTCGGTGCCGGCGACGAGATCACGGTGACCAATCGGGATGGCCAGACGGTGAAGGGCCGCGTGCTTTCACTGTCGCCGGGCACGCTCTCGATTGCCGCGCGCAACGGCGATCGCACGTTCAGCGACAACGACATCAACACGGTCTCGCGGCGCGAGGGCGACTCCCTCGCCAACGGCGCGAAGATTGGCTTCGGCATCGGCGCCGGGTTCGGGTTCCTGGCCGGACTGGCGCTCGCGGGCGAAGTGCGCGACTCGGCCGCGTTCTTTATTCCTGTTGTTGCGGGTTTATACGGCGGCCTGGGCGCCGGCATTGGCGTCGGGTTCGACGCGATGATCGAGGGCGACCGCGTGATCTACGCTCGCGCGCCTGGCCGTTTCAGCGTGACGCCGATCGCGGGCAAGGGCCGCGGCGGCGTGCGCGTTGCGTGGGGGTTCTGAGGTCGGACGACCGTGTGTGTGTTTAGATCTCGCCTTTGGCTGCGGCCAGGCTCAGCTCCGCATCGCTCGCTTCCTTGAACTGTCCTTCCCACTTCGCGACGACGACGGTGGCCAGGCAGTTGCCGATGACGTTGGTCATCGTCCGCGCCATGTCCATGAGCTCGTCCACGCCGAGAATGAGCGTGATGCCCACGAGCGGCAGGTTGTAGCTGGCGAGCGTGCCCGCGAGGATCACCAGTGACGCGCGCGGGACGCCCGCGACGCCCTTGCTCGTGAGCATCAGCGTGATCAACATCGTCACCTGCTGGCCGATGGTGAGCGGCACGCCGGCGGCCTGTGAGACAAAGACGGCCGCCAGCGAGAGGTAGAGTGTCGTGCCGTCGAGGTTGAACGAGTAGCCGAGCGGCAGGATGAACGAGACGATGCGGCGCGGCACGCCGAGCCGCTCCATGACTTCCATCGCGCGCGGCAGCGCGGCTTCACTCGACGTCGTCGAGAAGGCGATGATGGCGGGCTCGCGGACCGCGCGGACGAACTTCCGGATCGGCACCTTGAAGATGAGCGCGATCGGCAGGAAGACGCCGAGGATCAGCACCACCAGCGCGCCGTACAGCGTGAGGACGAGCAGGCCGAGGTTCTTGAGCACCTCGATGCCCGCATGGCCAACCGTGTAGGCCATCGCCGCGCCGACGCCGATCGGCGCGTAGTGCATGATGATGTTCGTGAACTTGAACATCGTTTCGGCGAGCGCCTCGCAGAAGTGCAGCATCGGCTTGCCCTTCTCGCCGACCATCCCGAGCGCGACGCCGAAGATCATGCTGAACACGACGATCTGCAGCACGTCGCCGGTGGCCATCGCCTGAATCACCGACTCGGGAACCAGGTGCAGCAGGATGTCCTTCCAGCCTTGCGGCGTGGCCGTAATGCCGCTGGTGTCGGTCGGGGGCAGCTGCAGTCCAACGCCTGGCTTCGTGACGTTGACGGCGACAAGGCCGATGACGAGCGCGATGGTCGTGACGATCTCGAAGTAGATGATCGCCTTGAGGCCCATGCGCCCGACCTGGCTGAAGTGGCCGGCGCCCGCGATGCCCGCGACGAGCGTCGCGAACAGCAGCGGCGCGATGATCATCTTGATCAGGCGCAGAAAGATCTGGCTGAACGGCCGGACCGTGTTCGCCCAGTCCGGATGGTACTGATGAATGAACCATCCGAACGCCACGCCGATCAGCAGACCAATGAAGATCTGCTGCGTCAAGGTGATGCCGCGGCGGCGCGTGGCGACTGTGCTCATGTCAGTGTCCTTGTCCCTCGCCCGTCAGCTGTTTCACGACATCGCCAATCACCTGCTTCGCGTCGCCGAAGAGCATCAGCGTGTTGTTGGCGTAGTAGAGATCGTTGTCGATGCCGGCGAAACCGGGGTTCATGCTGCGCTTGATCGCGAGCACGGTCTGCGCCTTGTCGGCGTCGATGATCGGCATGCCGTAAATCGGGCTCTTCTCGTCGGTGCGCGCGGCGGGGTTGACGACGTCGTTCGCGCCGATCACCAGCGCTACGCCCACCTGCGGCATTTCCGGATTGATGTCGTCCATTTCGACGAGCCGGTCGTAGGGAATGTCGGCTTCCGCGAGGAGCACGTTCATGTGGCCCGGCATGCGGCCCGCCACCGGGTGCACGGCGAACTTCACGTCCACGCCGCGCTTGGCCAGCTGATCGTAGAGATCGCGCACGCGGTGCTGCGCCTGCGCCACGGCCATGCCGTACCCCGGGATGATCACCACGCGGTCGGCGTTCGACAGCAGTTCGGCCGCGTCGATGGCGGTGGCGCTCTTCACCGTTCGCTGCTCGATGCTCTTCGTGGCCGTCTGCACCGATCCGAACGCGCCGAACAGCACGTTGGTCACCGATCGGTTCATCGCCTTGCACATGATGATCGACAGCACGAAGCCCGACGATCCGTCGAGCGCGCCGGCGGCGATGAGCAGCTTGTTCTCCAGCACGAACCCCATCGCCACGGCCGACAGGCCTGCGTACGAGTTCAGAAACGAGATCACCGTCGGCATGTCGGCGCCGCCGATCGGCAGGATCAGCAGCACGCCGAAAATCAGCGCGAGCCCGATGACGATGGGAAACGCCCACGATTGTGTCGGGTCGATCGTGAGCCAGATCCCCAGCCCCGCCGCCACCGCCAGCAACACGAACGAGACGATGTTCTGACCGCGATACGTGACCGGACGCGTGGTGATCCACTCGGCGAGCTTGCCGGCGGCCATCAACCCACCTGTACAGGTCAGGCAGCCCAGAATCACTTCACCGGCGATCACGGCCATGCGGAAATGGGTGAGTTCGCCGGCCTGCAGCCACAGGTAGTACTTCGCGGTGCCGACCAGGCCGGCGGCCAATCCGCCGAACGCCTGCGACAGGCCCGTTCGTTCCGGAACCGCGGTCAGCGGCACGCGTGCGAGCGGGATGCCCAGCAGCACGCCGGCGGTCGCGGCAATCGCGATCCACTTGTAGGTGACGATTTCCGGGTGCAGCAGCGTGCCGCCGACGGCCAGCGCCATGCCGGTGACGGCCGCGAGCACGGCGCGGCGCGCGGTGTCGGGCTGGCTCATCCATCGGAGAGCCAGAATGAACAGCGCCGCGGCGACGATGTAGAAGATTTCTGTCGCGGTGGTCACGACTTCGGAGCCTCGCGGCGCTTGAACATGCGAAGCATCCGGTCGGTGATCATGTAGCCGCTCACCAGGTTGGTCGTCGAGGCGAAGACGGCCAGGGCGCCGAGAATCGTGCTCAGCCGGTCGTGCGCTTCACCGGTGATGATGGGCGCGCCGACCACCGCGATGGAGGAGATCGCGTTGGTGAGCGACATGAGCGGCGTGTGGAGCAGGCGCGACACCCGGCGGATGATGTCCATGCCGAGAAACGTCGCGAGCATGAAAACGAAGAGCGCGGTGAGCAGATCCAGGTGCATGGGCGCGGGACAGCCTATCAAAACGCTACGGCGCACACGCCGGCTTCCGGCTTCGGCCTTCCGGTTCCGCGCGGGTTCGGGCAGGGTTCAGTGGTGTCGTGGGGTTCGTGCACGTGGGCGTCCGGGCCAGTGGCCCGCGGCCTGTGTCAGCGGCCCACTCCGCGGGCCAGTGGCCCGCGGCCGGGACTGGTCCGTAGTCCCGCGTGGCTCCTGCTCCTGGCCCGCCGCCTGTGGCCTGATATGATCGCGCGCGCGGAAGCGGTTCCAGCCGCCCTCCAGCGCACCCTGAGGATCCTGAATGAGACCTGCCCAGTGGGAGACCTTCAAACGGGCCGCCCGCCTCGAGAAACTCGACAAGATTCCCATGGCGCTCATCGTCGACAGCCCGTGGATCCCGGGCTATCTCGGCATCAAGCACCTCGACTACTACCTCGACCCCGAACTCTGGTTCCAGGCGAACCTGAAGATCATGGAGGAGTATCCGGACATCATCTTCGTGCCGTCGTGGTGGATGGAGTACGGCATGGCCGCGGAGCCGTCGGTGCTCGGCGCGAAGATCAAGTTCTGGCAGGACAACACGCCGAGCGAATACCACACGCTCTACCGGCTGGAAGACATCGATGAGTTTCCGGAATACGAGGTCGAAGCCGACGGGTTTGCGGCGCTGACGCTGCACCGCATCGGCATGGTGCGCCAGCGCATCCTCGATCACGGCTACATCCTGCCGATGATCACGTCACGCGGCCCGCTCTGCACCGCGGGGTTCGTCCGCAGCACGACGAACCTGATGATCGAACTGGTCGAGAACCCTGAGGGCAGCCATCGGCTCATCGACTTGTGCACGCGCGTGGTCATCGACTGGCTCAAGGCGCAGCACAAGGTGATGGGCGACCGCGTCGAGAGCATCTTCATCCTCGACGACATCGTCGGCTTCATCAACGAAGAGCACTACCAGGAGTTCGCGCACCCGTACCTGAAGCGGATTTGCGACGCGTTTCCGAAGGACTGGGTGAAGGTCTACCACAACGACGCGGAAGTAGACGCGTGCCTGGATCACCTGCCCGACTGCGGATTCAACGTGCTCAACTGGGGCAAGCAGAAGGACATCCGCGAGGTGAAGGCGCGCGTCGGCGATCGGATGTGCCTGATGGGCAACGTCAACCCGCTCGAGGTGGCCGTGCGAGGCACGCCGGACGAGGTGCGCGCCGCGACGCTCGACGTCCTCGAAGGCTCCGGCGGCACGGGCGTCATCCTCTCCGTGGGCGGCGGCACCAGCCCCGGCATGCCCCGCGAAAACATCCGCGCCATGCTCGACGCGCTGAATGAATTCAATGGGCGATAGACCCGATTACGCCGCGATGAACCAGTTCCTCTACGAGGGGAACGCCAAACAGGTCGAGCAGCTGACGCGCGACGCGCTGGCCGCGGGCCGCACCGCGCAGGAGATTCTGCAGGACGGGCTGATCGCGGGCATGAGCGTCGTCGGCGAGGACTTCAAGCACAACGTGCTGTACGTGCCCGAGGTGCTGATTGCCGCGCGCGCGATGAAGGCGGGGATGGCGGTGCTGAAGCCACTCCTCAGCGCGCGCGACAGCGGCGTCGATCGGGCAGGCGTGCTGCTGATGGGCACGGTGCGCGGCGATCTGCACGACATCGGCAAGAACCTCGTGTGCATGATGGCGGAGGGCGCCGGCTTCGAGGTGCACGACATCGGCGTCGATCAGAGCGTCGAGAAGTTCATGGCCGCCGCCGACAAGTGTCAGCCGACCATCATCGGCATGAGCGCGCTGCTCACGACGACGATGACGTACATGAAGACCGTGATTGACGGGTTCCAGTCCGCGGGGCGCGGGCACATCAAGATGGCCGTCGGCGGCGCGCCGATCAGCCAGATGTTCGCCGACGAGATCGGCGCGGACGGCTACGGCCAGAACGCGTCGGCGGCCGTCGATCTGTTCCTGCGGCTCTCGAAGCAGGCACGCGCGTGAACACGACGTACAAGATCCTCTACTGGCAGGAGATCCCGTCGCAGATCAAGGCAGAAGACGATGGCGGCGACGAGGTGACCGTGTCGCTGCCGGCGCGCTTCATGGAGAAGATCGATCAGCTCGCGGCGGCCCGCGGGCTGCAACAGTCAGACGACTACCTGGCGCAATGGCAGTGGGGCGACGAGCAGCAGCGCGAGGGCGCGGCCGCCGACGTCGCCGCGGCCGTCTGCGCCGAGCTCGAAGCCGCGGCGGACGGGTAGACCTTCGCAGCGATGGCGACGCTCACGATCAACGGCCGGCACGTCACCGACGTCGAAGGCCTGAGCCTGTTCGATGCCGCCGCGCGCGTCGGCGTCCGCGTGCCGACGTCCTGCGTGACGCTCGGCAAGTGCAAGGAGTGCGTCGTCGAGGTGACGCGCGGCGCGGATCTGCTGTCGCCGCCGACCGAGGCCGAGCGGCATCTGTCGGCCGCCGCGCCGTTTCGTCTGTCGTGCCAGGCGCGCATTGCCGGCCGTGGCGGGACGATCGAGTGCCACACGATGCGGCGCGGGCAGATGCGCATCGAGCGCGGCGGACGGGAGCTGCCATCGGCCAGCGGCATCCCGTTCGATCCCGGCGTCACGCGTGAGGGCGATCGCATCCTGATCGACGGCCGCGAAATCGATCGCCGCGCGGGCCCGATCTACGGCCTGGCGATGGATATCGGCACCACCACGATCGTCCTGCGCCTGATCGATCTCGACACGGGCGCGCTGGTGGGCGACTCCTCGTTCGAGAACCCGCAGCGATTCGGCGGGTCCGACGTGATGTCGCGTATCCACTACGACACCACCCACCCGGGGAAGCTGCTGCGCCGTACGCTGGCCGGCTACCTGACGCACGCGATCGAGGAATTCCCGATCGATCCGCGCGCGATCTACGAGGCCGTCGTCGTCGGCAACTCCACGATGCGCGACATCTTCTTCCGGCAGAGCGTGTACTCGATCGGCCAGAACCCGTACCGATCGATCACCGAGATCGAAATGGCGGAAGGGAAGCGCGCGACGACCAGTCTGGTGGAGACTGGGCGCCGCAGCCTGCTGCCCATTCATCCGCAGGCGCGTGTGTACGGGTTGCCGGTGATCAGCAGGCACGTGGGCGCGGATGCGGCGGCGTGCATGCTGGCGGTCGATCTGGCGCGCGAAGACCGCGTGGTGGCGATCATGGACATCGGCACCAACACCGAACTCGTGGTCGGCAATCGCACGCGCGTGCTCGCCGCCTCGTGTCCCGCGGGGCCGGCGTTCGAGGGTGGCGCAATCACCTGCGGCATGCCCGGTCTGGACGGCGCGGTGGAGGACGTGGCGATCCGCGAGGATGGGACGATGGCGCTGCGTGTGATTGGAGACGGCCGACCCGAGGGCATCTGCGGATCGGGTCTCGTCGATCTGCTGAGCGAACTCATGCGCACCGGCCGCATGAACGAGATGGGCCGCTTCGAGGACGGCGTCGATCGCATTGGCGTCGACCTGCCGCACGGCATCTATTTCCACGAGCGCGACGTGAACGAGCTGGCGCAGGCCAAGGGCGCGAACGTCGCGGGCCTGCAGGTGGTGTTTCACCAGTACGGCATCCGGTTCGAGGATGTGGACGTGTTCTACCTGGCGGGCGGGTTCGGCCGGCACCTGAAGAAGGACGCGTCGCGGCGCATCGGTCTGATTCCGAATCTGCCCGACGACCGCATCGTGCAGGTCGGCAACGCCGCGATCGAAGGGGCGACGATCGCGCTGCGATCGATGACGAAGCGTCGCGAGCTCGAAGACCTCGTGCGCCGCGTCGAGCATTGCCGGCTGGAGACGCATCCGCAGTTCTTCGACTTCTTCGTCGAGGGCTGTCTCTTCAAGCGTGTCGAGTCCGTGGGAGTGGCGGGGTGATCGAGCTCCTGGACACGTCACCGCAGATTGCCGTGGACCCGGCGGAGTACCACCGTCTGCTCGGCTATCCGCGCGGCGCCGAACTGAGCGAGCGTGCACAGGAGCTGGAAGCCTGCACGCGGGCGTGGTACGCCGCGCACGGACGTCCGTGGATCTATGCGCGGCAGGCCGCGACGGTCGAGGTCGCTGACCACGCCGTGGTCGTGGATGGCGAGCGGCTCACGAGCCCGCGCCTCCGTCGCAGCCTGCGTGATGCCGCAGGCACCGGCGCGGTACTCGTGGCGGTGAGCGCTGGTCCGGAGCTCGAATCGGAAGCGCACCGGCGCTGGGTGGAGGCAAAGCCCGACGAGTATTTCTTCCTCGAGGTGTATGGCTCCGCGGTGGTCGAGCACCTCACGATGATCGCGGGCGCGCGGCTGTGCGCGTGGGCGGATGGGGAACGTCTCGCCGTGCTGCCACACGACAGCCCGGGATATCCCGATTGGGACATCGCGGAGCAATCGCGGCTGATGGCGCTCGTCAACGCGCGGGCGGCGAATGGATCCGTGCCGATCGATGTGCTGGAGACGGGCATGCTGCGCCCGAAGAAGTCTCTGCTGGCCGTCTTCGGTCTCACACCTGCGCTCGATCGGGTGGAGCGCCTCACGTCGCTGGTGCCGTGCGAGCACTGCGCGTATCAACCGTGTCAGTACCGCCGCGCGCCGTACCGGCGCCCGAGCGGATTCGGCGATCGCGAACTGGCCGGCATTGCCGGCGCTGCCGAGACCAATGCGGCTGCCGCGCCGCCGATCGATCTCGACGCGCGCTACACCGTGAACGTGCGCGCGCTGGCGCGCTGGACGCAGGATCGGCTGATGCTCGACCGCCACGCCGACGGATCGATCGACGCGACGTTCCGGTACGACGGCACGACGTGTACGAACATGGGACGGCCGATCGCGTTCGACTATCACGTCACGCTCGGCCCCGCGGCCGAGGGCTTCCCGATCCGCCGCGAATCCTGCGGTCCGGCGCCGGGCGATACCGGACACGCGTTCATGTGCCGGTATCTCTCTCATCCGGACGAGCTGATGGCGTCGATTGCGGCCGAGCGGCCGCTCGTCGGGCAGCGGCTCGACGATGCGATCGGGTGGCGGCGGCCAGCGGCGTCGGCCGGCTGCTATTGCGAGCCGGAGAGCCGGCTGCACAAGTGGGGGTTGGTGCTCGAGACCATTCACTACGCGCTCGCGCGCACCGGGAACACGAAGGAGCGCTCGTGACACGGTCGTTGAAGGACGCGCTGGCGATCGGCCCGCTGCTCGGCGACGGTGCCATGGGCACGCAGCTGATGATCGCCGGCCTCGAGCAGGGGAATTGCGGCGAGGCCTGGAACCTCGATCACCCCGAGCGCGTGCTCGCGATTCAGCGCCGCTACGCCGAGGCCGGCTCGGACTGCATCCTCACGAACACGTTCGGCGGCTCGCGCATCATGCTCAATCGGCACGGGCACGCCACCGACGTGGCGGCCATCAACGCCGCCGGCGTCGCCATTGCGCGCGAAGCGTTCGGCGGCCGCGTCGGATACGTGCTCGGCGACATCGGACCCTTCGGCGGCCTGATGGAACCGTACGGCGACTTCACCGAGGCGCAGGTGCGCCACGCGTTCACCGAACAGGCGCGCGCGCTCGTGGACGCGGGCGCCGACGCGATCATCATCGAGACCCAGACGTCGCTCGAAGAGCTGCAGATCGCCATCGCCGCCTCGCGCGAGGCCGGCGCGCCATGCATCATCGGCTCCATGGCCTACGACGTGACGCTCGACGGCTCCACGTTCCGCACGATGATGGGCGTCGATCCCGAGCGCGCCGCCGAGTTCATGCTGGCCGAGGGCGTGGACGTCGTCGCGCTGAACTGCGGCACGGGCATGGACATGGAACGCGCGCGTCAGGCCGTGCGGCGCTATCGCGACATCGTCGATCTGCCGGTGATGGCGCAGCCAAACGCGGGACAGCCGAAGCTGGTGAACATGAAGGTGACGTACGACGAGACGCCCGAGCAGATGGTCAAGGGCGTCGTGCCCCTGCTGGAGGCCGGCACCAACATCCTCGGCGCGTGCTGCGGCAGCACGCCCGATCACATCCGGGCATTTCGTGCCGCCATGGACCAGTACCTCGGCGGCCGAACTTAGAACTTCGAAGCCAGAAGTCATGAAAACCAAACTCTGTGACGTGAACGCTGACGCGACTGCGAAGCTTCCCGGGAAGACCGACGACAAGTCCGGCATCGGCGTGCATTACGTGGACGCGTACCTCAAACCGATGAACCGCACGCTCGACGACGGCACCGTCGTCAAAGCGAAGCGGCGCGGGTTGAAAATCGTGCTCGCCGTCGGTGCGAAGAAAGGCGAAGGTTTGATGCGCCGCCTTCAGGTCGGCCCGGACCCTGTGGCGATGCTCGATGCGGCGCTACAGGAAGCCGCGGCGGTGGCGGGGATTCAGCTAACCGTCGATGGGACGGAGATCCTGATAGAGATACCTACGACTTAGAACTTAGAACTCTGAACTCAGAACTCAGAACTGAGTTCGCCTCAGAGACCCGCAATCGCGTCCTCGCTCGCGCATCTCTGCCTGCGCCCGCACTAAGATGTCCCCCATGCGAGCCGCCTACATCGTTCTGCCGGTCCTGGGCATCCTGGCGATCGCGTACCGCTACTACAGCGCCTTTCTTGCCGCGCGGGTGATGACGCTGGACGACACGCGCGTCACGCCGGCGCACACGCTGAACGACGGGCAGAACTTTCATCCGACACATCGCTGGGTGCTGTTCGGGCACCACTTCGCGGCGATCACCGGCGCCGGGCCGCTCATCGGTCCTGTGCTCGCCTCCCAGTTCGGCTACGCGCCCGGGTTGATCTGGCTCGTCGCCGGCGTGTGTCTGGCCGGCTCCGTGCACGACACCATCATCCTGTGGGCGTCCACGCGGCGGCGCGGCGCGTCGCTCGCGGAAATCGCGCGCATGGAGATCGGCCCCGTCGCGGGGTTCACGGCGGCCGTCGCGATTCTCTTCGTCATCGTCATCGCGCTGGCGGGCCTGGGCTTTGCGGTGGTCAATGCGCTGAGCGAGAGTCCGTGGGGCGTGTTCACGATTGGAGCCACGATTCCGCTCGCGCTCGTGATGAGCCTCTACATGTACAAGATTCGGCCCGGCCGGATCGCCGAGGCGACGGCGATCGGCGTCGTCGGACTGCTCCTTGCGGTGGTCATCGGCAAGCCCATCGCGGCCTCCGCGCTCGGCGAGTGGCTGCGCCTCTCGAAACACCAGCTGATCTTCGCGCTGGCCGGCTACGGCTTCATCGCGTCGGTGCTGCCCGTGTGGCTGCTGTTGTGTCCGCGCGATTACCTCAGCTCGTTCATGAAGATCGGCACGATCGCGTTTCTGATCGTCGGCGTGGCCATCGTGAACCCGACGTTGCAGATGCCCGCGTTCTCGAGGTTCGTGGGCGGCGGCGGGCCGATCGTGCCCGGCGCGTTGTTTCCGTTCGCGTTCATCACCATCGCGTGCGGCGCGATCTCGGGATTCCACGCGCTCATCGGATCGGGGACGACGCCGAAGATGATCGACCGCGAGAGCGACATCCGGCCGATCGGCTACGGCGCGATGCTGATCGAAGGCGTGGTCGGCGTGCTCGCGCTCGTGGCCGCGTGCTCGCTGCATCCCGGCGACTACTTCGCGATCAACACGCCGCCGGCCGTGTTCGCCACCTTGAACGAGCCGTCCGTGGCGCTGCCGTCGCTCGAAGCCGCCGTCGGCGAGTCCGTGGCCGGCCGCACGGGCGGCGCCGTGTCGCTGGCCGTGGGGATGGCGCAGATCTTCAGCGGCCTGCCCGGCATGCGCGGGTTGATGGACTACTGGTACCACTTCGCGATCATGTTCGAGGCGCTTTTCATCCTCACCACGATCGACACCGGCACGCGCGTGGCGCGGTTCCTGCTCGGCGAGTTCCTCGGGCGCGCGTACAAACCGCTCGCGCAGCCCGGGTGGGTCCCCGGGTCGATCGTCTCGACGCTCTGCGTCGTCTTCGGCTGGTCGTACTTCATCTGGACCGGCAACATCAGCACCATCTGGCCGATGTTCGGCATCGCCAACCAGCTGCTCGCCGCCGTCGCACTCGCGGTGGGGACGACGATTCTGATCAACATCGGGAAGGCGCGCTACGCCTGGGTCACGCTGCTGCCACTGTCGTTTCTCAGTGTGACGACGCTGTCAGCCGGCTGGCTGAGCGTGCGGCGCCAGTTCTGGCCCATGGCCGTCGGGCCGCGCGAGGACCTGCACTTCCAGGGCGCGCTCAACAGTGCGCTCACGCTCGTGATGATGACGTGCGTCGTCATCATCCTGGCCGCCGCGGTGCGGCGCTGGATCGGTCACCATCGCATCGATCGGCCTGCCGCCACACCCGTGGGAAACGCGGCGCCCACGCATTCCGTCTAAGCCGCCATGATCTTCCAGGATCTCAAGTACGCGCTCCGCAGTCTCTGGCACAGCAAGGGATTTGCGGTGGTGGCGCTGCTGTGTCTCGGGTTCGGGATCGGCCTCACGTCGACCATCTTCAGCATCGTCGATGGCGTGCTGCTGAAGCCGTTCCCGTACCACGAGCCGGAGCGGCTGGTGATGACGCAAACGCGCAACCGGCCCCAGGGCGCCGATGGCGCCAACGTCTCGTACCCGGATCTCACGGACTGGATCAGCAGCAATCGCACGTTCAGCGACATCGGCGGTCTGCAGGGCCGGAGCCTGACGATCGCCGATGGCGCCGGCGAGCCCGAGCGCTACATCGGCGCACTGGTCACGTGGAACCTGTTTCCCATGCTCGGCGTGCAACCCATCCTCGGTCAGCAATTCAAGCCGGAGGACGATCGGCCTGGCGGCGGGGGCGTGGTGATGCTGAGCTACGCGGTGTGGGCCAACCGGTATCACTCCGATCGCGCGGTGATCGGACGACAGATCCTGGTCAACGCCGTGCCGTCCGTGGTCGTCGGCGTGATGCCCCCAGGGTTTGCGTTTCCCGAGAACCAGAAGCTGTGGATTCCGCTGACGCCGTTCGTGGCGAAGAACACCCGCGCGCAGCGCGCGATCTTCGCGCTCGGCCGCTTGAAACCCGGCGTGACGATGGATCAGGCGCAGGCGGATCTGTCGGCCGTCATGGCGCAGCTCGCGACGCAGTACCCGGACACGAACAAGGACTGGGACGCCGACGTGCACACGATGCGATCGGAGTTCATCCCGGCCGACGTGACGCGCGTCATCTGGCTGATGATGGCGGCCGTCACGCTCGTGCTCTTCATCGCCTGCTCGAACGTGGCCAATTTGCAGCTGGCACGCGCGACGGCGCGGCGGCGCGAGATCTCCGTGCGCGCCGCGCTCGGCGCCGCCCGCCGCCGCATCGTGACGCAGCTGCTCACCGAGAGCGTCGTGCTCTCGCTCATCAGCGTGCCCCTCGGGATTCTGCTCGCGGAGGTCGGCACCAGGTTGATTGCCTCCGCGATGCCGCCCGACCAGGTGCCGTACTACATCCACTGGGAAGTGGACTGGCGGTCGGTCACGTTCACGCTGGTGATTGCGATCACGACCGCTGTCCTGTTCGGTCTGTTTCCGGCACTGCAGGCGTCACGCGGCGATCTGCACAGCGACCTGAAGGAGGGCACGCGCGGCAACAGCGCGCGCCGGTCGCTGCTGCGCAGCGGGCTCGTCGTGTCGCAGGTGGCGCTCGCGCTCGTCGCGCTCGTGGGCGCACTGCTGTTCGTGCGGACGTTCATCAACCTCAATACGTACGACGTGGGCTTCGACACGAAACCGCTGCTCACCCTGCGGTTCTACATGCCGGGCACGGCGTACGAAGCCGCCGATGCCAAGGCGCGCCGCGCGCAGGACATCGTCGAGCGCATCGAGCGGCTGCCTGGCGTGGCGGCCGCGTTCGCGTCGAATCTGGTCCCCGCGAGCGGCGGGGGAGGAGGCGGCAGCGTCATCCTCGATGGCCGGCCGAACCCGCCTGGCCGCGAGCCCGGCATCGCGTTCACCGGCGTCACGCCGCACTTCTATCGCACGCTCGGCGTGAAGATGAGCGAGGGCCGCGATTTCACCGACGCGGAAGGCTGGTCGCGCACACCCGTCGTTATCGTCAACGACACGATGGCCAAGCGCTTCTGGAAGGATGGCGGTGCGGTCGGCGCCAGGTTCAGACTCACGGATGCGCTGATCGGGGACGATCAGGCTACGTGGTACACCGTCATCGGTGTCGCTCCCGACATCCAGCAGAACCAGATCGATCCCGAAGATCGGCCCATGTCAGCCGCCTACGTGCCGTACATCTACCAGCAGACGCTGAACACCGGACTCACGATCCGTGTGAGCGGCGCGCCCGCCACGTTCACGGCTGCAGTACGCAGCGAGATTCGCAGCGCCGATCCGAACCTCCCGGTGTTTCAGGTGGCGACGATGGAAGACGTACGGCGCCTCGGCTTCTGGCAATACGCGCTGTTCGGCTGGATTTTCGGCACCACCGGCGTCGTCGGCTTGCTGCTCGCGTCGATCGGCGTCTACGGCGTGCTCGCCTACGCCGTGACCCAGCGCACACCCGAGATCGGCGTACGTGTCGCGCTCGGCGCCAGCCGCGGCGACGTCATCAAGCTCGTCGTCGCGCACGGCATGTGGCTCGCCGGCATCGGTGTCGTGCTCGGCCTCGCATTGTCGGCCGCCGGCATGCCGTCCGCGCGCTCGCTCTTGTACAACGTCAGCCCGTTCGATCCGCTGACGTTCAGCGTCGTCGCGATCTTCCTGTTGATGGTCGCGTTCGTGGCGAGCTATCTGCCGGCGCTTCGGGCGACGAGGGTCGATCCACTCGTCGCGCTCAGGGAGAACTGAGAACGCGACTGGGACAACTTGGAACTTAGAACTCTGAACTCTGAACTTAGAGCGTTCTTGATGGTCGGGTCTTTCCGCACGGCGCACGGCAAGCGCCCTCACGCTCCGCACGTCGCACGGCAGAGTTCCAGATAAACTTCCCCCCATGACTTCGCTCCGTCTCCGTCTCGTTCCAGCGGCACTGGCCGCGCTCGTGTTTCTGGCCCCTGCCGTCGGGGCGCAGGCGCCCCCGCAGGCGCCGACGTTCGATCGACTGGCCGCGCTGCCCGGCGTGGCGGCCTACACGAAGATGCAGGACCAGTTGCGAACGGGCCCGTCGTACGTGTCGGGTGGGGTGACCGCCTCGTGGGCCGACGACAGCCAGTCGTTCAGCTACGCGTTCAACGGCAAGATGTATCGCTTTGATCTGGCGTCGAAGACGCCGACCGTGACCGGCGACGCGCCGGTGTCGCCGGCCGGTGGACGTGGCGCGGGCGCCGGGCGCGGTGGTGGGCAGGCCGCGGGCGGCCGCGGCGGACGCGGCAACGCGGCGCTGCCGAACGGCATGCCGAATCCGTGTCCGCCCGCGCAGGTCGCGCGCGGACGGCAGGCGGCGTGTGCCGCGTCGCCCGACGGCAAGATGAAGGCTTACTACAAAGACCGCAATCTGTTCCTGAGCAACGCCGACGGCTCCAACGAGATCGCGCTGACGACCGACGGCAACGAGAAGGATCGGATCAAGTACGGCGTCGCGAGCTGGGTCTACGGCGAAGAGCTGGGTCAGACGTCGGCGATCTGGTGGTCGCCGGATGCGACGAAGGTCGCGTTCTACCGCTTCGACGAGAGCAAGGTGAAGGACTACTACCTGCAAGTGGATCAGACACAGATCCAGGACTCGCTCGACGTCGAGGCCTATCCGAAGCCGGGCACCGACAATCCGATCGCCGACGTGCTCGTCTACGACGTCGCCGCGAAGAAGACGACGAAGATCGACGTGCGCGACGGGAAGCCGTTCACGAACGACGTGCTGGGCCACTACGTGTACTCGCTCACGCCGGCAACGCCGACCGCGACGTGGTCGGGCGACGGCACCGAGCTGCGGCTGTTCCGGACGAACCGCAGGCAGAACGTGCTCGAGCTGGTCGGCTGCGCGCCCGCCACTGGCAAGTGCCGCGTCATCGTCCACGAAGAGTGGCCGACGGGCTGGGTGGAGAACCGCCCGCAGATGGTGTGGCTCGCGGACAAGACGCGCTTCATTTGGGAATCGGATCGCAACGGCTTCACGAACTACTACCTGTATGACGTCACGAGCGCGAAGCTGCTCAATCCGATCACGACGAACACGACGTTCGAGTCGGGACAGATCGTGCGGCTCGACGAGACGAACCGCCAGCTCTTCTACATGGCGCGCGACGGCGACAACCACATGAAGGTGCAGTTGCACCGCGTCGGACTCGACGGCACCGGCGACGTGCGGCTGACCGATCCGAAGTTCACGCACACGGTGACGCTCTCGCCCGACGGGAAGTACTTCACGGACATCTATCAGACGCACGATCAGCCGCCGGCCACCCGGCTCGTGGACATGACGGGCAAGGTGGTGGCGGAGCTGGCGAAGAGCGACCTCACGCGCTTCACGCAGCTGGGCCTCAAGAAGGTCGAGATGTTCGAGTACCTCGCGGCCGACGGCAAGACGAAGCTGTACGGGACGATCTCGTTTCCGTCCACGTTCGTGCGCACGAAGAAGTACCCGACGCTCGTGCCGGTGTACGGCGGGCCCGCGTCGGGGAGCAATGTGCCGACGGAGAGCTTCGCGACGCCGAGCGCGAACACCGAGTACGGCTTTCTGGTCGTGAGCCTGATGTCGCGCGCGGCGCCGGGGATGGGGAAGCGGACGCTCGATTCGATCTACCTGAAGCTCGGCCAGACGGAGATGGACGACATGGCCGCCGGCATCAAGGCGCTGTGGACGCGTCCGTACTTCGACAAGACGCGCGTGGGGATCTACGGATCGTCGTACGGCGGCTACACGTCCGCCATGGAAATCCTGCGCTACCCCGACGTCTTCACCGCCGCCTCCGCGTCGTCGCCGCCAACCGACTGGCGCCACTACGACACGATCTACACCGAGCGGTACATGTGGATCCCGCAGGAGAACAAGGACGGGTACGACAAGGGCAGCGCGATGACGTACGCGAACAACCTGCGGGGCCGGCTGCTGGTCTATTACGGGACCGCCGACAACAACGTGCACCCGAACAACTCGATGCAGCTCATCAAGGCGCTGAACGGCGCGGCGAAGAGTTTTGAAGTACAGGTCGGTCCCGATGCGGGCCACAGCGCCGTCGGCGGCAGCCGCATGATGGAGTTCTTCATCGAGAACCTGGTCGTGCGCCCTGAGCGGCTGGTGGTGACCCCGCTGGCGGCAGCAAAGAAATAGATCTGCGCACCGTCCTTTTCGTTTTCCTTGCGCTCACGGTCTCGTGCGGCCGCACGGCTCCGCCGCTCGACCGGCTGATCGTCGCGCTCGGCGGCACGCGTCCCACAGCCGGCTGGCTCTCGGTCATGGCCGCGCACCACGCCGCCGGTCCGCCGCCGAAAGCCGCTGTCATCACGCTTCCGCCTGACGCGATCGCGCCGTACCAGGAACTGACACGCGACCACGCTGATGATCGATCGAGCGCTGCGGTGCTGGCTGCGGCCGGCGCCGAGATCGTGCTCGGCCGCGATCGCCAGGCGTCGGCGCTCCTGGAGGAAGCGGCCGCCCGTTGGCCGAACGACTGGGCCGTGTGGAACGACACGGCCGTGCTGTGGCTCACGCGTCTGGAGCGCGGCGGGGAGACCGGCACCGAAGTCGCGAGAGCGCTCGACGCCGCCGCTCGCGCGACCACAGTCGGCCCTGATCGTCCGCAGGCCTGGTTCAACCTGGGTGTGGCGGCGGCGCGAGGCCGGCTGAACACCGTCAGCCGTGACGCGTTCGATCGATTTGCCTCGCTCGAGCGCGATGCGTCATGGCTCGCCGAGACGCGAGCGCTCAGAGCCGACGCGGCCGCGCCGCCACCGGCGTCGTTCGACGCGGTTCGTGTCGCCGCGCTCAGTGACGTTGCACCCCTGCCGGCATCGTGGCGCGACGCGGTCGCGCAATCCACGGGACAGGCGCGCGACTTCATGCTCGGCGAGTTGCTGCCGGCGTGGGGCCGCGCCGTGGTGGCCGACCGCAGCGGCGCAACGGCGCTGCCGTTCGAGCTTCGCGCACAACAACTCTCCGCGGCACTGAAAGAGCTGGATGGCGACGGCCTCCTCGCGGATTGCGTCGATCGGCTGCGATTCCTGACGCACACGCCGGGCGCGGCGGCCATGGCGCGCCGCCTGGCGACGGCGCACATCGACTACGGCGACGGTCAGCGTCTGTACGCGGAGGCGCGGCGCGATGAGGCGAAACCGCACTTCGCCGCCGCCCACGACGGGTTTCGACAGACCGGAAGTCCGTGCGTGCTGCAAGCCGCGCTGGATCTCGCGGTCGCGTCGTACCAGGCAGGCCGTTCGGCGGCGGCCATCGCGGAGTACGACCGCATCGCGCGCGAGTCGCAGGCGCACGCGTACGCATCGACCCAGGCGCTCGCGCGCCGACTGGCGGGCATCGCCTGGCTCGCGCTCGGCCGCGTGGAGGCGGCCGAGTCGGGGTATCGCGCGGCGGTCGATATCTACGAGCGCACGGGCGACCGCGAGAACCAGTTGTCGGCGTTGAGCACGCTGGCCGACGGCCTGCGCCAGATCGGCGCTCACCCGGCCGGCTGGCTGCACGTCTCGCGCGCGCTGCAAAGCCTCGATCGGTTGTCCACGCCGCGACGCAAGTACCTCGTTCTGTACAACGCGTCGTTGTACTCGGCCGATTCCGGTCTGCCGTACGCGGCGCTCGTGTTCGAAAACGAAGCGCTGGCCGCCGCGCGCGCCCGCGGCGCGGCCAACACCATCGTCGAAGCGCTGGTGCAGCGAGCGCGGCGCCGGCTCGCGCTCGGGCAGCAGGCGCTCGCGGTTGACGATCTCAATGAAGCGGAGCGCGCGCAGCCAGGGATCACGGCGGAATCGTCTGCCCGCTACGAGCGCGCGTGGTGGCAGCGCGTGCAGGCGGAGGCCCGGTTGGAGAACACGCCGGCCGCCGCGCGTGCGACGATCGACACGCCGTTGATCGATTACTTTCAGGGTCGCGAGCCGCTCGAGGTCCCCGGTCTGTACCTCACGCGGGCACGCGGCGCCATTGGCGCCCGCGATCTGGATGCCGCCGCCGCTGATCTTGGAGCAGGTGAGGCGGCGATCGCGCGCGTGTACGGCGGGTTGAGCGCCAGCGAGGATCGCGCGTCGTATCTCGATGCGGTGTGGGACATCTTCGATCAGCGGATCCGTCTCGATGCCGTTCACCGCGATCGCGCCGCCGAAGCATTTACCAATGCGGAGCGGGCGAGACGGCTGAGCGCGCGCGGCGAACCTTCGGTCACCGCTGCCGTCACCGTCACCGTCGACGACGTGGCCAAGGCGCTGCCGTCGAAGACGGCGCTGTTGTACTACGTGGTCCTCGCCGATCGCGTGCTCATCTGGCGCTTCGGTGCTGGGCGCGTCGAGACGAGCCAGGCGGTCATCGCGCAGGACGAACTGGGCCGCCGCGTCGCCGCCTATCGCGAGCGCATCGAGGCGGGCCAGTTGGAGCCCGAATTGGCGTCGGCGGGCGGCGCGTTATTCGATGTGCTCGTCGATCGCCGCTGGCTCGACAGCGTGGCGCCGGAGTCGATCGTCATCGTGCCCGATGGCGCGTTGCACGCGTTGCCCTTCGCCGCGCTGATCGACTCCGCGTCGCACAAGTTCTTCGTCGAGCGAAGCGCGCTGGCCCTCGCGCCGTCGGCCGGTTTCGTCCTCGAGCGCCTGCGCACCGCGCCCGCGGCTTCGTCAGCGTCGGTGCTGCTCGTCGGACAAACGGACGCTGCCACACGTCCAGGGCTGCCGTCGGCCGCGGTCGAACTGCAGCAGCTTCGAACGCAGTTGTATCCGGCCGCGGTGGAGCTGACCGGCGCCGCGGCCACGCCGCTCGACGTGCGCAAGCGCGCCGAAGTGTCGGGCATCCTCCACTTTGCCGGCCACGCAGAAGCGAATCTGGCGTTTCCGTGGTCGTCTTTTCTCGTGCTGGCGCCGGATGCGGATCACCCGACCGGCCTCTTGCGCGCGCGCGACATCGAGCGCTGGAATCTCTCGCGCACGTCACTCGTCGTGCTCGCGGCCTGCGAGACCGCCGTCGGGACGGTGTTTCGCGGCGAGGGCGTCGCGAGTCTCGGTCGGCCCTTTCTCACCGCCGGCGCCCGCGCCGTGGTCGGATCGCTCTGGAACGTGGACGATCGCGCGACGGCTCCGCTGATGCTGGCATTCCATCGGCAGTACAGCGCGACGCATCAGCCGGTCGCGTCGCTTCAGGCCGCGATCAAGGCGCGTTTGTCTGAGCCGGATCGCGCGCGTCTTCCTCCGCGCGACTGGGCGGGATTTGTGGTGATCGGCGCCGACCCGCGGTGAGCGTGCCGGCGCCGATGCGCAGAACTAGTTGCTGCCGCCGGACTTCGCCGCTGGAGTCGCCGCCGCCTGCGACGCTCGTGAAAGCAGCGGTTCCTCGTACCAGCCTGGAGGGCACTCGTCGCCTGGCGTCATGATCCGCGCGAAACGATCGCTCAGTCCCGCCTTCTTCTTGGGCTTGGGCCACTTGCCTTTGAAGTTGTCCGAGTCAGTGAAATGCTCGAAGAACCGCTGAAAGTCTTTCAACTCCTGGTTCATCGTCAGGATCTTGCAATCCGCCGACGTGCAGGGACGGCCGAACGAGAGCTCGATGTTCTGTGACACCGGGGCAATCTCGATGTAATCCATCGCCCCACCCGACTGCTGCACACCGATCTTGAACGGCGTGGCCGCATCGAACTGGACCTCCAATGTGAGGGACCCTCGGCCGTCCGTGAAGAACTGCTGGTGCTTGGGCTCGTTCTTGACGGCGTATTCGAAGCAGGAGGCGACCTTGCGAAGCACCAGGGTCCCACCCTCGAGAAGGACCTGGTTGCCGAACTCTGCCCGGTCGGTCTTGAGCGTCGCTTTCGACCCGATGTCGTACGCAATCTGGGAGATGTTCGGGAGCAACGCAAGGTTGTTGGCCTGGTTATCGGGGACTGTCTTGGTGCAGTCGTACACGGCGGATGCCGGCGGCACCTGGATGCCGCCAGAGAGGCCCATGACCTTCAGGTCGTAATTGTTCTTGCTGAACAACCATGTCTGCAGCGACGCATCCCAGTCGCCGAGTCCCTGCCCGGCCTTCACGTCACCGCGGTTGACTTGCAGCCGCATCGCGTGCGGATCGCCCGAATGCGGCGACTTGTCCATCAATGCGGCAACAGTGAGCGTGTCGTCCTTGGGATCCTGCGCGTTCATGGTGCGATGAATGAACGCGTATCCGCCGTCGAAATTCAGCCGAACTTGATAGGTACCCGCCGCCATCTTCGCAGCCGGCGCCGCCGGCTGCGGCGCGGGCGGAGGCGGACTGCAGGCCGCTGCGGTGCATGTAATGAACATGAAGACGATGACGTTACGCACGGGATCACTCCTTCCGGATGCGGGGCTCCGGACATCTACAAGCGCTGTCGCGAATGGCTAGTGGCCACCCGACTTGGTGGCGGGTGCCGCGGCTGACAACGGACCGTCGTAATCGCCCTGGGGACACTCGTCACCAGGCGAGCGAATTTCCACCGTGGGCGGGGCGATGATCAGTCTTGCCGCGGCCGGCTGCACCTTCGTTTGACTCAAGTCGCCTGATGCGATCTTGTAGAGTTGCGGATACCAACTGGAATCCGTCATTGACGTGTTCAACAAGTCGAAGAAGCGCTTGAAGTCTCCATTCGGCGAGCCTGGTTCCGTCGTGCACGGAGGCTTCGAGCAATGTGGGAACCGCCCGAACCAGATCGCGATCTCTCGCCGTCCAGCGATCTCAACCGGCTTGACATACACGCGGTTCATCACGGTTCCGTGCTTGACCTTTATTTCGAAGGAGTCGGATGTGAGGTTGTTGAAGTAGACCTCTACGCCGCCGATACCTCCGGGCAAACGCTGCACGTGGTGGGTCGTTCCGCCAATTCTGACGTCCCAGCAAGACGCGGCTCGGTCGATGCGATAGTCCTCGCCGTTGAGCGTCACTCGGTTTCTCAACAGGTCGCCCTTGACGCTGGTATTGACGGCGCCCGCCTTCGTGGCCAGGTCCTGAATGTTTGGTACGAGACTGTAACCGTCCGCCTTCTGATCGGCGATAGCCTCGCAGTCGTACTTCGTGCTCCGATTCGGCGTCTTTACCGACGACTTCGCATCCACCGAGACTTCGTAGGGCTCGCTCTTATCGATGTAGGCCAGATTCCAGATCAGCAGATTGTCGTCGTTCGGTTTCAGCGCATCACTAGGCGACCCGTCGATCGTGCCAGTCTGGACGGACATCTTCATGCCGTGATCGTTGTCGTTCGTGTCGATGCCGAATGACGCCACGGTCAGAGTCTTCGCCTTCTTGTCCCGAATCATCGCGTATCCGCCGTCGAACCGAATGCGGACGGTGTATGGCTCAACACCAGTTTTCGGCGCCTGCGACGTCGGAGCAGGCTGACTGCAGAACGCCGTTCCAATCAACGAAAGTCCCAAGAAGACCTTGATGAACTTGGAGTGCGACACAATTCCTCCATCCCGAAATGGAATTCGCCTCACCGCTCCGCGGTGCCGTGCTATCTGCCGATCAGCTTCGCTCGCGCCTCGTCCGCCCACGGCGAGGTGGAGTCAATCGCGAGATACGCGCGCCAGGCGTCCAGGCTGCGGTCCGGTCCCTCCACGGCGGTCTGCGCCAGCGCAAGGTTGTACCGGGCCGCCGGTGACTTGGCGTCGGCCGCAAGGGCCCTTCGTGCGTGCGTGAGAGCCAATTCGGCGTCATCCCGCTTGCCGGTCATGCGGTACCGCTCCAGCAGTGCCGCCGCCAAATCACTTTCGACGCTCCCATCAGCGCCGATGCGCGCCGCGGTGTCGAGCGCACGGACTGCGGCATCGATATCACCCAGCGCGAGTGACGCGATCCCGCGCGCGTGCAGATGCCGCGCGTCGCTGGTGCCCGCGTCCGTGTTCTGTACGCGGGACGCTGCCGCCAGAACGGATGACGTCGGCGGCGGCCGGTCGCTGGGTCCGCGCACCACACCTGGCGCCCGGCCGTACGCGAACGGCCCGCTCAGGCGCGCTTCGATAAACCGATTGGTCCCGACGGCCTGAACGAGTTCGCCCATCGCGGCGTCGAGCCGCTGCCCGTTCGTGACCCACGGGCGCAGCCAGACCACCGCAATCAACACGGCCGCCACGGCGCCGACGCCGTACCACCACGTCCGTCGCGGCGCTGTCTTGTTCGTCACTGCCGCCAGCGTCGGACGGTGCTCAGCCGCCGCCAGCTCCGCCGCGAGCGATCCCGCCTCCACCGCCGCTTCGCGGCACAACTCGCACTCCGCGAGGTGTGCCTCCACCGTCGTGCGCTCATCCGCGCCCAGACGACCATCCACGTATGCCGCCAGCATCTCCGCGCTCAGGCAGTTCGGGCCTCTCACCCGGGTGTCCGTCACGACGGCCTCCCTGAGGAGACGGGGGAGGCGGCGCCTCGATCGAACGGACGGACATCGGCCGCCGTTTCCACTTCGGCTTCGCCCAGCCGCAAATCGAAGCCGCGTTCGTCCATGGCCTGGAGCAGGAGCGCTCCGGACACCGACGCCCGCTCCAGGCACTCGCGCAGCTGCAGCAGCAGCCGCTCGATGCGGCGATAGAGCGCTTTCTGATCGACGCGCAGCAGGCGCGCGATCTCCACGACGCGCTGGCCGTCGGCGAAACGCAGTTTGAGGATGAGCCGATCCTGCGCGGGCAGCGACTGCAGCGCCTGCGCCAGCGCTCCGGCCGCGCGCTCGGCGACGGCCGCGGCCTCGCGGTTCTCCAGGGCGCGATCGGCGCGCTCGTCGGGCGCCGCGCGCGTTTCGAGCGCCTCGTCTCCGACGAACGTGCGTCCAGTGCGCGCCGGCAGCCGCGCCACGATCTCCTCGAGCGCCGCGCGTGACTCCGTCGCACCGTGCCGCACGCGCAGCACCTCGCACGCCTCATCCATCGTCAGGCGATCCCGGGTTACGAGCGTCTCGAGCTGGACGGCGAGCGGCCCGAGGCGCTTCGCCTCGGCCGATGGCCGCCACTTGCCCCAGCGCGCGTTCCGCCAGTCCTGAAAGAAGTGCGTGATCACCGTGACGAGGTACGTCTGCAGGGAACTCCGTCCTTGAAAGGCGCGAATCACCGCGTAGTCGTCTTCCATCAAGTGCAGACGGAACGTCGAGCAGAAATCCTCGCCGTCGGCGCCCGAGAGCCGCTGCCGGCGGCACACGAGCGTCAGCGCCCGCTCGATGAGATCGCGATGGGACAGGTAGATGTCGTGAGCGCTCACGGGCGGCCGAGTGATTGGGGCGGTAGTTGGGCTGCGATTCTGCGGTGCGCGTCTGGGAAAGTCAACGCGCGCATCCGGCGAATTCGACGGCCCGCGTCCGTCTCCGGGGGCGCGGCCTCCGCGGGGAGCGGAGCCGCAGGCGGCCGCCTGGGGTTGGTTCCAGTCGGCGGTCTCCGCGCGGGGACCGGCCCTGACAGCCGGCCCCGCGCACTTCGTCAGTGGTTTCCGGCCTCCCGGCCGGGTTCGGACGCATTTCATCCCATGACACTGGGACGACGTTCGGTTGGATCGTCACGCCAAATGACCGAATTCTGTGATAAGCGGCATTGCGAAGTGTGTTAGTAAGTCATTGATAAAGCACGAGTTAACGGCAGTACATGGCAATCATGTGCAGGGACAGATATGGCCGCGCCATTGCTTCCGTCCCATGGTTACGGCCGTGTGTGGCCGACATCATGTTTGGAGGGAGTCTATGAAGAAGCTCTTGGGGACGCTCGGCCTCGCGGCCGTGCTGGTCCTCCTGCCCACGCTGGCGGCGGCGCAATCGGCGCAGGTCGGCCAGGTTTCGGGTGAGGTGACGGACGCCAGCGGCGGGCGACTGCCCGGCGCGACGGTCACGTTGACGAGCGTCGAACGCGGCACCAGCCGCACGGCGGTCACCGACGGTCAGGGCGTGTATCTGTTCGCGCTCGTGCCGCTCGGCCGCTACGACGTGTCGGTCACCTTGAACGGGTTTCAGTCGAAGAAGGTGACGGGCAACCTCGTGGAGTCCGACAAGACCACGGCCGTCCCGGTCTCGCTGGCTGTCGCCACCGTCGAGGTCTCGACGACGGTCACCGGTGAGACGCCGATCGTCGACGCGACGAACCAGACGCAGCAGACGCGTCTGCGCGCCGAGGAATTCCAGAAGCTCGCGCTGGGCCGCAACTACAGGACGCTGATCGGTCAGGCGCCGGGCGTGGTCGGCACGGGCAACGTGAACGCGCACGGCGCGCTCACGA
>Ga0111538_10001083_pt1 | contig 38082 bp, 20 predicted proteins | sample SoiMethybrSBSTD1_FD_79669 | JGI IMG/M metagenome (GOLD analysis project Ga0111538, IMG submission 79669) | Bulk soil microbial communities from a Populus tree surrounding site in Tennessee, USA - Soil MetaG P. TD hybrid SBSTD1 (version 2)... | ecosystem: Environmental > Terrestrial > Soil >...
GATCGAGATGAAGATCGCCAGCGGCTTGTCGTCCCCGCATCGTCTGCTCGACTTCAATGACGCGATGCAGCTGATCCGGATCAACGGGCTCGGGGAGCACTTCGGGGACCAGCTGCATCCGTATGTCAGGGACAAGTACCTGGAGCTGTGGCGATACGCGCAGGTCCGGGATCCGCAGTCCGAGTGAGCTCACCGCGCACCGTCTCGCAGTCTCGGCAGAAGCACGACCGGCGACGCATGGCCCGCGCGATCGGGAAACGGGCCCGGGCTTCGGCCGGATCCGGTTCGTCGATCCGTGCCGTGTGCGCGCGATGACATCGCATCGGATCCGGCGCCGCGCGCGCTGCGAACTTTTCCCGTGTGGCTGCGTTGCGCCGCCGCCCCCAAAGAATAGGGAGCGATGGTCGCCCCCGAAGAACAGGGAACGACACACATGAGCTACGCGCGATATGCATTGGGCGCCCTCGTCGTACTGGGCGCGATCTACTTCCCCTGCCGCTCGATCGGCCAACCGACGAACGCGGGCACGACGGCAGGTGCGAACGGACAAGCGGTGGGACAAGTCGTGGGGGGTGGGGCAGTGGTGCCCGCCGTGGCAAAGCCGGCCGGGGTGGTGCCGGCGCCGGGCAAGCTCCTGCCCTTCGTCGAGCACGCGCTCGACTGGCTCGCCGGCGCCCAACAGAAGGATGGCGGCTGGGGTGCCGGCAGCAATGCGCGGCAGGACATCCGCGATGCGCACGCCGTGCCGACGGATCCAGCGACGACGGCAGTTGCGGCGATCGCCGTGCTGCGCGCAGGCAACAGCATCGAGCACGGCGCCTACGCGGAGGTGCTGCGCCGCGCGACCGAGTACCTGCTGCGCACTGTCGAGGCCGCCAAGGACGACGGGCCGCAGATCACCGACCAGACCGGCACGCAGCCGCAGGCGAAGATGGGGCAGAACGTCGATACCGCGTTGACCGCGCAGTACCTCGCGCGCCTGTCGCAGGATCTCGCCGCCGATGCGGAGATCCGCTCGCGCGTCGTGAAAGCTCTCGACAAGTGTCTGCGCAAGATCGAGAGCTCGCAGAGCAAGGATGGCAGCTGGGCCGCGGGCGGCTGGGCCCCGGTCCTGCAATCGGCGCAGATGAGCACGGCGCTCGAATTCGCCGAGAACGCAGGCCGCACGATCGACCAGGGCAAGCTGACGCAGGCGCGCGCCTACCAGCGCAGTCAGGTCGCGCCCGCCGCGGCACCAGTGGTCCCGGGGTCTGGCGGGGCGGGCGTCAGCGCGGATCCTGCCGCGAAACCGGCGTCCAGCGTGGTGGACCTCAGTGGGTTCGGCCAGGGAACGGGTGACCTGTCGTTCGACGTGCGTCGCGACGCCGCCGCTGGCGTCGAGCTCTACGCGTCGGCCGCCAACATGCGCGGCGTGGCCGCGGAGGCGAAGGCGGCCGAGGAGCTGGTCAACGCGGCCAAGGAGAAGGGTGAGTTGCCCAAGGACGCGAAGGTCGAGGCCAAGACGCTGCAACAGATCGGCGTGGCGCCGGCGACGTCCGAGGCGCTCGGGCAGTCGTTCGCGATGAACACCGCCGCCAAGGTGCGCGCGTTCGACGCGAACGTGCTCGATGGCTTCGGCAACAACGGCGGCGAGGAGTTCCTGAGCTACCAGATGAAGAGCGAATCGCTCGTGATCGACGGCGGCGAGGAGTGGAACACGTGGAGCGCCAAGATGAACGAGCGCCTCGCGAAGGTGCAGAACCAGGACGGCAGCTGGAGCGGCCACCACTGCATCACGAGCCCCGCGTTCTGCACCGCGACGGCGATCAGCTGCTTGACCGCCGACCGCGACGTCGAGTGGCTGCGCAAAGCCGGCAAGCCGGCCGGCAAGTGAGGCTCGCGGCGCACGCGCTCGCGCTGCTGCTGCTCGCGGCGTGCGCCGAGCGCAGCGCCGGCGAGCGCGCGGCTTCCTGGCTCTGGTCGCGGCAGCAGCCCGACGGCTCGTTCCGCAGTGAGCAATACGCGGTGCTGCGCTCGGGTCAGGCGATGACGCCGTTCGTGCTGCACGCGTTGCTCGGCAGCGGCGTCGTGCCTGAGCAGAAGCTCGAGCGCGCGCTTGCGTGGGTGCGCAACTCGATCGGCGCCGATGGCGCGATCGGCTACGCCGACCCCGACCTGCTCGAGTATCCGGTCTACGCGACTGCCGTGGCGATCCTCGTGCTGGTGCGGGCCGGCGAACGTGGTGATCAGGCGCGCATCGGCAAGATGGCGGACTGGCTCGTGCAACAGCAGTGCGGCGAGGCGCGTGGTTTCGTGCCGGCGTCGCCCGCGTATGGCGCGTTCGGCTTCGGCGCGCGCGGCCTCGGCCCTGGCGATCCGGGGCACGTCGATCTCGCGCACACACGCTTTGCGCTGCAGGCGCTCGCGGCCGCCGGTCGTCTCGACGAGGTCGTGCGCAGTCGCGCGTTCGTGCTGTTCGGCAAGATGCAGCGCGCGAATGGCGGCTTCTGCTTCTCGCCTGTCGTCGCCGCGGCCAACAAAGCGGGACGCGATGCGGATGGGCAGTTCCGCGCCTACGCGACGGCGACCGCGGACGCGGTGTTGGCGCTGCAGGCGCTCGGCGCTCCCGAACAGGATCCGCGGCTCGTGGCTGCGCGCGCGTGGCTCTTGCAGCACGCGAGCGAGACACGCATCGGCGGCATCGACGAGAACCCGAGCGAGCCCTGGCACGACGCGCTGCGTCATTACCACGCGATGGTGCTCGCCGAGGCGCATCCGCCGGCGCGGCCCTCGGTCCGCGCGATGCTCGCGCAGCGACAGGCGCAAGACGGCAGCTTCCGCAGCGAGATGGTCAGCGCGATGAAGGAAGACGATCCGCTGCTCGCTACCGCGCTCGCACTGCGCGCGCTCGTCCCGAGGTGACGGCGCGATCACCGCAAACGGCATCGACTACAGGTCGACGACGTGTGCGATCGGCAGCCGCGTTGCCGCGGCGTTATCGTGACCGTAGGACCGCTGGCGGGCGTTGGTTCGGGCGGTCCGAACCGTTGCTCGAGCCGACACGCCCGCACGACATCGAAACGCACGCGGCTGCACGGATTGCGGCGGGTCGCACGAACTCGAGCGCCGTCATTTCTGACATCGCCGCCTGCTGGCCGCGAGACCTTGTAGTCTTCCGACAATGCCCCGGGTCCATGCTTGGACCGCAACCATCTCGTTCGGAGACGTCCAATGACTTCCCTCTTTCGCAACGTTGCGCTGGCTTCGCTCGCAACCATCGCGATGGCCGCTTCTCTCCATGCCCAGTGCTTCGAATCCGCCACGGGCCCTTCCATCGGTACGGGTGATGACGTCATGCTGCCGATGCAGGCAATCGGGTTTGCGTTCCCGTTCAACGGCGTCACCTACACGCACCTGCACCCTAGCACCAACGGCTTCGTGTACCTGTCCAACGCGGGGGTGCCGGCTCCCGGCGGTGCCGGCTGTTGCACGGGTGTGGCCGCGACGCTCGTGGCTTCGGCAGGACCGATGATCGCCGCGTGGTGGTCCGACCTCAACGTCGTCGCTCCCGGCAGCGTGAAGTTCAACGCGCTGCCCGGCAAGTGCGTGATCACGTGGGAGGACTGCCAGGAGTACTTCTCGTCGCTGCCCTTCACGTTCCAGATCCAGCTCCACGCGACGGGCGAGATCGACTTCGTCTACGACAACCGTCTCCAGGTCTACAACGGCCACACGCTGCTGACCGGCATGTCCCAGGGCGGCGGCGCTTTGGTGCCACCTGCGACGGACTTCTCGGTGACCGGAGTGTCGGCGACGACGACGGCGTTCCAGCTCTTCGGGCCGGCGCTCGGCCCCGTCGGGCTCACGGGCAAGGGCATCCACTTCACGCCCTTGAACCCGGGCTGGGTCTGGGTGCCGTCGTCGTGCTACGCGGGTCACCAAGCCTATGGCACGGGCTGCTACGACCTGACGAACGACTCCGTCTACCAGCTCATCACGACCGCACCGGCGGCCTCGGTGGCGATGTCGGGCACGGCCGTGACCTTCCTCAAGGTCGGCAGCAGCTATCTCGCCACGTCGGGCGGCACCTACGTCGCACCGTCGGGTACCGCGACCGTGCTCGCGCTCACCGACGACTCCGACGTCACGACACCCGTGTTCTCGAGCCCGTTCCCGCACGCGAGTGGCTCGACATCGTCGGTGGTCGTGTGCTCGAACGGGTTCGTGTCGATGGCCCTCGGCAACACGATCAGCTACGTCGTCGACGTGCCGACCATGCTGGACTCGCCGCAGAACGCGTTCTGGTCGTGGCACGACTACAACCCGTCCGCGGCGGGCAGCGGCCAGGTCAAGTTCGAAGAGGTCGCGGGCATCGTCTACATCACCTGGGACGGCGTCTACAGCTACGGCACGACGGCTCCGTCGACGATGCAGTTCCAGCTCAACCTCGCGAACGGCAACGTCACGATCGTCTGGGTGTCGATCACGGCGATCCCGAACTCGCTGGCGGCCGGCGAGCCGCACCTGGCCGGCTACTCGCCCGCTGGCACGTCGAGTGATCCGGGCTCGCTGAGCTACGCGACGGGCCTGCCGTACCTCATACCCATCCGCATGGTACCGCTCTTGCTGGCGGCCGCGCCGGCGCCGATCTCGACGCCCAGCACTGGCACAGTCGTCACCTACACGACGAGCAACATCCCCGAGTACCAGCCGAGCTCGGGCCTCCACGTCGGGATGAACATCTGCAGCATCACGCAGATCCCGGCGCCGGGAATCGATCTCATCATCATCGGTGCACCGGGCTGCCCGGCGTTCGTCGGCACGCTGGACCTCACGCAGACGATGGTAGGGATCGGCCCGGCAGCGGCGACGCAGACCGTGACCCTCCCGATCCCGCCCGGCGTGCCGAGCGGCTTCATGATCTTCTCCCAGTCGGTGTCGCTCGTTGCGCCGTTCAGTCTGCCGAACGGTCAGAACGCGTTCGGCATGACGACCAGCAACGGCGTCGCGAGCTTCATCGCGCCCAACTGATCGCCGACCGACCTGAAGCCACGGCGCCCTGAAGGCACGCCGACACGGCGCCGTCGATCGCGAGCCCGCCGCTCCGCCCGGGCCAGGCGATGCGACGTTCGTGCTGCACGCGAGCGGCGGCGCCTGTCTACGACGCGTTCGGCTTCGACGTGAACCTCGCCACACGCGCGTCCTGCCGTGCAGGCGCTCGCGGCCGCCCGGTCGCCTCGACGAAGTCCTACCCGCCGATGCCTGCTGCATCCATGGTGCTCCACAAGGCGGTACCACACGGTGGTGGCGGTCGGTGCCCGCAGGAGTCGCTACCGCTTCGGCATGCGCAACGGCTCGAAGCGGCACGTGTCGCGAAGCGTGAGGATCAGCTCCGGCAGGTCGCGAAAGCGCAGCAGTTCGGGACACAGCGGCAGCCGGTTGCCCTGCTTGCCGTATGGCTCGCCGAGATCGTCGGCGCCGACGTGCACGATGCGCGGACACAGGTGCGCGGCGAGCAGTGCGACGACGCCGGCTTCGCCGAGCCCGACGACGTGCACCGGCTCCGTGCCCGGCAGACTCGCGCACACGAGCGCCGTGTCGAGCGCTGCCTGGTAACCCTCGCCGCGGCCCAGGAAGATGCCGTTGCGTTGCCACGAAGAACGGAACGGCGCCCACTCGCCGTAATGACGTGGATCGACGAGCACCGGCCGCGGAAGCGTCGCGAGCCACGACGCATGGATCGTCTGTGCTCGAGCCATTCCTTGCGGGTCGATCACGACCGTGAACGGACCCGTCGCTGTGGTCGTCTTGCAGCGCATTGGGATCGGCACGCCGTCGCCGCCCTTCACGGTGCCGCGCCGCCACGCGGTTGCGCCGTCGTCGAGCCATTCGATCGCGCGAGCTGCGACATGCAGGTCGAGACCCGGTGCGAGACTCGCGAGATCAGCGACCTTGGGACGCCGCGCGAGATGTTCGGTCGCCATCACGTCGGGGTCGAGTTGCACGTTCGGGCACTCGCGCATCAGCGGCTCGAGTTCCTCGAGCGTGAACGGCCGGAATCCAGGCTCCTCGACGCGCGTGCGCGGCGCGCCGCCGGGCTGCATGCCGAGCAGCACGTCGTACAGGAACGCGTAGACCTCCTCGCGCATCGGCCGATCGTAGTTGTGTTGCTCGTTCGCGAAGCGCGAGCGCGGTTCGGGTCCCTGCAGCCGCGCCCAGTGCGCGCGCAGCTCGGGCAGTCCCTCGCGCGGGAAGTTCTTGGTCCAGTCGCCGCTGACGCTGCCGAACATCACGGGGCGCTTTGCGAACACGGCACACATCTCTGGCACGTCGGTGCGCGCCGCGAGCCGCGGCACGTGGTTGCAACCGCAGTGCGCGCTCGTGTCGTCGACGATCTCCGCGAGGTAGCACGCCATCACCATCGGCGCCGCCGCTGCCAGGCGTTCCTCGAGCGCCATCAAATAGTAGGTTTGCTGGCCGCCGCCGCTCGCGCCCGTGCAGGCGAGCCGGTCCGGATCGACGTCGTCGCGCGCCAGCAGCAGATCGATCGCACGCTGGTTGTGCCAGGTCATGACGCCGACCGAGTTGACGCCGCTCGCGACATGCTCGACGTGCACCGAATCGACCGCGAGGCAGATCCAGCCGAACTGCGCGAACGTGGCACAACGCGCCTGCACGACCGGGTGCCGAGCGCCGTTCTGCCAGTGGCCGTGCGGGCACAGGATCGTCGGATGACGCCCGGCCGGCACGGTGGCCGGCAGCCACATCCAGCCCGTCGCGCGCTGGCCCGGGTAGCCGACCCAGCTGATGCGCTGCAGCCGCACGCCGTCGCGAACCACTTCGGCGTGCACACGCACGTCGAGCGCGCTTGTGGCCGGTGTTGGTGACAGCCCGAGCGCATCGGCGACGTGTCGTCGCACCTCGAGCCGGCGTCGTGGCCACGCGTCGGCGCGGTCGGGCGCGAGGCTCGGCGTGGTCTTCGGCAGCGCCTGCGCGCGCAGGTCGGCAAGCGCTTGCTTGCGCGCGGCCAGCGGCAGCACGGGGAGAGAGCCCGCGAACGCGTCGCGATGCGTCGTCGTGCGCAACACCTCGACCTGGTCGAGATCGCCCGCGAACGGCTGGTGGGCGCCGATGTTGTCGCCCAAGCGCAGCACCGCGGTCGGCGACGCGCCCGTGCCGAGCTCGGCGGATCCCTGCGGCACGTCGTCGACGAACAACATCGCGATGTTCGTCGCCGGATCGTAGGTGGCTTCGATCGCGTGCCAGACGCCGTCGTCGACGCGGACCAGCGACGGCACGCGCACGGAGGCCCACGACCATGCTTCGAACGACAGCTGGCCCGGCGAACGACCGAGCACGAGCGACAACCCGACCGCGTCGCCGTCGCGCGCCATCAGCGGCGTGCAGAAGCCGGCCGCCGTCGTGCGCAGGTGGCAGCGCAGCGTGAACGGTTCGGCCGACGAAACCGGGCACGGCCCGGCTTCGATCTTGGCCAACACGCCGTCGAAGCGCGCGGCGCCGCCCTTCACGCCGTCGGCGACGACCTTCGCTCCGCTCCAGCTCGCATCGGCCACGTCGAGTGGCAGGCTGAGAGCCGAGCTGGTCGATGCCACTTGCTGGGAGAGTGCCGCGCCGGCGAGCAGGGGCGTGCACACGAGGAGCAGGCGGAGCCGCATCGCCGCAAACATAACGCGTCGCGCCGCGACTCGGCGATTCACTTCACGACGGCCGTTCGCGCGGCGACGACGTGGAACGGCAGCGCCTCGTCGCCCTCGAGCTGCAGCCGCTTGTTGATCGCCCACAGGTGATGGTCGAGGCCGATCTCGCGCTGCGGCACGAAGCCCGGCACCGAGATGACCTGGACGAGCGCGCCGCCGAGCCCGCGGTGCATGGTTCCGCGCGGCATGTAGACGAGATCGCCGACGCGCAGCGGCCGCACCTGCAGCAGATCGCGGACCTGTTCGCGACCGACCTGTTCGGACTCGATCGCGGGCACCTGGTCGGAGGTCAGCAGCCGCGCGCCGTCCTTGGCCATCTGCACGAGGTAGAACTCGTCGAAGCCGCCGGTCTTCGGGTGGTAGTGCGAAAACGAGTCGGTGATGCGCACGCGGTGCGCGTTGAGCTCGCGCAGCACGTAGGGTCCGTTCTCGGGCAGCCAGGTCAGCAGGATGCGACGATACGCGCCGGTCTCGTCAGCGCAGCCGCCCGGTGTGTCGGTGATGCGCGGGTCCCAGTCCGGTCGGATCAACGCGGGCAGCTCGGCCGGGATCGCGGCCGGCAGCGTGAACGCCAGCAGGTCGACGCTCGGGCCGGTATCGAGCGCCCAACGTTCGCCCGCGCGCAGCAGCACGACGTCGCCGACCGTCGGCGCTTGCGCGCGGATCGCCGGTCCCTGCACGAAGAGCACGCGATGTGAGCTCGCTGCTTCGATCTCGCGGCACTGCGGATACCACTGCACGTCGTAGCCGGGGTTGGCCGCGTGGAACGCGGCGCGCAGCGCGGCGAGTCCGCGTGCGCCGTCGTCGAGGTGCGCCACCTGGACCCCGTCTGCGGACGGTGCCATGGCACACGCGGCAAACAAGCACAGCGAGCTGGCGACGCGGACGAAGTGACGCGGCATCAATGGTCGCGGCACGTGGGGTTTGCAGCGCCGCGACGGACGCCTACTCTACCTGCTCGGGGCCGACTCCTCTCTCGACCAACGAGGTAGTGATCATGAAAGGTCTTTCGCGGCGTGGCTTCCTCAAGAACACGGGCTCGACTTTCGTCGCGCTCGCGGCGGCACCTTCGCTGGCGCGCTGGAGTCCGAACGACGAAGTGCGCATGGCGTGCGTCGGGCTCAACGGGCGCGGCGGCAACCACATCGACGAGCTGCGCCGGCTCGCGGGCGTGCGGATCGTCGCGCTCGTCGACGTCGACCGCGAGGTGCTCGAGAAGCGCGCGAAGAAGTTCGCCGAGCGCGGCGAGAAGGTCGACACGTTCACCGACCTGCGCGACGTGCTCGACCGCAAGGACGTCGACGCGATCTCCATCGCTTCGCCGAACCACTGGCACGCGCTGCAGGCGATCTGGGCCTGTCAGGCCGGAAAGGACGTCTACGTCGAGAAGCCGGTGTCGCACAACATCTGGGAAGGCGCTCAGCTCGTCGCCGCGGCGCGCAAGTACGGACGCATCGTGCAGGCCGGAACGCAGTCGCGCTCGAGCCACGGCATCGCGGAGGGCATCGCGTGGGCCCAGGCGGGCAATCTCGGCAAGATCAAGCTCGCGCGTGGTCTCTGCTACAAGCCGCGCCAGAGCATCGGCAAGGTCGATGGGCCGCAGAAGGTACCGGCGCACATCGACTTCGACCTGTGGACGGGACCTGCGCCGATGAAGCCACTGCACCGCAAGAACCTGCACTACGACTGGCACTGGGTCTTCGACACGGGCAACGGCGACGTCGGCAACCAGGGCATCCACCAGATGGACATCGCGCGCTGGGCGCTCGGCGAAGCCGGGCTGCCGCCGCGCACGTCGAGCATCGGCGGGCGGCTCGGCTACGTCGACGACGGCGACACGCCGAACACGCAGATCGTGTTTCACGAGTACGAACGCGCGCCGCTGATCTTCGAAGTGCGCGGTCTGCCGCGCGACAAGGAGACGCAGGGTCGCGACTGGGGCAAGGGCATGGACGCGTTCCTGGACACGCGCATCGGAGTCGTCGTGCACTGCGAAGGCGGTACGCTGCGCATCCCCGACTACTCGCGCGCGATCGCGTACGACGACAAGGGCAAGGAGGTCCGGAGATTCGAAGGTGCGACGGACCACTTCGAGAACTTCGTCGCGGCAGTGCGCAGCCGCAAGGTGGAGGACCTCAAGGCCGAGATCCGCGAAGGACACGTGTCGAGCGCTCTGTGTCACATGGGCAACGTGTCGCACCAACTCGGCGCGCCGTGCAGCAAGAAGGAGATCGAGGCCGCGGTCGGCAAGCACGCGGACGCAGTGGAGGCCTGCGCGCGCATGTTCGCGCACCTCGAGGCCAACGGCGTCGACCTCGAGCAGACGAAGCTGCAGCTCGGAGCCTCGGTGGCGATGGACGCCGGCACCGAGCGCTTCCGCGACAACGCCGCCGCGAATCGCCTTGCCACGCGCGAATACCGCAAAGGCTTCGAGGTTCCTGGCGAGGTGTGAGGAAGGCTCAGCCGGTCGCCGGCAGATCGTGCACGGAGAGCAGACCGTGCCGCCGCCAGCCGATGGTCAGCATCCACGTTCGTGCGTCCGTGACCCGCAGGAATCGCGGCGAACCCGTTGCGAGCATCATTCGCCGGTCTGGCTGATTCGGCAGGTATCCTCTTCCTCGCCCGGGTGTCGAGCAGTGCCCGCCGGCACGCACCGACTTGGACCGGACACCTGGGCAACATGAACTTGGGCAGACCGGAGACCTGGGTAACACGTCCTCATGCCATGGCAGGAGACGTGTCCCGTGCGAGAACGGACGAAGCTCGCGCTGCGCCGCACTGCGGATCGACTGAGCTGCGAACGTTGAGCACCGCGCGCTGCTACGGAGTCGTGTGCGGCTGCGCCGCCCATGACTCGTAGGCGGCTTCGAGGCGCGCGCGATCCCATCCCGCACCGTGCAGCAGCACACGGTAACGCAGCGTCAGCTCCCCGCCGACCGGCACGGTCACCGCACCGGCGCCCGGCGGCTTGCCCTCGAAGTCGTGCAGGCCGAACGGATTCGCCGCGAGCAAGCCGTAGGTGCGAGCGTGCCACCACGTCGGGTGGCCGTGGTTGGTCGGATGGTCGAACATGGCCACCCCGACCTGCTGGCCCGCGACGGTGCCCGAGTCGTCGATCCAGCGCGCCTTCTTGCCCCAGACCTCGCGGTCCTGCTGCCCTTCGCTGTTCGTGAGCTTGCCGGTCGCGGTCTTGCTCTCGACGCAGAGCGCAGGATGCACACGTAGCGCGAACGTGCCTTCCTTCGTGTCGCCGAGGACCAGCGCTTGTCCCGCGGGCCGTAGCGTCACCCGCACGTCGATCGTGCGCGCGTCGCCACCGCCGAAGATCAACTCCCGGTCTTCGCTGCAGACGACCGTGTCGTCGTCGGCGAGCCAGCGATAGCCGCAGCGCAGACGACAGCTCGTCGCCGTCTGTTCGACGTCGCAGACGCCGTTCCACTGCAGGCGCTCGCGGTGCGCTTTGCTGGTCCAGAAGTCGAATCCGTTCACTTCGCCGTGCGCGAACCACAGCGACTGATGGTGTGGATGGTCGCGCTCCTCGAGAGCGACCTCGGCCATCGGGAAGCTGCGTGTCATCGGCACGCCGCCCGGTCCGAAGATCGGGAAGACGAACGGACGCGGCCGGGCTGCGAGGTGCACGCTCGCGAACGGCGCGCCGTCGAGGGTCACCTGGGCGATGTCGCCGTCGACGCGCGCCGCGATGCCCGGGCCTGCACACGCCGCGAGCGCGAGGAGACACCCGAGAGTCGCGAACGCTCGAGAGGCCCGGGGGCCAGGGCTCACTGGATCAGGACACGGTCGACGCTCGACGCCGCATGGATGCCGCCGGTTGCGTCGATGTAGAACGCCACGGCGTCGATCGAGAAGCCCTGCAGGAACTGCGGGATGAACGAGGGGAACGTGAACGGCGCGTTCGGATACAGGCTCGGGTCCGTCGTGTACGTGAAGTGCAGCGGGTTGCCCGGAGCGGCCGCCGAGCCGAAGCTCAGGAACGAGATCGAGTCGACTTCGAGGCCGAGGAAGTTGCCCATTGCCAAGGGCCGCGCCGTATTGAGCGAGAACAGCGTGAACCCTTCGACGTAGGCGGCCGGGTTGTTCGCGATCGCGACCGACAGGTCGCCGGGGGCCGTCGAGGTGAGGTCCAGCACGGGGCCCGAGACGTCGCGGCCGCCGCCGATGCCGCTCGAGACGAGCGCGAAGTCCGCGTCGACGGCCGGCGTCTCGACGTGCTGGTCGAGCGCGACGAGCGGGGCGCTGACTTCGACCTGCCAGATGCCGTAGGCGGGGTTCTGCACGAACACGTTCTCGACGGTGTCGAGCGTGTTCGGCGAGCCGCCGGGCGCCGTGTAGAGCGAGACCGGCGTCGTCGCCATGCCCGTGTTGCCGTAGTAGAAGGTGCCGTTCGGCGCCGTGACCTTCACGCTCAGATCGTTGACGCGGTGTGGGCCGAGGAACGGAGAAGCCATGGGCAGGTCGGCATAGACCATCGTCGTGCGGAACTGCGGCGTGTTGGGTTTGACCTGGACGAAGTAGGTACGGGCCTGGCCCTGTTGCAGCACGTCGAGCTCGTCGAGCACGAGCATGTTCTTGCGCAGGTCGTAGAGGTCGTGCAGCGCCGGGAAGCCCCAGCCCTGTCGGTAGCGACTCGCGGTGCCTGCGGAGACGATCGTCGGGTCGTACTGGCGCGCGGTGTTGATCAGCAGCGCCTTCGTCGTCGTGAAGTGCGCCTTGTAGTTGAAGCGGTCCTGCCAGGTCGGCGCCGCCGGGTAGCCGAAGTAGCCGTCGGTGAACATCTCGATGATCAGCCCGACGTGGCCTGCCACGATCGGCGTGGCGCTCGAGGTGCCGTTGAAGCCCGTCGTGTAGGCGGTCGCCGTGCTCGTCGTGTGGACAAGGTCGTAGTAGGCGCACATGTCGGGCTTGATGCGGAGATCCTGCGCCGGTCCCATGCTCGTGCCGGACTGCGTGTCGTCGGTGACGATGGCCGTGTCGTGGTGCACGATGGCGCCGACCGAGATGATGTTCTTGGCCCACGCCTGCGGGCGCGCGTTGGTGTTGCTCGTGTTCGACATGCTCTGGGTGATCGGGATGTCGAACGTGAAGATCGTGTGGTCCATCTCGGCCGAGCGCGCGTCGTAGTTGGGGATCTGCGGGAAGCCCCACGACGCGGTCTCGAACATCACCTTCCACGGCTGGGCCGGGTTCGTGATCTCCTGCACGACTCCGTAGCGGCTGTTCTGCGCAGTGCTGCCGGCCGCCGTGTTGAAGATGAAGTTGTAGTGCGTGAAGTAACCCTGACCGTCCGGGCACATGCCGCGCGCGTTCGGGACGACGCCGGCCGAGAAGACGCAGCCGAACGTCGAGCAGCCGTGCGAGTCCGTCGTGCCGAGGAAGATCGCCTGCGGCGCGGTCCGGTAGGCATTCGCGGCGAACTCCGGATTCGTGGGATAGATGCCCTCCATGATGTGGCCGCGCACGCCCTTCCCGGTGTGGCCGGCCAGCTGCTCGATGTAGTTCGCGCCGCCCTGGATGCGGGCGTTGTTCATGTCGTTGCCGGGCGGCTGCCACTTCTGGATCCACAGCACCGTGTCTTCGCGCGCGACCCTTGTGAGTTGCGCCGCCGTGAGATCGGCCTCGATCAGCAGATTGCCGCCCGCCCAGCGCCACATCGTTCCGCCGTTGGCCTGGATCGCCGCGACCAGCGCGTTCTCGTCGTGCTTCGGGTCGACCAGCACGATGACGTAGCGGTCGGGCCGCACGGGGCCGCTCATCAACGCCGCGAACAGCGCTGGCTCGAGCTTGTATGCCGGATGGAACGCGCCGACCCACCGCACGCGGTCGAGCTTCGCGACCTTTGCCCGCTCGGTCGTGCGCACGATGTAGCCGTTGTGCGGCGCATACCACATGACCTTGGCATCGGTGGTGGCGAGGTTTTCCCGGTCCGCCGGCGTCGGCTCGGAAACGAACTGCACGAGCGCCAGCGTGCTCGCCGGATCGGCAGCCAATGCGGCCGGCACGTGCGGCTCACCTTGGAGCGGATCGAAGGCTCCGTAGTTCAACATGAGGCGCGGCGCAGCCGGCTCTTGTGCCAGCGCAGACACGCCGAGAGAGAGCAGGGAGGCGAGAAGCAACAGGCCGGATCTTGGCATGGTCATGGACTCCGGGTTCCAGGGAACCTTGGGTGTGTGGAAGGTGACTTGTCCCTCCAGGCTGCGGCGCGGTCAACTGCCACGCGGCTTCGGGAAGTCGTATTCTCGTCTCGGCGACCGTTGCGCGCACGCGCGAACAGGTGATCACCCGACCCCGGAATCGCTTCGCGTGAAGCTGCTGCGTGTCAGTGCTATGGCCGCCGCCGCAGGAACCAGCCGTGCAGACCGCGGCGGTCGACGGCCTCGAGGTCGTAGTTCGTCTCGACGACTCCGCTCCACAGCAAGTGGATCGCGTCGTGGGGGTCGAGGTTCCACCTCGTGAGCGCGGACTTGCAGATCAGCAACGGCTGCTGCAACTGTTCGAAGAGCAGCAGCTGCTCGTCGAACCACTGCGACAGCGTCTTGCCACCCGGCTTCGTGGACTCGAAGTCGACCCACGCCTTGATGGTGTCGGACTCGACGAAGAACTGGTCCTCGACCCCGATCGCGAGCGCCTCGATGTCGGGCGAGTAGGAGGCGACGAGCAGCGTGAAGCGCCGTTCCTGCCGCAGCTCGAGCACGCCGGCCGCGAACTCGGGGTCGTAGGCGCGCGCGAGCCGCGGCGTCTGCAGCCAGAGCGCCAGCGCGAGGCTCGCGGCGGCGGCCGCGACGAAGCCGGCTCTCGGCAACGAGCGCATCGAAGCACACACGGCCGGCACCGCGAAGGTCAGCAGGTAGGCGCCGTGCTCGGGGATGTGGCCGGGGTGCGAGAGGACCGAGAACGTGCTCGGTGCGTGCAGCAGCGCGGTAACGAGCGCCGCGAGCGCCCATGGCCGCGACGACGGCGCCCGCAGCGCCAGCAGCGCGAGCACCGACCACGGCAGGAACGGCATGATCAGTTCTTGCCACGCGACGAACGGCATCTGATCGGCGTGGAAGATCGCCGACCACGAACCCGCGAACGACGACGCCGCGGTGAACTGCACGAGCGGCGACAACCCGAGCAGCAGTGCTGTGCCGGCCGTCGCGGCCGCGTGGCCGAGCAGAAGGCAAACGCCGTGTTGCAGCCACGCGCGACAGGTGACTACGCGCAGGCAGGCGGCCGTCGCCACGAGCGAAGGAGCCAGGAAGTGTCCCGTGAAGTGCAGCGCCGCCGCGACCCCGCTGCCGAGTCCCGCGAGCACGGCCCACCGCTGCGCCGGTCGTGCACTCCAGCGCGCGAACGCCCACCACGCCAGGCCGAGCGGGCCGAGGAACACGCCGTGGATCTCCGCCGCGGTCGCGAAGAAGAACCACGCGGGCACCGCGAGCAGCGCCGCCGGCAGCCACCACGCCGCGGTTCCGGGCGGACACAGCCGGCGTCCGGCGCGATGCAGCGCGAAGACTCCGACTGCGGAGCCGATGGCCGAGGCGACGAGCATCACGTCGAACCAGCGCAGCCCGATCGGTCGCAGCAGGCTGCCGAGACCCGACACGAGCGGCAGGAAACCGAAGTGGCGCGGCAGTGCCCCGAGGTCGTGCGCGCCGAGCCACATCACGAACAGCCGCGTGTCCTCGCCGTGCAGCGCGCGCTGCCGTAGGCACAGCACGAGCAGCAGCGTGGCAGAGGCGAGCGCCGCCGACGGCCAGAAGCTCTCGGCGGCAGACGTGGACGGGGCCAGGCGTGTCTCGGACATGCGCGGTCAGTGCCGGATACCGCCACCGCGGCAGGTCCGGACTCGCTGTCCTCAGCATCACCGGCGGCGCGCAGATCGCAACTTCGAAGTCCTGCGCGCATCGAACTCCGCCAGCGCGACATTTGCGCCGCCCGTCGCCTGCGGCCACACTGCTCCGCCTCATGACCGAGCCAGCCGTCGGCAAGCACTACCCCGAAGTCGCAGCCCAAGCGAACTTCCCCCAGATCGAGGCCGAGGTGCTCGCGCGTTGGCAGGAGCATGCAACGTTCCGGCGTTCGGTCGAGAACCGGCCCGCCGGCCAGAACGGCAGCAACGAGTATGTCTTCTTCGACGGCCCGCCGTTCGCGAACGGGCTGCCGCACTACGGGCACCTGCTGACCGGTTTCGTGAAGGACGTCGTGCCGCGTTACCACACGATGCGCGGCCGCCGCGTCGAACGGCGCTTCGGCTGGGACTGCCACGGCCTGCCGGCCGAGATGGAAGCCGAGAAGGAGCTGAAGATCTCGGGCAGGGAGCAGATCACCGCGTTCGGCATCGACAAATACAACGACGCATGCCGCAAGAGCGTGCAGCGCTACACGAAGGAGTGGCGCAGCTACGTGACGCGCCAGGCGCGCTGGGTCGACTTCGACAACGACTACAAGACGATGGACCTCTCCTACATGGAGAGCGTGATGTGGGCGTTCAAGACGCTGCATCAGAAGGGCCTCGTCTACGAGGGGCAGCGCGTGATGCCGTACTCGTGGGCGATGCAGACGCCGGTCAGCAACTTCGAGACGCGCATCGACGACGCGACGCGGCCGCGCCAGGACCCCGCGATCACCGTGGCGTTCACGCTGCAAGCGCGGGCCGGCGACGCGGGCCGGTTGCAGATGCTGGTCTGGACGACGACGCCGTGGACGCTGCCGAGCAACCTTGCGCTCGCGGTCGGTCCCGAGATCGACTACGCGATCGTGCACAAGGGCGGCGTGCGCTACGTGATCGGCGCTGCGACGATCGCCCAATACAAGAAGGAGCTCGACGGCTTCACGACCGAGCGCACGCTGAAAGGCAAGGAGCTCGTCGGCCGCACCTACGAGCCGCTGTTCCCGTTCTTCGCCAAGCACCCGAACAGCTTCCGCGTGCTCGCGGGCGACTTCGTCGACACGGCCGAGGGCACCGGCGTCGTGCACATGGCGCCGGGCTTCGGCGAGGACGACCAGAGGGTCTGCGAAGCGAACGGCATCGAGCTCGTGTGCCCCGTCGACGACCGCGGGCGTTTCACGATGGAGGTCCCCGACTGGCAGGGCCTGCTCGTGTTCGACGCGAACAAGGACATCATCAAGGTGCTCAAGGAGCGCTCCGTGCTGCTCAAGCACGTGACCTACGAGCACAACTATCCGCACTGCTGGCGTACGCGCGAACCGCTGATCTACAAGGCGCTGCCCGGCGCGTGGTTCGTCAAGGTCACCGCGTTCAAGGATCGCATGCTCGCGCACAACGCGACGATCCGCTGGATCCCCGAGCACGTGCGCGATGGCCAATTCGGCAAGTGGCTCGAGAACGCGCGCGACTGGTCGATCTCGCGCAACCGCTACTGGGGCTCGCCGATCCCGGTCTGGAAGAGCGACGACCCGAAGTATCCGCGCACCGACGTCTACGGCTCGATCGCGGAGCTCGAGCGCGATTTCAAGGTCAAGGTCGCGGACCTGCACCGGCCGTTCGTCGACGAGCTCGTGCGCAAGAACCCCGACGATCCGACCGGCAAGTCGAAGATGCGGCGCGTGCCCGAGGTGCTCGACTGCTGGTTCGAGTCGGGCTCGATGCCGTTCGCGCAGGTGCACTATCCGTTCGAGAACAAGCAGTGGTTCGAGAGCCACTTCCCGGCCGACTTCATCGTCGAGTATGTCGCGCAGACGCGCGGCTGGTTCTACACGCTCGTCGTGCTCGCGGCCGCGCTGTTCGACAAGCCGCCGTTCCGCAACTGCATCTGCCACGGCGTCGTGCTCGACGAGACCGGCGCGAAGCTGTCGAAGTCGCTGCGCAACTATCCGGACCCGGTCGAGCTGTTCGCGAAGACCGGCGCCGACGCGTTGCGTTGGTTCCTGATGAGCTCGCCGATCCTGCGCGGCGGCGACCTGCAGATCGCGAAGGACGGCAAGCAGATCCACGAGGTCGTGCGCCTCGTGCTGAATCCGATCTGGAACGCCTACTACTTCTTCACGCTGTATGCGAACGCGGACGGAGTGAAGGCGAGGGTGCGCAGCGACCAGAAGGCGGTGCTCGATCGCTACGTGCTCAGCAAGACGCGCGCGATGGTCGAGGGCGTGCAGCGCGCGATGGACGATTACGACATCGCGGGTTCGTGCCAGGTCGTGAAGGAGTATCTCGACGCGCTGAACAACTGGTACATCCGGCGCAGCCGCGAACGCTTCTGGGGCGAGACCGGTGTCGCCGACCGGCAGGACGCGTACGACACCCTCTACACGTGTCTCGTCGTGTTGTGCCGCGCTGTGTCGCCGCTGCTGCCGCTGCTCTGCGAGAAGGTCTACACGGGGCTCACGGGCGAGGAGTCGGTGCACCTCGCCGATTGGCCCGACGCGAGCAAGCTGCCGCAGGACGAGACGCTGGTCGCGCAGATGGACCGCGTGCGCGATGCGTGCTCGGTCGGGCTGTCGCTGCGCGAGGCGAAGAAGCTGCGCACGCGGCTGCCGCTGCCGAAGGTCACGCTGGCCGGCGCCGACGCGGCGCGCATGCAGCCGTTCGTGCACCTGCTGCAGGACGAGCTGAACGTCAGGCAGGTCGCGTTCGCGAACGACATCACGGCGTTCGGTTCGTTCCGGCTGCAGGTCGACGCGAAGGCGCTCGGCCCGAAGCTCGGGCCCAGGATGAAGGACGTGCTCGCGGCGACGAAGAGCGGCGCGTGGAAGCTCGCCGGCGAACGCGCCGAGATCGGCGGCGCCGTGCTCGAGAAGGGTGAGTTCGTGCTGCAGCTGGTGCCGAAGGACGGCATCACGGCAGCGCCGCTGTCGACGAACGACATCGTGCTCGTGCTCGACACGGACGTGACGCCGGAGCTCGAAGCGGAGGGCGTGCGCAACGACTTCGTGCGGCTCGTGCAACAGGCGCGCAAGGATGGGGGTCTGCACGTCAGCGACCGCATCTCGCTGTGGATCGAAACGGACGGGCCGACGACCACGACGCTGCGCCAGCACGGGAAGTACATCGAGGAACAGGCATTGGCGACGGCGATCCATTTCGCCGCGGCGCCTGCCAGTGCGTTCACGGCCGAGGGCAAGGTCGGCTCGGGCGCGGGCACGGCGGTGAAGCTCGCGATCTCGAAGCGGTGAACTTCGCGGAAGTTCCTGCAACAACCAGCCGGTGGCGGGGATCGAGGCGATGATGGCAACCGACATGACCGTCTCGTCCCTGCTCACCGACTCCGAATGGCTGCGGCCATTGGCGTTCCGCCTCGCGGGCCCCGACGACGCCGACGATGCGCTGCAGCATGCGTGGATCGCACATCGCGCCCACGCGGCTTCGGTGCGCGACACGCGCTCGTGGCTCGGGACGGTGGTCGCGAACTTCTCGCGGCGGCGGCGCCGTGACGAAGCGCGGCGGCGCCAGCACGAGCAGGCGCACGCGGCGTCGCGCGCGACGACTGCGCCGGCGACCGACGAGCTCGTCGCGCGCATGGAGTTGCAGCGGCGCGTCGCCGAGGCCGTGCTCGCACTGGCCGAGCCGTATCGCAGCACGCTGCTCGCGCACTGCCTCGACGGCCGCACGACGAAACAGATCGCGGAGCAGACCGGCGAACCGTGGGCGACCGTGCGCAGCCGGCTCGCGCGCGGCATCGAACAACTGCGCGCGTCGCTGCGGGCCGAGCACGAGGACTGGCGCGACCGCATGGCGTACGCAGTGTTCGGGGTCCCGAGCGCGCGCCTGGGTCGGGCGCCGGGCGTGGCCGGCGTTGCTGCGGGTGTTCTGGCCCTCGTGTTGTCGGCAGCGGCGGCGGTCGGCGTGTGGTTGTGGGTGACCGCACCGGACGTCGTGTTGCGCCAACCCGACTCCGCTCCGGTCGCGGCCGCACCGCCTGCGGGCAGCGCCACGGCGAGCGAGCGCACGGCCACCGCGCCGCCGGCCGTCGCGGAGCCGGCCGATTCCACGCCCGCCCCGCGCACCGTCGCCTACGCGGGGCAACTGCTCGATCCGCGCGGCGAACCGCTCGCGGGCGTCGGCGTGTTCGCCGGCGAGCGACGGATTGCGACGACCGACGACGCGGGGCGCTTTCTCGCCGACCTGCCGGCCGGCGAGCATGCCGTCGCGACCGACGAGCAGCACTGTCTGCTGTGGTCGGCGCCGCTGCGCGAAGGGGCACCGAACCGGTTCCTCGCCACGCGGCGCATCCGCTTCCGCGGCACTGTCGTCGACGACGCAGGCCAACGCGTGAACGGCGCGCACATCGTCTATCACCCGGGGACGCCGGTCGACTTCCCGCATTCGTTGCACGACCTCGAGCCGAGCGAGGCGCCCCCTCAGATCGACGTTCCGGCGGGCGAGTTCGACTTCCTCGTGCCCTGGCTCGAGGGGGCGCAGTTGTCCGCGCGGGCCGCTGGCCATCTGGACGGCATGACGATCGGCTTTGGCCGCCGCGACGAGCTCGGCTGGGTATTCACCGCCCTCGGCGAGGGGCAGCCGCGCAAGAGCACCGAGCCGCAGGAGGTCGCCGCGTTCCGCGCGCAGGTCGACGCGTGCTTCGTGCTGCCGCGGCGCCCGGTCGCTCCCGGTGCGGCGTGGCCGACGTGGCTGATCGAGGGTCTCGTGCTGGACTCCGACGGCCGGCCGGTCGCGGGCGCTGCGGTCTACTACGGTGGCCTCACGACGTCGTCGCGCGCGGATGGCACGTTCACGATCGACACCAACCGTGGCAACCTGTGGGCGGACGCCTTGGTGGCCGAGCACGCTGAGCTCGGCGTCGCGGCGGTCGCCGACGTGGAGGAGCGATGGAAGCACGAGACCGGCATGAATCCGCACGAGACGCTGCGCCTCGCCAGAGCGACGAGCACGTTGCGCGGGCGCGTCGTCGATGCGCGCGGCGAGCCTGTCGCGGGCCGAAGCGTGCGCGTCGTCGATCCGTGCGTGTCGGCGCACGACGGCCGCCTGCGGATCCACGAGGAGAAAGCGTTCCGGGTCGGCGCGGTCAGCGACGCGAACGGTGCGTTCGAGCTGAAGGAGCTGTTGCCGCGCGCGCATCGGTTGACGGCCCTGGATCCCGTGACGATGGAGGGCGCCGCGTCCGGTCCGTTCGCAGACGCGGCGGCCGACGTCGTGCTCACGGTCGATGCGGGGGCGAACCTGCAGCCCGAATGGCGAGGCCTCGTGATCGACGCCGCCGGCCGCCCGATTCCGGGAGCCACGGTCCGAGTGATGCGCTGGTCTGCGCTGGGTGGGCTCGGTCACGGCGTGCTGCACGAGTGCACGTTCACAGCCGGTCCCGACGGACGTGTCGTCGTGCCTGCACAGTGCAGCGACGCAGTGAACGTCGCCATCGAAGCCCCCGGCTACATGGCCGCCGTGCGCTCCCGTGATCAGTTGCACGAACTCGCGGTCCAGCTGGGCCGCGTCGCCTACCTGCGGTATCTCGGTGGTGACGCGCCGGAGTCGCACAACCAGTTGCGCCTCGAGTTGCGCGACGCGCAGGATCGCCCGCTGCTCATCGAGGGACCGTACGCAGGGCAGTGGATGCGCGGTCCCATGTATTGGCTCAGCGGCACGAAGTCTCCCGTGCTCGCGGTGTCCGAGCTCGCGACGACGCTCGTGATCTACAGCGACGACGGTGGCCAGCACCGCAACGAGCCGCATCGGTATCCGATCCGGCTCGTCGCGGGCGAAGTGACGACGATCGACTGAGTCAGCGCCGCGCGACCGCGGCTGGGTCGACCTTCACTTCTTGCGGCGCTTGGCTTCCTCCGCAGCCTTGCGCTCCGCTGCCTTCTGCTGCTCGACCGCAGCCGCGGCCACCTGCCGCATTCGGTCGACCTCGGGCGCCAGCTCGCTGCGCGGTGCCAACTTCAACGCCGACTCGAATAGCGACAGGGCACCCGCGCAATCCTGGCGGCCCTCGAGGCGGCAGGTGCCCTTCAGGAACGAGAGATACTGCTCGGCCCAGCGCTCGCCAGGATGCGCGCCGAGCTCTTTCTCGACGCGCGCCTCGAGCTCGTCCCACTGCTTCTGCTCGCGCATCGCCTGCAGCTCCGTCTGCATGCGCACGAGCATCGGGCGCGCCGCCGCGTCGCGTGCGATCGGATCGAAGCGGGTCTTGAGACCCGCCGCACCGCTGGCATCGAGCTGGATGATCTCCATGAGCTCCTTGTGGTAGTTGGCGGCCACGATCGCGTCGTCGAGAGTCTGCAGGCCATCGGCGAGCGCCTGGGCGCGTTCGATGCCGCGGCAGGTGCTGGCCTTCTGCAAGGCCGCGGTTGCGGCGATGCTGGCCTGGCGCCGGTCTTCGACCCACGCGAGCATGGCCTTCGGGGTTGCCGGCAGATAGCCGGTTCCCTCCGCGTAGGAGCGCCCGTAGGAATCACAGAGCCAGATCGCCGGCATCCGGTCCGACGGGTACTTGATGCGCAGCTTCGCGTTCTGCTGGCGCAACGCCGCGGGCACCTGGCTCTCGTCCGCAGGCAGGTCGATGCGGACCAGCAGGTAGTTCTTCGACACCTCGTTCAAGAACTCGGGTACTCCAAGGACCTCGGCATCGAGCTTCGCGCAGAGGCCCGCGCTGTCCGCGGTCATGAACGCGAGCAACAGGTGGAGCTTCGCCGCGACTGCGACCTGACGCGCGGCCTCGAAGTCGCTCTGCCACTTCACGTCACTGGTTGCCGGGGAACCGGCCGGCGGGGTTCCGGGCTTCGGTTGCTGCGCTGATGCCGAGCCAAGGGCCACGAGCAGCCAGAAAACCAGCAGGGAGACGAAGTGCATGCGGGACCTCGGCGACTTCGGAGGCGGGCGGCCGGGATCCTACTGCAGCGCGAACGTCAGCGCTTCGCCACCGGGGCAGGCGCCGGCCCCGGGTGCGCGACGCGCGTCATCGCCTCGTAGCGCCCGAGGTCCTTCCGCCAAACCATCTGCGTCGTGCTGTACGAACCGTCCTCGTGCCGATACCAGTCGACGCCCGCAGAGCTGCGTTCGACACCGACGATCGGACTCCATGGCTGGGGCCCCCAGTACTCGGCGACCTTCGTCGCGCCGACCGCAGCGTTGAGCGCCGGCACGAACGACCCGTCGGGCAGTTCGAGCTCGTGCGAGTGGTCCACCTTCGTGGTCGTCTTCGCCCGCGCGACTGCCGCGACTTCGGCAGCGGGCGCGGGCGCAGGCACCGGTGCACTCGGTGTCGCCTCGGGCAGCGCGTCGCCGCACGGCGCCGCCTCGGCCCGCGACGAAAACCACGGAGCTGCCGCGGCCAACGCCGCGCACGCGAGCGCAACCGCGGCCAGTCCCTTCGCCGCCACTCTCACAGGTGCACCACCTGTGCGTTCGTCCACTCGGCGAGGTTGATGTTTGTGTCCCACACGATGGCCTGGAACGCGAAATCCTGCCCCATCAAGGCCGACGACAGCGTGTTCGGCGCAGCGATCGGGAAGTCGCGCGCCCCGACCGACAGCGTCGAGAGACCGAGTGAGAACGTCTGCGATCCGTCGCCGATGAAGCTGTGCCCGATCAACACGCCCTGTAGCGGCCACACGAAGAAGGGCGGCTGGAAGCCCGCGGACGCGCCGAGGAACACGAGGCCGGACGGCGCGAGGTTGTCGGTGACGCGGACCATGAGGCCGTCACGGCGCGGCAGGCCGCTGATGTCCGGGAACAAGCCGTTCATGCTGAGGTTCGCGCCCGGCGCACCGAGTCGCGTGCTCGTCGGATCGATGCCGCCGATGTGCAGGTTCGGACTCGTCACGTACGGTCCGAGGATGTAGGTCCACGGCGTCGAGAACGACGGTGCGGTGAGCCTGCCGGCCCACGTCGGATCGGGCGCGCCGAGCCGGTGGTTCTCGCCGAACACCGAGCTCGTGCCGGCGTTCAGCAGGTCGGCGCGGAACAGCGAATGGCCGTCGGTGGCGGGCCACAACGGGTTGGCAGGGAGATCGACGCCGACGTAGTAGCGGTCCGGCGCCAGCGTCTGCGGGTTGGTGGGGAAGATGACGAGACCCCCCGTGGTGCCGAAGCCGTCGTTCATGATCCACGTCCCGCGCGCGGTACTGGCCGACGGCGGCGAGGTCAGGCCCGAGATGCGGATGAGCTCCGCGGCCGTGCTCATGTCGGGGCCGGGACCCGCAGCGGCAGTGCGCACGACGATGTCATAGGTCTCGATCGTGGACAGCTTCTCGTCGGCCAGCCAATGGTAGACGCCGAACAGGAGCACGAAGCCGTTCGCGTTCCCGACGCCGCGGAAGTGCTGCGTGCTCAGCTCCATCAGCGCTTCCGCCCTGGCGCTCATGTCGGGACGTCCGACGAACGAGGTGCAGGTGACGGTCTGGCGCTCGGGATCCTGCGGGTAGAAGAGAAACGGATTGACCTGGCTCAGGGCGGAACCGGCCAGCGCCGCAGCGGCGGCGAGGTGGCGAATCGACTGCATTGTGGGGTCCGGTGGATGGCGGAATGCAGTGAGCGAGGGACGCGTGGAAAGTAGCTGGTTCGGGGGCGGTGGTAACAGGATCGCCCCGCGGCTTCGCTCACTTCGGAAGCAGTTTCTTGATCTCGGCTTCGACGCGCTCGCGAGTCTGGTCGTGGCCCGACTCCATCCACACCTTCTTCTTGTCCTGGTCGACGATCAGCATGCCGTGTTTGCCGAGGCCGTATTCCTTGATGCGCTGCGGGCTGTCGCCCTCATTGTACTTGACGACTTCGAACGTCATCTTGCCCTCGTAGTCCTTGGCGAGCCCATGCACGATGGGCTCCACCTTCTCGCAGAAGGGTCAACCCGGCATCGTGAAGTAGGTCAGCGCGTAGCTGGCGGCTTTCGGGCTGGGCGCTTTCGGGGCGGCAGTGGCATTCGGCGTGGCAGAAGCATCGTGGGAGCAACCAGACGCGAGCAGCGCGACGGTTGCACCGAGCAGTGACGGGAGGAAACGCATGGCTTCACGCTATCGATCGCGATGCACCACGGCCACCCCCGCGCCTTCGCCGTCGGCTTGCAGAACATCGGGATCTCGATGGCGCACTGATTCACGGGGCACGCATGCACATTCCCGAACGGAATCAGGTGTTGGCAGCGTTTCTGCGCCGGGCGCTGTCGTGATCGGCCGGCGCAGTTCGAACGCATCACGCGCGATGGCCAGCGGCCCGGCACGCGCGTCTTGTACGAGCCGTTGCGGATTCGCCTGGCGGGCCGCAACCTGCTCACTTCCCTGGCCATTTGCGAACGAATCGAGAAGGGGCTGCCGCAAGCTTGGACCGGCCCGGCCCGGTTGCTATGGTGGCGCCGAACGTCTGCCAAGGATCGGTCAATGGTCTCGTTCTCTTTCCGTGGGTCTTCGTTCGCCTGTTCTGGGGTCGCGATTGCCGCGGCACTGCTGCTCGCGGGGTGCCAGACGGGGCCTCCCGTCGTCGTCAACTCCACGCTCGTCGCGACGGATGCCTTCTCGGCGCGCAGCCCGAAGAACGTCGCGGTGCTGCCGGTCGAAGACGGCACCGCGGATGGCGCGGCGCAGCGGCACCTCGTGTTCCTGCGGCAGGAGGTGATGCGGCAAATGGTGGATCGCCTGTTCGCGCCGCTGAGCCCCAACGTCGTCGATGCTGGTTTGCGCGGCGTTGCAGGGGGCAGCGCAAAGGAATCGCTGCTGACGCCGGCGACGCTGCAGCGCATGTCCGGGCACAGCAACGAGGACGCGGTCTTCGCGCTGCGCGTCGATCGCTGGGACGAATCGAATCTCGTGACGGCTCACAAGGTCTGGTTCCAGTTCCAGGCCGTGCTCGTCGGCGTCGATCAGGTGCAGCTCTGGAGCGGCACGATCCAAGGCGAGGTGAAGGCCGGCGGGGCCGGGGCTGCACCGCGCGACCGGGACGGCATGGCGCGCAGCTGTGGTACGCTGGCGGTGCAGGAGATGATGTCGCGGTTGCCCAAGCGGACGCAGTGATTCAGGCGGCGGCCGCATCCAAACCGGTTCCGCGCAGGAGACTGCTGCGAGGCTTCGCGCAGGAGGCGCCGCGAGGTTTCGCGCAGCAGGCTATTGCGCGTGAGAACCCGCCCTCGGTATCCTCCTCACCCTTTTCCATCACAGTCGCCCCAAAGAGGCCGACCGCGCCGCTGGAAACCCTGTTCTGGCACGCTGGTTCTGAGAAGCAAGCAAGGATGCAGGGATGACGATCGCAGCCGAAACCAAGAAGCAGATCATCGCCGCGAACAAGCGCCACGACAAAGACAGCGGCTCGCCCGAGGTCCAGATCGCGGTCCTGACTGCGCGGATCGCGGATCTGACCGAGCACCTGCATCGCCATCCCAAGGACTACCACAGTCGTCATGGTTTGTTGAAGCAGGTCAACCGTCGCAACAAGCTCGGTGCGTACCTGCGCCGCGTCGATGCAGCCAAGTTCGAACAACTCGCCGAGAAGCTCGGTTTGCGCAAGTAGGTTGGGGGTCGCGGTATCGCTGCGTGGCAGCTGCCGGATCCGCAGAGCAGGAGCCGCCGGGCTGCGGCGGTTCATCAGGAGAAATCGAAAGTAGACAGAGCGGGGTTCACACCCTCGCGCGCCGGAAGACACCGGCGTTCTGGTGAACGGCGGTCGGGCCGGTCCGCGAGGACAAGAACGGCCCGGCAGCACAGTGACCCGCGGAGTTGCCCACGAGGCGCCGAGGGTCTCCATCGCGCAAGACACCGACGGTTGTCGGCGCTTGCGAGGTGCCGGGCGGTCGAAGGCGACCGAGACCGGAGCGGGTTTCGACCCGCATCGTTCCGCGGCCTGGGCCCCACGTAGGGGCAGCGGCGGGGCGCATTCATTTGGCGAACGAGAGAGAAAACGAGAGAGACAGAGAACGAGAACGATATGGCAAGCAAGAAGAAGGCAGAGGATTCCCAACCGAAGAGCAAACCGTCACGCAGCCCGAAGGCGGGAGCGCGCGAAAAGGGCAAGGGTCGCAGCGCTGCGACCGACGATGCACCGGTGGCCACGGCAACCGCGACGAAGGAAGGACCCGCGCGCGTTGCTACCGGCAAGGTCAGCGAGAAGGTAGTCGTCGAGCGCAAGATCGGTGACCGCACGCTGACCCTCGAGACCGGCCGCATGGGCAAGTTGTCCGACGGCGCGTGCGTCGCGCGGTATGGCGACACGATGGTGCTCGCGACCGTCAACAGCGCGAAGGCGCCGGACAACATCGACTTCTTTCCGCTCACGGTCGACTACCGCGAGAAGACCTCGGCGGCCGGCGTGATTCCGGGCGGGTTCTTCAAACGCGAAGGACGTCCGACCACGAAGGAGATCCTCGCCTCGCGCATCATCGACCGCTCGATCCGGCCGATGTTCCCGGACGGCTTCAAGCGCGACGTGCAGGTGCTGTCGCAGGTGCTGTCGACGGACCGCGAGAACGATCCCGACGTCGTTGCGGCGATCGCCAGCTTCGCGGCGCTCGCGCTGAGCTCGCTGCCGCACGGCCGTTCGCTCGGCATGGTGCGCATCGGCCAGGTCGAGGAGAAGCTGCAGATCAATCCGCTGTGGAGCGTGCTCCAGGGCCCGGACAACAAGCTGAACCTCACGATCGCGGGCCACGGCGATGCGCTCATGATGGTCGAGGCCGGCGCCAAGGAGGTCTCCGAGCAGACGATGATCGAAGCGCTCGAGCTCGGTCACAAGTGCGTCAAGGAGATCGCGGCCATGATCGACGAGCTCGTCGCGAAGGCCGGCAAGCCCAAGCTCGAGTTCACGCCACCCGTGCGCGACAAGGCGCTCGTCGATGCGATCGAGGACGAGTTCGGCGAGGAGCTGCGCAAAGCACCGCTGACGCCTGGCAACAAGCAGACGCGCAACGCCGCGACGAAGACCGCGAAGGAGCGCGCGGCCGCGAAGTTCCACGCGCCGCACGGCGGGACGGAGGCCGAGACCAAGGCCTGGAACACCAACATCAACGAGATCCTGAGCGAGATCATCAAGGACGCGGAGCGCCAGTCGATCCTGCGCGGCGTGCGCGCCGACGGCCGCGACACGAAGACGGTCCGGCCGATCACGATCGAAGTCGGCGTGTTGCCACGCGTGCACGGCTCGGTGCTGTTCACGCGCGGTGAGACGCAGGCACTCGGCGTCGTGACGCTCGGCGGCACCGACGACCAGCAGATCATCGACGGCCTGATGCCGGAACCGCGCAAGCGCTTCCTGCTGCACTACAGCTTCCCGCCGTTCTCGGTCGGCGAGGTCAAGAAACAGCTGGCTCCGGGCCGCCGCGAGATCGGCCACGGCGCTTTGGCCGAACGCGGCCTCGAATGCGTGCTGCCGCCGCGCGAAGAGTTCCCCTACACGATCCGCATCACGAGCGAGATCCTCGAGTCGAACGGCAGCTCGTCGATGGCGAGCGTCTGCGCGGGCACGCTCGCGATGATGGACGCCGGCGTGCCGATCAAGCAGCCCGTCGCGGGCATCGCGATGGGGCTCGTCATGGAGGGCAAGCGCTACGCGATCCTGACCGACATCCTCGGCAGCGAAGACGGGTGCGGCGACATGGACTTCAAGGTCGTCGGCACCGGGCGCGGCATCACGGCGCTGCAGATGGACATCAAGTGCGACGGCCTCACGCGCGAGATCATGGCCGAGGCCCTCGAACAGGCGCGCGTCGGTCGCAAGCACATCCTCGGCGTCATGCTCGAGACGCTGCGCCGCCCGCGCCAGGAGCTGAGCCCGAACGCACCGCGTCTCGAGTCGCTGAAGATCCCGACCGAGAAGATCGGTCTCATCATCGGCCCCGGCGGCAAGAACATCCGCCAACTGCAGGAGACGTTCGAGTGCAAGATCTCGATCGAGGACGGCGGCCTCTGCACGATCACGGGCCTCAACGCCGAGAAGGTGAAGGCGTGTCTCGAGCACGTGCGTGCGATGACGCGCGAAGTCGAGTTCGGCAACGTCTACGAAGGCCGCGTCACGGGGATCAAGGAGTTCGGCGCGTTCGTCGAGATCCTGCCCGGCCAGGAGGGCCTCGTGCACGTCTCGGAGCTGTCCGATGGGTTCATCCGTGCCGTGACCGACGTCGTGCGCATCGGCGACACGCTGAAGGTCAAGGTCATCGCGATCGACGACTTCGGCAAGGTCAAGCTGAGCCACAAGGCGGTGCTGCTGGCCGAGCGCGGCGGCTCGGCGCCGGCGGCGGACGGCCTCGAGGCGCGGCCGCCCGAGCCGAGAGAGCGACCAGAGCGCGGGCCGCGGCCCGAACGCGGCGAACGTCCCGAACGCGCGGAGCGTCCGGACCGCGGCGAACGGCCGGATCGCCAGGAGCTCATGGACCGGCCCGAGCGTGGGCCACGTCCCGATCGCGGTCCGCGCCCCGATCGCCCCGATCGCTCCGAACGTCCAGGGCGCTTCGATCGCCCCGAGCGAACCGATCGCCCCGAGCGTCCCGATCGACCCGAGCGTCCCGATCGACCCGAGCGCGGTGATCGTCCGGAGCGATTCGAGCGCCCTGAGCGAACCGATCGTCCGGAGCGGTTCGATCGCCCCGAGCGCAGCCCCGACCGTCCGGAGCGTCAGGAGCACTTCGACCGCCCCGCGCGCAGTGATCGCCCCGACCGTCCCGCGCGGCCCGAATGGCAGGAGCGCGATGCCGCGCGCGCCGAGGATACACGGCCCGAGCGCAGCGAGCGTTCCGCCGACCGTCCGTTCCGTGCCGAGCGCGACGAGCGAGGTGACCGCGGCGGCCGGCCCGATCGCCCCGATCGCGGCGATCGTTTCCCGCGCGAGCGCGACGAGCGTCAGGGCCGGGACCCGATGGATCGCCCTGAACGATCCGAGCGCCAAGTTCCGGAGGGCGACCGAGGTGATCGAGTTGGCCGTCCGGATCGCCCCGACCGCCCAGACCGCCCCGACCGCCCCGACCGCCCCGACCGCATGGATCGCCCACGCCGTCCCGAGCACCGCGAGCGCCCCGACGTGAGCCCGCGCCCCGAGGTGAGCCCGCGTCCCGAGCGGGCGCCGCGTGCCCAAGAGACGCCGGGTCGCGACCGCGACACGCGCGGCGAACGCTCCGAGCGATTCGATCGCGACACGCGCGGCGAAGGCTGGCGTCGCGAGCGGCCTGCCCGCACCGACGAGCCGGCGCCGGAGCGCGCCGAGCGCCGGCCCGAGCGCGACACCGAGGGAGTCGAAGGTCGGCCCGCGCATCCGCGCTCAGGCGAAGGCCGTGACCGCGAACGTGGTCGACCCGCGGGCCGCGAGGATCGCGGGGAACGGGGGCGCGGCCGCGACGACCGGCCGGCACGTTCTTCGATGCCGATGGCCGAATTCGGCGACGCCGACGAGGAGCTCAACGCACCTCCCCAGACCAGCCCGCCCGAGGACATCGGTGAGCTCGAGTCGATCGACAACGTGCTCGGCGAGACTCCGCGTGGCGGCGATCGCCCGCGTGGCCCGCGTGGTCCGCGTCGGCCGCGGCGCTGAGTCGGCGTCGCAGGCTTGCGAGGCTTGCGCTCTGCCGGCTGGCCTTCGATGGCCCTAACCGTCGCTGACGTAGGCGACGACCAGCCCGTCGTCGGCAGCTTGCGCACGCTCCGAATCTCCCCTGGCTCCCTTCCTCCGGCCTTCTGGTCCCTCACCACGCCGGTGGCGCCTCGCAAGCCTCGCAAGGTGCGGGTTGCTAGCGCGGTCTGGTCCGGGCTAGCATCGTTGGGCCATGCGCGCCTGCTACCTCCGCAATCCCTTGGGCTTTGCTGCGGTGCTGGCGCTTGCGATGGGGGCGGCAATCGGCCAAACGCCGCCGGAATTGGTCATCCACCGCGCCACGCCGGTGATCGACGGCGATCTGGCCGAGTGGCCAAAAGACGGCGTGATCGAACTCGACCAGGCGAGCCAGCTGATCGAGGGCAAGGAGAACTGGTCCGGGCCCGCGGACCTCTCGGCGAGCCTGCGCATCGCCTGGGACGCGAATCACCTCTACCTGGCCGGCATCGTCCGCGATGACCAGACCAGCGATGACCAGAACCTCGCCGCGCGAGACCGCGTGGACTGCCTCGAGCTGTGCCTCGGCTTTTCGGTCGACGCCGAGGGCGGCTCGCTGCGGCCCGAGGAGAGTCCGCTCTTCCTGATGCCGCTGCAGACCCGGCGCCCTTGGAACTGGGCGGACACCGGCAAGGGCGGCGCGCGCCAGAGCGGGATCCAGCTGACCGGTGTGTCGGTCGCGGCGCGTCGGATCGACGCGGGGTCGTACCAGTTCGAAGCCGCGGTGCCGTTCCACCATTTTCCGGGCCTGAGGCCGGGCAGCGAGACCATCGGCTTCAACTTCGTGCTGCACGACTACGACGGCGATGCGCGGCCCACGGTGCTGTCCTGGAACGGGCGCGATCCGACTGCCCCAAAGGGTCTCGGTCTGCTGCGGCTGCCGGCGCCGGGGCCGTTGGTCTCGGCGTCGCGGCGGGCGCCGCTGCTGTCCGACGAGTTGATCTCGGACCTGCCATACCTGCTGGTGCCGCTGACGACGTTGGTGGGGCTCGTGTTCCTGCTGCGCGGCTGGTCGCGGTTCCGCGGCCGCGTGCGCTGGCTGCACCACGGCCTCGTCGGCGGCGGCGTGTGCCTGTTCGTGATCGGGCTCTGGTTGCCGGGTCTGCTGACCGGTTGGCGCGCCGACGACCAGCGCCAGCGCCTCGACGACGACCTCGGCAGGCTGCAGCACATCCTCGGCCAGCTCGAACAGGGAACGCTCGCGAGCTACCGCGGCAAGAGCCGCGACCGGGCGTTGATGGACCTGCTCGCGGGCAAGTCGATCGCGAGGCAGCGCTACACGAGCTACCGCTCGCTCGCGCAGTTGGTGCCCGAGCAGTTCGGGCCGCCGCTGCGGCGGTTCGACGACCTGCCCGTGCGGCCGTATTGGCTGCCGCTCAATGCCGAGCGGACCGAGAACTTCCAGTTCGAGCCGCCGCTGCGCGGCACGAAGCTGCACCTCGTGGTGGGGCGGCCGTTCGCGCCTTCCTTCTCGTTCATGACGCGCGCCGACGGGCCGCCGCGGTTGCGACTCGAGCTCGACTTCGGCGGCGGCGACAAGCGGACCAAGGACATCGATCTCGATCGCCCGTTCGCGGACGGGGCATCGCTGGGGCGGGACTTCTGGGAAGTCAGCGTGGTGCCCGTCGTGCTGGGACGCGAGCTGCGTGCGCTGACGGTCGGAGCCGAACGCGGCGTCGACCTGCGGCTCGTCGGCCTCTCGCTCGAGGACGCGCAGCCGGGGCAGATCGAGCCGCTGCTGCTCGGAACGCCGTCGCAGGACGGTGTGCTCACGGATCTGCGCGGCCCGTATCCGCAGGATGCCGGCATCGAGCTGGCACCCGGCGCGACCGCGAAGGTCGAGATCCCGGCGAACGCCGAGCCCGCGCCCGAGAAGTTGTGGTTCTTCTACCGCGCGGTGTATCCGGGTCTGCCGATCGCGAATCCCGGCGCGCGTGTGGCCGAGATCGTGCTGCACTTCGCCGACGGCAGCCAGAAGCGCTTCGAGCTCGAGCACCAGGTCAGCATGTTCTACGAGCTGGCTGTCTACAACACGCGCGACGCCCCGCCGCCGGGCTCGCCTGCCGCGATCGCGCTGAGCTGGATCGACGAGACGCAGGAGAAGCATCTGAATCTCGGCTATCCGGTCACGGGTCTGCCAGAGGCCGCGCTCGCTTCGATCGAGTTCCGCAATCTGGCCGAGTATCGGATCCGGTTCCGTTCCGTCGTGTTCGGCAACGAGCGTGCGGCGGCGCCGCAGGATCCGCCGGACTCGCCGCTCGAGCGCGAGGGCCAGGAGCGGCGCCTGCGCGCCAGTGATCGCGCGCTGCTGCAGTCGGCAGGGATCACGATCTACCGCGGCGGTCACCGCAGCGAGACGACCTTGTCGCCCGAGCAGCAAAAGGACGTCGCGTCGTTGCCGCGCGCGGTCACGGGCACCGACGTCACGGTCACCGAAGCGTTGCTGCAGGACGGCAGCCGTCGGGTCGTGCTGTTCACGCCGCTGACGGGTGATGGGTGGGACGGCGCCGTGTTGAGCGTGGAATCGACCGATCGCGAGTGGAGCAGCGGGCAACAGGCGAGCAGCCGTCTCGGCTTCCTGCTGTGCTTGATCAGCACGCCGTTCCTGTTGGTGTTGCTCAGCGAGTTGATCCTCGTCGCGACGAACCTGCGGTTCCGCCTCATGGCGGTCATGTCCGTGGCCTCGTTGCTGCCGCTCGGTCTGTTGTCGTTGATGCTCGTGTCCGTGCTCGAGGGAGGCCACACGGCCGACGTCGAAGAAGGCATGCTCGGCACCGTGCGCAGCGCGATGGGCCAGCTCGAGGACCAGAAGGCCAAAATCCAGAGTTCGGCACAGCAGTGGTTGAAGGACCTCGTCGGCCTCGCGACCGGAAGGCTGCAGTCGGCGCCCGGGGCCAAGCTCGAGGAGGCTGCGCCGGCCGTCGGCGTCGAGTTGCAGAAACTGCTGTCCGGCCAGTTGCCGCCCGAGTGGCGCGGCGGGTTCCTGCGGCTCGAATGGCAGCCGAGCCGAGCCAAGACCACGGCACCGCCGATCGTCGGCATGGCCGGCGACGAACGCTTCGCGAGCGGCGAGGTGCCCACACGCAGCGAGCCCGGCGTCTTCATGCAGTGGGGCGTGCTGATGCTCGGCGTGCGCGCGGAACAGAAAGCCGACTGCGGCAGCTTCGTGCTCACGGCCGGGCGCCCGCTCGACGGCAACCTGCTCGGCGCGCTCGCGCCCGGCCACCTCGTGCTGCTGACCGACGTGCGCGGCTATCCGCTCGCGGCGAGCGCCGGTCGGCCCGAGGCGGACCTGCTGCTCGGCCAGGCCCTCGATCCGCCGGTCATGGCGCAGCGCGAACAGGCGCTCGCGACCGCGGCCGAGCTGCGCAAGCCGGTCGTCGCGCGCGCGTCGTCGTCGAAGGGCCCCTGTGTCTACGGCAGCGAAGTGCTCAGGGACCTGCAGGACACTCCACGCGGCGTGCTCGTGGTCGCGCAGCAGGATCAGCGCGCCACGCTCGACCTCGCGTTCGGCCGCGTGCCCGTGCGCGCGTTCTTCCTGCTCGTCGCGGGCTCGCTCGTCGTGCTCGCGGCGTTCCTTTCGTTCGTCGTGAGCGGTCGCATCAGCCGTCCGATCGAACAGCTCGAGCACGGCGCGCAGGCGTTGTCGCGCGGCAAGCTCGAAACGCGCGTGGCGGTCGAGGAGGGTGGGCAGATCGGGCGCTTGACGCGGACGTTCAACCAGATGGCCGCCGACCTGCAGGGCCGGCTCCAGGACCTGCAGGCGCTGAATCGCACGATGCGCGAGCTGGCGGCCGAGCACGACGAAGCCACGACGCTCGACGTATTGCGCCGTTTCTGTGCGAGCCACACCGCCGCGGACGCGATCCGCATCGTGCTCGCGGACCCGGCGGCCCAGCAGCTCGGCGTGCATGCGGGCCGTGACCGCGAGCCGACCTTCCTGCCGCTCGGCAGCCTGCAGCTGGTCCAGCTCGTGGGGCCGTTCTCGACGGTCTCGCGGCGCGGTGCGCTGCCGGCGCCGTGGTGCGACATCCTGCCGTCCTGCCGTTCCGCGACGGGGCTGCCGATCGTGTTCGCGGGTCACGCGCGCGGCGTCGTGCTGCTCGGTTTCGAGCGCCTCGAACCGCTGCCGGTCGACCTCGAGCTGCTGAGCACGGTCGTCGCGCAGGCTGCCGTGGCGTTCGAACGCGCGCAGCTGCAGCGGTTCGCCGTGCACGACCACGTCACGGGTGCGTTCACGCCCGAGTACTTCCGCCGCCACGTCGTCGACGAAGTGTCGCTCGCCCAGCAGCGGGGCCGACCGCTCTCGATGGTCGCGTTGGCGCTCGGCGACGGCGACCGCCGGCCGCGCGGCCTGAGGCGTTTTGCGGGTCTGCTGCGCGAGCGCCTGCCGCGGAACGCAGTGCTCTGCCATGCCGGCGCCGGGCAGTTCCAGGCCGTGCTGCCCGCGATGACACGCTCCCAGACCGAGAAGTGCCTCGACGACATCGGGACCGCGTGGGCGGATCTCGTGCGCCAGCTGCCCGAGAACGAAGTCGAGGACCAGCGTCCCGCGGGCGTCGTCGTGCAGTTCCCGGACGAAGCGCCGTCCGCGGAGTTCTTGTTCGAAGCGCTGCGCGCTCGCTTGCTGGCGCTGCACACGCCCGGCGCCTCCGCGATGGAATCGGACGAGAGCCTGCATCGAGCCGGCGTCACGGCAGTGAGCCCCGCGATGCGCGCGGTCTACAACACGCTGCGCCGCGTGGCGCCGAGCGACCTGCCGATCCTGCTCGAAGGCGAGACCGGCGTCGGCAAGGAGGTGTTGACGAACCTCGTGCACCGATGGAGCCGGCGCGCGGGTGGCCCGCTGGTCAAGGTGCACTGCGCCTCGCTGTCCGAGACGCTGCTCGCGAGCGAGCTGTTCGGCCACGAGAAGGGCGCGTTCACGGGCGCCGAGCGGCGCAAGATCGGCCGCTTCGAACAAGCCGACGGCGGCACGCTGTTCCTCGACGAAGTCGGCGAGATCCCGCTCGACGTCCAGGTCAAGTTGTTGCGCGTGTTGCAGGAGGGCGAGGTCGATCGCGTCGGCGGCACCGAACCCGTGAAGGTCGACGTGCGCGTCATCGCGGCCACGAACCGCGACATCGCGCGCATGGTGGCCGAAGGCCGCTTCCGCGAGGATCTCTACTACCGGCTGCAGGGTCTCGTCGTTCGCGTTCCGCCGCTGCGCGAGCGCAAGCAGGAGCTTGGCGATCTCGTCGAGCACTTCCGGCGCGAGGTCGTGGCCAGTGGGCAGAGCCACTCGCGTTCGCTCTCGACCGACGCGATGGACGAGCTCTACCGCCAGGAATGGCCCGGCAACATCCGCGAGCTGCGCAACACGGTCTTCCGCGCCATGGTCATGGCGCGCGGCGATTTCGTGCACGCGCGCGACGTGCTCGCGGCCCTGAGCACGAGCGCTGGCGTGCCAGCAAGCGCACGGGAGGGGACCGAGGCGGCGCCTGCTCCTGCGGCGGCACCCGCCCCTGCGGCGGCACCCGCCCCTGCGGCTCTCGCGCCGTCTGCTCCCGCGGCGGTTCCGGTGGCCCCCGCTGCTGCTCCCGCGGCTGCTTCCCCAGCTGGTCCAGTTCCTGCTCCACAGCCGACTGCTCCGCAACCATCCCCGGCAGCGGATGCACCCGTCGCCCAACCTCCAGTGGTCCCCAGTACCCCCTATGTCCTGCCCAGCATCGCCCCGGAGATCGGGCCGGGGCCGCTGACCGAGGCAACCCTGCCGCCGAGGCTGCGCGAGCTGCTCGCCCGCGTGCGGGGGCGGTCGAGCTACTCGACCCAGGACCAGATGAAGGCGAGCCAGGTCTCGCACCGGACCGCGTTGCGGGACCTCCAGGCACTGGTGCGGGCCGGTCTGATCGAGCGCGTCGGCGCTCGTCGTGGTGCGTTTTATCGGCCAGTGGCCATTGATGGCCGAATCTCGGCGGGCGGCCAATAAAGTCGGTCGGCGCCCGAGCGGTCCTGTACGTTGGTCCAATCAGATTTCTTTCTGTGGCCACAACCATCGATCGGATCTTGCTCTAGATTTGGCCACGACGGCATGGCTGATATCAGGGCCCGGCGGTTGCTAAGCGGTCGCTCGCCCTGCGACTCGCAACCTGCCCGGAGGTACATCCATGCTCGACCGACCGCCTCGATCCTTTTCGTTCCTTGTCGCAGTCTGGCTTGCGTTGCCGCTCGCTGCCCAAGTGACAGTCAAGAAGGGCGCCGTCGTCTACGTCGGCAGCGCCAGCAACACGACGGCCCCCGCAACCGTGGAGGAAACCAAGCTTCGCGATGCGACTCCGGAGTGGAAGAAGATCCAGGCTGACGGGATCGACCCCGACTCCGCTCAGGGCAAGCAGTTGCTCACGAAGATGAACACGCGGATCAGCAAGGCGGTGAAGGACGTTGCGGAAACCGAGAAGCGCGACATGGTCACGCGCAAGGACGACCTCTCCGACAAGAAGGGGCGCGACGTCGTCGATCTCACGGACAAGGTTGTCGCCAAGCTCGGGGAGTAGGTTTCGACGGCTCCAGGAAAGTCGTCGCGCGCCAACGTGGCGCTTCGCAGAATCGACCCGTGCCCCGCGTCTACCCTCGTCCCGAGCGCTTGCCCACCGCGGGATGGCGTCATTGCCGGGCCATGTTCATTGGCGGCCGGATCCTCGCGTTGTCGGTGCTCGCCGGCTGCGTCAGCGAGAAAGGGCACCGCGCCGACCCGCTGAAGCTCGACGCGGCGGTCGCAGGTGGGCAGAGCAACGGCGCCACGCTGGGTCCCTTGGCCTGGGGCCTCGGACCGGGCACGGCCGCGCAGTCCCCAGCGCCGCAGGATCCGCGTGAGACGCCCGAGCAGCGCGACGCCCGCTTGCGGCTGCAGTTCGGAAGCAACGTGCTGATCGGGACCGATGGCCAGGTCACGAAGCAGTACTTCCTCGCCGGCGATCTCGGCCTGACGTTCCTGAAGCTGATCGCCGACATCACGCCTGAGCAGCTGGCGTTCGCGCGCGACAAGATCCCGCTCCCTCTGCCGGGCACCAAGGTCGGCGGCAAGGACAGCCACAGCATCCTCGGCCGCATGCTGCGCGACCACGAGGTCGAGGTCACCTACGTGCCAGAGTTCGAGATCCTGAGCGGCGCGAACCTCGTAGACGCGACTGGCCCCGGAGTGGCACCGGCAGTCCGCGGCGCGCCGTTGGTCAGCCCGGAAAAAGCCCCGTCGGTTGCCCTCGCTCTCGTGACGGCCTTGCCTTCGGCACTCGCCGCGTTCGAGGGCGCGCTCGACCTGTTCTACTCGAGCATCCCGCAGATCGAGATCACCGTGACCGTGGTCGAGTATCAGTCGGCGGATGCGCTGGCTTTCGGAGTCGCCAAATTCGCCCCGGTCAACCCGCCGATCTTGACCAACCTGAGCAGCAGCCAGCTCGTGCGCTCCTACACCTCGTCGTTCCCGCTGCGGCCACCGACCGTGGGCTCGTCGCCGCTCACCGACCTGGGCCGCATCGCGCTCGGCGGCATCCACAAGAGCTGGGAGCTCGACGTCGTGCTCGAAGCGCTCGAGGCCAACAGCCTCGCGGACGTCCAGAGCTCGCCGAAGCTCGTCGTGCGCAACGGCGGCGTCGCGGCGATCTCGACGCTGACGCAGGTGCCGTTCCCGAAGGCGAAGATCTCGCAGCTCGGCACCGAGGTCGCGACCGACATCGAGTTCAAGCCGGTCGGCGTCAAGATGAACATCATCCCGATCATCGCCGGCGTCGACTCGGTGCTGCTGCAGATCTACGCCGACGTGTCGGCGGTGACCGGCTTCGCCGACACCGACCCCGTCGTCACGCCGATCACGAGCACGCGGACCGCGGTGACGACCGTCTACCTGAAGGACAAGCACAGCCTGCTGATCGGCGGGCTGAA
>Ga0111538_10001084_pt1 | contig 38010 bp, 36 predicted proteins | sample SoiMethybrSBSTD1_FD_79669 | JGI IMG/M metagenome (GOLD analysis project Ga0111538, IMG submission 79669) | Bulk soil microbial communities from a Populus tree surrounding site in Tennessee, USA - Soil MetaG P. TD hybrid SBSTD1 (version 2)... | ecosystem: Environmental > Terrestrial > Soil >...
CCTCTCGTCGGCCTGGTGGTGATCGATTACGATAGCGTCGAGACCGAGCTTTTGTGCTTCCGCGAGAGGTTCGAGGCTTGTCACACCGCAATCGACCGTAATCAGCAGCCTTGCACCGCGCTCCGCGAACGAACGGATCGCGTCCACGTTCGGCCCATAGCCTTCAAAGATGCGGTCGGGGATGTGGACAATTGGATCCAGACCACAGAGCCGCAAATAACGGCAAAGCAAGGCCGCGGCGGTCGCACCATCAACGTCATAGTCTCCGAAAATGGCCGCGTTTTCACCGCCGATCACCGCGTTGGCAATGCGAGCGGACGCGGCCTGCATGCCCGTGACGGTGTAAGGATCGGGCAAGAGGCGTTTGATGGTAGGGTCGAGAAAGGCCTCAACGTTATCGACCTCGACATTCCGTCCGGCCAAAACACGGGCAAGCAATTCGTCGAGTCCGTGACGCTGCGCAATGGCCAGAGCGAGCGCCGACCCCCGCGCGTCGAGCCGATCGCGCCAGGCCCGCCCGGTCAGCGACCGCTCGACGCCCAGGAAATTCCGGTCGCTTTCCTTCAGTTGTGCAGCAGGCAAAGCCATTGCGCGTCGGTCGTGTTACGGGCGGAAGGGAGCCCGCGAAGAATCGCTTGTCGGAAGCCCCATATAGTGGCGAAGGCCAACCTGTGGCACCAGCCCAGATCAACCGGCTATTTCGGCATGAATGCGCAGCAATTCCGGTATCGTTTTTGGATCACGGCGGCCAAACCCGCACTCGGTGGCAATTGAAAAGTCCTTCACATGCCGTTCGGCCGTCGAAAGTCGTTTGCGTGTACCCGCCACCCCGTCCGTGAAATGAACTAGCCCAAGGCTCAGTTCGGTTCCCCGCTTGAGCCGCAACTCCGAAAGCGGCGCGAAGTAGGCATCATCGCTGCGATCGCGTGGCACCGGCATGTGGACGAGTTGGATAGGACGTCCGATGTCCGTAGATAGGCGATTGGCGACGTCGACCATGTCGCGCATGTCGACCGGTTCGACCACATGCTTGTGATTAGAGTCGCCATAGCAAAAATGAAACAGCAGTTGGATATCGGCAGGCACATGTTCGGCCAGATCGGTCAAAATACGCGAGAAACGCGCGAGCATCTGCGCGCGGTTATTGCCGTAGGCGTTTGGCTCACCGCGCTGGAGTCGCGCGAAAACTGCGGATGCCACATCGAATTGAATCGCGATCTGGTCGTGCGGCAGCGTCTCGGCAATTTTGTCGATCTCGCGTTTAAGTGCGGCGTTAAAGACCGGATCAAGCGGCTGATGTAAGTCGTCCTGCAAGAACAGCCAGATCACAGAATGCGCCGGCACCAGATCAATCTGGAATTTCAGATCCGGCGCGATTTTCCCCTCCAGCTTGAGCGCGGCGAAATCGGCGTAAGACCGCTTGGCGACATCGGCATAAAACAGATTGCCAAAGTGAACATCATTCACACTTTTGCCGGGCTTGAGTCTGTACCGGATGCGTGCCGTACCGGTTGCATGAATGCGAAACAACTCGTCGGATTTTTCCAGTGTCGGATTTCCGGCGAAAACCGGCTCCAGCCAGGTGATCCAGTCGGACCGCTCGCCGGTTTCGCCATCGGGAACGCGTTTGAGCTTTGGCCCAAGTGCCGCGCACACCGTTTCGAAGACCTCGCGGGCATTCTTAAGCGGCACACTGCCGACAAGATGAACATGACGCATGGGAAAGCCTCCGGTGCGACTGCTATTAATTAGAGGCTCGCCGCGAATAACGTGACAAGAGGTGCTTGAAATATTCCCCCCGCATGGCGGGACACGGATAACCGGGAGCTGCCCGTCTAATCAATCGAGATGAAATTTTCCGAACTGACGGTGTTCGGCCAGGACCCGTCGTACCGTACCCGTGACGGAACGCATCACCACGGTTTCTGTTTCGATCACATCCTTACCGAATTTGACACCACTGAGCATCGGCCCGGACGTGACACCGGTCGCCGCGAAGAGGCAGTCGCCCCTCACCATGTCTTCGATGTGGTATTTTTTCTTCGGATCCTTGATGCCCATCTTCAACGTGCGCTCGCGCAGCTCCTCGGTGTCGATAATCAACCGAGTTTGCATCTGTCCGCCGGTGCAGCGCAGAGCTGAAGCGGCGAGCACGCCTTCTGGTGCACCGCCGATGCCGAGATAGATATCGATGCCGGTCTTCGGGTCGGCGCAGTGAATTACGCCGGCGACGTCACCGTCGCTGATCAGGCTGACCGCGGCGCCCGTCTTTCGCACAGCGGCAATGATATCGGCGTGACGTGGGCGGTCGAGCAGGATCGCCGTAATTTCCGAGGGCTTCACACCTTTGGCTTTTGCAAGTGAAAGAATGTTTTCCGTCGGCGGCGCGTCAAGGTCGATCGTCCCCTTGGGATAGCCTGGACCGATCGCAATCTTGTCCATGTAACAGTCGGGCGCATGCAACAGTGTGCCGGCGTCCGCCATTGCCAATGTCGCGATGGCGCCGGGCATGTTTTTGGCGCAAAGCGTCGTGCCTTCAAGTGGATCGACCGCTATGTCGACCTTCGGCCCGGCTTTGGTACCGACTCTTTCTCCGATGAAAAGCATCGGAGCCTCGTCCATCTCACCCTCTCCGATGACCACGGTGCCGTCGATGGGTAGTTTGTTAAGCTCACGTCGCATGGCATCGACGGCCGCCTGGTCGGAGGCCTTTTCCTTGCCGTGCCCGCGCAAGCGCGCCGAAGAGACGGCCGCACGCTCCGTCACGCGCACAATTTCGAGGCTGAGAATGCGTTCCAGCAGCAATTCCGGCTGGACGGTAATACTCGGCATTTGACGTTCCCCTCACAAACACTTGGGCGCGTTCAGTTCTTTTCAATCCTAATGACCTGCGGACGGCCTGAGATCACCCTATCGCGGCCCACCGCCGCAAGTGCTTTGCGGACGGCATCCTCGCTCGTTGCATATGTAATGAGGATAACGGGGACGGAACCCGCTTTGGTGTCACGCCCTAAATGCGCCGGATCGTGGCGCTGCACAATCGATTCCAGCGAAATTTCCTGTTCTGCGAGCCGCGTGGCGATGGTCGCCGCGGTTCCCGGCTTGTCGCGCGCGACAAGTCGAATGTAATAGCCGCCTTCATGCCGCTGCATCGGCGCTTTCCGTACGGCCGTAAGGCGCCCCGTCGGCCGCCCGAAAGGCGCGGTGCGTACGCCACGCGCGATGTCGCCGATGTCGGAAAGGACCGCCGACGCGGTCGCCGCCCCGCCTGCCCCAGGTCCGACCAGGGTCAGGGGATTGATGTCGACCGCATCGATCGTAACGGCATTGGTCACGCCCATCACCTGCGCAATTGCAGAATCCTTGCGCACCATCGTGGGATGCACGCGCTGCTCGATGCCCTTTGGCGTCCTCACAGCAACGCCCAATAATTTCACGCGATAGCCGAGCTCGTCAGCTGCCGAAAGATCGGCCGGCGTTATCGAAGAAATGCCTTCCACGTATATCGCGCTCTGATCGACCTTGGTGCCGAACGCAAGGCTTGCAAGAATGGCAAGCTTCTGCGCTGTGTCATGACCCTCGATATCGAAACTTGGGTCGGCCTCGGCATAACCGAGGCGCTGTGCGTCCTTAAGGCAGTCCGAGAATGACATCCTGTCCTGTTCCATCCGTGTAAGGATGTAATTGCAAGTGCCATTCAGGATGCCATAGATGCGCTCAAACGAATTGCCTGCCATCCCTTCGCGCAGTGTTTTGACAATCGGAATGGCCCCGCCGACCGCGGCTTCAAAGTTGAGCGCGATGTGATTACGCTCGGCGAGCCCTGCGAGCTTGACGCCGTGCCGCGCGAGTAGTGCCTTATTGGCCGTCACAACCGATTTTCCGGACGCCAAAGCCGTCTCAACCGCGCCCTTGGCGGGCTCCCCCGCACCGCCGATCAGCTCGACAAAAACGTCGATGTCTGGGTCGCGCGCGAGCGAAGAAGACTCGACAACCCATTTCATTTTCTTGAGATCGACGCCGCGGTCCTTGGTACGCGATCGCGCGCAGACGGCCACAACGTCGATGGGGCGCCCACAACGCGTCGCCAGCGCCTCGCGCTGGTGCGCGATTTGGGCAAGCAGCGCGGCGCCGACCGTGCCCAACCCGGCGACGCCCACTTTCAGCGGTGGTGCCATGAACGTGCGCGTCCGTTGCTAGCGCCGCGTCGCGAGCGGAACGACATTGTGCAGTTGTTCGGGCGCGTTCTCGAGAAAGCGGCGGACGTTACGAGCGGCCTGCCGAATCCGCTGTTCGTTTTCGACAAGCGCAATGCGGACGTAGCCTTCGCCGTATTCTCCGAAGCCGATGCCGGGCGACACCGCGATATCGGCTTTTTCGACCAGCAGTTTGGAAAACTCCACGCTTCCGAGCGTCTTGAAAGGCTCCGGTATCGGAGCCCACGCGAACATCGACGCGCGCGGCGACGGAACATGCCAACCAGCGCGTCCGAAGCTTTCCACCAGAACGTCGCGCCGGCGCTGGTAGGTCGCGCGCATTTCCTTGACGCAGTCATCCGGACCGTTGAGCGCGGCAGTTGCCGCCACCTGCACAGGAGTAAACGCTCCGTAGTCCAGATACGATTTCACGCGGCTCAGCGCCGCAATCACACGCTCGTTGCCGACGGCAAAGCCGATGCGCCAGCCCGGCATCGAAAACGTCTTCGACATCGAAGTAAACTCGACCGCAATGTCATTGGCCCCCGGTACCTGCAACAATGACGGCGGCGGATTGTTGTCGAAGTAGACCTCCGCGTAGGCGAGATCCGACAGCACCAGAATGTCGTGTTTCTTCGCAAACGCGATGAGGTCCTTGTAGAAATCGAGCGTGGCTACATACGCGGTTGGATTTGCCGGATAGCAGACAATGACCGCAGTCGGCTTTGGAATGGAATGCACGATCGCGCGCTCGATCGTGTGAAAAAAGTTCGGCGTCGGCTCTGAGGGAACCGAGCGAATTGCACCACCCGCCATCAGGAAACCGAAAGCATGGATAGGGTAGCTCGGATTCGGCACCAGCACGACATCGCCCGGGGCGGTGATTGCCTGCGCGACGTTAGCGAAACCTTCCTTGGAGCCGAGCGTGGTGATGATCTGCGTCTCGGGATTGAGCTTCACGCCGAAGCGGCGGTCGTAGTAGGCAGCCTGCGCACGACGCAATCCGGGAATTCCGCGCGAGGCCGAGTAGCGGTCTGTACGCGGCTTGCCGAGTGTCTCCTTGAGCTTCTCGATCACGTGCGCGGGCGCCGGCAAATCCGGATTGCCCATGCCGAGATCGATGATGTCCGCTCCCGCGTTGCGGGCCTTCGCCTTGGCCTTGTTCACCTCTTCGAAAACGTAGGGCGGCAAACGGCGAATGCGGTAGAAGTCTTCCATCGGCTCAAAACCTCAAAGGACGGCTGCCCTCGCCAGCCGTCGCATAAAACCCCGGCTGGCTTTTATCACGGGTTCGCCTTGGCGCCATCGGTTTGGCCATTTTGCGCGCCTTTTGGCGGTTTTTTCGCTGTGGGAGCGGCCTTTTTGGTTGCCGCCGGACGACCCTCCTGGCGATCGCGGACGTTAATCAATTCCTTTTCAAGCCTGACCTGTTCTTCCTCAGTCATGGGAGACGAGGCGCGATTGGGCGGCATATCGTGCACGGCCGGGTATTCGTAGGGGGTTTCCGGACGTGCCGGAGCGCCCGCAGGCAAACCCAGTTCACCCGGCAAACGGTCAATGATCGGCCCGGGTGCGCATCCCGCCAGCACCGCGGCGAGGCTTAACGCTGCCCATATGAAAAGTTGGACCGACACACCTTGCTCCGCAAACGCACCGCACGAGCGGCGAAATCGATGTAGACTCAAGGAATTATATCACCGTGCCGTTAACGGGCTAATATGGCCGCAGCAAGGTCACCCGTTGCTAACCGCTCGGCTGAAGGCTCGCGAAACCATGCGCGCAAACGCGCCTTGCGATGGAACGCGGTGCGGGCCAACTGTCTTGGCAGAGGGGAACGGAAGGGATGGATAAGTCCACCACAGATCCCGCCAAGGTCGGCGACGTCGATATCGAGGCGCTCTCGCGCAATCTTGCGCGCTTGGTCGAGGAAGGCGGCAAGGCGCTCGCGGCCTATCTGAAACCGCGCGAAGAGGGAAAAATACGGAGCGACGTTGCTGAGGGTCTGACCGATGCGGTCAAAACAGTTGGCCGCGTTGCCGAATATTGGTTGTCCGATCCTCAGCGCGCGATAGAGCTGCAGACCAGCCTCGGCCGCGCCTACCTCGATCTCTGGGCCGGCGCGGTCAAGCGCATGGCCGGCGAGCAACCGGAGCCCGTCGTCACGCCCGACCCGAGGGACAAACGCTTCAGCGACCCGGAATGGTCGCAAAACCAATTCTTCGACTTTCTGAAACAAGCCTATCTCCTTACCTCGCAGTGGGCCGACAAGCTGGTCAAGGACGCGGCAGGAGTCGACGAGCATACGCGAAGGAAGGCGGAGTTTTACGTCAAGCAAATTGCCAATGCGATTTCACCATCGAACTTCGTGCTGACCAATCCGGAATTGCTGCGCGAGACACTCTCTTCGAACGCCGAAAATCTCGTGCGCGGAATGCACATGCTTTCGGAAGACATCAAGGCTGGTCACGGAGTTCTCAAAATCCGCCAGTCCGATCCTTCCATGTTCGACGTCGGCAAAAATCTCGCCACGACGCCAGGCAAAGTGGTGTTCCAGAATGAATTGATGCAGCTCATCCAATACGAAGCAACGACCAAGAATGTGCTGAAGCTGCCGCTCCTGATCATTCCGCCGTGGATTAATAAGTTTTATATCCTGGATCTTACGCCCGAAAAATCCTTCATCAAATGGTGCGTCGATCAGGGCGTCACAGTGTTTGTGATTTCATGGGTCAATCCCGACGCCGGGCTCGCATCGAAAAATTTCGAAGAATACATGCGCGAGGGCGTGATTGCCGCCATCGACACGGTTGAAGCGATCACCGGAGAGAAGCGGGTTCATGCCATCGGCTATTGTGTCGGCGGGACCCTGCTCGCGATCACCCTCGCCTATCTTGCAGCAAAAAAGCGGAACCGCGTCAAATCGGCGACATTGTTTACTGCGCAGGTCGATTTCATCCACGCGGGCGACCTCATGGTGTTCGTCGACGAAGAGCGCATCAGACAACTTGAGACGCATATGAAGGAGCAAGGCTACCTGGAGGCCTCTCGTATGGCCAACACCTTCAATATGCTGCGCTCAAACGATCTGATCTGGCCCTATATCATCAACAATTATATGCGCGGCAAGAAGCCATTGCCTTTTGACATTCTCTACTGGAATTCCGACGCGACCCGCATGCCCGCAGCCAATCATTCCTTCTATTTGCGCAACTGCTATCTCGACAACAAACTCACAAAGGGAGAAATGGAAATTGCGGACACCCGGATTGACCTGCACAACGTGAAAGTGCCGGTCTACAATCTGGCCACACGCGAAGATCACATCGCGCCGGCGAAATCCGTTCTTTATGGCTCGCAATTTTTCGGAGGCCCGGTCAAATACGTGCTTGCCGGCTCCGGCCACATTGCTGGCGTCGTCAATCCGCCCAGCAAACCAAAATACCAGTACTGGACAGGCGACAAGCCGAACGGCGAAAGCCTCGAAACCTGGGTGAAATCGGCCACCGAGCACCCCGGCTCCTGGTGGCCTGACTGGTTCGAGTGGCTCAAGGGGCAGGACGCGGAAACCGTAACCGCTCGCAAGATTGGCGGCGGCAAGTTCAAGCCGATCGAAGATGCGCCGGGATCTTACGTCAAGGTAAAGAGCTGGACGTAGCTCTGAGCTACGACGCGATTTTCACAGGCACCTTGAGATAGCGCACACCATTGGCTTCAGCTGGCGGAAATTTGCCGGCACGAATGTTCACCTGAATCGACGGCAGCAAAAGCAAAGGCGTCGAAAGCGTGGCGTCACGCGTTTCGCGCATCTTGACGAATTCATCCTCCGTGACGCCCTCGTGCACGTGAACATTGCGCGCCTTTTCCTCGCCTACCGTCGTTTCCCAGGCATATTGGTCGCGGCCGGGCGCCTTGTAGTCGTGACACATGAAAAGCCGCGTTTCTTTCGGTAAAGACAGAATTCTCCGGATCGACCGATAGAGATCGCGCGCGTTGCCGCCGGGGAAATCGGCACGCGCCGTGCCGTAATCGGGCATGAACATCGTATCGCCGACGAACACGGCGTCACCGATCTTGTACGACACGCAGGCCGGCGTGTGACCCGGCGTATAGATCACCTCGCCGTCGATCGTGCCGACTTTGAAGTGCTCACCATCCTTGAACAGATGATCGAATTCCGACCCGTCGCCGGATACATCGAGCGCATTAAAAATGGGCCGAAAGATCCTCTGTACGTCCTTGATATGCTCTCCGATCGCAACCGTAGCACCGGTTTTCAACTTTATATAAGGCGCGCCCGACAAATGATCGGCATGGGCGTGGGTTTCCAGGATCCGTTCGATTTTAACGCCGAGCTTTTTTGCCTCCGCAAGGATGGCGTCCGCCGATTCCACGGTTGCCTCCCCGCTGCGATGATCGAAATTAAGAACGGGATCGATCACCGCGCCCGATTTTGTTGCGGGGTCCCAGATGAGATAGCTGACGGTATTGGTCGGCTCATCGAAAAATCCCCGAACCTCAGGTTTTGCAGTGGCGGTCATGACGCACTCCTCTTTCGTTGAGCCTGGCCCTTGACATATATATTAGCATTGCCTAATTTAGCAATAGCTAATTTATGGAGTACTCGCCGTGCCTGTACAAACCGTCCGTCGAACAAAAACTTCGGCCGATATTGGCATTGCTGAACTTGAGCGCAAGGCAGGTGAAGCCGCCGGCCTGCTCAAGTTGCTCGCCAACGAAAATCGGCTGCTGATCCTATGCCGTCTGGTTGTCGCGGGAGAAATGTCGGTCGGCGATCTCGCGGAAGCGGTCGATTTGAGCCAGTCAGCGCTGTCCCAGCACCTCGCCAAGATGCGTGAAGATGGCTTGGTCGTCACCCGGCGAGAAGCGCAGACGGTGTTCTACCGCATCGCCAATCCTAACGCGGCGCGGCTCCTCGCGTTGCTCAAGAATATCTACTGCCCCTGAAGGGCCAACCAAAGCAAGAAGGAGAACGATCGTGACTGACCTGCAAACAATTTCTCCGGAGCGCGCCGCCGAACTCGTGCGCAGAGGTGCGGTCCTCATCGACGTCCGCGAGGCCGACGAACATGCGCGTGAGCGCATCCCCGGTGCGCGGCATCATGCATTAAGCCGGGTGGACACCGAAAGTCCGGCGCGCGCCGGCGACGAAGTACTCGTATTTCATTGCCGGTCGGGCGCGCGCACGCGCGGGCACGCCGCACGTCTTTCCGCCGCGGCGGCAACCTGCGAGGCATACATTCTCGATGGCGGCCTTAACGCATGGAAGAAAGCCGGCCTGCCCGTTGCGCTCGATCGCAGCCAACCGATCGACATCATACGGCAGGTGCAGATTGCTGCAGGTTCGTTGGTATTGATGGGCATATTGCTCGGTACATTCGTGGCGCCTGGCTTTTATGCACTTTCGGCCTTTGTCGGCGCAGGATTGATGTTTGCCGGCATCAGCGGCTTCTGTGGAATGGCGCACCTGCTGGCGCTGATGCCATGGAACCGCCGCACCGTGCGCGCGGCTTAAAATGCTGCATGACCTGCTAGCCATAGCCTCAGGAAGCATGGTCGGTTTTGTCCTCGGCCTGGTGGGCGGTGGCGGTTCGATTTTGGCCGTACCGCTGCTGGTCTATGTCGTCGGTGTGCCCTCACCGCATATCGCGATTGGCACAAGCGCGATTGCCGTCGCTCTCAGCGCAGCTACCAATCTCGCCGGTCATGCACGCGCGCGGACGGTGAAATGGCCATGCGCAATCACATTCGCAATTGCGGGCATGATCGGCGCAGCCGGTGGTGCGCAGCTTGGTAAAATGGTCGATGGGGAGCGCCTTTTGGCCTTGTTCGGCGCCCTGATGATCGTCATTGGCATAATGATGCTGAAGCCGCGCAAGACCGCCGGCAATCCAGATGTCAAACTCACGCGAGAAAGCGTGCCGCGATTGCTTCCGATGCTGATTGGTTTTGGCCTCGTGATTGGCGCGATGTCGGGCTTTTTCGGCATTGGCGGCGGCTTTCTGATCGTGCCCGGATTGATCGGGGCCACCGCAATGCCATTGATCAATGCAATCGGCTCGTCGCTCGTTTCCGTCACCGCTTTCGGCCTGACGACCGCAGCGAGTTACGCGTGGTCCGGTCTGGTCGACTGGCGGCTTGCATTTATCTTCGTACTTGGCGGCGCGCTCGGTGGTTTGCTCGGCATCCGGCTTGCAACATACCTCTCCGGCCACAAGACCGCGCTGACTCGCATTTTTTCGGGCATCGTGATCACGGTCGGATGTTATGTCGTCGCAAGGTCACTAACAGCTTCTTGATTGCGACAGCCGCGACAATGGCGGGTGCATCCCCTATGCTCATGATCTTTCGTGTACGAAATGGGGAGCGCCGATGACGAAGGAACTGATGTGGCTGACGTTGACGATCATCCTGACCGGGCTGTTGTGGGTGCCTTACATCATCGATCGCGCCATGGTGCGTGGCCTGATGGGCTGCTTGGCCAATCCCTCGCGGAACGACAAGCCGCAATCCGCCTGGGCGCAGCGGCTCTATTTTGCGCACACCAATGCCGTCGAGAACCTCATCATTTTCGCGCCGCTGGTGCTCATTCTTGACGCACAAGGCTACTCGACCGAGTACACCGTCATTGCCTGCGCGGTCTATTTCTGGGCGAGGCTGGCGCACGTCATCCTCTACACGATGGGCGTACCGGTTCTCCGCACGCTCGCCTTCTCCGTCGGCTTTCTTGCGCAGCTCGCGCTCGTATTCGCGGTGTTTGGAAAACTTTAGTTTGCCGGACCGGCACGTTCGGCGATGCCGCGCGTATCCAGGCCGCGCGGCAGCAGCCCGAAGACCGGCGCCCCCTCGCCATCGAGCCGCGACGCGCAAAATGCGTCCGATACATTGGACGGCGCGTGCCTGACCAGCAACGACCCCTGAAGGCCAAGCACGATGTCGCAGATCAGCGCACGCGCCTGTGACTCGTCGGTGTGATCGCGGGAGGCGAACCGCTTCTCAATCCGCTCGGCGAACGCCTTTATCCGGGAATCCTTGGCCCCATCCAGCTCGCGGCGCAAAACTTCCGACGCATTCGGTGTCCGCTCCAGTGCCCGCAGCACATCGAGACACATGACGTTGCCGGAACCTTCCCAGATCGAATTAACGGGTGCCTCACGATAGATGCGCGGCATGATGGATTCCTCGATGTAGCCGGAGCCACCAAGCACCTCCATGGCCTCGTAGGTCAGGAACGGCGTCCGCTTGCAGATCCAGAATTTGGCCGCGGGCGTGACGATGCGCCGGATCACCTGTGCGGTGTCGCTGCTTTGGTCATAGGCACGCGCGAGCCACATGGTCAGCACCGTGGCCGCCTCCGACTCAAGCGCGAGATCGGCAAGCACGTTCGTCATAAGGGGCTGGTCGACGAGCTTTTTCTGGAACACGATGCGGTGTCGCGCGTGGTGGATCGCCTGGGCAACCGCCTGCCGCATAAGCGCGGACGACCCTATGCAGCAATCGAGTCGCGTGTAGTTACCCATTTCTATGATGGTCGGAATGCCTCGCCCCTCTTCCCCGACGAGCTGTGCGTAGGCGCCATGAAACTCGACCTCGCTCGACGCATTCGAGCGATTGCCGAGTTTGTCCTTAAGCCGAAGTATGAGGATTGCGTTACGCTCGCCGTCCGGGGTCCATCGCGGCATCAAAAAGCAGCTCAAGCCGTTCGGCGCTTGGCCCAGCACAAGAAACGCATCGCACATCGGCGCCGACATGAACCACTTGTGGCCATAGAGGCGGAAACTGCCGTCGGCGGACGGCTGTGCGCGTGTCGTATTGGTGCGCAGGTCCGAGCCACCCTGGTTCTCGGTCATGCCCATGCCGACAAGAGCCGAGGTCTTCAAGCGCGCCGGCCGAAAGCGGCGATCGTATTCGCGCGAGTAGATCCGCGGCAGCCATTCGTCAGCGATTTGCGGCGCATGCCGCAAGGTCGGGACAGAGCCATAGGTCATCGCGAGTGGGCAGTACGCTCCGCTTTCGATCTGCCCCAGCATGTATGTCCCGGCGGCACGTGCCACGTGCGCGCTCGGCTTTGGGTTTGCCCAGGGACTCGAGTGAAGACCGGCCTCAAGAGCGATTTCGAGCAATCGGTGCCAGGCCGGGTGAAACTCGACTTCATCAAGCCGATAGCCGTAGCGGTCGAGCGTACGAAGTTGCGGGGGAAACCTGTTGGCATCAAAGCCGAGTTGCACGGTCTCGGGTTTGCCGAGCCTGGCGCCCAGTTCGGTCAGCTCACTTTCGGCCCAGCTAGCACCTTCCCGGCGCACCGCCTCACGCAATACGGCGTCGCTCGCGAACAGATTGTACGGCTCAAGCGGCGGCGGCTGGTTCTGAACCTCGAACATCGGCCGTAGGTCTCCCGCGAAGATACGGCGATTGTACCAGTGAAATCAGGGAAACAACGCGACTTGCTCCAATCCCATCGTTTCCGGCCAGCCCATGATCAAATTCATGTTCTGGATCGCCTGCCCGGAGGCGCCCTTAACCAGATTGTCGAGCGCGGACACGACGATTGCACGCCCGGGGACGCGGTCCTTGGCCACGCCGATGAAGGTCATATTCGAGCCCCGCACATGCCGCGTCTGTGGCGTTTCCCCGAAGGGCAAAACATGCACAAATGGCTCCCTCATGTAAAACTTTAAAAGTATCGCATGAAGGTCCTCGGCGGTTCGGCCCCGCCGCCCGCGGATATAGATCGTCGACAAGATACCCCGGTTCATTGGCACCAGATGGGGCGTGAACGTGACGACCACTTCACGCCCAGCGGCGAGCGAGAACTCCTGGTCGAGTTCGGCCATGTGCCGGTGATGACCAACGCCGTAAGCGTGAAAGCCCTCCGAAACTTCGGAAAAGAGCATAGCCTCCTTGGCGGCGCGCCCTGCTCCCGTCATGCCGGACTTTGCATCGACGACAATTTCGTCGAGCTCAATCGCCTTGTTCTTGATGAGCGGGATAAGCGGCAGCTGCGCACAGGTCGTGTAGCAGCCCGGATTGGCAACCAGCCGCGCTTGCCTGATCTCGCGACGGTGAATTTCGGTCAATCCGTAGACGGCCTCCTTCTGCAGCTCCGGCGCGTGATGATCGTGGCCGTACCATTTCGCATAGGCCACGGTATCCGACAGGCGAAAGTCTGCCGACAGGTCGACAACTTTGGTCGATGGCGAGTTCGCCATCAGATCCTTAATGACCTTCTGCGTCGTCGCGTGCGGCAAAGCACAAAACGCAACGTCCAGTGCGGCGCCTCGCCAGTCGATGCCATCGATCGCGACAAGCTGCGGCAGCGTAAAGGGAGAGAACTGCGGAAACACGTCACGCATAGCCTTGCCGGCGCTGCGCTCGGCGGTCAGCAGCACGATCTCGGCGCGCGGATGGCGCAACAGCACGCGCACCAACTCGCCTCCCGTATAACCCGAGGCCCCAAGTACACCGATCTTCGCTTTTGCGGCCATGAATCGATCCTTATCCAGAAGTCTTAAAGAACTACCGGAAGAAGGCCAACAGCGCGCTTTGTCTTGGGGAAACGTGCCGCGGCTTCAGATCCGGCGGCACGGGTGACGATAGCTCTACGCCCGTGCCTGGGGGGCACGGCGGCGGCGCGGCTCTCTCTTTGCTAAAAACATCGTCATGGCCGGGGCATATAGGACGCAGGGCTTGATCCGTCAACTGCGCGTTCCGCGCAACGGCAACGGCTGCTCTTTCAGCATGGCCTTAATGACAACTTCGCGCGCGAAAGCAGGCTCAATGCCGTACGACGCGATCATGTCCTTACAGTCGGCGACGATCGCATCGGCATCATGCATGATCTTCAGCCGCTTGAAGTGATCGTCGTGATGCAGGCCCATGCTGGCCCCGACGATGTCGAGGATGTTGATGATGCGGAACGGCCAGTCGCGCTCGTGCGCGCAGAGTTCGCGATGGTCGACATGATAGATCGCAACCAGCGCATCGACGCCGGCGGCGGCAGTGGCCTCAAGCTCGGCGAGTTGAAGGCCGCGCTTGTACTCCGGTAACGCATTCAACGCATTGCTCATCAGTCCGACTGCCGGCTGATGCAGATCGACGATCTCGATTCCGGGCACCATCCGCAGTAGCTCGGTTCCGGATTCGACCACGCCTTTGACGCCGGGATGCTTATGCAGCGCGATCCGCATTCGAACCGGATTTTTCAGCATCGGGCGAAGGTCTTCGAATCGGGTCTTCAGAAACAACATGAAAGGCGTCATTTCGAACGGACGCGATCCCCTCACCTTTTCGACGGTCGGGATTGTCGTTTCGGTGAATTGAACATGGCAGCTCGCACACCATGATATGACGCCCGCTTTCCCTTCGGCGAGTTTGTCGAGCGAACTCGTGGCGACGCGCCCTGAGACATCTGTGTCGCCCGCGCGCAACTGAATGACCCCGCAACAATGCGTCGGGCCGCCCATGACGCGATAGGTCACGCCGAGAGCATCCATGATGTCGAGCGCCGTCAGCGCCATATGCGGGGTCTTGAGCACATTGCAGCCGGTGTAGAACACAAAGTCCGGGCGCTCGCCCGGTTTCGCGGTCGAGCCGTTTTCGAGGCGCTCGTTCACGTGCTGGCCAAGCCGTGCAAGCTCGTTCTCGCTCAGCTGCATGCGCGCGAGAACATTTACGCCATCGGCAACCAGCCGGAAGTTTTCGACACCTTGCTTGCGCCGATTGCGCAGCTCGGAGGAATGCTTGGCAAGGGCGACGCGCGCCATCGCCAGCAGGAATCGCGGATTGACGGCTTCGTCGCATGCCGTAATGCAGTCGCCTGTCAGCGCGCAACCTTTAGCCCATGCTTTTGATGGCTCCGGCCCCTCGCCTGTCCGGACAATTTCGAGCACTCCGGTAATCACGCTTTCAGGCGCGGCGTCACCAACACCTGCCGGCTGCGCCATCGGACAAACCTCGACGCACTTTCCGCACCGCGTGCAGGCATCCAGCATTGCTGACGTGCGCGCTGCCAAAGCCTGCTCGAATGCCGTCTCAGCCATGAACAATTTCCGTTGCCGCGAAGCAGCAGCTTAGCGCGACGCACCTCAAACAAGAAGGCCACCGGAACCGGCGGCCTTCTATCAGCAATTTGTGGAATCAAACTACATCGACGGATTCCAGGTGGTCGCGACAAGACGATAGCCATTGCCCGCTTTCTCAATGTAGCCGGCTGCCGGGAACGGCAGGTGAAAGCCCTGCACCATCATCTTGTCGGCCGAGGCCATGTCGTAGAGCTTCTTGCGTGTCGCAACGGCCGTTGGCTTGTCGGAATCGAACACGAACTGCCAGTCCGGATTGCGCATGAAGAGGGTGGCGGCCCCGGCGGTGACGTCCGCCTGAACGATCAGCGTGTTGTTGCCGGAGGAGACAATGTGCGAATGGTGGCCGTGCGTGTGACCCGGAGTAAACATCGCGGTGATACCTGGCACGAGTTCTTTCTTGTCCTGGTACTTTGTCACCTTGTTGCCGAGCGCACCGAAAACGCGTTTCGGATTCGGCATCTGGGGCTTTGCGACGTCCGGTAGCTTGCTGACATTGCTCTCGTCCATCCAGAATGCCCACTCGACTTCAGGCACCATGATTTCCGCGTTCGGGAACATCGGCTTGTTGTCGGGACCGATCAGACCGTTGATGTGATCGCCGTGGAAATGCGAGATAATGACGACATCGATCGTGTTTGCATCGATTCCGGCGGCCTTCAGGTTCGCGTGATACTGGCCGAGCGCACCCTTGGACTGCGCGTAGGTGCCGAGCCCCAGGCCGGTGTCGATGGCGACGAGCTTCGATCCGGTGTTGATGACGACCGGCGTATAGGTGTGGATCACCTTGTCCTTGGGCAGGAATTGCGCCTCTAGATCTTTGGCAACTGAATCCTTGGGCGTGTTGACGACGTAGCTATCCCCGAGCGGATTGCTGCCCTGCCCGTCGGTCACAACAGTGACTTCGAAATCGCCAACCTTGTAGCGGTACCAGCCGGCGTTCTGCTTGCCTGCAACAGGCGCAGCCGCATTCGCCGGTGGCATTATTGTCTTCGTTCCGCTAATGGCGGCGGCAACGACAGCAGTCCCGACAAGCAGCGAACGGCGAGAGAGTTCAGTCATGACGTTCCTCCAGTTGAGTGATTTTTTATTCGTTGAAACCCGACGGTTGGATGCTTCTGCCACAAACCCCCCGGGACCCGAAATTATTCCGAAATTTGAATTTCGCCCGGCGAGCCTGTCGGCGGCTAGGCGACTGCCCGACGGACCCTTAGAATGTCCTTGCATCATCCCGCGCCAGGTCGGCTTGGGCAAGACCACAGCTAATAACACAATCAAATCAATCATTCGGGAGCGACATATGTATCGTCTAACCGTGATCACGATATCGGCATGCGCGGCCTTGTTATTAGCGGGCGCCGTTTATGCGCAACAGCAGCCCGCAGCACCGGCATCGCCACCGCCGCCACCGCCCGCTTATGGCGCGCCAATTACGCTCGAACAGGCAAAGGCTGCGATTGCCGCCGCCACGGAAGAAAGCAAGAAGAATGGTTGGAACCATGTTTTTGCTGTTGTCGACGGTGGGGGCAATCTTATTGCATTTGAAAAAGCCGATCTCGCTGGTAATGCCTCTATCAAAATAGCTGAGGCCAAAGCGGCATCCTCAGCTACCTTTCGGGTACCCACCAAGGTCTATCAAGATCGTCTCGCAGCAGGAGAAACCTTCATATTAGGATTGCCCGGTATGGTACCGGCGGCGGGCGGAGTGCCAATCGTCGTCAATGGCAAACTTATTGGCGCCATCGGTGTAAGCGGCGCGGCGCCGTTACAGGATCATCAATCCGGGGTAGCCGCCGCAGCGGCTGTGAAGTGACAAGAGTGACATCGTTTCGCCAGCGGGCGTCGCTGAAATAATTGACACCGCAATACAAAAGTAATCCGCCGGGACAAAATCCCGGCGGATTTTTGCTTCCGAAACTACCACAGCCCCCAGATGACAGCCTTGGAGATGACATCGCCGATCGTCAGCAATGTCGCAGCCCAGACAAAGGCGGACGCGAAATTTGCGATCTGAAAATGCCAGAATGGCATTTCAAATATACCCGCTATCAATGGCACGATGGCACGAAGCGGTCCGAAGAAGCGGCCAATGAAAATTCCCGGAATGCCCCATTTCTTCATGAAGGTCTCTCCGCGCGGAATGAGATCGGGATGCCGAGACAGAGGCCACATATGCGCGACTCTGTATTCGAGTTTCAGCCCGATCCAATAAGAGACCCAATCGCCAAATGCTGCGCCCAATGATGCCGCGACCCATATCGGCCAAAACTTGATTCCGCTCGAACCGATGAGAGCTCCGATAGCGACCAGAGCCCCCCAGGCCGGCAGAAGCAGCGAAATAAATGCCAGCGATTCTCCAAATGCCAGCGCAAAGACGACCGGTACCGCCCAAGCCTGGTTGTGGCGGACAAAATCAACGGTCTGCTGGACAAAAGTCTGAAAATCCATGGAATCCGCCGGAAGGTCGCCCGTGTCTAGCCCGCCGTCACCCTGTGCGCCAGTACGCTAGGCCGGCAACTCAGGCTCATCGTCAGGGAAGAGGTGGTCTATCACGACAAGGCCCACAATCAGCAGCGGGACGGCCAAAAATGCACCCACGGGCCCCCACAGCCAAGTCCAGAACACCAACGACAAGAACACGGTCAGCGGATTGAGGGTCAATCTATGACCCATGACGCTCGGCGTAATGAAGTGTCCTTCCAAGGTGGCAAGCGCGAGGAATAACAATGGCGCAATCAATGCATGCGTGAGTGTTGGAAACGTTACGAGGCCAACCACAAAAAGTGCAGCCTCCATTATCAGCGCGCCAATGTAGGGAATGAAGTTGAGGATGAAAGCTAGGACTGCCCAGGCAACCGGATCCGGCAGGCCGGTCACCCAGGCCGCAAATCCACCGCAAAATCCGATGGCCACATTGATAATCGTTACGATGCTGAGATAACCGGTCAGGTTATGTTCGATGTCGTTCATGATTTTAAGCGTGCGCAGACGCGCGTCTCGCTCATCAAAGAATGCGACGAGGACGCGACGCAATCGAGAGCGTCCGAGCAGCATGAAAAATAGCGTGCCGAAGAAAGTGAGCATCTGTCCGATTGCCGGCGTCACAATGAGAACCGCCGGCTGCACGAAGCTCATAATGTCGACGCCGAGGCTGCCCCTTTTGTCGGAGGGCAGAAGCGCATCACGTAAATCCTGCAGCGCGGCTATCGGCCGATCGAGTATGTGCAGCTTTTCCTGGATGTTGCGACCAATATCCGGTGCCTTGCCAATCCAATCCAGCGCCGGTCCCGCCAAAAGAACGATCACTCCGTAGAACACCGCGATCACGAGTAGCCAAAGGGCGAGTGCCGACACCAGTGACGGCACGCGGTAGCGTTCCGCCCGTGCTGACAATGGCCCCAGCATCATGCTCACTACGAAAGCCGACGCCACCGGCAGCAGTATCGGACGCCCCAAGCTTAGGGCCACGACAAGCAAAATTAGAAACATACCGATGGTCGCGGCTTGAGCTGCAGTGCGCCAAAAGCGTGACACCTCGCTCACCGGTTGCGGATCGGTGATCGCAAATGGCGAGCGAGCGCGCCGTTCGGCGTTACTGGCGCTCGCCTTCTCTTTTTTATCGCGAAATTCCATCGCCCTAGACAACGGCCTACCCACCGTTTGGTTGCCAAGGCTGCGGAACACGCGCCGATATGGCCATCAGTGTATGCGTCCCCGAAGAGCATTGACAGCGAATGGCCAGACGACTGATTGTCGGAATGAAAAAAGCCGGAAATCGGCAAATTTGGGGGAGACAATGCATATCCGAACAATCTTGCGAACTGTCGCCTTTTTGGCGCTCACCGCCTTCGGCACGACGGCGATGGCGCAAGAAGTCATCCGCCTGCGGATCGCGTCCGGTCATCCGCCGGCGAATACCTACGTCAACCTGATGCAAAACTTCTTCGTGCCCGAGGTTACCAAGCGCGTCGCTGAGAAGACCAAATACAAGGTCGAGTTCGTCGAGGGTTATGGCGGCGCCATGGTGAAGGTCGCCGATACGCTCGAGGGCGTGCAGGCCGGCATTATCGACATCGGCGGCTACTGCTTCTGTTTCGAACCATCCAACCTGCCGCTGCATGCATTCCAGGTGATGCTGCCTTTCGGCACCATGGACCCGACGGTAAGCTTGAAGGTGGCGCGCGCCGTGTACGACAAGGTGCCGTACATGTCGAAAGTGTTCGAAGACAAGTTCAAGCAAAAGCTGATCGCTCTGATCGCCGACAACGGCTACAACCTCGGCACCAATTTTGAATGGAACAGCATTGCCGACATTAAGGGCCAGAAGATCGCGGGCGCTGGCCTCAACCTGAAATGGCTGGAGTTCGCCGGCGCGACGCCGGTGCAATCGTCGTTGCCCGATGCCTACACTTCGATGCAGACCGGCGTTTACAACGGCTGGATCATGTTCCCGTCGGGTTGGGTCAATTTCAAGCTCTACGAAGTCGGCAAGTTCTACACCGAGATCGGCTTTGGTGCGATCACTTGGCACGGCCTCACAATCAATTCGGCGCGCTGGGCGAAACTGCCGAAGGAAGTACAGGACGTCATCCTGGAAGTCGCAAAGGAATACGAGGCGAAGACCGGCACGGTAAACAAAGAGAACTATCCCAAGCAGCTTGCCGATCTGAAGGGCCACGGCGTCAATGTGCGCACACTGCCCGACAAGGTGCGTCAGGATTGGGCCAACTCGCTCGCTGCATGGCCGGCGCAGAAAGCAAAGGAGATCGACGCTGCCGGTTTGCCTGGAACGCAGGTGCTGGAGATTGCGCTCAAGGCAGCGGAAGACAACGGCCACAAGTGGCCGGTCCGTTACGGCATCAAGTGACACTCTACAAGCAAGCGATCATTGAATTGATCGCTTGCTTTCGATCCCGGCGATACGCTCAGTCAGATTGCCAAAAATGCTTGAGAACTTGAACGCGCGAGTCGTGCGGCTTCTGCTCGCAGGCGCCGCGGTCATCATTTTTTTGCTCGGATTTCTGGTCTGCGCCGACATTTTCGGACGCGCACTCTTCAATTCGCCGGTGAAGGGCACGCCCGAGCTGGTGTCAATGTCGATCGTCATCATCTGCTTCCTGCTTGCCGGCTATTCGGTACAGAGCGGAAGCATGATCTATACCGACGTGTTCTCCTCAATGTTCGGCTTGCGCGGCCGCGCGCTAGCCCAGTTTTTGTCAGCGGTGCTCGGAATTCTGTTCTTCGGTCTCATTATCTGGGGCAGCTACGAGCCGATGCTGCACGCCTGGTTCAGCGGCGAATATGAAGGCGAAGGGGCATTGCGAGTCCCTGCCTGGCCTGCCCGTCTCGTCGTCGTGGTCGGATCTATTCTCGTGGTCGCCAGTTACGGATTGCGCGCGCTGCGCGCCGCCCGATCTTTTGTCACTGGCAAGCCTGACAACGTCGTGACGCCGACCGCGTCCACCCATATTTAGGAACCGCATCATGCTCGGTCATTTCGACATGATAGCGATCATCATCGTCCTGCTCGGGATCGTGTTTGCCGGCGTGCACATCGCAATCGCGCTGGGTATTACGGCGGCATTGGGCCTTTATCTGATGACCGGCGAGCTCGAGATTGTTCGTACCTTCATCGCCAACACAGCCTACGAAGCACTGCGCGATTACGTCTTCGCCGTGATCCCACTGTTCATGCTGATGGGCGATTTCCTGGCGAAATGCGGTGCGGCACGCGATCTCTATGCGCTTGGCAACCGTGCCAGCCGCTGGCTCCCCGGCCGGCTGGCAGCGGCAACAATCGTCGCCAATGCGCTATTCGGCTTCGTCACCGGCGTCAGCATCGCCGCCGCCGCCGCATTCTCGCGGATCGCCTACCCTGAAATGCGGCGCTTCGGCTATCGCCGCGATTTCGCACTCGGCTGCGTCGCCGGCAGCGCCTGCCTTGGCATGTTGATACCGCCATCGGTCCTGATGATCGTCTGGTGCGTGTTGACGGAATTGTCCATCGGCAAGCTTTTCCTGGCCGGCGTTATCCCCGGACTTCTCGCCGCGGCCGGCATGGTGGCCTACGTGGTGGTCGCGGCGAAGCTGAAGCCGGAACTGGTCGGCGAAACGCATGCCTCGCGACTGGCCGCACGCCCGCTTGGCGCCGACGTCACCAGCGCGCCCACTGCCCCGTCGGGTGACGAAGAGTCGATCCACGCCATGCTGGCGAGCACGATGCTGGTCATTCTGCTCATCCTCGGCACCCTGGGAGCGATCTGGCTCGGCCTGTGCACGCCAACCGAGGGTGCAGGCGTGGGCGCCGTCGGCGCTCTCATCCTGGCGGTCATCAAAGGAATTAAGCCACGCGAGGTTTGGCAGGTCGTACTCGATGTGGGGCGCACGTCAGGTCCGCTCCTGTTGCTGCTGTTCTGCGCGCAATTGTATTCGCGCGTCCTGTCGATGACCGGTTTTACGGAGGCCGCCAAGATCTTCTTGCTCGGCACGGGCCTCGGTCCCTGGGGCATACTTATCGTGATGGTGGCGATCTGGTTTGTGCTCGGCTGCCTGATCGACTCCATCTCAATCATTCTTCTTACCGTCCCCATCTTCGCGCCCATTGCCATGCATTTGGGATTTGATCCCCTGGCCTTCGCCATCATGGGAATTTTGGCGATCGAAACCGGCCTGCTGACCCCGCCGTTCGGCATCTTGGTGTTCACAGTAAAATCGGCGGTGCCCGACCCTAATGTGGAGCTGGCCGAGATTTTCCGCGGTTCCATTCCCTATTGGATCGTGCTGCTGGGCGTGGTCGCGGCCCTGGCAGCTTTTCCGCAACTTGCGACTTTCCTGCCCGGACTCTAGGCAACAGTACACGCACGGATCGGGTAGATAGCCCCTTCCCGGCAGGTCACGTCTGCATAACCATCGTGGCATAGTATCTGGCAACTGATTCGCCGCGATCATATTTGAAGGGTTCAATGGCTAAGACAGCGACCAAGAAGAAGCCCACGAAGCAGCCCGATCTTTTTGATACTGCGCGGACCGCTAAATCGGCGGCGCGCAAGGCGCCGAAGGCATCCGCCCGAGGTAAAACCAGTGCGAGGTCGAAGGCTTCCGCGCGCGGCTCGGGCGCGGAAGCAGGTTATACCGCGAAGCACATCGAGGTGCTGGAAGGGCTCGAACCTGTACGCCGCCGGCCGGGTATGTACATCGGCGGCACCGACGAGAAAGCGCTGCATCACCTGTTTGCTGAAGTCATCGACAACGCCATGGACGAGGCGCTCGCCGGTCATGCCGACTGGATCGAGGTCGAGATGGAGGCTAACGGCTTCGTCAGCGTCACGGACAACGGCCGCGGAATCCCCGTCGACCCGCATCCGAAATTCAAGAGCAAGTCGGCGCTCGAAGTGATCATGTGCACACTGCACGCGGGCGGCAAATTCGATTCCAAAGTCTATGAGACGTCGGGCGGCTTGCATGGCGTCGGCGTCTCCGTCGCCAACGCGTTGTCGGAACGCATGGAAGTCGAAGTCGCGCGCGAGCAGCAGCTCTATCGGATGGCTTTCGAGCGCGGCAAGCCGAAAGGCAAACTGGAAAAGGCCGGCCGTGCTCCCAATCGGCGCGGTACCAAAGTGCGCTTCAGGCCAGATCCGGAAATTTTCGGACCCAAGCCCGCATTCAAGGCCGAGCGCATTTTCAAGATGACGCGATCGAAGGCCTATCTCTTCGGCGGCGTCGAGATTCGCTGGCACTGCGACAAGGCGCTGCTCAAGGGCGTCGAGGATGTGCCCGAAAAGGCGACGTTCCATTTCGCGGAAGGATTGAAGGATTATCTGGCCTCCAATCTGACCGGCGCAACGCTGGTGCACCCTGACATCTTCACCGGCTCGACCGGCAAGACCGGGCGTCACGGTGCCGTCGAATGGGCGGTTGCCTGGACCGCCGACACCGACGGATTTCTGAACTCATATTGCAACACGATCCCTACTCCGGATGGCGGCACACACGAGTCGGGGTTGCGATCGGCATTGCTGCGTGGTCTCAAGGATCATGCCTCGCGCGTCGGGCAGGAAAAGCGCGTGACGCCCGTGACCAGCGATGACGTGATGATGGGCGCTGGCTGCATGCTTTCAGTGTTCGTACGCGAGCCGGAGTTCCAGGGCCAGACCAAGGACCGCCTCGCGACCGCGGAAGCCCAGCGCATCGTCGAGCAGGCAATCAAGGACCCATTTGACCACTGGCTTGCCGCCAATCCGATGCAGGCCAACAAGCTGCTGGATTTCGTCATCGAACGCGCGGAAGAGCGCATCCGGCGGCGACAGGAAAAAGACATTGCCCGCAAAACTGCGGTCCGCAAGCTCCGCCTGCCGGGAAAGCTTGCCGACTGCACCTCATCGGCGTCGGAAGGTTCCGAGATCTTTATCGTCGAGGGCGACAGCGCGGGCGGCTCTGCGAAACAGGCGCGCGATCGCCGCACCCAGGCCGTGCTGCCGTTGCGCGGCAAAATTCTGAACGTGGCCTCCGCCGGAAAGGACAAGCTTGCACAGAATGCCCAGCTTGCCGATCTCATTCAGGCGCTTGGTTGCGGGACCGGCACACACTATCACGGTAAGGACCTGCGCTATGAAAAGGTCATCGTGATGACGGACGCCGATGTTGACGGCGCACACATCGCATCACTGCTGATCACCTTTTTCTATCGTCAGATGCCAAAATTGATCGAAGGCGGAAACCTCTACCTGGCGGTGCCTCCGCTTTATCGACTCTCGCATGGCGGCAAGATCTTCTACGCGCGCGATGACAAGCACAAAGAAGCGCTGCTCAAGAAAGAATTTCACGCCAACGCGAAGGTCGAGGTGAGCCGCTTCAAAGGCCTCGGCGAAATGATGGCGGCGCAGCTCAAGGAAACGACCATGGATCCCGGCAAGCGCACGCTCTTGCGTGTGGTGCTTGCGGATAAAGAAGTGAAGCCAACCGCCCGGGCCGTCGAACGACTGATGGGCACCAAAGCCGAGGCACGCTTCGACTTCATCCAGGAGAAGGCCGAGTTTGCGAGCGCCGACTTACTGGACTTATAGCCGACGTCAGCGGCTCACCCTGCCATCTTCGCATTTCCGCAGCAGCGGTGTCTTGCTGCCGCGCGCCACCGCGATACCATCCTTGACTCTTATTGCGCCCGCGTCGCTCTGATTGAAAATGGTGCGGCGCGTGTTGTTGTTGACCGAAAATACCAGCTTCTGCCGTTCCTCGACCGTAGTGCCGGGCTGAAAGATCACCTGCACCGATACGTTCGTCTGAGACACCGGCTCTGCCGACAAGACACTATAGCGGTTGACCGCAAAGTCAGGCCCGAGGTCGTGATCTTCGAGGACCAGCCCGGCGCTCGGCACGGTAATATTGACGTGTGGATTGCCCGGAGTCGCCGGACTGCTGCAATCCGTCGCCCACATGCCAAACAGACCGAATTCCTGGAACACCTGTTCGACAGAAGCGGCATTTGCCATCCCGGGCAAAGCCACCAACACCACAACTCCAATGACCGCAACCAACCGCATACTGCCGAAACTCCAACGCCTAACACAATAACAGCGGCGCGCGCGGCGGCAATAATTGGCAAAAGCCAAAAATGCGCCGCGCGATGCCGCTACTTTGCTGCAACGTTGATGACTATTTAAAGGTCAAGTTGGCGGCCTTCGCTACATCGCCAAAGGTTTTGATGTCCTCGTCGATGCGTTTTTTGAAGGCATCGCCCGTCGGCCCTCCCGGTTTTACCGCCATCTTCTTCAAACCTTCCTGAACTCCAGGGTCTGCGAGCGCCTTACCCAGTTCTGCGGTCAGTTTGACGACGACCGGCGCGGGGGTGCCCGCCGGTACAAAGAAGCCACTCCACAGTTGCGTATTCACCTCGGGATAGCCGGCTTCGGCCATGCTCGGCACATCCGGCAATTCCGGCGAGCGTTCCGAACCGGTGACAGCCAGTGCCCGCGTCTTGCCGCCCTTGACCAGTGGAATCGCCGGCGGGCCGTCCGAGATCGTGAAGAGGCTCTGCCCGGATACGACACTCAAGTTCGACTCGTTGCTGCTCTTGTAGGGGATTGCCACGGCCGGCATTCCGCTTTTGAGCTTGAATAATTCCGTGGTGATCGTGAACGCCGGGGAAGACGTGCCGTAGTTCGATTTGTCGGGATTGGCCTTGGCCCAGGCCACAAGGTCTTTCACGGTCTTGGCCGGATGATCCGCAGGGACGACCAGGACCAGCGGGAACGATGCAATCATGTTGAGCGGGATGAAGCTCTGGCTTGCGTGATAGCCGAGATTGGGAATGACCGCGGTCGCAATCGACATTTGTCCCGTGGCACCAACGAGAACGGTGTAGCCATCGGCAGGCTGATGCGCAGCAAAGTCCGCCGCGATGCGGCCACCGGCCCCTACCCTGTTTTCGATAACTGCAGTCGCGCTTGTATTTTCCTGGAACTTCTGCACGACAAGCCGTGCGAACAGGTCGTTACCGCCGCCGGCGGCAAACCCGACAATGAAATGAATTGGACGGCTCGGATAGTCGGTTTGTGCGCCTGCAACACCGGCCGAAAATGCGACAAGCAACGCCGAAAGCGCGCAGATGACAGCCTTTTTTGTCTTGATCATTGCATCCCCCGTTTGCGCAGCGTGCCTCCGGTTGCGCATTTGAAAAGCGTACACCGGGGCCGGCCATTGGAAAACGCCTTTGTCGGCTGTGCTACCGTTTGCCCGTCAAGGACCGGTTCTGCATCGATATGGGCACGGCGCGTGCACTCCCAAGATCCAACCGCCGTTCGCGGACAGACCTTTTCGGCCATCCGCGCGCCCTCGGTTACTTGTTCGCGACCGAAATGTGGGAGCGCTTCTCATACTACGGGATGCGCGCGCTGCTCGTCCTGTACATGGTCAAATACTTGCTCGAACCCGAACGAGCGCGCCACGTCGTAGGGCTCTCGGCTTTCAGAACCGTGCTCGAAAGCATTTTCGGACCGCTGGCCGCACAGCCTTTCGCCTCTCACATCTACGGCTTCTACACCGGCATGGTCTATCTGACACCGATTTTGGGCGGCCTACTTGCCGACCGCGTGCTAGGCCAACGCCGGACCGTCATCATCGGCGCCGCACTGATGGCTGCCGGACATTTCGCGATGGCATTCGAGCAGTTTTTCTTGTTCGCACTCGGGCTTCTCATTCTCGGCAACGGAGCCTTCAAGCCCAATATCTCCACACAGGTTGGCGAGCTTTATGCGCCGGGCGACCGTCGCCGGGATCGCGCATTCTCGATATTTTACGTTGGTATCAATCTTGGCGCGTTTCTCGCACCGCTCATTTGCGGGACGCTCGGCGAAGAGCTTGGCTGGCACTACGGATTTGCAGCGGCCGGATTCGGCATGACGGCGGGACTTGTCATTTATCTTCTGGCAACGCCGCATTTGCCCAAGGACGCATTTGGCCGCCGAAAATCACCGGCCGCATCTATCGATAAAGACGGGAGGCGATCGATTTTTGCTTTGCTGCTGTTGTTTGTGCCCGTCAGTCTGTTCTGGGCGACCTACGAGCAACAGGGAAATACCATCGCGCTTTGGGCCGACCAGTTTACCGACCGCAGATTATTCGGCGCCGAGATCCCGGTGACATGGTTTCAGGCCTTCAATCCCTTCATGATATTTGCCTTCACGCCCTTTGTTGTTGCTCTCTGGAGACACCAGGGACCGAACGAGCCGTCGACGACGATGAAGCTTGCGATCGGATGTTTCCTGACGGCGCTCGCCTACCTCGTCATGGCGCTTGCGGCGTGGAACGCCGGCGCCGGCAAAGCGAGCTGGGTTTGGCTGCTGGCGTATTTCGTCGTTATTACGATCGGCGAGCTTTACCTTTCACCGACCAGCCTATCGTTAGTCACCAAGATTGCACCGGCGTCCCTACTCTCGATGATGATGGGTGTCTGGCTCGCGACCAGTTTTGCCGGAAATTTCCTCGCCGGCTACCTCGGCAGCTTCTGGTCGAGCATGGGAAAAATAGAGTTCTTTGTCATGTTGGCGATAATTTCCGGTACTGCCAGCGCGGCCGTAGTCCTGTTGAGCTATCCGCTGCGCTCGGTCTTGCGGGATTAGTCGAGCGGAAGCCCGACATATTGTTCGGCCAGAGAGGTCGCCGCAGCCTTCGAGCCGGCCAGATACTCAAGATCGGATAGCTGGCGTCGGCGATCAAAAGCCGTCTCGTGCGGGAAGCAATGCATGATCTGGGTCATCCACCAGGAAAACCGTTGAGCCTTCCACACGCGCCGCAAGCAAGTTGCCGAATACGCTTCCAACACCTCATTTCGCCGCTCTTTGTAAAACGCGCTGACAGCGCGCGACAGCATCATCACGTCGGCAAACGCAAGGTTCATGCCCTTCGCGCCGGTTGGCGGAACGATATGGGCGCTGTCGCCTGCGAGGAAGAGTCGCCCGTATTGCATGGGTTCAACAACGAAGCTGCGCATCGGCGTGACGCCTTTTTGCAGCATCTTTCCTTCCTGCAGCTTGCGCGCTCCGCCGAGCCGCTTGTGAAGCTCGTCCCAAATACGGCTGTCCGGCCAGTTCTCGATGTCTTCGTCGTGGTCGCATTGCAGATAGAGGCGGGCCAGTGTCGGCGAACGCATGGTGTAAAGCGCAAAACCGCGATCAGTGTAGGAATAGACCAATTCATGATCCGGTGGCGGACTTTCCGACAGGATCCCGAGCCAGCCGAACGGGTAGTCGCGCTCGAACACGCTGAGCACGCCATCGGGGATGCTGGGCCGGCAGACACCGTGGAAGCCGTCACACCCGGCGATGAAATCGCAGCTGATTTCCTGCTGGCGGCCTTCGTGGCTGAACCTGATCTTGGGCTGCCTCCCGGTCAGGTCGTGGATGGTCAAGTCGCTCGCTTCAAACAGCAGCGCGCCGCCGTCGGCAAGACGACGTTCGACCAGATCCTTCACGACCTCCTGCTGGCCATAGATGGTGACGCGCTTATTCACCAGCGCCTTGAAGTCGATGCGGTGCAGATCGCCGTTGATGCCGATATTGATGCCCCAATGCAGCGTACCTTCCCGCTGCATCCGCTCGCCGACACCGAGGTCGGTGAGAAGGTCCGCCGCCCAGTGCTCGATCAGGCCGGCTCGAATTCGATTTTCGATGTAGTCGCGGCTGCGGTTCTCGACGATAATCGACTCAATGCCCTGCAGGTGCAGAAGCCGCGCAAGCATCAGGCCAGCAGGGCCCGCTCCGACGATTCCGACCTGCGTGCGCATGTAAGCGTTCCTGCCTCTCGTGTTCCTATAGGCGGCGGCTGCCAGCCTGGCAAAGGGATGAAGGCCGGAAAGTGTTGCACAAATTCTTGGGCGCCTTCACCCCGGCCAGCCGTAGCGTGGCACGCGATTACGATAATGACGGTAACTTTCCCCGAACTTTGCCTCGAGATACCGCTCCTCGCGCCTTACAACACCGAAGTGCAGAACAACGAAAAAACCGATGGTCATGACAAGCATCCAGTCGGAGGCGAGCAGAACGGCGAGACCCACAAGGAAAAGTGTACCGCCAACGTACATAGGATTTCGCAGCCACGCGAAGATGCCGTCTGTCACCAAAGCAGTAGACGGCTTCCAAGGTTCTGGATGTGTGCCGGCGGCCCGGAAAGTGATATTGGCCGCAATAACGAGTGCCAGACCGGCACCGACAAACGCAACACCAAGGATCGTCCGGACCGTGCCTGACAAAAACACGGTCAGCACATAGGCTGGCAAAAGCCAATCCAGCAGAAGGCCCAGAACAATCGTTGCCAGTGCCAGCAGCGGCGGCGGCGCAATCACTCCGGGGGTATCCTTCATCCTCTGCATAGCTTTTCGGTTCTCCAAATCGGCAGCGACATTCCAGCCTAAGCTCTGAAAAGATTAAGAATTAATACGACTTATGCAGCTTTGCAGCATTGACTTTGGCGCATCCCACCCTATGTTCCCTGCAACCGATCAGACGTGAAGATTCGGTCGCCCCCGCGCATAGCAATCGGTTTTTCCAGTCCGGCGCGATCTGGGCGATCTCTGAGGTTATATGGCTTTCTCCCATCTCGGCTTATCTGCCAAAGTTCTTTCGGCTATCGAAACGGCCGGCTACAAAACCCCGACACCTATTCAGGACCAAGCTATCCCGCACGTATTGGCGCGGCGCGACGTGCTCGGCATTGCACAAACCGGCACCGGCAAAACCGCCGCCTTCGTGCTGCCGATGCTCACGATGCTCGAACAAGGACGCGCACGCGCGCGCATGCCGCGCACGCTCATCCTGGAGCCGACGCGCGAGCTTGCCGCCCAGGTTGCCGACCACTTCGAAAAATACGGCAAGAACCACAAACTCAACGTCGCGCTGATCATCGGCGGCGTTTCGTTCGACGATCAGGACGCAAAATTGCTGCGCGGCGTCGATGTGCTGATAGCCACGCCAGGCCGGCTGCTCGACCATTTCGAGCGCGGACGGCTGCTGCTTTCGGGATGCGAACTTCTGATCATCGACGAAGCCGACCGAATGCTCGACATGGGTTTCATTCCCGACATCGAGCGCATTGGAAAGCTGGTGCCGTTCACCCGACAAACTTTGTTTTTCACTGCGACGATGCCCCCGGAAATTCAGCGCATCGCAGACACCTTCCTGCACAATCCGGTGCGCGTCGAAGTGTCGAAACCGGCGACTACAGCCGTGACGATCACCCAATTGCTGGTCGCAACCGGCCGCGATCCGCACGAGAAGCGCGAGACCCTGCGCCGCCTGATCCGGTCCGCGGATAATTTCAAGAACGCGATCATTTTCTGCAATCGCAAGCGGGAAGTCGCCAACCTTTATCGATCGCTGTTGCGCCACAAGTTCAACGCGGTCGCCCTGCATGGTGATTTGGATCAGCCTGCACGCATGGCGGCCCTCGACCGGTTTCGCCGTGGCGAAGCGGAATTGCTCATTGCGTCTGACGTTGCGGCACGCGGCCTAGACATCCCGGAGGTGAGCCACATCTTCAATTTTGACGTGCCACACCACCCCGATGACTACGTCCATCGCGTTGGCCGCACCGGCCGGGCCGGCAGAAGCGGCACCGCAATCACGATTGTTGCGCCGATCGACGGCAAGGCCGTCGGCGCCATCGAGCGCCTGACTGGCCAGACAATTCCGTGGATGGACAAGCCCGCGTCCTCCGAAATTCCGGCAGAAATTCGCTCCAGCCAGGAAGCGGAACAAGCCCCACGCAATTCGTCGCCGCGTCATCGGCGCAGCAACCAGCCGCCCCGAGCGGCAAAACAAAAGCAACCTCAAAGGTTGCGGCGGCCTCAGCCGGCCGAGGATGACAGCGGCGGCCACCTGCCCGCCTTCCTGCTCCGGCCGGTAAAAGCCTAAAGCCTCACATCAGCCTGACTGAAAAGCTTACCGCGCTGCAGCGCGCGGGTTCCAAATTTACCGGTCGTTCATTTCCGTCGCATACTTTCGCCCAAGAGAGACGCCGTGCGGGCCGTCCTCTGCAGGCCAGACCTGCATCGGGGGTCTTAGCAATGACCGGGCGTGCCGAAGAGTACGAACGCACAACGGGATTCGCCGAACTCGCCCTCGGGCAGATGAAGGCGTTGCGACACGCCAACAATCCGCGCAATTACGAAATCTGGTACACCTATGCGACGGGCTATCACCCTGCGCTGAACGCGCAAATCAACGCGACGCTCAAGGCCAAGGGCTCGATCACGGAAGCGGATCTCGCCCAGATTTATGACGGCTACCTCTCGCCTTCGCGCCTGACCGAGCGCATCGACGAGGTGGGTAGCCAGGTCAAGGCCGAGATCGATCAGGTCATGGCGATGATCGATTCGGTCGCCGGCAACGCAAGCAGCTATACCGAAAGCCTCGCTGGCGCGACCCAGCAGCTTGCTCTTTCAAAAGACCGCGAAGGGCTGCGGGTCATCGTCGAAAATCTCGTGGCAACAACTAAGGCGATGGAGCGCTCCAACCAGCAGCTGGAAGAGCGGCTGGTTGCTTCGAAAAAAGAAATCAATGATCTTCAGGTAAATCTCGAGGCCGTCCGCACCGAGAGCCTGACCGATCCGCTCACGCAGCTCGCCAATCGAAAATATTTCGACGTCACGTTGGAGAAATCTATCGCTGATGCGGCCGAGAAGAACGATCCGCTGTCGCTGATGATGACCGACGTCGATCACTTCAAGGCTTTCAACGACAGCTTCGGTCATTTGACAGGTGATCAGGTCCTGCGTCTCGTTGCGATGTCGGTGAAAAACAACGTCAAAGGCAAGGATACCGCGGCTCGCTACGGCGGCGAGGAGTTCGCCGTCGTCCTGCCAAATACCGTTCTGCGCGCGGCAAGCACTGTTGCCGACCATATTCGTCGCGAAGTGATGTCGAAGGAGCTTATGAAGCGGTCAACAGGCGAGAAGCTCGGCCATGTGACGATTTCGATCGGGGTCGCCACCTTGCGCAAGGGCGACACGCCTCAGTCGCTGATCGAGCGCGCCGATGCCTGCCTTTACGCGGCGAAGCGCAACGGTCGCAACCGCGTCATCTGCGAGACGGATCCGGAAGTCGCCCCGTCAAACGCGGCAGCGCAAGTCGCCTGACCGCCTAGTCAGCGGCCTTCGCCGGCGTCAGCTGCACAGATTCACCGCAGCCGCATGCACTGGTCTGGTTCGGGTTGTTGAAAACGAACTGCGCAGAAAGCTTTTCGGTCTTGTAGTCCATCTCTGTCCCGAGGAGGAACAGCACCGCTTTGGGGTCGATCAGGAGCTTCACGCCCTTGTCCTCGACGATCTCGTCGGTCGGATTTACGGCGTCGGCATACTCCATCGTGTATTCCATTCCCGCACAGCCGCCGTTTTTGACGCCGACCCGGAGACCGGCCACGGGTTTGCCCGCCTGCGCCATCACTGACTTGATGCGCGACGCTGCGGCGTCAGTCAGCCGCATCACCTGGGGTCTGGGTCGTGCCGTAGCCATTTCATCCTCACCGAATCTTATGTAGGCAAGCGATTGCAGATTACCACATGTTGAGCACCAGCCGGGCCTCGTCCGACATCCGGCTGGGGTCCCACGGCGGATCCCAAACGACCTCCACCTTGGTCTCTTTTACGCCCGCAACGCTCGACACCGCGTTTTCGACCATGATTGGCAGATCCTGCGCCGCCGGGCAGTTTGGCGACGTCAACGACATGTCGATTTTCACGCCGCGATCGTCACCGATATTGATCTTGTAGATCAGTCCCAACTCATAGATGTCTGCGGGGATCTCGGGATCGTAAACGGTCTTCAACGCCGCAACGATGTCGTCGGTCAGCTTATTGAGCTCGTCCTGCGGCAGTGCCGGAGAGCCGGTGACCGCTGCATTCTCCGGCGGCTTTTCCGCAACAGGCGTATTTTGGATCGTGTCATCGGTCATGCGAAGAATTCCTGAGCCTTCACAAGCGAAGCGGCAAGAGTATCGACCTCATCCTGAGTATTATACATCGCGAATGAAGCGCGGCACGTCGCAGTCAGTCCGTAGCGCGCGAGCAGAGGCATCACGCAATGAGTGCCGGCGCGAACCGCCACACCGGCCCGATCTATGATCGTGGCCACGTCGTGAGGATGGGCGCCCTTCATTTCAAACGAAACGATCGGGCCTTTGTCAGGAGCCCTGCCGATAATCCGCAGTGAATTGATCTTGCCGAGCTGCTCGTGGGCGTAGTTGACCAGCGCGCCTTCGTGCGCGCGAATGCGCGCCTTGCCCACCGCGTTGACATAATCGATCGCCGCGCCGAACCCGATCGCCTGCACGATCGCCGGCGTACCCGCCTCGAATTTGTGCGGAGGCTCGCCGTAAGTGATGCGATCCTCGAACACCTCATTGATCATTTCGCCACCGCCGTTGAACGGCGGCATCGCCACAAGATGCTCGTACTTGCCGTAAAGCGCGCCAATGCCGGTCGGTCCGTAAAGCTTGTGGCCGGTGAAGGCGTAAAAATCGCAGTCAATGTCGCGAACGTCGACGTCGAGGTGCACCGCCGCCTGCGCGCCGTCGACCAGCACCGGGATGCCGCGCGCATGCGCGATGCGCACGACCTCCTTCACGGGGACGACGGTGCCGAGCGCATTCGACATGTGCGTGATCGCCACCATCCTGGTGCGGGGCGTCAGCAGCTTCTCGAATTCATCCAGCAGGAAATTGCCGTCCTCATCGATCGGCGCCCACTTGATGACCGCGCCCTGCCGTTCGCGCAGGAAGTGCCAGGGAACGATGTTCGAGTGGTGCTCCATGATCGAAAGCACGATTTCATCGCCCGCTTTGATGCGCTCGCGCGCAAAGGTATGGGCGACGAGATTGATCGCCTCCGTGGCATTGCGCGTAAAGATGACCTCTTCCTTGCGTCCGGCATTGAGGAAGGCGCGCACCGTTTCACGCGCACCCTCGTAGGCTTCGGTTGCTTCGTTGGCGAGGTAGTGCAAACCGCGATGCACGTTGGCGTACTGCTCGGTGTAGGCCTTCGCGAGCCGGTCGAGCACGGCTTTCGGCTTTTGCGCCGAAGCTGCATTGTCGAGATAGACGAGCGGCTTGCCATAGATGCGCATCGACAGCGCGGGAAAATCCGCCCTGATCTTGGCGACGTCGTAGGAGCCATTGCTGACCGCCGGGTGCATTCTCATTGCTCCCGCGCTTGCAGCCATTTGGCGGCCGCGTTCAACAGCGCTTCGCGTATTCCTTCGTGCACGATCTCTTCGATCGCCTCGCCGACGAAGGCCTGGATCAGGAGAGCCTCGGCCTCATTTTCCGGTATGCCGCGCGACATCAGGTAGAACTTGAGCGCACTGTCGAGCGCGCCGGCGGTCGCGCCGTGACCGCACTGCACGTCGTCTGCAAAAATCTCTAATTCTGGCTTGTTGTCGGCTTCCGCCTCGTCGGAGAGCAGAAGCGCATGGCTTGCCATTTTAGCGTCGGTCTTCTGCGCGTGCGGCTCCACGACGATCTTGCCCTGGAAAATGCCGTGGCTTTCTCCATCCAGCACGGTGCGGAAGCGCTCCCGGCTCGTGCAGCCGCCCGCGGCATGATTGATGACCAGCGTATTGTCGACGTGCTGGCGCCCTTTCAGCAGCGTCACTCCGCCAATCGAAGCTTGCGTCCCCTCACCGTCAAAGCGCGCAAATATCTGATTGCGCACGACTGCGCCGCCGGCGGTGTATGTGAAGCCATTGTAGATCGCCTTGGCCCCGACCTTTACGCCCAAGCTGGAAATGCGCAGCGCCTTATCTCCGTCACTTCCGATCGTGACATGATCGACATGCGCGCCCTCTCCGATCACCAGCTCGAGGGCGGAGTTGACCTGATAGTCGACACCGGCAGGACCGTTGAACGATTCAATGAACGTCACACGGGCGCCCGGCTCCACGACAACGACCGAGCGCGGATACATTGCTGCCGCCGTCCCATCGGCAAAAACATGCGCAATTTCGATCGGCTTTTCGATATTGACGCCCTTTGCCACGCGGAGCGCCACACCACCGGTCATAAAGGCCGTATTGAGCGACACGGCGATGTCGTCGCGACCCGGAATCTCGCCCAGACGATAGTTTTTTTGATCGGCCGCGAAGGCGAACACGTCGCTCAACTCAACGCCCGCGACCGGCTTGAACTCGCTCCACGCCTGCTCGTAGCGGCCGTTGACGATGACAATCCGACCGGCCGTTAGGCCTGGCAATGCCGGCACCTTGCCTTTGGCTTTCGCCGGCTCTGCGAGCGGCTTTGCCTCGCGCATGAGCGCGCGAAGGTCTGTGTACTTCCATTCCTCGATCCGGCGATGAGGAAGGCCTGCGGCGTCGAAGCGCTGGAAAGCAGCCTCGCGCAGATCGGCGATCGCGCCTTTGCCCGGCAGCTTTGCCCGCGCAGCCGCGTAAGCGGCATTCAGCGCCTGCTCGGCCGGTGTCCTTATGGCGCGCACTTCCGCGTTCATCAGGCTGCCTCGCCCTGGAATTGCGCGTAGCCCTTGGCTTCAAGCTCAAGGGCAAGCTCCTTGCCGCCGGACTTGACCACGCGGCCCTTCGCCAAGACGTGCACCACGTCCGGCACGATGTAATTGAGCAGCCGCTGGTAGTGCGTAATCACGACCATCGAGCGATCCGGCGACCGCAGTTTGTTCACGCCGTCGGCGACGATTTTCAACGCATCGATGTCGAGGCCGGAATCGGTTTCGTCCAGCACCGCGAGTTTTGGCTGCAGGACCGCCATTTGCAGAATCTCATTGCGCTTCTTTTCGCCGCCGGAGAAGCCAACATTGACCGCGCGTCGCAGCATCTCCTGGCTGATGCCGAGATGGCCTGCCGTGTCGCGCACCAGCTTCATGAATTCCGGCGTGGACAGTTCGTTCTCACCGCGCGTCTTGCGCTGCGCATTGAGCGCGGTACGCAGAAACGTCATCGTGGCGACGCCCGGCACTTCGACCGGGTACTGGAAGGCGAGAAAGACGCCTTTGGCGGCGCGCGCATCCGGTGCCATTTCGAGGATGCTTTCCCCGTTGAGCAGCACATCGCCCTCGGTGACGTTGTATTCGCTCTTTCCGGCCAGCACATAAGCGAGTGTCGATTTGCCCGAGCCGTTCGGGCCCATGATCGCCGCGACCTGGCCCTTCTCTACCGACAGCGTCAGGCCGTTGAGGATCTCCTTGCCCTCGATCTCGACATGCAGATTTTTGACTTCCAAAAACGCCACGTCTCTATCCTTTCACGAGCTTAATGAGTTGAGCCGTCCGGCCGCGGAGCATTCCAGTGCCAGCGCCACTCGCCATCGGTCCTTTGACGGCTGATGCGGACAAACGAAACGACGACGGCGGCGATAATGGCCGCCCACGCAATCCACACCGCGAAATTGGCGCGGTCGGCCAGCAAATTCATCGCCACCACCGAAATCGCGACGATCGCCGCAACCACAACCGTCAGAGTCCGGCCCTCCCACGTGGTCGGCGTGGCGCCGTAGCCGTAGCGTCTCGGCCTGAACCAATAGCGCGCCATCGCGATTATCCCACGCTGCCTTCCAGCGAGATCGAGATCAGCTTCTGCGCCTCGACCGCAAATTCCATCGGCAGCTGCTGCAGCACATCCTTGACGAATCCGTTGACGACGAGCGCAGTCGCCTCCTCCGCCGACATGCCGCGCTGGCGGCAGTAGAAGAGCATGTCCTCGGAGATCTTCGAGGTCGTGGCTTCGTGCTCGAAGGTTGCCGAAGAATTCTTTGCTTCGATGTACGGCACGGTGTGCGCGCCGCACTGGTCGCCGATGAGCAGCGAATCGCAGTTCGTGAAATTGCGCGCGCCCTTGGCCTTGCGGTGTGCCGACACCAGCCCGCGATAGGTATTGTTCGATTTACCCGCCGCGATGCCCTTGGAGATGATGCGGCTGACCGTGTTTTTGCCGAGATGGAGCATCTTGGTGCCGCTGTCGACCTGCTGGCGGCCGTTCGAAATGGCGATCGAATAGAACTCGCCGCGCGAGTTGTCGCCGCGCAGGATGCAGCTCGGATATTTCCAGGTGATGGCCGAGCCGGTCTCGACCTGGGTCCATGAGATCTTCGAATTTTTGCCGCGGCAGTCGCCGCGCTTGGTGACGAAATTGAAGATGCCGCCCTTGCCCTCGGCATCGCCCGGATACCAGTTCTGCACCGTCGAATACTTGATCTCGGCATTGTCGAGCGCGACAAGTTCGACCACGGCCGCATGCAGCTGGTTTTCGTCGCGCATCGGCGCGGTGCAGCCCTCGAGATAGCTCACGTATGCGCCTTTGTCGGCGATGATGAGCGTGCGCTCGAACTGACCAGTGTTCGCTTCGTTGATGCGGAAATAAGTCGACAGCTCCATCGGGCAGCGCACGCCCTCCGGCACGTACACAAATGAACCGTCGGAGAACACCGCCGAATTGAGCGTCGCGAAGAAATTATCCGAGGTCGGAACGACCGAGCCAAGATATTTCTTCACCAGTTCGGGATGCTCGCGGATAGCCTCCGACATCGGCAAGAAGATCACGCCCGCCTTTTTCAGTTCCGCCTTGAAGGTGGTGGCAACCGAAACGGAATCGAACACGGCATCGACAGCGACGCGGCCTGAACGGAAATCACCGCCGGTCGTCTCGTCGTCAAGCGCGCTCGGCTCGCCTTGCTTGCGCACGCCGGCGAGGATCTCCTGCTCTTTCAGCGGTATGCCGAGCTTTTCGTAGGTCTTGAGAATTTCCGGATCGACTTCATCGAGCGAAGCCAACGTCTTTTTCTTTGGCGCCGAATAGTAATAAGCGTTTTGGTAGTCGATCTTGGGATAGTCGACGCGTGCCCAGGTCGGCTCGCGCATGGTCAGCCAACGCTTATAAGCTTCCAGCCGCCAGTCCAGCATCCATTGCGGCTCGCCTTTCTTGGCCGAAATGAAACGGACGGTGTCTTCCGACAGGCCTTTGGGGGCCTTCTCGGATTCGATATCGGTGACGAACCCGTATTTATATTGGTCAACGTCGATACGGCGGACCTGATCGACGGTCTCTTGTACGGCCGGCATTCTTCCCTCCGCTCACGGTTGCAAGGACCGCGGGTTGGATTTGTCGGTTATGGTCGGTTCGCTTTGCCTGTCGCGATCGATCCTGGTTGACGCCGCCTCAGGCGGCATTTGCCTGCTTGTTAAGTAATGACGAAACCACCTTATTCCAAGC
>Ga0111538_10001090_pt1 | contig 37964 bp, 28 predicted proteins | sample SoiMethybrSBSTD1_FD_79669 | JGI IMG/M metagenome (GOLD analysis project Ga0111538, IMG submission 79669) | Bulk soil microbial communities from a Populus tree surrounding site in Tennessee, USA - Soil MetaG P. TD hybrid SBSTD1 (version 2)... | ecosystem: Environmental > Terrestrial > Soil >...
AGGCGCGAAGGCCGCGAAGAAATGCGCTCCGGGAATGCTGCGCATTCCCGTCGCCCTTGCGCCGGGAAGACCGTGACGAATCGCGGAACCTCGGGGCCGTCGATCCCCTCTCCCGGCAACGGAGACCCATGTCCCAGCGCTTCGCTGCGGATCTGAACCCCGGCGATGGTTCGTCTTTCTCGGCGGCGAGAAAGAGCGAAGCTCTTTCGAGCTCTGAGCTTCGCGCCTTCGCGGTTCGATCTTGGCTCAGGCCGTTTGGCGGCCTTGGCGGATTTGGCGGTTCCAATCTCCGAACCGAGATGTGGCGAATCATGAGTGCGGCGAGCTAGCCGTCGCGGCGGCCCTTGAAGCCCATCATGCCCTGGACGACGGACTCGCTCTCGCGCGCGATCTCGTGCTCCTCGCGCAGGCGATCGGCGCAGTCGGAGCAGACCTTGACGCGCTTGCCTCCCACCTTGACGCTGACCAGCTCGTCCACCTCGTCCTGACACTCGCGACAGGTCGGCATCGCGCCATTATAAGCGCGCCCGGGCGGTCACAAGGCAGCGCGGTCGAGGTTGCGGCGCAGGCGCAGGCCGTGCTTGGACATGAGCGCGCGCAGGTGCTTGCGCGACAGGCCCGAGGCGCGGCTGGCGAGCGACACGTTCATCGACGAACGGCGCAGGGCACGCGCCAGGTAGGCGCGCTCGAACTCGCGCACCAGGAGGTCTTTTACCTGGTGAAACGGGCCGTCGAGACTGATGGAGACAGCGAGATCTTCTTCCGGTGTTTGCGGCTGCTGAACATCCTCGACCATTGGCGCCTCCTGCCTCGTACTGTACGAATCTTGCATAGCAATCCCCTTGCGCTCTCCCAGTGCATCCCGCGTTCCCGAACCGACTGGCTGTCGATCAGCGGGCTTTCACCGCGTGGGTTGCATACGGCTCTCTGCGTCTGACCGGGTGACACCCACCCGCCTGGAACCTCCCCCCTCCATCGTGGGGCCTGCCGCCCCCCGCACAGTTTGCCGGGCAGTTTGCTGCCGCAGTTCGCCGTCGTGCGTGCATTGCGCCGGGATGCAGCGCGAGCGAGTCTGGCGTTCATGAGGCTCGGCCCGTCCCGAGTCGCAGTCGTCTGGTTGCTCGCGCTCGCGATCGGCCAGACCGGCTGCGCCGCGATCATGCAGCAGGCACCCAAGAAGAACCGCGCACCGCGCGAGATCCCGGTCTGCTCGACCAGCCAGGGCGGTGTGGCTCTCGACGGTGTTCTCGCCACCCTGCTCGGCGCCGGCGCGCTGATCGCCCTGGCCAACGACGAGCCCGCCGCCGGCCTCGCGCTCGGCGGGGTCGGGGGCATCTACCTCTGGTCTGCAGTCAGCGGCCATCAGTCGGCCAGCGCGTGTGAAGAAGCCCTCCAGGACTACCGGGAAGAGATCGCGGTGGCCGGCGCCGGGACCGGTCGAGGGCCGGCGACGCCGCGGGCGCCCCGACCGTCCGCGCCGGTGGAGGCCTCCGCCGGCCCGCCGGCGCGACCCGCCGGTCCGCCCATCGAGGCCGCCGCCCCGGCCGGCGACGAGGAGCCGCCGCCCGACGAGGAGCCGCCGATCGCGGCCGAGCCGGCGCCGACGCCGACGGAGAAGCCGGCGGCGAAACCGGCGGACGAGCCGCCTCCGCGCCCCGCGCCGTTCGGGCTCCGGCGCGACTGGTCCGACTTCTGGGTCGAGGTGAAGAAGTGATGCGGCATCGCCTGTTGCTCTCCGTCTGCACGCTCCTGATTGCCGCCCCCGCCGCGCGCGCCGATCAGATCGCCGCCGGCCTGGTCACCAAGGTGGTCGAGCACGAGATCTACATCAACCTCGGCTCGGGCCGCGGCCTGGTCGTCGGCGCTCCGGTGCGCCTCAAGCGCCCGATCCGCCTCAAGCACCCGATCACCCGCGCGCTGGTCGAAGACTGGGTCCCGCTCGGCTCGGCGCGCGTGCGCCAGGTCGGCACCCAGCTCAGCATGGCGGTGCTCGACGCCGATCTGGCGGCGCAGGTGCGGCTCGGCGACCGGGTCGAGATCTACGTCGAGGGCGCCGCCGCCCCCGAGCCGGCGCCGCCCACCGCGCCGACCCCGGCCGAGGCCACCCCGGTGGCCGACCTGCCCCAGGTCGATCCGGCGACCGAGGAGATCCTCACCCTCTGGGCCTCGATGAACGGCCAGTGGCTCGACGCGCGAATCGCCGGCTGGGAGCGCTACCTGGCCCGCCACCCCGACTCCAGACACGCAGCCGCGATCCGCGAGGACATCGCCGAGCTGCGCCGCCTGCGCGACCTGGCGCGCGGCCCCGACGACACGCTCGAGACCGAGGAGATCGGCGGCATCGCACACAGCGCGCCCCGCCACGCATCCGCCGGCACATCGACTCCGCTCGCCTTTCTCATCGAGAACGAGGCCGCCCTGTCGAGCGCCTGGCTGCACTACCGGCACCGCGGCGACGCCTCCTACAAGCGCGCGCTGCTCCAGCGCGACGGCGACCTCTACCTGCGCGGCAGCATCCCGGCCGACGTGGTCAGCGCGCCGGGCGTCGAGTACTTCGTCGAGGTCGCCACCGCCAGCGGCCAGGTCGGCACCGCGGTCGGCCGCCCCGACAAGCCGATCGCGGTCGAGGTCGAGCGCCCCTCGGTCGCCAGCGTCTTCACCGGCGCCCCCAGCCGCTCGTCGGTGAGCGTGCGCGGCACCTACATGGACTTCGCCACCTTCGACGACCGCTCGGGCGAGCGCACCGATCGCTTCTTCATGACCGAGGCCGACTTCGCCTACCGGGTGACCAGCTGGCTGCACGCGGTGCGCGCCGGCTTCGGCTCGGTCCAGGGCGAAGGAGGCTTCGCCAACGAGCGCTACGACGAGATGAACCGGCCCGACAAGGTCGGCTTCAACTACGGCTACGCCGAGATCGAGGTCAGCCCGCAGCAATCGCGCCTCGGCATCGCCCTGCGCGCGGTCAGCGGCGTCGGTCAGGAGGGCTTCGGAGCCGGCGGCGAGGCCCGCCTCCGGGTCGGCGATCCCGACGGCACCCACGCCACGCTCGGCGCCTCGCGGATCTCCGAGCTCGGCTTCCTGTCGGAGCTGCGGCTGCAGGTCGACACCATCCCGCGCGCGCCGCTCGGTTTCCGGGTGGCGGTCACCGACATGCCCAACGAAGGAGACCTCGGCATGATGTTCGCGACCGACCTCGGCTGGCGCGCGCTGCCCTGGCTGGTCCCGAGCGTGCGGCTCTCCTACCAGGCGCGCACGGTCGTCCACTCCGGCGTCGGCGCCGGCTTCGGGCTGGTGTTCGGATGGTGAGGACCAGGCTCATCGGGCTTGCGCCGCTGGCCGCCGCGCTGCTGGCCGGTGCGCCGCTGGCGCGGGCCGGGGCGGTTCGCCACGTGCCGGTGGCGGAGGCCGAGGCCGGCCGGTCGCTCACGGTGCCGGCCGAGGTGCAGCGCGGCTTCGAGTCGACCGTGACACTCCACTTCCGCCCGGTGGCGAGCCCGACCTGGAGCACCGCCGAGTTCCAGCGGCAGGGCGACGAGTGGGCGGCGGTCATCCCGGCCGGCAAGATGATCGCGCCCGGGGTCGACTACTTCATCGTGGTGGCCGGTCCCGACGGGCAGCCGCAGGCCGCGTTCGCCTCCGAGGCGATGCCCCACCGGATCATCGTGCGGCGGAGCGCGGGCGACGTCCGGCGCGATCGCGAGCTGGCCCGCTCGGTGGGGCGGCGATCGCGCTTCGCCGCCATGGCCGAGTGGGTCGACTTCGGCGCCCGCAGCTACGAGAAGGACGGCATGCGGCGCGAGATGCCGGACCGCTACTACCGGATCGACGCCAGCTACACCTACCTGCTGCTGGCCTACCCGCTGAAGGCCTTCCGCATCGGCGGGCTGCGCCTGCTCGGCACCAGCCCGGAGGTGACGCGCGGCGACGGCGCGGAATGCCCCGGCAGCCTGGCCGACTGCGACCTCGAGGCCGGCTTCAAGGTGGGCGGCTACGCCGAGCTGCGCTTCGCGGTGCAGGAGGGCATCGAGATCGACACCCGCGGCACCTTCATGGCGACCAAGGAGGGCTTCAACATCGGCGGCCGCGGCGAGCTCCGCTTCGGGGTCGAGGACGGCAGTCACGTCGCGATGGGCGGCGAGCTCCTGGCCGACGTCGGGTCGTCGGCGTTCTTCCGGCTCGGCTGGGACACGGTGCCCGGCATCCCGATGACCGCCACCGTCGAGGTGCTCGACTACCCGGCCGACCTGCGCGCCACCGGCGTCAGGCTGGTCTACGGGGTCGCCTACCCGTTCCCCAGCGGCCTGCGGGTCGGCGCCCGGGTCTCCTACCAGGCGCGCGACGAGCTGGTCGGCGGGGCCGGCGGCGGCCTCACCGCTTCGATGGACTTCTGACATGCGCACATCGATCATCACCATCCTCGCACTCACGCTCGCCGCCGCCACCGCCCACGCCGACAGCGCGGTCCTCAAGATCGACGGCGAGGACATCTACGTCGACCTGGGAGCCGGCGACGGCGCCGGCGCCGGGGCCGTGCTCGACCTGATGAACGTGGTCGTGGTCAAGGACCCGGTCACCAAGCAGGTGCTGAAGGACCGCTTCGCCATCGGCCAGCTCACCGTGGTGCGCTCGGGCGAGAAGGTCTCGGTGGCCCATGCGCCCGCCGGGCTGAAGAAGCGGGTGCGGGTCGGCGATCCGGTGGCGATGGCCTCGGCGCCGCGCACCTACGCCGATCCGTGGCTGGTGCGGCTGGAGAAGAGCCGCGGCGGCCGCAGCGCCCAGCCGGCGACCGCCGGCCACCAGCCGGTCCACGACCGCAAGCAGGCCGAGCAGCGGGTCGGCGACGCCGAGCTCACGCGTTCGGTCTGGCAGGCCACGCTCGGCAAGCCGATCGACCAGCGCATCGCGCTGTGGAAGGGGCTGCTGGAGAAGCGCCCCGATCTCGTCTACGCCGGCGAGGTTCAGGCCGAGCTCGCCAGCCTGGAGAAGCAAGCCGTCCACCTCGAGCGGGCGCAGGTCGAGCGCGAGCAGTCGGATCCGCGCCAGCTCATGGCCCGCCGGCTCGGCAACCTGGACGCGGCGGCATCGAGCGAGAACGCCCTCCTCCTCTCCCCGCCGGAGGTGGTCGCGGAGGGCCAGCCGATCGAGCTCGCGTTCACCGTCAGGCAGCCGGACGTCATCGGGCAGGCCTGGCTCTACGCGCGCAGCGGCAGCGAGGGGCCGTTCCGCCGCTTCGAGCTCGCGCCGGACGGCGACGCCTACCTGCGCGCCGCGATCCCGGCCGACCTGGTGGCGCGCCCCTCGCTCGAGTACTTCGTCGAGGCGGCGCCGGTCGGAGGCGAGCCGGTGGCGGTGGTCGGCTCGAGCGAGGCGCCGCGCTCCATCGAGGTGAGCGAGACCGCCGCCGATCCGCCGCCGCAGATCACCGACCGCTCGCGCGTCACGCTGGTCGCCGAGTACGTCGACTTCGACGGCGGGCTGGCGAGCGGGTTCGACCAGTACTACCAGGTCGAGGCCGACTTCATGTACCGGTCGTTCTGGCCGATCTACGCGGTGCGGCTCGGCTTCGGGAGCCTGTCGGGGATCGGCGGCCCCAAGGACGTCATCGACGAGGACCCGGACGACTGCCTCGACATGGCGGGCAGCTACCGCTGCCGGCGGCTGACCTACAGCTACATCTACACCGAGTTCGAGCACCGCTTCTCCGACGTGGTGGCGGTCATGCTGCGCCCGCAGGCGGGCATCCTGACCACCGATCGCCGGCCGGGGTCGACCGCCGACCGCTGCTTCGGCGACGACGTCATCGACTGCGACTCGCAGCGCGGGCTCGGCCTGCGCGGGCGCATCCGGTTCGGCGACGAGACCGCCACCAGCCTGGTCCTGGGGGTCGGCTTCACCGACGGTGTCGGCACGCTGTTCGAGGCCGCCTATGCCTCGAACGCGCTGCCGCGGGTGCCGGTCCGGGTCGCGGTCGAGGTCACCGACCAGCCGATCCAGAGCGACTTCGGCGTCCGTCTGGTCGGCGACGTCGGGTTCCGCCCGGTGAAATGGATCTACCCCTCGCTGCGCCTGTCCTACCAGGCGCGCGACGTCGACCACGCCGGATTCTCCGGCGGGGCGGGCGTCAACTTCGACTGGTGAGGCCGGCCATGCGCATCCACCGCTTCATCCCCGCGCTCCTCGCCCTGGCCCTCGCACCCGCGGCGGCCGGCGCCCAGCCGGCAGACAAGGACAAGCCGGCGAGCAAGCCGGCGCCGCCTCCCGCGGAAGAGCCGGCCCAGCCCGCGGCGGTGCAGAGCCGCGCCAGCGTGCTGCACGTGCCGCCGGGCGACGCGCCCGACGCCGAGCCCTTGCGCCTGGTGGCGGTCATCGACGCCGCGGTCGCCGAGCCGGTCATCGTGGCGCGATACCGGCGGCTCGGCTCGAGCGAGAGCTTCCACGAGGTCCCGTTCGAGCGCTCGTCGGCCGGCGGCTACTTCGCCACCTTGCCGGCCGAGGCTGTCAGCCGCCCCGGCATCGAGTACTACATCGCCGGGCACGACGGCGGCGGCGCCGAGATCGTTCACTTCGCCTCCGAGCGCGAGCCGCATCCGGTGGTGGTCGAGGCGCCGCTCGGCGAGCGCCTGGCGCAGAGCGACGAGGAGCGCATGCAGGGCCGGCTCGACACCATCCGCCTCGACCTCGACGGCCACAACTTCGGCAACCGCTACGGGCGCCACGACTACTTCCTGCGCAGCGAGATCCAGTGGACGCATCACTTCCTCCGCACCCTGTATGCGGTCTCGTTCGGCTACGGCGCGATCGAGGGCAAGACCCCGGAGAGCGACATCGCGGGGGCGATGGCGGTGAAGCGGAGCGCTCGCTTCGGCTTCAGCGAGATCCGCACGCGCGTCCACGAGTCGGTGTTCGTCGACCTGCGCGCCACCCTCGGGGTCGACCGCGACGACCTCGAGTACGGGGGAGGCGGCACGGTCATCCTCGGGCGGCCCTGGCGGTCCTCCCTCCAGGTGGGCGGCGAGGTGCTGCGCTCGATGGGCCCCACCGTCTTCGTGCGCCTGCAGTGGGACACCGCCCCGCCCTTCCTGATGGGCGCGTCGGTGGTCAAGACCGACCTGCCGGACGCCGCGCTCAGCGACGGCCTCTACGTCAAGTACGACGTCAGCTACCCGCTGCTCGACCGGCTCGACCTGCGCGCCGCCGTCTCCTACGGCTCGCGCGACGGAGCCTCCCACTGGGGCGGCGGCGCCGGCGCCGCCCTGTCGTTCTAGATCAGAAGTGGTCGCAGGCGGTGGGGACCAGGTCGCAGGCGTCCCTGAGGAACACGGTCATCGCGGTGTGCCACAACCTGCCGTCGTTGCTCCGGCACTGCTGATAGTCCTTGTCGCCGAGCGGCAGGCTGTCGTCGATCTCGCAGCGGAAGTCGGGCGCCGGCACGCGCGTCGCCCGGCAGGCACCGACCGAGGTGGCGGCGCAGTTGGTGTGGCCCCCGGCGCACACGCGGTAGCTCTGGTAGGCCGAGGGCCAGCTCCAGACGTCCGACCAGCAGGCCCACATCTGCGGGTAGATCGAGCCCTGGACCTTCGTGGCGGCGCGGCCCTGGACGGCGCCCTTGGAATCGACGTAGACGTCGACCCCGTCGACCAGGTCGACGAACAGGTTTCCGAAGAAGGCGCCCTCGCGCCACCGGAAGTCCCCCGCCTCGCCGGGGGCGAGCGGGAGGGCGGTGCCTTCCTCGTCCACGCCGCGCATCGAGATCTGCACGGTGCGGCCGAAGGCGTTGTTGCGGGCGAGCAGGCAGGACGACACCACCTGCTGGCACTCTTCTGTGGCCGGGCCGTCAGCCCAGCTCGGGCACAGACCGAGCGACCCCTTCCACTCGTAGCGCGCCAGGTTGAAGCGATCGGTGTAGCTGACCACGTCGTCGGGTCCGAGCGCGCAGCCGACCAGGTACTTCATGAACTGGCGGGTCAGGGAGTCGTGGAGCTGGTCGGCCAGCTCGGGCACCGAACCGTCGTACGACCCGGTGGCCAGAGGGACCTCGGTCATCATCCGGTGGGCGGCCTGGTTGGCGCTGAGCGCGTTGTTGACCAGCGCGTTGAAGCCGATCGCGTTGAAGCCGATCGCCTCCGCGTCCTCCAGCGTGGGATCGTCGGCGCCCTCCACGGTGCAGGCGGCGAGCGACAGAAGGGCAAGCAGTCCCAGGCGGTTCATGGGGATCCGCTACCGCACGATCGGTGCCAGTCGCTCCGGTGTGCTGCGCAACACTCACAACGCCCGCCGGCTGCCCTTGTTTCCTCCCACGACACGTCGGGCGTGTTCTGCCCGGACACAGTAGCCGCGCGGGCAACAGCGAGCGCGCCGTTACACGCCGCGTCGCTCGGCGAGCTCGACGATCCGCCGATGCTCCGCCAGGTTCTCGACGAATCCGGCCCGCAACCCGGCGTCCGCGATGCGCGCCGCTCGGGCGCGGATCCGGTCGCGCGCGTCGGCGAGGGTCTGGTCGGCCTCGTGGGCGCGCCCGAGGGCCAGGAGTGCCTCGACCCGGACCAGCCGGCCCAGTCCGTCGTGCTCGATCAGCGGGTCGACCAGGCCGTAGGCGCGCTCGACGCAGGTGAGGGCCTCGTCCGGCCGGCCGGAGCGCAGGAGGACGTCAGCCAGGGTCACCAGCGATTCGGCCTGGCTGGCAGGGATCGGCTCGAGCCCCGCCGCCGAAGCCCGCGCCTCGACCTCCGCTTCGCCGAGAGAGCCCGACCGCGCCAGCGCGAAGGCGAGTGAGATGCGGAGGTAGGCGGCTGCCGGCGCGTCGCGGGGGAGCGCGGCGATCTGACGGCGGAGCCTTGCGATCGCCTCGTCGGCCCGCCCGAGGCGCGCCAGCACCAGGCCGAGGTTGGCCAGAGCCATCTCGTCGCTGCCGCCGGCCGAGCTCTGCAGGCGGAGCGCCTCGTCGATGATTGCAGAAGAGCGCTCGAGCCCGCCGAGGAGCATGTAGCCCCAGCCGGTGTTTCCCATCGCGAAGGCGGCCCCTCGGATGTCGCCGGCCGCCAGGTAGTCGGCGGTCGCCGCGGTCGACGCGGCGAGGGCCGTCTCGTGGTCGCCGCGGGCGCCGGCAGCAGCTCGGAGCGCGGCATGACAGGCTGCCCACGCTTCGGGCGCCTGTGCCGCCATCGCGCGCAGCCTGGCCCGGGACTGGTCGAGGAGCAGGTCGGCCGCCGCCATCCGGTTCCGCATGTAGAGGAGCTCGGCGCCGGCGAAGAGCGCCCGCAGCTGCTGCGGCTCGGCGTCCGGCTCGGCGAGGGCGGCCTGCACCTGGGCGATGAGCGACTCGAGCAGGTCGGGGTCCGGCAGGTACATGGTGCACGCCAGCGCCAGCCAGGCCGCCTCGAACCAGGCGCTCGAGCCGGTCTGCAGGCTCGCCATCGCGCGCCCGGCCGCCCGCTCTCCCTCGACCAGGTCGCGCCGCCAGTGGTGTGCCTGGGCCTCGGCAAGGTGAAGCGCAGCCGTGGTGTCAGGATCGGGACCGCAGGCCCGCGCCCGCTCGACGTGGTCGAGGACCAGCGCCAGGTCATCACCCTGCAGCGCGCGCTCGGCGGCCCGCAGGTACCAGAGCGATGCTCGGGCCGGCGCGTCGCCCTGGTGGAAGTGCTCGGCCAGGATGACCGGGTCGCTGCAGCCGACCCGCTCGAGCCAGTCGCCGGCCAGGCGATGGGCGAGGACCCGGTCGCGCTCGACGAAGGAGGCGTAGACCGCGTCGCGGACGAGCGCGTGGCGAAACACCAGCTCCTGCTCACCCGCGTAGGCCGACTCGACCGCCGGCTGGATGAGCTCGCGATCGCGCAGCAGGCCGATCCACTCGTCGAGCCCCTCGCGCTGGTCGCCGACCAGGCCGCGGACGGCGGAGACCCAGAACCGGGTGCCGAACACGCTGGCGGCGCGCAGCAGCCGGCGCCCCTCCTCGGGGACCTGCTCGACGCTCGCCTGGACGGTGGCGAGCACGCTCTCGGGGGCGGCCCGGTCGCCGCGCGCCCGGGCGCGGATCGTCTCCTCGAGGAAGAACGGGTTTCCGTCGGTGCGCTCGACCAGCTGCGCCACCTCGTCCTGGCTGACACCGCCGCCCAGCGCGCCCTGCACCAGCGCCGAGCAGGCCCGGGCGCGCAGTCCGCCGAGGCGGAGCTCGTGGACCTCGCGGCCCGCCCACAGTTCGGGGAAGCGCTGCTTGACCTCCGGCCGCGCCAGCGCGAAGACCAGCAGCGGCCGATCGGCCAGGTTGCGCAGCGCCAGATCGATGAGCTTGACCGTGGCCAGGTCGCCCCAGTGGAGATCGTCGAGCAGGACCAGCACCGGGCGGGTGCGCCCCATCGCAGCGATCCAGTCCTGCCAGGCGACCCGGATCCGATCGCCGAGCCGCACCGGGTCGCTGCGGCGGGCCGAGCGCTCGACCGCCGCGCCGCCGCCGATCAGCTCGGCCAGCGGCTCGGCGATGCGGGCGCGCTGGTCGACCTCGACATGGCGGGCGACCTGCTCGTTCACCTTGCGGCGCCGCGCCTCGGCCGCGTCGCTCTCGAGGATACCCATGGCGCCCTGGGTCGCGCGCGCCAGCAGGCCGAAGGGGGCCGCACCGATCGGATCCCCGGCGCCCGCCAGGAGCTCGAACGCGTCCCGGCCGAGCGCGTCGAGGACCTCGTGGGCGATCCGCGACTTGCCGATGCCTGGCGCGCCGGTCACCAGCACGGCGCGCGCGATCGACTCGGCGCGGCACTCGTCGAACAGGCCGCGGATGACGCCGAGCTCACGGTCGCGACCGACGAACGCGGTCCGGCGGCCGAGCAGGGGGGCCGGCTCGACCAGCTCGCGCTCACCGCGCAGAATCCCGCCTTCGACCCGGAACCGGGCCGGCAGGAGCGCCGCGGTCACCTCGTCGAGGCTGATGCCGGGTGCCCGGCGCGCCACCAGCGCGGCGGCGCGCGCGATGAGCTCGCCGATCGACTCGCGCTCGCCGGACGCCGCCCGTCCGGTCGCCACTGCGATCGGCGCGTCTGCCAGGTGCGCCCGCATCTCGATCGCCAGGCGTGCCGCCCGCGAGCACAGCTCGGCCGGAGCGGCGCCGCCCGGGACCACCGCCATCACCGAGCCGTCGCGCAGCGCTTCGAGGCTGGCGCCGAGGTGACCGGCGATTGCGGCGAGCGGTGCGCTGGGACGCAGCGGGTCGACCACGGTGAGCGAGCTGCGATCATCTGCCTCCCGCTGCGGCGGGGCGCTGGCGACGACGACCGCCAGGAACCGCCGCTCGGCGTGCGTGATGGTCGGCAGCGACCGGCCGGTGGTCCTCGCGCCTTCGCCGAGCAGGTCCTCGATCTCGCCCGCCACCTCGGCGGCGGACGGCCGCGAGCTCGGAGCCTTGAGGGTCATCCGCGCAATCAGCGCGTCGATCCGCGCCGGAACTCCTTCGCGCACCGCCGACACCCGCGGGGTGTCGTCGAGGATGATGCGGGCGAGCACCTGGAACAGATCGGCGTCGCCGAAGCAGCGCTGGCCTGTCAGGCACTCGTAGAAGACCAGGCCGAGCGAGAAGACGTCGGAGCTGGCCGAGACCGGCTGCCGGCCGGCCTGCTCGGGAGACATGTACGACGGCGTCCCCGGCCGGCCGCCGGTGGCGGTGAGCACGGTCGCGTCGGCGAGGTGGGCGACACCGAAGTCGATCAGGAGCGCGCGGTCCCAGCCGTCGTCGGCCAGGAACAGGTTCGACGGCTTGATGTCGCGGTGGACCACGCCGGCGGCGTGGGTCGCCGCCAGCGCCCTGCCGATGCGCGCCACCAGCACGCACGCCTCGCGGATGCTGGGCAAGCGGCGCTTCAGGCGCACCGCCAGGTCCTCCCCTTCGAGCCACTCCATCGCGACGAAGGCGCCGCCGTCCTCGGTCTCGCCGTGCCCGAGGTAGCGCACGATCGCCGGATGATCGAGGGCGGCCAGCACCCTGGCCTCGCGGACGAAGCGGTCGAGCACGCCGCGCTCGAGGCTGCTGCTCAACTTGATCGCCACCGTGCTGCCGGTGGCGTGGTCGCGGCCGCGATAGACGTAGCCGAGCCCGCCGGCGGCGACGAACTCGATCAGCTCGAACCGCCCCGCCAGCCTCCCCCCGGCCGTCATCGCCGGGTCAGTCTACATTCATTCGCAGGCGCCGGCGCTGCAGTCGCAGGCGGCGGCGACGTCACCGTCGTGGCACTCGTTCACGATCGCTCCCATGCGCAGGAAGTTGACCACCTGGCGCAGGAGGGCAGGCCGCTCGTTGACCCCGGCGTGCGTGCCGTTGTCGGCCGCCGGCGGCACGTTGGTGCTCGGCACCGGCGGATCCGGGTGCTCGTCGTAGATCGCGAACCCGCTGGGTACCGGCTCGGTCACCATGTCGAAGCCGTACGGCATCTTCACCGTCGGGCCGGCGATCGGGATTCCCATGGTGCGGGCCGCCATCTCGGTCGACAGGTTGGTCACCAGGCTGTCGTTCATCGCCTCGTACATGAGGATCTGCTTGGCGGGGGTGTCGGGCAGCGGATCGTCGAGCACGCGGCGCGCCGTGGTGATGGGATCCCAGCGCTCCATGCTGAAGGCGAGCAAGGAGACCAGCATCTGGTACTCGTACTGGTCCTCGTAGGAGCCGATGGCTGCCACCTGGAGCGGCGCCCAGGCGTACGAGCGCTCGATGAGCAGCGACCAGGCGGCGCCGGGCACCCCGAGCGCGCCGCGCTCGATGAACGGGTCGTAGGCCATGAAGGTGCCGCCCATGATCCCGCCCAGCGAGGCGCCGAGATAGTAGACCTCCGACGTGTCGATGATCGGCTCGCCCTCGTACTCGAACTCGGGAGCCTCGGCGAGCGGCCCGCGAACCAGATGTTCGAGGGCGATGAAGTTGATGACCGCCTGGCCGAGCTTCTCGACCAGCGCGTGCGAGCGGTTGAGGTCGTTGGCCGACAGCGCGGCCGAGGTGATCTGCCGCTCGGTCAGGCCGATCCAGTCACCGGCCAGCACCACCACGCAGTTGTCGTTGGCGATCTCCTGCAGGAAGTTGTCGCCGACGTACCCCTCGGCGCTGCCGAACAGGCCGTGGCCGAAGACCACCACCGGGATCGGCAGCGGCTGGCTGGTGACGCAGGCCGGGATGGCGGCGGCGAAGTTGGCATCGTATGTCCCGTTCATCTCCGGGACGCCGGCCGCGTCGCGCCGCAGGATCGAGTCGTCGCTCTCGCCGTCGGTCATGAAGTTCGGCGAGTCGTGCGTCCCGAGGTACAGCTTGTAGGAGAGCTCCGGGTTGCCCGCCACCTCGGAGACCTGGAAGGTGAGGCTGGCGCCCGCCTCGCCCATGGCGGGCAGCGCCTGATCGCGCATGGACAGGAGGTCGGAGGTCAGGCTCTGGTCGGAGGCGGTGACGAAGTGCCAGGCCAGCAGCAGGTCCTCCTTCGGCGCGCCGGCGGCGGCCAGGGCGGAGAACATGGCGTCGGCGCCGTCCGCGAGCGCGGCGAAGCGCGGGTGATCGAAGCCCTTGCCGTCGCGCAGGGCGGCAAAGCCTTCGCTCGGCTCGAGCGGCTGGCCGTCGCCGCCGAGCACGCCGCGCCGGATGCCGACCGCGTAGCGCGAGCCGGGCGCCATCCGCTCGAGCGGCCGGATGATGAGGGTGCGCAGCGCCGGGTCGTCGGCGTTCATGTCCACTTCGGCGAAGTGGAGCAGGCGCTCGCCGGTGTCGACGTTGACCACCACGGTGAGCGAATCGTCGGCCAGCGAGGCAGAGGGATCCTCGTGGCCCGGCAGGCCCTCGGCCGAAACCCCGGCGGGGAAGGCGGCCAGCATGGCGCCGGACGGGCTGAAGCCGTCGAGCCGGTTCCACGGCGCCGGGTCGACGGCGATGTCGTCGACGTTGACCGGCATCGCCCCGATCGGGATGTCCAGCCGGTAACCGCTCGCAGTGCTCGAATCGACCACTTGATAAGAGGCAGAGGGCCAGGGCATCAGGCACGTGGTGCCGCCCAGCGGGTTGCAGTCGTCGGAGATGCCGGTTCCCCCATCGCTGCCGCCGCAGGCAGCGGCGCCGGTGGTGACGAGAGCGAGCGCGAGACAGAAGCGCGGACAGGCCATGCAAACCCTCCCTGTGGGCGCATCCTACACCAGCCCGGCGGAAGTGTAGCCCGCTCAGCCCCGTCCCCATCGATCACCCGGTGTTGCGGAACTCCCGGTTGTTCCGCGGAGTTGTCGGCTGAGCCTGGCGGATCGCCTCCATTCCGGCGCGGAACTTCGAGTGGCGGAGGGCGAGGTGGCGGGCGACCCCGGCGACCTCCTCCTCGAGCCAGCCGGGCATCGCCCCGCTCAGCTTCACCTCGAGGACGGCCAGCGCGTCGCGCGCGATCACCGCGCGCGGTTCGCACCGGGTACCGGCGGCGGCGAGCGGCTCCGGCAGGCAGTAGGCGATCCCCTCGTCGAGCGTGATGCGGAGCGGCGCGCGGCCGAGCGACCAGCGCCGGTACCAGGTGAGCAGGCACGGGCGGATCCGGCCGGCCGCCACCTGTGCGATGACCTCGCCCAGGGCGGGCGCGAAGCCTCCGCGTGGCGGCAGCCCGGCGAGAGGCGGCGCCTCGCCGTGCAGCAGGGCCGACAGCTCCTCCACCGTCCGCTCGAGGCGGACCTTCTCGCGCTCGAGGCCGCAGGTGCGCTTGAGCTCGAGCCACGCGGAGGCGCCGGTGACGCGGGCCTCACCGGCGAGATCGCCGGCGGCGGCGTACTGGCGCACGCGCGCCCGGCAGGCGGTCGCGCCCCGCTTGAAGGTGTGGAGGTACATGCCGTCCTCGCTGTCGAGGTACAAGGTCCGGCAATAGAGGACCGGACGCTCGGGGGCGTGCACCTCGGGTGTCAGCCGGGTCGCGGCGCGGCGCAGCACGCCCTCGGCGGCCGATCGGTCGACCACGAAACGGTACTCGAGCGCGCGCTCGCCCTCCACGGCGAGACCGAGTGCAACGGAGGTGCCAGCGAAGACATCTCTCGCCGGCGGTGCAACGCCGCGAAGCCGTGGTGTCGCACCTTCTCCGCCGAGACTCGCCGCCGCAACCGGGTGACCGCATCGTCGACAGTGCCGCGGAACCCGACGATGGCGGCCGCCATCAGGGCGGCAGGTGACGGCGGGCAGGATTCCGGGTATAGCCGTGTCGCATGTGGCATCCGCCCGAGCGAATCCGGCACGGACTGCCGGCCACCCGCTGGCCGTCGCGCGAGGAGGCCGAGGGCTCGCTCCTCTTCACGCCACTGGCCATCGGCCCGCTCACCGCGGCGCAGCGGACCTGGGTGCCGGCGATGGTTCCGTGGCGCGCCAGCGACGACGGCTTCGTCACCGACGACGTCGTCGACTGGTACCGCCGCTTCGCCGAGGGGCGGCCGGGCGTCCTGGTGGTCGAGGCGACCGGCATCCGCGACATCCCGTCGGGACCGCTCCTGCGCATCGGCCACGAGCGCTTCATCCCCGGCCTGCGCCGGCTCACCGACGCCATCCGCGAGGCCTCGGGCGGCGAGACCCTGGTCTTCATCCAGATCATCGACTTCCTGCGCATCAACCGGCGGCCGACCCGCGAGGCCTACTTCGGCCGCTACCTCGAGCTCGGCCAGCAGCACCGGGAGCGGCTCGCCCACCTCCTGAGCGACGCGCGCTACCACGCCGATGCCCCCGACGACGAGGTGCGCGCCGCGCTGCTCGCGCTCGAGGAGGAGAAGCTCGAGCACATCCTCTCGCACCGGGAGATGGAGGACTACCTCTACGGCTATCGCGAGCGGGTCTGGGACATGCACCTCGAGCACATCCGCCAGCTGCCGAGCGTCTTGCCCGGGCTGTTCTCCGACGCCTCGGCGCGCGCGTTCGAGGCCGGCTTCGACGGGGTCGAGCTCCACTACGCGCACGCCTACACCATGGCGTCGTTCCTCTCGGCGCTGAACACGCGCGACGACGAGTACGGCGGCTCGCGCGAGAACCGAGTGCGCCTGCCGCGCGAGGTGGTGCAGGCAGTCCGGGCGCGGGTGGGTCCGGGCCGGCTGGTCGGGATCCGCTTCCTCGGCGACGACGTGGTCGAGGGAGGCAACCGGATCGACGACGCGATCTACTTCGCGGTCGAGCTGGCGGCCGCCGGGGTCGATTACCTCTCGGTTTCGAAGGGAGGCAAGTTCGAGGACGCGCAGCAGCCGAAGGTCGGGCGCGCGGCCTATCCCTACACCGGTCCGTCGGGCTACGAGTGCATGCCGACCGTCTTCTCCGACGAGAAGGGCCCGTTCCTGCGCAACGTCGAGCTGTCGGCCGGGATCCGGCGCGCCGTGCGCGAGGCCGGCTTCACCACCCCGGTGGTGGCGGCGGGCGGCATCTGCACCTTCGAGGCGGCCGAGGCGGTGCTGGCGAGCGGCGACGCCGACATCGTGGCGGCGGCGCGCCAGACGCTGGCCGACCCGGACTGGTTCCGCAAGATGAAGCTCGGCCGCGGCGACGAGGTCCGGATGTGCAACTACACCAACTACTGCGAGGGGCTCGACCAGCAGCACAAGCAGGTGACCTGCAAGCTGTGGGATCGCGAGGAGCTCGACGAGCCGGATGTGAAGCTCGACGTCACCGGCCGGCGGCGGCTGCTCGCCCCGCGCTGGAGGCCCCGGTGAGCGCGAGCGTGTACCTGACCCAGCTCGGCTGCCGGCTCAACGAGGCCGAGGTCGAGTCGTGGGCCCGGAGCTTCCAGGCCGCCGGTCACCGGGTGGTCGCCTCGCCCGAGCGGGCCCAGCTGGTCGTGGTCAACACCTGCGCGGTGACCGCGGAGGCGGCGCGCAAGTCGCGCAAGCTGGTGAGCGGCCTCCACCGCCGCAACCCGAGCGCGCACCTGGTGGTGACCGGCTGCTTCGCCGACCTCGAGCCGCAGGCGGCGGCGGCGCTGATGGGCGTCGACCTGGTGGTCGCCAACCGCGACAAGGACCGGCTGGTGGCGCGCGCCACCGGCGAGCTCGACCTCGACGCCATGCCGGCGATGGCCAGCGACCCGGAGGGAGCCCACGCCTTCCGCGAGGCGCGCACCCGCGCCTTCGTCAAGGTGCAGGACGGCTGCCGGAACCAGTGCGCCTTCTGCGTCGTCACCATCGCCCGCGGCGAGGAGAGGAGCCGCACGGTGGAGGAGGTGATCGCCGAGGTGCGCGCCCTCGAGGCGGCGGGCTGCCGCGAGGTCGTCCTGTGCGGCGTCCACCTGGGCGGCTACGGCAGCGACCTCGGCCTCGACCTGGTGACCCTGGTGGATCGGCTGCTGCGCGCGACCGCCATCCCGCGGCTCCGCCTCTCCTCGCTCGAGCCGTGGGACCTGCCGGACGATTTCGGGGCGCTGTGGAGCGACCGCCGCCTCCTGCCGCACCTCCACCTGCCGCTGCAGAGCGGCTGCGACCGGGTGCTCCGGCGGATGGCGCGCCGCTGCATGACCGCGAGCTACGCGAGGCTGGTCGACCGGCTGCGCCGCGACGTCGCCGACCTGCACCTGACCACCGACCTCATCGTCGGGTTCCCCGGCGAGAGCGAGGCCGACTTCGCCGAGACCATGGCCTTCGCCGAGGCGATCGGCTTCGCGCACGTGCACGTCTTCCCGTTCTCGCCGCGGGCCGGTACCCGGGCGGCCGGCCTGTCGGGCCGGCTGCGCGGCGACCAGATCCGCGCCCGCAGCGCCGAGCTCCACCGGCTGGCGGCGCGCATGAAGGCAGAGCACCTGGCCCGCGCGGTCGGGCAGACCCGCGAGGTCCTGTGGGAGTCGGGCGACGAGCTGGACGGTGGCCGGCGGCGCTTCGCCGGCTACACCGATACCTACCTGAAAGTCGAGACGGAGGTGGCCATGGGGATCGAGCTCGAGAACCGGATCGAGGCAGTGGAGCTGAGGGCGGTGGATGGCGACCGGCTGGTCGGGGTGCGCGCGTGAAGCGGTGGGCGCTCGCCGCGGCCGTGCTGATCGCGGCGTGCGGCGGCGACGACGACGCCACCGACGGCGACGGCGTCGACGGACCCGACGGCGGCGAACCGGAAGGCGGGCGCTGGGAGGCGCTGGCCGATCTGCCGAGCGGCCCGATCCAGGAGACCGGCCTGGTCGAGGTCGGCGGTCTGCTCTACGTGCTGGGCGGCATCGACGAGGAGATGAAGACCGTGGCGAGCGTCCTCATCTACGACCCGGACGGCGACAGCTGGGACAGCGGGCCGGACCTGCCGACCGCGGTGCACCACGTGAACGCGGCGGTGGTCGACGGCACCATCTATGTGGTGGGCTCGCTGGCCCCGAACTTCGCTCCCATCGCCGAGGTCTGGTCGTGGACGCCGGGGGACGAGGCCTGGGCGACCGATCACACGCCGATGCCGGGCAGCGCGCGCGGCGCCGCCGCGGTCGGGGTGGTCGACGGTTCCATCGTGGTGGCGGGCGGGTTCGCCGCCACCGGGTCGAGCACGGCGGTCTCGGCCTACCATCCCGGCGCGGACGAGTGGGACGTGACGCCCGATGCGCTGCCGATCCCGCTCGATCACGCCACCGGCCAGGTGGCCGACGGCAGCCTGTACGTGATCGGCGGCCGCTCGAACGGGATCGTCGCGGTCTCGGCCGAAGTCTTCCGCTACGACGCCGGCACCTGGGTGCCGCGGGCGGCGATGCCGACCGCGCGCGGCGGGATTGCCTCCGGCGTGGTGGGCGGCCGCATCGTGGTGGTCGGCGGCGAGGGCAACGGCGACGCCGAGACCGGCGTCTTCCCCCAGACCGAGGTCTACGATCCGGCCGCCGACCGGTGGGAAGCGCTCGACGACATGCTGACGCCGCGCCACGGCATGGCGGCCGCCGGGCTGGGGAGCAGCCTCTACGTCCCGGGCGGCGCCACCCGCCAGGGCTTCGGCGCGGTCGCCACCCACGAGGTCCTCCGCCTCGAGTAGGCGCTCAGTTGCATGCGCTGAGATCGCCGGATCCCGGATCGGGCAGCCAGCAGAGCGGCCGAGTCACCATCGGCGCGCTCGAGTAGAGGTAGATCGCCACCTCGTCCGGCCCCCGGAACGCGCCCACGACCATGCGGTTGTATGGATGCGAGTCGCTCCACGGCGCCGCGTTCACCGGATCCTGCGACTGCGCCGGATCGATGGTGGGGCCGGCGTCGGTCAGGTCGTGAAACAGCCACAGTCGGGCCGGGTCGGCCGGCGAGCCGCTGTCGAGGACCAGGAGCTCAGGCGCGGTATCGCCGCCGAGACCGATGAGCTCGACCGCGTCGATCTTTCCGTCCGCCGCTCCCACCGAGGGGTCGCGGAATGGCTTCACGACCAGCTGGCCGCTCTGGTCCACCTCGGCCGGCGGCGTGACGAAGAGGAAGCTCAGGTGCTCGTCCTGGACCGACACCGAGGCGATGTCGGTGGAGGATCGCGGCGACGGCGGCCGCATCATCCGCGGGCCGCTGTCGACCATGAGGCTCACCACGCCGGTTTCGTAATCGAGAGCGCCGGCGTTGACGAACCATTTCCAGTTGGAGGTGTCGACCTGGACCAGGTCGTTGGCTCCGGTCCGTCCCGACGGCGCCACCAGCACCCCCTGGGTCCCCGAGTCGAGGAACGGCTGCGTCACCTCGGCGATGGCGAGCTCCGCCCGGGTCCATTCGGTCGGCGCGACCAGGAAGGCCGTCTGGCTGTCGCCGATGAGCAGCTCCACCGGATCGCCCGGGACGGCGTTCATCGGCTCGAGCGTGAGGTGCGAGGCCTCGTCGAGCGGCGGCGCCCCGACGGAGGAATCGGCGATCCGCAGGCTGATGTCGTCGGACAGGAACGAACCGTCCCCCACCCCCTCGAACACCCGCACCTCCGCCTCGTTCATGGTCGCGGCCTCGGTGCTGCGCGCGAAGACCACCAGATCGAGATGCGTATCGCCCACCAGGTCGGTCGCCGCGACCCGCAGCGGCTCCGAGTCGGCGGTGGCGACGAAGTGGTCGTAGCCGCCGACGAAGAAGTCGGGCGCGCTGCGGCCGAGCACCACGAACACTCCGTGGGTGGCGTCGTCGGTCGAGCCGGGCAGGAGGAGGTCGTCGAAGCAGTCGTCGTTGAGCTGGGTGGTGACCTGATCGAAGCGGACCACGTCGTCGGAGTCCCACTCGATCCGCTGATCGGGCGGATCGTCGCAGCTGGCGGCGTCGCGGCCGCCGTCGTGGTCGCCGGGCGCGCCGTCGGGGCGCTCGCTGGGGAGCAGCGGTTTGTCGATGCAGGCCGCGTCCAGGAGGGCGGCGACCGCGAGCAGGACGGCCGCCCGCCTCATCGATGCCACTCCAGCAGGATGCTCGCGCCGGTGTCATCTGCCGCGCCGCTCACCCACACGGTCTGCTGCCGCTGCGGCTTGAGCAGGAAGTAGAGTCCAGCCGCGATGCCGACAGCGCCGACCCCGTAGCCGACGTAGGTGCCGATCCGCTGGGCGTCGAAGCGGGCCTCGTGCTCCTTGTACTGGGCGTCGGTCTGCGCGTTGGCCAGGAGGTCCTGGTTGTGCAGCGCGAGGTAGTTGAAGACGCCGCCGGCCAGCATGGCGCTGGCGCCGACCCCGAGGCAGAACCAGCCCAGGCCGCTCCCTCGCTCCACCACGGTCATCGGCTGGCGCGGCGCCGGCCGCTCCGGCTTGCGCTCGAGCGTCGTGTCGGGCGGCGGCGGCGCGACCGGCGCCGCCTCGGGCGGGCTGAGCTTGACCACCACGGCGGTCTCGCGCGCGCCCTCCACCACCACGGTCTGGCTGGCGGTGACGTAGCCGGTCGCGACCACCTCGAGGAGGTGCTTGCCGGCGGGCAGGTAGATGGCGCCGGGCGCGAAGTGCTCGTCCGGGGCGAAGGCCGAGGCGGTGATCTGCGCGGCGACCGCTGCCTCGGCCGGCTCGACGGCCACCACCACCCGAGCGTGGCCGGTGCGGGTCAGGCCGTCGGCGATCTCGGTCGCCAGGCTCGGGGTCCAGGTCGGCTCGCTCTCGCCCGGCTTGAGGCGCGCCCGGCAGCGGGTGAGGAACATCTCGGCCTGAGCCCAGCGCTCGAGCCGGCGATAGGCCAGCGCGATGAAGCAGTCGTGCTCGCCGCGCGGCTCCTCGGCGTCGGCCTGCTTGAAGGAGCGGATGGCGTCCTCGTAGCGGCGCTGCTTGGCGAACGCCTCTCCCTCGGCGCGGAGGCGAGCGGCGTCGTCGGGTCCCGCTTGGGCGCTACCCGCCAGCGCCGCCAGCGCCGCCAGCGCCGCCAGCGCCGCCAGCGCCCACACCGACCCGGCTGCCCTCACCCGCCGATTATAGAGTGACATCGAGCCCGGCGACCACGAGACCGGCGCGAGTCAAGTGTATCCTTGGCGGCCGTGATCGATCTGGGGGGAGCGCAGGCCGCCGTGCCAGACCGCCGCGACTTCGGCGCCGCCATCGCGTCCGAGACGCCCAACCACCGCTCGATCGCCCAGCTGCACGGCCACCTGGTCACTCTGGAGCCGGGCGCCCCGCTGTCGGTCCAGGTCGAGATGTTCGAGCGCCTGGGTCGCTGGGTCACCGCCGGCCTGCCGCCGCCCAGCTCGCTCTGGGTGGCCCCCGAGCCGCCGGCGGTCGCCCGCCTGCGCATCGCCATCACCGCTCTCGAGCGCTTCCCCGAGCTGCAGAGGCGCTGGGTCTCTGGCCTGGGCGACGTCCTGTCCGCGTCGACCGGCGTCAAGCTGTTCGCCGAGACCGGCCTGCCGAACGACCGCGGCCTGGTGCAGGAGACCTCGGACCGGCTGGCGCGGCGCTTCCTCCCCCGCCCGCCCGAGCACGGCCAGCTGGCCGAGCTGTTCGCCCGCATCTTCCGCCACCCGCGCGACGCGACCTGGCTGCCGGCCATCCCGGATGACCTGTTCGCCCGCCTCGTCGCGCTCTTCGGCGACGTCTGGCGCGGGGCGCACGAATGGATGGTCGACGCCATCGCCCTCCTCTGCACCCGCATCTCCGCCCTCGGCCTGACCGAGGACATGCGGGAGGACGACCCGACCACCAAGCTCCGCAACTCCCCCTTCTTCCGGCTGCCGCGCGCCACGCTCGAGGAGCTGCCGGCTCTCCTGGTCCAGTGCCGTCTGCACACCGACGAGGTCCTGCACCAGCTCGAGCACCACGGCGTCTCGGTCGACGTCGTCTACTGCCTCGACGTCATCCGCCTCGGCATCGAGCGGATCGAGCTCCTGCTCCCCCTGGTCGACTCGAGCGGCGCCGACCGCCTGGTCGCCTCGCGCACGCTCCTGTCCGCCCTGGCCGCCTCGCGGGTCGACGACCGCAGCCTGCGCGGCCTCCTGCGCAACAACCTGCGCCTGCTCGCCCGCAAGGTGATCGAGCGCGCCGGCCACACCGGCGAGCACTACGTCACCTCGAGCCGCCGCGAGTGGTGGGCCATGATCGGGTCGGCGGCGGGCGGCGGCGTCCTCACCGCCGGCACCGTCGTCCTCAAGTTCCTGACCAAGTGGGGCCACCACGCCCCCTTCGTCGACGGGATGATGTCGGCCGGCAACTACGCGGCCAGCTTCATCGTCATGCAGCTGTGCGGCTTCACCCTGGCGACCAAGCAGCCGTCGATGACCGCCGCCATGCTGGCCGGCTCGATCCGCGAGGCGAAGGGGCCGCATCGGCTCGACGAGCTGGTCTCGCTCATCGCGCGCATCAGCCGCTCGCAGTTCGCCGCCGCCTGCGGCAACGTCCTCTGCGTCATCCCCGCCGCCATCGCCTTCAACTACCTGTGGAAGGGGCAGTACGGCCACGACTTCCTCGACCAGGCGACCGCCGCCAAGACCATCGCCTCGTTCCATCCGATCAAGAGCGGCACCATCCCGTTCGCCGCGCTGACCGGCGTGCTCCTCTGGATGTCGAGCCTCGGCGCCGGCTGGCTGGAGAACTGGACCACCTACCGGCGCCTGCCGGAGGCGATCGAGCACCACCGCATCGGCCGGGTCATCGGCCGCAAGAACACGGCGCGCATCGCCCGCTTCCTGGCCCACAACGTGTCGGGGTTCGGCGGCAACGCCAGCCTCGGCTTCCTGCTCGGCATGACCCCGGTGATGGGCGTCTTCTTCGGCCTGCCGCTCGACGTCCGCCACGTGACCCTGTCGACCGGCTCGCTCACGCTGGCCGGCATCGCGGTCGGCCCCGAGGGCTTGACCACCGCGGCCTATATCTGGGCGTCGGTCGGGATCATCCTCATCGGCCTGCTCAACTTCGGCGTCAGCTTCGTCCTCGCGCTCACCGTCGCCTTCCGCGCCCGCGACGTGAGCCGGCGCGAGCGCCTCGCTCTCTGGGGCGCGGTCGGCCGCCGGTTCATCCGCTCCCCCTTCGAGTTCTTCTTCCCTCCGGGCGGCGCGCGCGCTGCCACCGACCACGGCCACGGCCACTAGCCGCAATGCCGGTCAAGTGCGTCAGGCACATTCCATCGCCTCTCCGCGCGCGATCCGGCAGTGCTTTCCGCTGTCTCGTGGCGTCCAGCGCCCGGCGCCCTCGGCGATGTTTCGGACCACAGACTCCGCGGCGCGAATCAGCTGATCGGCACGTTCGGCGTGACCGCGAGGAAGGTCTTCGACGATCTCGCACGCCAGCGCGAGAAACTCGATTGCTCGCTGGTACACATCCAAGCGCTGAAAGCTGAGCACGCCAGCTTGTCGGTCCATCGCGGTCGCCGGATGCGAGGTCGTCGCATCAAAGGCCCTCGTCAAAGCCCCACCGTCAATGTCCACGTCGCCGTCAACCACAACGATTACGACCACGTCTACGGTCGCAGGTCCGAGGCCATCGGCCTTCACTCGTCAACCGACCGGCATGGGGCTAGCCGTCCACCCAGCCGCGTGCTCAGCCGGGGCCGACCTTGACGAAGGTGGCCTGGCCGGCGGCCACCACCTGGCCGTCGCGAGTCACCTCGCCGGCCACGAACAGCATCCGCTTGCCGGCGTGGAGGACGCGGGCGCGCGCCTCGAGCCGGCCGTCGAAGATCGGCCGCATGAAGTGGACCGAGATCTCGGCGGTGGCCACCGGGTGGCGGCCGGCCGCCCGGTAGCACTGCATCCCCATCACCGAGTCGAGCAGCGCGTGGACCACCGAGCCGTGCACCACGCCGTTCGAGTTCCTGTGCTTTGCGGCCACCGTCACGGCCACCGCCGGGCCGTCGGCCACTTCGCGGTCGATCTCGAAGTCGAGGAGCTGCACGAAGTGGAAGTCGCTCGTGTCAGGCGCCATGGCGGGAGAGTACCATCGGGTCATGTCCAGCTTCCGCGACGACGTCTACCGGATGTACGACAGGGCAGTCAGCTTCCTCGCGCTGCCGCCCGGCCTGTCGGAGCGCATCAAGACCTGCAGCGTTCTGCTCCACATCAAGATCCCGGTGCGGGTCGAAGGGGACGTCCGGCTGTTCGACGCCTACCGCGCGCAGCACTCGTTCCACCGGAAGCCGGTCAAGGGCGGCATCCGCTTCGACGCCGGCGTGACCGCCGACGAGGTGGTCGCGCTCGCCACCCTGATGACCTTCAAGTGCGCGCTGGTCAACGTGCCGTTCGGCGGCGCCAAGGGCGGCGTCCGCATCGACCCGCGCGCCGAGAGCGCCGACACGCTGGAGCGGGTTTCCCGCCGCTACACCGCCGAGCTGTTCTGGCGCAACTGCATCGGCCCGGGCGTCGACGTGCCGGCGCCCGACATGGGGACCGGGCCGCGCGAGATGGCGTGGATCGCCGACACCTACGCCACCTTGAATCCGGCAGACATCGATCCGCTCGCCTGCGTGACCGGCAAGCCGGTGTCGTCGGGCGGCATCCGCGGGCGCAACGAGGCGACCGGGCGCGGCGTGCAGTACGGCATGCGCGAGTTCTTCCGGCTCCCGGCCGACGTCAAGGCCTGCGGGCTCGACGGCGGGCTCGAGGGCAAGCGCGTCATCGTCCAGGGGCTGGGCAACGTCGGCTATCACGCGGCCAAGTTCCTCCAGGAGGAGGACGGCTGCCGGATCACCGGCATCATCGAGCGGGACGGCGCGCTGTGGAACGAGGACGGCCTGCCGGTCGAGGCGGTGGCGCAGCACATCAAGGTGAACAAGACCGTGCGCGGCTACTCCGGTGCCCGGCTGGTCGAGCGGGGCGCCGAGGTGCTGACCTACCCGTGCGACATCCTCCTGCCGGCCGCGCTCGAGGGGCAGATCACCGGCGACAACGCCGAGAAGATCCAGGCCCGCCTGGTGGTCGAGGCGGCCAACGGACCGACCACCGCCGACGCCAGCGACATCCTGACCCGGCGCGGCATCGCGATCCTGCCCGACCTCTACATCAACGCCGGCGGCGTGACCGTCTCCTACTTCGAGTGGAGCAAGAACCTGGCCCACATGCGCTTCGGCCGCATGTCGCGCCGGATCGATCAGCAGCGGCGCAGCCAGATGATGCGCGCAATCGAGGACGTGACCTCGTCTCGCTTCACGCCCGAGCAGTGGGCGACGGTGGCGCAGGGGGCCGGTGAAATCGATCACGTGCGGTCCGGGCTCGACGACACCATGTGCGAGGCGCTGGCCGAGGTGCGCGAGGCGCGCGACCGCTACAAGGTGCCCGACCTCCGGACCGCCTCCTTCATCGTCGCGATCCAGAAGGTGGTGACCTCGAACCTCGAGCTCGGCCTCTGGCCCTGATCGCCGCGGGCAACCCCGCGCCACGGCGGCCCTTTCGCCGCCAGTACACCGGCTGATACCCGGGGCAAAAAAACGCGGTTGACGCCGCCCGGCCGGATCTTCAGATTGTGGCCCCGTGCGTCGAGTCCTTGCCATCGCTGTGCTGGCCTCCGGGTGCAGCTTCAGCGAGAGCGGGCCGCACTACCAGACCGGACTCGAGGGTCTCGAGATCGTCTCGGTGAACCCGGCCACCGTCCTGCCGGGCTCGATCATGTCGGTCGAGGGGCGCTCCTTCATCGATCAGCCCTGGGGCGAGAGCGAGCTCCGGCTGGAGGGAACCTTCGAGGGGCGCGAGGTGGACGTCCGGGTCCCGGCCCGCTTCGTCGACTTCGAGCACGTCGAGCTCCAGGTCAGCGAGGAGATGCTCGGCCAGCTGGGCGCGCGCGAGGGAGACTTCGCCGGCACCGCCCAGGTCGCGGTCGCGAGCTCGGTGGACGGCGAGGTCCACACCACCTCCGAGCTCGAGGTCGCGCTCGCCTTCCGCACCGAGCTCACACCGCGGCTCGATCAGGTCCAGGACGGCTCGGTCATCTTCGTCAACGACCAGCTGTTCGTGATGGGCGCCGACATGCTGCTCGGCGGCGACGAGGGGACGACCTTCGCCGAGGTGAAGGGCTGCTTCGCCCTGGCCGGCGGCAGCTGCCTGGACGTGGGTCCGGTGAACGTGCCGGTGGTGCCCGCCTCGCGCTTCGACCGCACCAGCGGGAACTTCCCCTTCGTGCCGGAGATCGCCGGCATCCGGGCCGGCGACTTCGAGGGCACGGTCCGGCTGCGCAACGTGAACGGCCGGGGCGAGGTGCTGGTGAGCCAGCCAGCCGGCGCCGGCTACCAGGTCACCGAGGCGGAGGTCACCGGGGTCAACCCGGGGAAGGCCAGCCTCGGCCAGTACATCCACGTCGAGGGCGGCGGGTTCGTCGGCGGCGCGCCCGATCAGGTGACGCTCCTGCACCTGGTCGGCAGCTACCAGGAGGACGCCGGCGGCCTGCCCATCTCCATCGACACCTTCCTGGTGCCTGAGTTCGTCGGCGGTCGGGTCGTGCGCTACGTAGTCAACGAGGACGACGACCTCGGCCAGGCGCTCGACCTGCGCGGCGGCTCGGGCGAGCTCAGCGGCACCATCACGCCGGTGGTGTCGTTCCGCGACGACGAGGTGACCGGCGCGCCGCGCTCGATCACCGTGCGCATGGCGCCGCTGATGCAAGTGGTCTATCTGGACTTCACCACCCAGTACGTGACCAGCCTGCAGCACTTCGGGCTGCGCGCGGTCGAGCCGGCCATCCGCCAGCGCATCCTCGAGGTGGTGCGACGCGACTACGCCACCCTCAACGTCGAGTTCCGCACCGAGCGGCCGGAGGACTTCTCGCTCTACTCGGAGGTCGAGATCGGCGGGCCGGACCCCAACGGGCTCGGGCTCATCGGCTACGACAACACGCCGGGCAAGGACGTCGGCAACCTGCGCCTGCACGACCGGATCGGCGGGGTCAACGCCACCACCCAGGCCGACGGCTTCCCCGGCTACGGCGGCGTGTTCGTCGACTCGATGTTCCTCTTCTCGGAGCACCCGGGCGACTTCGCGCCCGATTCGCCCGGGCAGGATCCGATGTTCGACGACGTGTTCGATCCGTTCCGGCCCGACCAGGACGGCGAACCCATCGGCGACGGCGACCCGGCCGCGACGCCGCTGGCCAGCGGCGCCGACTGCCCCGGCGACGGGCGCGCCCAGGAGATCGACTGCGCGGTGTGGGTGCTCGGCTCGCTGGTCGGGACCACCATCAGCCACGAGCTCGGTCACTCGCTCGGCCTGGCCAACCCGGGCGGCAGCGAGGTCCACATCCTCACCGACAAGCCGAACCGCCTCATGGAGGCGGGCGGCACCCGCAGCTTCGCCGAGCGCGCCGAGCTCGTCGGCGAAGGGCCCGGCATGTTCTGCGACCAGGAGTACGTGTACCTCCGCACCATCCTGGCCAGCGAGCAGCCGGACGACACGCGCCCTCGTCCCGACTGCCTGTAGTCGCTCAGACGGCGGCGCGCTGGTGCGCCGGCTCGGCCTCGGTCGGCATGATCACGACGAGCTCGGCGCCGGGGCCGGCGCCATTGCCGACGTGGATCTCACCGCCGTGGGCCTCGACGATCTGGCGGGCGATGAACAGACCGAGCCCGAGGCCGCCGTAGTGGCGCGGCGACACCGCGCGCTCGAAGCGGCCGAAGATCCTCTCGGCGTCTGCCGCGTCGATTCCGATGCCGTGGTCGCGGATGGCCACCCGCGCGCGATCCCCCACCCGGTCGACCACCAGGTCGATCGGCTGGCCGGCCCCGTACTTGATGGCGTTCGACAGGAGGTTCGACAGAACCTGCTCGACGCGCAGCCGGTCCCAGGCGACCTCCAGGCTGGGCTCGGAGGTCACCAGCCGGAGCTCGCAGCCGGCGGCCCGGGCCTGGTCGCGGAACCGCTCGGTGATCTCGCAGGTCAGCTTCACGAGGTCCATCGCCTCCGGCGTGATGGCGAGTCGCCCGGAGGTGATGCGCGAGACGTCGAGCAGGCTGTCCATCAGGTGGGTCAGGCGGATCGCCTGGCGGCTCGAGCTGTCGACCTTGCGGCGCAGCCGGGCGGCATCGCGCGGCTCGAGGTGGCGGGTCGCCTGGGCGAGGCTGTCGAGCTGGAGCAGGAGCGTGGTGAGCGGAGTCCTGAGCTCGTGCGAGGCGATGGCGAGGAACTCGTCGCGCACGCGGATCGCCTCCTGGGCGTCGCGGTAGAGCCGCGCGTTGTCGACCGCGACCGAGGCACGACGCCCCAGGTCCTCCGCGGTCTCGAGGTCGCGGGCTGCGAAGCGGCGCGACGAGGTCGGGCTCCGCTCGCTCTCGAAGAGGATGACGCCGAGGGTGCGGCCGCCGCGCGCGGTGAGCGGCACCGCCATCGCGTCGGGGACGAGCTCGGCCCGCTGGGTCTCGCGCACCCGCTGGACCAGGCGGTCGATCTCGGGCGTGCGGGGAGCCGGCGAGGCGGCCGACCCGGCGACGACGAGTGGCTCCAGCCGGCCGTCGTCGTCGCCCGGCGCGAGGATGCTGACCCGGTCGGCGGCGCGCGGGACCAGGAGGCGCGCCATCGCGGCCAGCGAGGTCTCGACTTCGAGCGAACCGATGAGCACCTCGCTGACCTCGGCCAGGAGGATCCGGCGCAGATCGTCCCGGCTCCGCTCCGTCGAGTCGCGAAAGACCAGCACCACGCCGCGCAGGCGTCCCTCTTCGTCCCGGATGGGCGCCGCGCTGTCCTCGACGAGGTACTCGCCGCCGTCGCGTGCGACGAGCAGGGTGTGATTCGCCATGCCGACCACGCCGCCTGCGCGGATGACCCGGTCGACCGGGCTCTCGACCCGGCGCCGGCTCCGCTCGTCGATGATGTGGAAGACCTCGTGCAGCGGACGGCCGGCCGCCTGGTGCGTCGGCCAGCCGGTCAGCTTCTCCGCCACCGAGTTCAGGAAGCGGACCCGGCCGTCGCGATCCGTCGCGATGACCGCGTCGCCGATGCTCCTCAGCGTGGTCCCCAGCCACTGCTCGTTCTCCTTCGCGGTGCGCAATCCGCGGCGCCGCGACACGTTGATCCAGGTCACCATCGAGCCGACGCAGGCGAACAGGAGGAGCGTCAGCACGTCGCGCGGCGCCAGCCACGGTCCATCGCCCGCCAGGAAGAAGGCCTCCACGGCGGCGGCGCCGAGGGCGGTGGCCAGCAGCCCGGGCGCCCACTCGCCGTGCAGGCCGGCCAGCAGGACCCCGAGGGTGAGGAGGAGGAACGGGCTCGGCTGGATGTAGGGCCAGACCGCCAGCTGGGCGAGGACGGATGCGCCCATGACCGCGACACCGTAGGTGCAATGCAGAATACCTGCGCCGTGCCGCCCGCTCATCTGCAGGCCCAGCTGCAATGGACGCGCCGGTGGAGCCGACGCCTCCCGTCGAGTTGCGCACGCCGTGTGTGGCACTTTCGCTCCGTGAGGCAGCTTGCCCCGGCCTGCCTGGCAGGCGCCCTGTGAGCGGCTGCGATCTCCGGCCCATCCCGGCGCGCGGCGGGCGTGCTATACGGCCCCGGCATATGCGAAACGGGCTCTCCGTCATCCCCCTCGCGGTTCTCGTCACTGCCCCTGCCTGTGGCTCGGAGACCGCCGCGCCGGCGGTCGAGGCGCCGCGCCCCACCCCGACCGCCCACCGGGGCGACTGGCGCGCCGCCGAGTCGTCCATTCACGCCGACGAGATGCGGGCGCACGTCGCCTTCCTGGCGTCGGACGATCTGCACGGGCGCGAGACCTTCAGCGAGGGCGCGAACCAGGCGGCTCGCTACCTCGAGGCCCGCTTCGCCGAGTACGGTCTCGAGAAGCTCCCGGGCCAGCGCTCGTACCTGGTCGCCTACGCGCTCGACGAGAGCGGATGGGATCCGGCAGGCAGCGTGATGTCGTGGCGGCGCGGCGTGGCGGCCAAGGCCCGCGCCCTCCGGCCGGGCGTCGACTTCCAGCCCCTCGAGCCGACCGACGAGGGTCGCATGATCGAGGCGGACGTCGTGTTCGCCGGCTATGGCCTCGACCTGCCCAGGAAGGGATGGAACGACTACGCCGGCCTCGCGGTGAAGGGCAAGATCGTCCTCCTGCTCCGCCACGTTCCCAACGAGAAGTCGCGCACCGCCGAGGCGGAAGCCCGCCGCAAGTCGGGCAAGGGGGGCGAGGACGAGCATTCGCTGAGCGCGATGGACGGCGCCTTCAACGCCAAGGCGAAATACGCGCTGGCGCACGGCGCGGTCGGAATGATCGTCGTGACGGAGCCGAGCCACCAGTTCGACGACGAGATGTCGCTGGTCGGGCGCCGGCGGGTGCCGCCGACCGAGGCGGAGAAGGCGGCCGAGGCCAAGCGAAAGGCGGCGCGCGAGGCCGCGCCGCTGGTCGCCGCGCTGAAGGTGAGCAAGCAGGCAGCCAAGGGCGACCGGCCTTTCGTGTCGGCGATGATGACCCGCGCCGCCGCCGACGAGCTCCTCGCCGGGACCGGCAAGACCCTGGCCGATCTACAGAAGGCGGTCGACCGCGGGGTCAAGCCGAAGGCGCTGCGCATCGGCCGGGTGAAGGCCGCCCTGGCCGTCAAGAGCGGCGAGGTGGCGCGCAAGGTCACCGCGCAGAACGTGATCGGCTTCTTGCCGGGATCCGATCCGGCGCTGCGCGACCAGTGGGTGGTGGTCGGCGGCCACTACGACCACGTCGGCGAGAACGGGCTCGACGGCGACCGCATCCACAACGGCGCCGACGACAACGCCTCCGGCACCGCCGGCGTGCTGGAGATGGCGCAGGCCTTCGCCTCGCTGCCGCCGTCCGAGCGGCCGGCCCGCAGCCTGGTCTTCTGCGCCTTCTCGGGCGAGGAGATGGGCCTGCTCGGCTCGGACGCGATGCTCGCCGAGGGCGACGTCCCGGTCGACAAGGTGGTCTTCATGCTCAACCTCGACATGATCGGGCGCAACCCGGACAAGAAGGTCGAGATCCTCGGCGACGCCTTCGCCACCGAGGTCAAGGCGCTGACCGAGAAGGCCAACGTCGGACTCGACGTCGAGTTCGAATGGAGCGGCCTCAACTACTCGGCGTCGAGCGATCACCACTCGTTCTTCAGCCGCTACGTGCCGAGCATGTTCTTCTTCACCGGCCTGCACGAGGACTACCACCAGCCGGGCGACCAGGCCGACAAGCTGTCCTACGACCGCATGGCGGCCCTGGCTCGGCTCGGTTACCGGGTGGTCGGCGGGGTGGGCTCGGCCCGGGTGGCTCCGCGCTTCATCCACCAGCTCCTGTGGCTGGGCGCCACCGTCGAGATGGTCGGCCGCGCGGCGACCGTGACCTCGGTGGCGCCGGCGTCGCGCGCCCAGGCGGCCGGGCTGGCGGCGGGAGACGTGTTCCTGTCCATCGACAAGAAGCCGATCGCCAGCTCGAAGGACCTCGGCGAGGCGTTCGACGCGCTCGAGCCGGGCAGCAAGACGCCGGTGACCCTGCGGCGCGGCCGGGGCTCGGTCGACCTGACCATCACGCGCGCGCGCCAGGGCTACCTCGGCATCATGCCGGGCGAGCTGGCCGACGAGCAGCGCAAGGCCCTCGGCCTGGCCGCCGAGGAGGGGCTCCTCATCGGCTCGGTGACGCCGGATGGGCCGGCGGCGAAGAGCGGCATGAAGGACGGCGACGTCCTGGTCCGGCTCGGCGGCCAGTCGGTCGGCGACAAGAGCCTCTTCCTCCGGCTCGCGACCCTCGGCGCCGGCGAGCGCGTGGTCGCCGTCGTGATGCGCGACGGCAAGCGGGTGGAGCTCGATCTCACGCTGGGTGAGCGGCCGAGCCGCTGAGGTAAGGATTTCACACTGTCGGATTCGCCCGTCGGGTTCTCCGACAGTCGGATGTGTGCGCGCCGTGCTTCCGGCCACATGCGGGTGGCACCCGCCTTGCGATTTCGCCGGGCATGTCCTCGTCCTTGCTTCGACTCGTCCCCCTGTTCGCCATCACCTTGACCGCGGTGGCCGCCGGCCCCGCCGCCGCCGAGCCGGGCCGCTATTACGTGGAGAACCCCGACACCAGCGTGCGCAGCGGCTGGAACCTCGGCTTCGGTCTGGGGGGCGGCGAGATCTCCTGCAGCGGGCCCGGCTGTGAGGACGTCACCGAGGCCGGCAGCCTCGACCTCCAGGTCGGCACCATGCTGCGCCCGCGGCTGCGCGCCCTGCTCGACCTCTGGGGCATGGCGCACAGCGAGGAGGACTTCAAGGTCCACCAGACCATCCTCACCGCCGGGATCCAGTACTGGATCATCGACCGGCTCTGGCTGCGCGGCGGCGTCGGCCTGGCAAACGCCGGCTTCACCTACGGCGGCGAGCTGGACGACACCGAGGACGAGAGCCACAGCACCATCGGCCTGGCCGGCGGCATCGGCTTCGAGATCCTGTCGCGCCGCACCTTCGCCCTCGACGTCGAGCTCCGCGGCGGCACCGGCTTCTACAACGACAAGCGCGCCCACAACGGCGCCTTCAACATCGGTCTGACCTGGTACTGAGCCGGCACTCTTCCGGCCATTGCCGCCCCTTGTCGTGGCCGGTGATGCGATCATGGGGCATGGGAGCCCTTACCGGTCGTGCGCGCTGGTCGACCCTGGGCGCGCTGGCGCTGGTCGCCGCGTGTAAACCGCTGAGCCCGACGCCGCCCTTCCATTTCGGCGAGACACCCGATGCGCTGGCGCGCCGGCGCACCGCGCTGGCCACTGCGGTGGGCGCCGGCAGCTTCGACGACATCGGAGGCGGGGTCGGCGCTGCGGCGCGCGTCCGCCATGGGATCGGCGGCGGTCACGAGCTTCGCGCCGAGGCGGCCGCCATCGGGCGCATCAACGACGACGAGCCGACCCCGGAGCGGCCCTGGCTGGGCAAGAGCACGGCGCTGCTCTACAAGATCTCCTGGAAGAAGGCCTTCGGGACCTGGTTCGCGGTCATCGCCGGCCTCGGCGGCTCGAAGAGCGAGACCGGCAACGCCCTGGGCGGCGACCTCGCACTCCTCATCGCGACGCCGCAAGCCTACTTCGGCGGCCGGATCCGGCCCTACCTCGGTGTGCGTGGGACCTTCGCCCGGCCGGTCGGCCGCGACGTCGACGAGGCGGGCGGGCCGACCCGGGGGCTGGTCAGCGCCGGTGGGCTGGCCTGGGACTGGTCGGAGCTGACGCAGGTGTTCGTCGAGCTCGGCGGCATGGGTGAGTGGAACCGGGGCTAGCAGGCCGATGGACGCGCGGGCATGGCGGCAGGGCGGTGCGATCCACCGCTTCGGCGATCTCGACCTCTTCTACCGGCGCGCCGGCCGGGGCGACGCGCTGGTCTGCATCCACGGCTTCCCCACCTCGTCGCACGACTTCGCCCCGCTCTGGGAGCCGCTGTCGGCGCGCTTCGACGTGGTCGCCCACGACCTCATCGGGCTCGGCTGGTCCGCCAAGCCGAGGCGCCCGCTCTCGGTGTCCCTGCAGGCCGACGCGCTCGAGAGCCTGCTCGCCGCGCTCGGGATCGAGCGGGCGCACCTCCTGGCCCACGATCTCGGCGACACGGTGGCGCAGGAGCTCCTCGCGCGCCAGCAGGACCGCACCGGACGGGTGACCTGGCGCTCCGCGACGCTGCTCAACGCCGGCCTGTTCCCGGAGACCCACCGGGCGCTGCCGGCGCAGAAGCTGCTCCTGTCCCCGCTCGGCCCTCTCCTGGCCCGGATCACGCCGCGGCAGCGGTTCGACGCCTCATTCGCCCGCATCTTCGGGCCCGACACCCCACCGAGCCGTGCCTTCCTCGACGACGCCTGGTTCCTGCTGACCCGCGACGGCGGCCGCGCCATGCTGCCGCGGCTCATCCGCTACATGGTCGAGCGGCGCGAGCGGCGCGAGCGCTGGGTCGGCGCCCTCACCGAGAAGGTGGTCCCCACCCGGCTCATCGTCGGAGCGCTCGATCCCATCTCGGGACGTCACATGGCGGAGCGCTACCTCGAGCTGGTCCGCGATCCCGACGTCGTCCTGCTCGACCGCCTGGGACACTACCCCCACGTGGAAGCCCCGGAAGCAGTGCTGGCTCCCCTCCTGGCCCACCTCGGCGTCGCGGTATAGTGCGGCGCGATGGGGTGGCGGTCGCTCCGGGTGGTGGTGGTGCTTCTGCTGTTGCCGGCGGCGGGGGCGGCGTGCGGCACGCGGAGCGCGGCGCCGCGCGCGGCGGCGGCACCGGCGAGGACCGGCCGGGAGAGCAGGCCGGCCGACAGGACGACACCCGAGCCGGGCGTCCGGGTGCAGATCATCCAGGCCGGCCGCGCGCCGCGAAAGGCCCTCCGGTACCAGTTCCGGCCCGATCACCTGGGCGTGATGAGCACCGTCTTCGACATGGACATGTCCTACCGGATCGGCAGCGGCGGCGCCTTCCACACCCCGTCGCCGCCGATGGCGATGGACATGGAGGTGACCGGGCTGACCGTGACCGGCGGGATCGCGCGCCAGACCTTCCGCGTCTCGCGCTTCGACGTGACGACCAGCCCGAGCGACGCCACCGACGAGAAGACGCGCCAGGCCTACAACCAGAGCCTCGCGGTGATGGTGGGGATGACCGGCTGGATCGAGATGGATGACCGCGGCCGGCTGCGGGCGATGCGCTACGACATCCCGCCGTCGCTGCCGGCCGCGTCGCGGGCGATCCTGGAAGGGATGAGCCAGTCGGGAGCCGAGCTGGTGGTACCTCTCCCCGAGGAGCCGGTCGGCGCAGGAGCCGAGTGGTACGTGGTCAAGGAGACCCCGCTCATGGGGATCGCGCTGACGCAGAGCACCAGGGTCAGGCTGGTCGCCGTCGACGGCGACCGCGCCACCCTGAGTTACACCGTCGACATCGGCGCCGGCAATCAGCCGTTCGCGCTGCCCGGGCTGCCGGCTGGCACCACCGCCGAGCTGATGTCGTGCGACGGCAGCGGCGGCGCCGACATCGAGCTCGACCTCGGCTGGCTGTCTCCCACGCGCATGAACGTCCATGCGCAGAACGTGATGAACATCGAGCTCACCACCGGCGCCGAGAAGCAGCAGGTGGAAGTCCAGGTGCGGATGTCGATGGAGGTCGTGCGCCGGTAGCGCCGGCGGCCGGCGCCGGAGTCAGCGCTTCTTCTTGTTCTTGTTGAAGAGGTCGGCCAGCGTGCCGAGCCCCTTCTCGGCCCCGGCGCGCGACACGGCGTCGCGGGTGGCGGCGCGGTCCTCGGCGGCGGCGGTGGCGTCCTCTTCGCCGCCGGCCGCCATCGAGAGCGAGAGGCGGCGCCGCTCGAGGTCGATGCCGAGCACGGTCACGTCGACTTCCTTGCCGAGCTCGACCACCTCGCGCGGGTGGTTGATGTGCTTGTCCGCCACCAGCTGGCTCACGTGCACCAGCCCCTCGATCCCGGGCGCCACCTCGACGAAGGCGCCGAACGGCTGCATGCGGGTCACCTTGCCGCGCACGCGCGCACCGGTCGGGAAGCGCTCGGCCAGGTCGGACCAGGGGTCCTTCTCGAGCGCCTTGAGCGACAGCGAGATGCGTTCGGGCCGCTTCGGGTCGTCGGTGCGCTCGATCTTGGTCACCTGCACCTCGACCGAGCGGCCCACGCTCAGCACCTCGGAGGGGTGACGCACGCGCTGAAAGCCGAGCTCGGAGACGTGGAGCATCCCCTCGATGCCGCCGATGTCGACGAAGGCGCCGTAGTCCTTGATGGTGGTGACCGTGCCCTTGACGATGGACCCGACCTCGAGGGTCTTGCGCAGCTCGGCGGCGCGCTCCTCGGCCGCCTCCTGCAGGAGCACGCGTCGCGACAGGACCAGGTTCGGCTGCCCGCCGCGCCCGGTCTCGAGCTTGGTGATGCGGAACTCGTAGCGCTCGCCGACGAACACCGCCGGGTCCTCGACGAAGCGGTTGTCGAGCTGACCGGCCGGGCAGAACGCGCGCACGCCGGCCACCTGCACCTCGACGCCGCCCTTGATGACGCCGGTGATCAGCCCCTCGACCGGGATGCGGTGCTCGAAGGCCTGCACCAGCTCGGCCTTGGCCTCGGCCCCCTTGGCCATCACCTTGCGCAGCGTGATGGAGCCGGTCTTGCCGCCGAGGTCGACCACCCGCGCCTCGACCGTGTCGCCCACCTTCACCGTCAGGTTGCCGTCCTTGTCGGCCAGCTGCTCGCGCTCGAGCACGCCCTCGGCCTTGCCGCCGAGATCGACGAACACCGACTCGGCGCCGATCGAGACGACGCGGCCCTTGACCATGTCGCCGATGGCGGGGCCGCGGCCGCGCTTCTTGTCCTTCTCGTCGTACTCGGCCAGGAGAGCCGCGAAGTCCTCGTCGCCGCCGCCTTGTTCACTCGCTGCCATGACCGCGGCAGTCTACTCGATTTGCCGATGTCACAAGTGCGCGAATTTGCGCCCTTCTGAGGGTGGCGCCGGTTTTCTTCGCGGCAGGCGTAACCTGGTGACTCGCGCGTTCCACTGTGTAGCCGTGGCCGAAGCTCTCCCGCATGTCGCCGACCTCGTGCTGGTCGACCGATGTATGGAGGGGGAGCAGGCAGCCGCGCGCGAGCTGTTCCGCGCTCACCAGGGGCGTGTCCATGCGACCCTGTTCCGGGTGCTCGGCGCGAACCGCGACATGGACGATCTCATGCAGGAGACGTTCATCCAGGTGTTCCGCTCACTCAAGGGCTTCCGCGGCGAGGCACGGCTGGCGACCTGGATCGATCGCATCGCGGCGCGGGTCGCCTACCGCTACCTGTCGCAGAAGAAGGGGCAGGCCCCCGCGGCGGTGCTGGACGACGAGGTGGCGGCGCCCGGCATCGAGCCGGCCGACCGGATGCTGGCGCGCGAGGGCGTGCGGCGCTTCTACGGCGCGCTCGGTGAGCTGAGCCCGGCCTCGCGCGTCGCCTTCACCCTCCACGAGGTGGACGGCCGCTCGGTCGCCGAGGTGGCTGCGATCGTCGGGACCAGCGTGACCACCGCCAAGCTGCGCATCTGGCGGGCGCGGCGCGCCCTCATGAAGCGGGCCGCCGAGGACGCCGTGCTGGCCGAGTTCATGGAGGTCGCCGCGTGAGCGGCCTCGGCGACAAGATCAAGGTGGAGCGGCTCGACACCGGCCGGCTCGCGCGCATCGAGGAGCGCGTGCTTGCGGCGCGCGAGCTGCCGGGAGAAGGGATGCGCGAGCGGCGCGCCTGGCTCCGGTTCGCTCCCCTGGCGGCGGCCGCCTGCGCCCTGGTCCTGGTGGCCGGCTCGCTCGGCTACTGGCTGCGCGGCTCCGGCGGCGGCGGCGCGGTGGCCGGCAACGGCCCGGTCCCGGCCATCACGACGGGGCCGGGTGAGAGCGCGACGGTGGCAGTGGGCGACGCGGTGGTGACCATCGCCGAGTCGAGCCAGGTCTCCATCCGCACCCGGCCCGACGGCCGGATCGACCTCGATCTCGAGCGCGGCCTGGTCGACTGCGACGTGACCCCACGCCCGGGCCGGCCGCTCTTCTCCGTCCACGCCGCCGACGTCGATGTCGCGGTGGTGGGCACCGCCTTCTCGGTCGCGCGAGCCGGCTCGCAGGTGACGGTCCAGGTGACGCGCGGCAAGGTGTCGGTGACCCGCGCGGGACAGCAGACGTATGTGGCGGCCGGACAGAAATGGCCCCTGGGCACCAAGGTGGCTCAGGTCGAGACCGAGGTCGCGGCTCCGGGATCGGGATCGGGATCGGGATCGGGATCGCAGTCGGGATCGGGATCGGAGTCGGAGTC
>Ga0111538_10001092_pt1 | contig 37954 bp, 38 predicted proteins | sample SoiMethybrSBSTD1_FD_79669 | JGI IMG/M metagenome (GOLD analysis project Ga0111538, IMG submission 79669) | Bulk soil microbial communities from a Populus tree surrounding site in Tennessee, USA - Soil MetaG P. TD hybrid SBSTD1 (version 2)... | ecosystem: Environmental > Terrestrial > Soil >...
GACCGGGAGGTGGAATGTCGCGGCGTAGATCTCGGCGATCACGTCCTGCGCTGCCTTGCTCCCGGCGTACGGGTTGGCCGGGCGAAGCGGCGCATCCTCGGCGATGCGTCCCCCCGCGGCGCCCGACCCATAGACGTCCGCGGAGCCCGTCACGAGCACGCGCGCGGAGGGTGCCACGCGGCGGACGGATTCGAGGACGTGGAGCGTGCCCATGACATTGACGTCGTACGTCGGGACGGGCTTCTCGAGCGCGTCCGCGCCCGAGGCCTGTGCCGCGAGGTGGATGAGGGCGTCAGGCTTCCCGGAGGCGAGCCAGGAGTCCACCGCCTCGGCGCTCGTGATGTCGAGCGCGCGGTAGGAAGCGAGCCGCGCGCGGAGCGCGTCGGCGTGTGCGTGCGCCTCGAGCGGCGCGTGGTCCGCTCCGTGGGCTTCGAAGCCGCCCAGCTCCGCGAGGTGCTCGAGCAGATGGCCGCCCGCGAAGCCGGCCACCCCCGTGATGAAGAGACGCAATGGCTACCGGGCCCGCCAGTACTCGAGCAGGTCCCGGAGCGTCTGCTCGAAGGGGATCTCCGGCTTCCAACCGGTCGCCTTGTGGAACTTGGAGGCGTCGCCGAGGAGCACCGGCACGTCGCTCGGCCGCATCCGCGCCGGATCCTGCTCCACCTTCACCTTCACGTTCGACATGGAGAGGAGGAGATCGAGCATCGCGCGGATCGTCCAGTCCTTGCCGGAGCAGAGGTTGTAGACCTCGCCCATCTCCCCCTTCTCGAGGGAGAGCCAGTAGGCGCGCACGATGTCGCGCACGTCGGTGAAGTCGCGCCGGGCGTCGAGATTGCCCACGCGGATCGTAGGAGGCTTCCGCCCCTTCTCGATGTCGGCGATCTGGCGCGCGAAGTCGGAGCAGACGAAGACCGGGCCGCGGCGAGGGCCCTCGTGGTTGAAGCCCCGTGTGCGCACGATCGGGATCTGGAAGCTCATCCAGTACTGGTAGCCGAGCGCGTCCTGTCCCACCTTGCTCACCGCGTACGGCGAGAGCGGGCGGAGCGGATTCGTCTCGCGGATGGGAAGCTCGTTCTCGTAGACCATCCCGTACTGCTCGCTCGAGCAGGCGAGTTGGATCCGCGGCTTGATGCCCAGCTTCTTCACCGCCTCGAAGATGTTGAGCTGGCCGATGATGTTGGTGACGAGCGATTCGGTCGGCGCTGTCCACGACGTGGGGACGAAGCTCTGCGCCGCCAGGTGGAAGATCCGGTCGGGGCGGAGCTCGTCGATGGTGTCGCGCACCGACGACGCATCGCGGAGGTCGCACTCGGCAAGCCTCACCTTGCCCATGAAGTGCTCGATGTTCTCGGTGCGGCTTCGCCAGCGGAGGATGCCGGAGATCTCGACGCCGGGGATCGTGAGCAGGTAGTCGACCAAGTGGCTGCCTGCGAAACCGGTGATCCCGGTCACCAGGACCTTCATCCGACCATCCTTTCGCTTGGGACGTGGGCGCCCGCCGCGGCTTCATACGCCGCCAGGACCGCCTTGGGATCGGCCGCCTCGAGGATCGGGCGCCCGACGACGATGTGATCGGCGCCGAGCGCGAACGCTTCGCCGATCGAGAGAGTGCGCTTTTGATCGTGGCTCGCGTCCTCGGGACCGCGGATGCCGGGGGTGACGATCTTGAACGGGGCCGCGTGCGCGCGCCTGAGCGCGCCGAGCTCGAGCGGCGACGCTACGACGCCGCCGACGCCGGCGTTCGCGCAGATCTTCGCGAGCGAGAGCACCTTCGCTTCGAGGTCCGTCCCCGGGTCCCAGACGCCTGGAAGCTCCGTCCCGTCGAGGCTCGTGAGCACGGTCACGCCGAGCACGGCGGGGCGGGAGCCGATCGAGCGCGCGGCCTGAGCCGCCGCCTCGAGCATCTTGGGACCTCCCGCGGCATGCACCGTGAGGAGGGAGACCGGGAGCCCGTCGAGCGCACGGATCGCCTTCTCCACCGTGGCCGGGATATCGTGGAGCTTGAGGTCGAGGAACACGTTCTTCCCGCGCCCCGCGATCGCCTCGACTCCGCGGCGCCCCGAGGCGTAGAAGAGCTGGAGCCCCACCTTGTACCAGAGGACGCCCGCGCCGAGCCGGTCCACCTGCGTGAGCGCGTGCTCCAGATCGGGCATGTCGAGCGCGACGATCAGCCGGTCACGCAAGCTCACGACGCATGCCTCCCGGGCTCGCGCCGCGCCGCGCGTCCCGCGCGGACCACGCCGCGTCCCTCCGGCACATCGAGCGCTCCGATCAGATCGTCGACGCTCGTGCCCGTAGCCAGGCGCACCGCCTCCTCGATCGCATCCACGCACTCTTCGGGGAGGCTCGGGTTGGCGAACATCGCCGTGCCCACCTCGACCGCGGTGGCGCCGGTCAGGAGGAACTCGACCGCGTCGATCCCGCGCGCGATCCCGCCCATCCCGATCACCGGGATGTCGACCGCCTGCACCGTCTCCCAGAGCTTGGCCAGGGCGAGCGGCTTGATGGCCGGTCCCGAGAGTCCGCCGAGCACCGTGCCGAGGATCGGCTTTCGCGTGCGCGCGTCGACCGCCATTCCGACGAACGTGTTCACGAGCGACACCGCGTCCGCGCCGCAGTCCTCGCAGGCCTGCGCGATCTCGGCGATGCGCGTGACGTTGGGGGTGAGCTTCGCTACGAGCGGGAGCCTCGTGAGCGGACGGATCGCGCTCATCACCTCGCGCGCCATGCCGGCATCGGTCGAGTAGCGCATTCCGTGCGGACCCACGTTGGGGCAGGAGATGTTCACCTCGATCGCGTGCGCCGCGCCGCTTCCGTCGACGCCCCGCACGAGCTCGCAGAACTCGCCCACGTCCTCCCCTTCGACGCTCACGATCGCGGCGCAGGGGAGCTCGCGGAGGATCGGGACCTTCTGCTCGAGGTAGCCCGAGAGCCCGGGGTTCTCGATCCCGATCGAGTTGAGCATCCCGGATGGCGTCTCGCACACGCGGGGCGGCGGATTGCCGGCGCGCGGACGGAGCGTCACCGTCTTCGTCACGATGCCGCCGATGCGCGAGAGATCGGTGAGCCGCTCGTACTCGCGTCCGTAGCCGATGATGCCGGACGCGACGAGCACCGGATTCCGGAGAGTGAGCCCGCCGATCCTGACTTCGAGGGACGGCTTCATGGGAGCCTCGTCCAGTCGACGACGGTGGCGTCCATGACGGGCCCCTCGAGGCACATGGCGGGGTAGCGTCCGGAGTCCACGCCCGGGAGGAGCGGCACCGGACAGCCGCGGCACGCGCCCACGGCGCAGGCCATCGGTCCCTCGAGCGACGCCTCGCACCGGATGCCGCGGTCCCTCGCGAAGTCGGAGATCGCGTGAAGGAGTCCGTGCGGGCCGCAGGTGAAGATCTCTGCGCTGAGCGGCGTGTGCCCGCTCTCGTTCCACTCGCGCGCCAGGAGATCCATCACGCTCCCCTTGTAGCCGATCGAGCCGTCGTCCGTCGCCAGGTGCATCCGGCCGCCGCGGACCTCGCGCACGCCGTAGAGCTCGGCCCTGGACCGAGCGCCGTAGAGGAAGAGGAACGGGCGCTTCCGCTCCCTGAGTCTCCGGCTCAGGAAGAGGAGCGGGGCCACACCGCGCCCGCCGGCCACCAGGATCGGTAGCCGGCGCGGTCTCGGCGCGAAGCCGACGCCGAGCGGGCCGATCAGGTCGAGCTTCGTCCCCTTCTCCTGCCGCGCCAGAACTGCGGATCCGCGCCCCACGACGGAGTAGTAGATCCGCACCGCCCGAAGCGCGCCCTTCTCCATGAAGCCCTCGAGACTGTACGGCCTGCGAAGGAGCGGCTCCAGGCCGTCCCCCACGCGCAGGTGCACGAACTGCCCTGGCTGCGGCCGCGCGAAACCCCGCGGCACCTTGAGGCTGATGAGGAAGTTGCCGGGGTTGAGCTCGTGATTGAAGACGACCGAGCAGGAGACCAGGTTCATGGACCCGTGTCGTCCTCGTCCTCATGGGCCGTGCTGTCGGGGCGTGCTGTCGAATCGGGAGGTGCTGTCGTGGACGGTGGCGGGGTGTGGCTCGCCGAGCTGTCGGTGGGAGCGGACGAGCCTGCGGCCGCTCCCGCCGCGCCGGCGGCCGGCGCCACGCCGGCGCCACTCGGCGCGGAGGGCGTCGTCGACTGGACCTGCGTCGTGGGCGCCTGCTGCTGCGGCCTCGGCTTGGGTCCGCCGCCGTGCTCCCGCATGTACTGCTCGCGCACCTGAAGCGCGTGCTGGCGGAGCGAGTCCATACGGGCGCTGTCGGCCGGTGACATGGCGTAGGTCTGGGGCCGGGCGAACGAGGAGTCGACCGAAGCTTGGGTCGAATCCGCCATCTCGGGCTCGAGCGCGACCACCTGGGACGTATCGGGATTCGCGAGGAGCGAATCGAGGAGCGCGGTCCGCTCGTCGGTGCGCCCGCTCCACTGCTTCCAGAGATAGAGCGCCGACTCGGCGTAGGGCGTCCCGCGGTAGCGCTGCCCCATCATGTCCGCGATGCGCATCGCTTCGAGCGTGTCCCCCTTGTCCTGGGTCGCGATCCAGAGGCGTGCGTAGGCGGCCTTGGCCGCGTAGACGCTGTGCGGGAACTCGGATTCGACGCGCTGGTACTGGGCGATCGCCGAGTCCGCCTTCTCGAGCTGGAAGTAGTTGAGCTCCGCCATCATGAAGGCGGCGTGGGCGCGCGCTCCGGTCGAGTCGGAAGCGAGCGCGGTGCGATACGTGCGGAGCGCGGCCAGACTCTGCGAGCGCCGGTTGGCCTGCTGCTGGAATTCAGACGTCGGCTGGCTCTTCAGCTTGTCGTACTCGCGTCCCGCGGCGTCGAGATCCTGGATCGAGGTCTCGTACAGGTAGCCGATCTGGAACTGCGCTTCGTACGCGACCGCCGTGCGCGGAAACTTGATCACCAGGTCGTTGTAGCCCCTGAGCGACTCCTGGGTCCTCCCCATGACCGCCATCACGTCGTAGATCCGGAGGAGGATTTCGCCCTCGCGCCCTTCCTGCGCCGCAAAGACCCGCCAGGATTGGTAGTACTGGAGCGCCTCGGGATACCGACCGAGCTTTCGAAGCGCGTCGCCGCGCGCGATCGCCGCGTCCACGCGCTGGGAGCCGCGCTCTTCCACCTTGAGGCACTCGGCGTAGGTCACCTCGGCCGAATCGGGGTGCTCCGCAGAGAGATAGGCGTCGCCGAGCCGGCGCAGCGTCTTCGATTTCTCGCGACGGCCATCGGCTTTCTTGTCCGCCAGTCGGTACCAGTGCGCCGCCGACGTGTAGTGCCTGAGCTGAGTCTGGGTCTCACCCGAGTAGAAGTAGAGCTCCCACCGCCTCGAGAAGTCGGGGTACTGGCCCTCGATCTCGCGGAAGATCGAGTCCGATTCCACGAACTCCTTGCGCCGGTAGCGGGCGAGGCCCTCCGTGAACCGGGCGTCGGCGCGATAGGGGCTCTTGGGGTACTTGGCCGCGAACGACGTGAGCTGCTGGATGGCGTTCGGGTAGTCCCCTTTTCCGTAGTACGAGGCTCCCATCATGTACGCGGCGTCATCCACGTATTTGCTCTTGGGGTATTCCTGGAGCACTTTCTGGCACTGGCGGATGACCACATCGTACCGGCCGATCGCCTCCTGAGCCGGGGCCTCCGAAAGGCTCCGCTCCTGGGCTTTGTTCCCCTCGCGGTAGTTCTTCTTTGCGAGATAGAACGTGTTGTAATAGGCACATCCGCCCCCGGCGAGGAGGAGCAGGAGGCCGAGGGTCCAGGGACGGGACAATCCCCCGAATCGCTTGAGCATGAGCACCCGAATGTACCACGCGCGAGCGCGGTTGGCTATTGAAGGGTCGCCTCGGAAGTCGCTGCCTGGTAGGCAATTCGGCCGCCTACGACGGTCAGGAGCACGCGGCCGGGAAGGTCCCAGCCGTCGAAGGGGGTGCTTCGCCCCTTCGACTCGAATTCCGAGGCACGGACGGTGGAGCGGCTCTCAGGGTCGAACACCGTAACGTCGGCTTCCGCTCCCGCTTCCAGCGTTCCGCCGGGCCGGCCCAGCACCCGGTAGGGTCCGACGGTCATCCGCTCGATCAGCTCCATGAGCGTGAGATGGCCCGGCTCGACGAGCGCCTTCAGATAGCAGCCGAGTGCCGTCTCGAGCCCGACGATGCCGAACGGAGCCGACTCGAAGTCGGCGTCCTTCTCGATGTCCGTGTGGGGCGCGTGGTCGGTCGCGAGGCAGTCGAGCGTGCCATCCACGACGGCCTCGATCAGGGCGTCGCGATCGCGCTCCGAGCGGAGCGGCGGGTTCATCTTCGCGCTCGTCGAGTAGCCGGCCACCGCCTCGTCCGTCAGGAGGAGGTAGTGGGGGGCGGTCTCGCCGGTCATGTGGATCCCGCGCGCCTTGGCCTGGCGGATGATCTGGACGGAGCGGGCCGCGCTCACGTGCGCCACGTGCACGCGTCCGCCGGTCCGCTCGGCGAGGAGCGCGTCGCGCGCCACGATCACCGATTCCGCGATGTCGGGAATGCCCTTGAGCCCGATGCGGGTCGAGACCCAGCCTTCGTGCATGACCCCCGTGCCCTTGAGATCGGGATCTTCGGCGTGCTGGATGACCGGAATGCCCAGCTCGCGCGTCAGCTCGAGCGCGCGGCGCATGATCTCCGCGTTCCGGACCGGCTTCCCGTCGTCCGTGATCGCGACCGCGCCCGCTTCGACCAGGTCCTCGATCTCGACGAGCTGCTCGCCCTGCTGCCCCACCGTCACCGCAGCGATCGGAAAGACGCGCGCGAGGCCGATGTCCGCCGCGCGCCGGCGCACGTACTCGATGCGCGGCCGGTCGTCGAGCGGGGGCGACGTGTTGGGCATGCAGGCGACCGCGGCAAAGCCGCCGCGCACAGCGGCGCGCACGCCGGTCTCGATCGTCTCCTTCTCCTCCTGCCCGGGCTCGCGCAGGTGGACGTGGATGTCGATCAGGCCGGGACACACCACGGCGCCGCGCACGTCCAGGATCTGGACGTCCTTGCGCGAGCGGAGCGCGGCAGGCGCGTCCTCGCCCAGGCCGGCGATCTTCCCCTGATCGATCCAGAGGTCCTGCGCGCGGTCGATGCCGCGCGCGGGATCGAGGATCCTACCGCCGCGGAGACAGAGTGGGCTCGTCATGGCTCTTGGTCGCCTCCACGGTGGGGGTTTCGGTTGGAGCCTCCGGGGCCTCGTTCCGCCCCGCGAGGAGATAGAGCACCGCCATGCGCACGGCGACACCGTTCGTGACCTGCTGGAGGATCACCGAGTGCTCGCCGTCCGCGACGTCCTGTGCGATCTCGACGCCCCGGTTCATGGGTCCGGGGTGCATCACGGTCACGTCGGGGCGCGCGCGGCGGAGCCGCTCCCTCGTGACGCCGTAGACCCGGGCGTACTCGCGGAGCGACGAATAGAGCGTGCCGCGCTGGCGCTCGAGCTGGATCCGGAGGATGTTCACGACGTCGGATCCCTCGATCGCTTCGTCCACGCTCTTCGCCACGCGGACGCCGAAGCGCTCCACCTCGGCCGGCATCATCGTGGGCGGCCCCGCGATCGTCACCTCCGCGCCGAGCTTGGTGAGTCCCCAGATGTTCGAGCGCGCGACGCGGCTATGCATCACGTCGCCGATGATCGCGACCTTGAGTCCGGCGATGCGCCCGCGCTGCTCGCGCATCGTGTAGATGTCGAGGAGTCCCTGCGTCGGATGCTCGTGCGTGCCGTCCCCCGCGTTGATGACGCCGGCGTCGAGATGGCGCGCGAGGTAGTGGGGCGCGCCCGAGGCCTGATGGCGCACCACGACCAGGTGGATCCCCATCGCCTCGATGTTCCGCGCGGTGTCGCGGAGCGTCTCTCCCTTCGAGACGCTCGAGCCGCTCGTCTGGAAGTTCACGGTGTCGGCGCTCAGGCGCTTCTCCGCCAGCTCGAACGAGAGGCGTGTGCGCGTGCTGTTTTCGAAGAAGAGGTTCGCCGCCGTCATGCCGCGGAGTGGCGGAACCTTGGGTATCGGCCGGTCGAGCACCTCGCGGAACGTCCGCGCGGTGTCGAGGATCCCGGTGATCTCCTGGGCGGACAGATCCTCGAGTCCGAGCAGGTCTTTCTTGCCGCCGATCATGTGAGAATCTCCCCGATCGAGACCCCGTCGTGGCGGTCGATCTCCTCGAGCTTCACCATCACCACCTCGCGCTTCGAGGTGGGCACGTTCTTGCCGACGAAATCGGCTCGGATCGGGATCTCGCGGTGTCCGCGGTCCACGATCACCGCGAGGCGGATGGCGCGCGGGCGGCCGAGGTCGATCAGCTCGTCGAGCGCGGCGCGCGCCGTGCGCCCGGTGTAGAGGACGTCGTCGACGAGCACCACCACCTTGCCGTCGATGTCGACGGGGATGTCGGTCGGTCCCACGACAGGCTGGTGGTCGATCGTCTGGAGGTCGTCCCGGTAGAGCGTGATGTCGAGCGCTCCGACGGGGACGTCGACCCCTTCGAACTCGCGGATCCTGGCGGCGATCCTCTGCGCGAGGGGATAGCCGCGGCGGCGGATCCCGGCCAGGACGAGGCCGTCCGTGCCTCCATTCTTCTCGATGATCTCGTGCGCGATTCGCGTGATGGCGCGCCGAAGCCCTTCGCCATCGAGGATCTCGGCCTTTTCGCGTACGGCTTCCACGGATTCGCCGGTGGGCATACGTCCATCCCGTTCCGGGACTTGAGGCAAGGGGGTGCTCGGAGGCGAGCCCCTTTCTAGTCTCTCGGAACTAGTTTGAAGGGTGCCGGTGCGCGGCCTGGCGGCCGCTAGAACGAGGGGAGAATAGCATAGAATGCCGGCCCAGGGGGAGGAATGGTCGAGGGACGAGGAGGGTGCGATGAAGAAGGGTGCGGTGTGGTCGTTGGTGGTGCTGTTCGCGGCCCTGGCGGTCTGGTTCGCTCTGGCCTGGCGGGGCGCGGAACGCCGGGCGGAGAAGGCCCAGCGCGTGTCGGTCCAGCCGGTCTACAACCGGGTGCTCCTGGATGAGATCGAGCTGGCGGAGCTCAAGAAGCGGGGCCTCGAGGACCCGATCCCGGCGCTGAAGGCGGACCTCTCGAGCCGGAAGGACTTGATTCGGTTCGACAGCGGCGTGGGAGGCACGATGGCCTTCTACGACAAGGACGGCATGGTCTTCCTGCCCGGCTCCTACGTCTACGCCCCCGCCGAGGACGGCCACTACCTCATGCACGTCCTCCTGAGCTACGAGGTCGCCCCCGGCGGAAAGATCACATGGAAGGTCGTGAGCGCGAAGCGGGACTGACGCGCGGAGATCGCGACGCTTAGGGGGCGCCACCGACCCGGCGCTCTCCTTCCACCGCCGCCTCGAAACCAGGCTTCGCGCCGAGCGCCTTCTGGTAGCAATCGAGCGCGCGGTCCTTCTGCCCCAGCCCCTCGTACACCGTTCCCGCGTTGACCCAGAGCTCCGCGGCGCGCTCGGGAATCAGGGCCGCCGCGATCGCGTACTCGCCGGCCGCCGCCTCGTAGGTCTCGCGCCGGTAGTAGAGCTCCGCCAGGTTCGCGTGCGCCGGGCCGAAGTGTGAATTCAGCATGAGCGCACGCCTGAAAAGCGACTCCGCGCCCATGGGGTCGTTGTTCTGCATCCGGAAGACGCCGTACTCGTTCCAGAATTCGGTCCGGTTCAGGCCTGCCTGCTCGGCGTTCTTGTACGAGTTCCGCGCCGCGGTGGGGTTGCCCGAGACCGCCTGCGCGCGCGCCACGCGATACCAGCTCATCCCCGCCTGCGTGCGCTGAAGCCTGGGGTAGGGCGCACACACGAGCGCGAAGGCCGCGAGGAACATCGCGACCGTGCCCAGATGCACGGGCGCGCTCGCTCCACGTGATCTCGCCTCCGACGCCGCGGTCACGAGGCTGTCGATGCCGGCCGCGGCGAGCGGGATCACGCCGAGGACGAGCGGAAGCCGGAACCGGTCGCACACGAAGAAGGACGCCGTGACCGCAGTCGTCGTCGCGAGATAGAGGAGGAGAAGCGCGGCGCGGCCGCGCTCGCGCCATGCCACCGCGAGCGCGATCGGCGCGAGGATCGCGAAGCCGGGCCAGATAGGGACGCGATAGAGCCACGAGTACGCCGGCAGGAAGAACTGCTGATCGAGGAGATTCGGCAGCTCCCGGCGATTCCACATCAAGAGGACCTTGCGCGCGTAGAGCCGCATCGCGGCGACCGGCTTCTGGACCCAGAACTCCATCCCGCGACGGAACCAGTACGAGGAGACTTCGGACGGCTTCAGAGGCCGTCCCACCGCGGCCGATGCGAGGCGCGCGGGCGCGTCGTGCGTCGCCGTGATCCCGGAGCCCGCGCCCGGGACGTCGGGGGTCGTGCCGTCCGCTCCCGCGTGATTGCCGATGTAGAAGTTGATCCCGCCCTGCGAGGCGATGAAGACGGCGTCCTTCCCCACGATCGCGTTCCTCGCGGTCACGGCGATCGGAAGCGAGAGCGCCGCGGCCAGGTAGAGCGCCACGGACCCGCGCCGGACGCCTCGGGCAGTGAGCCAGACCGCCGCGACCAGCTCGAACGGAAGCACGGTCGGCCGCGTGATCGCGGAAAGGGAGAGGGCGAATCCGGCCGCGACCAGGATCCACGGAGAGCGTGGACGGTCGCCGGCCTGGAGGGTGAGGAGGAGCGACAGCGCGGTGAGCGCCACTTCGAGCGTGGCGGAGACGAGTTGCCCGTTGAAGAAGACGAGCGGCGGATACACCGCCGCGAGCGCGGCGGCGATCCATCCCGTCCGCGGCCCCCAGAGTCGCGCCGCGATCCATCCGATGAGAAGGACCGTCAACGCGCCGAGCGCGGCCTGCGCGGCGCGTGCAAGAGCCGGCTCGTGCCCCGCGACCGAATAGACGAGCGCCAGGGCGCGGGTGTAGAGGGGCGGGTGGAAGTAGGGCCCCGGCTCCGGATCCTGTCCGCTCGCGATGGCCCACGCGCTCGCGTCGTGGATCGCGGGATCGAGCTCGAGATGGGTCTCGACCGGATGACGAGACGCGCCGGCGACGAACACGAGCCTGAGAACGAGCGCGAAGACGGAGATCGCGAGGAGACCCCAGACGGCCGACGTCGAAGGTCCCGACGCCCGGGGCCTGGCGCGGCGGCGCGACCGTGGGGGCCCGGCGCGCATCACGCGCTCGACTCCACCGTGCCGCGCGCCGCATCGAGCGAGCGGGCGAGCGCTCTGAGCAGGGCCGAGCCGTCCTTGACCTCATCGCTCCCGAGGAGCCCTGCCCCGCGAAGCGCATCCGCGATCGCGACGAACTCCGGCGCGGGAAGTCCCGCGCGCTCGAGGAGCGCCGCGTCGCGCCAGATCGCTGCGGGATGCCGGGTCGCGAGTGCCGTGGACCCGTCCTCTCCCCGTGCGAGCACGGCGACGCGGTCGGCCACGCCCGAGACGAAGTCGAGATCGTGGCTCGCGAAGAGCACGGCGTGCCCCTCCTTCTTCACCGCCGCGATCGCGCCGGCGAGCGAGGTTCGGCCGGCAGGGTCGAGCCCCGCGGTCGGCTCGTCGAGGAGGAGCGCCGCGGGGCGATCCGCGAGGAGCGCCGCGATCGCGGCCCGGCGCTTCTCGCCCTCGCTCAGAGTCGCAGGCAGGCGCGGCCCGAAGCGGTCGGGATCGAGGCCGACGGTCGCGAGCGCGGCGCGTGCCCGATCGCGGCGCTCGCGCTCCGGGACGCCCGCGACCCAGAGGAGCGCCGCCACGTCTTCCTCCACTGAACGTCCGAAGAGCTGGCGCTCCGGATACTCGAGCGCGAGTCCCGCGCCGCGCGTCGTGCGAACCGAACCGGTCGACGGCTCCATGAGCCCCGCGGCCAGTCTCAAGACCGTGCTCTTCCCCGAGCCGCTCCGCCCGATGAGGGCCACCGCCTCCCCCGCATGCACCTCGAGGTCGAGCGGCGCGAGCGTCCGTCGCCCGCCCGGCGGAGACCACGATGCTCCTTCGAGCGCCATGGCCGGATCGCCGGTGACGGACGGCGCGTGGCTGGTCGGAGTCGGCGTCCGAGCCGCCGCTCGAAGTGGAGCGCGAAGCTCGTCGATCGTCATCGCCAAGGAACCGGCCCAGCGTCCGCGCTCTCGAAGGAGCGCCGACGCGCGGAGAGCGAGCGGATACGGGACGTCGGTGCCAAAGGGGTCGACCTCGTCGCGGTCGAAACGCCGGAGCGAAGCCCGCTCGATGACGTGCAGCGTTTCGCCCGGAAACGGCGGGTCCCAGTCCTGGTGCGTGCGCACGAGAAGGCACTCCCCCGCCGCGGCACGCTCCACGAGATCCCGCTCGAGCGACCGCCGGGTGGCTGGATCGAGATGCGCGAGCGCCTGATCGAGAAGGATCGCGCGCGGGCGGGCTGCCATCATCGCGGCGAGGAGCACGCGCGCCTTTTCGCCGCTGCTCAGGGAATACGGGTGGCGCCGCGCGAGCGCGGCCACCTGGAATCGCTCCATCGCCGCGGCCGTCCGAGATCGGATCTCACCCGGCGGAAGCGCGAGGGACTCGAGCCCGAATGCAATCTCACCTTCCACCGTGTCGGCGAGGAATTGCGGATCGGGCTCTTCGAAGAGGACCGCGACGGACGGCCATAGTCGCCCGGGCGTGAACGGAGCTTCGTCGAGGAGGACACGCCCCGACGCTGGCGGACGGAGGCCGGCGAGCATCCGGACGAGGGTGGATTTTCCCGATCCGTTCGCGCCCAGGACGAGATGGCTCTCGCCCACGCGAAGGTCCAGATCGAGAGCGTCGAAGAGGGCGCGCGGTCCCTCGGCGCGGGACCGGCCCGGCACGGACGCCGACGCGCCCTCGAGCCGGATCATGACGTCGAGCGGGCGCCCTCGATCAGATGGCCGCGGATCTCCTCCATGACCTCGATCAGAGGACGGCCCGTGGCGCGCGCCATGCGCCGGAGGTCTTCGTACTCGGGAACGCGGCGCTCCTCCCCCGAGGGGAGGGTCACCGTCTTCACGTGCACCTTGCCGAGCGGCGTCTCGACTTCGGAGATCGACCGCCTGAGCTCGATCCTCCCTTCGCGGCGGACGCGGATGCCGATCGTCGACGACTCGGCGAAGAGTCGCGCGGCGACGGCTTCGGAGCGGCGCGGGTCCGCGAGCGCCGTCACGAGGACCCCGGGGCGTCCCTTCTTCATCTGCACCGGCGTGAGGAAGACCTCGGCCGCGCCCGATTCGAAGAGCGCCTCGGTGAGATGCCCGTAGAGCTGCGGGTTCATGTCGTCGATCGTGGTCTCGAGCACATCGACCGAGCCGGCGCCATCGCCAAGGAGAGGCTCCCCGACGAGCGCGCGGAGCACGTTGGGGCGCTCCTTCAAGTCCATCGTCCCCGTCGCCACGCCCACGCGCGACGGGCGGATCCCGACCGGCTCGCCGATCGACGCGCAGAGCGCCTTCAAGAGCGCGGCCCCGGTCGGCGTCGTCAGCTCCGCCTCGATCTCGGTCTGGCGCACGGGAACGCCCTCGAGGATCTTGAGCGTCGCCGGCGCGGGAATCGGAAGGACGCCGTGCGCCGCGCGCACGAAGCCGCGTCCCTGCGGGATCACGCTCGCGTGGCAGCGATCCACGCCGAGGAGCTCGAGCGCCCACGCGGTCCCCACGATGTCGACGATCGCGTCGATCGCGCCGACCTCGTGGAAGTGGACCTTCTCGATCGGCACCTGGTGCGCTTCCGCTTCGGCCCGCCCGAGGATCTCGAACGTGCCGAGCGCGCGCTCGAGCACGCGCCCGGGAAGTCGCGCGTTTTCGAGCATGCGTTTGATCTCGGTGAAGTGGCGGTGGGACTTCGTCTCCTGCGTGGTGACCTGGAGCTGGAAGGCCTCGAAGCCGTGCCGCTCGACGCGCTTCTCGCCGAGCGTGAACCCCTCGAGCGGGAGCGCGCGGAGGTTGCGATCGATCTCGGAGAGCGGCGCGCCGGCCGCGACGAGCGACCCCAGGATCATGTCGCCGGACGCGCCGGCGACGCAGTCGAAGTAGACGATGGTCAACGCGGACGTCTCCCGTTCTTGGACTGCCTCGCGATCACGCCGGCGGCGTAGCCGGCGCCGAATCCGTTGTCGATGTTCACGACCGTCACCCCGGCCACGCACGAGTTGAGCATCGCGAGGAGGGCGGCGAGCCCTCCGTACGAGGCGCCGTAGCCGACGCTCGTCGGGACCGCGATCACCGGGCGGTCGGTGAGCCCCGCCACCACGCTCGCGAGCGCCCCCTCCATCCCCGCGACCACCACGATCGCGGCGGCGCCGCGAAGCGCCTTCACATGCGCCACCAGGCGATGGATCCCCGCGACCCCAGCATCGTACACCCGCCGAACGGGTACGCCCATGAACTCGAGGGTGGCCGCGGCCTCTTCCGCCACGGGCATGTCCGAGGTGCCGGCGCTGATCACGAGGACGGGCTCCGACCGCTTGGCGCGCGAACGCCCCGCGGCCGAGCGCGCTTCCCGCGCCCCCCGCGTGCGTGTCTCGATCGCGACCACGCGCGCCGGCTCGTTCCACTGGGCGTCGGGGCCGAATTCCCCGAGCAGCGCCTCCGCCTGCTCTGGGCTCACGCGCGTGGCGAGGCAGCGGCCACTCTTGCGCACGACGGCACGAGCGATCGTGACGCACTGGGTCACGGTCTTTCCCTGCGCCAGGATGACCTCGGGGAGATGTTGCCGGAGCGCTCGGTGGTGATCGACGAGGGCGGGGCCCGCGGTCTCGAACGGAAGCCGCGCGAGCTGGTCGAGAGCGCGCGCGGTGGTCAGCTTTCCGCGGCGGACGTCTTGAAGGAGCTTACGGAGAGTCGCCGGATCCATTGCCGTCCGCTCCGGACGCATCCGGCTCGTGGCCGTTGCCGTTCGACGCTCCGGCGAGGACGGGCTCGGGGGCGCGCTCCAGGATGTCCAGATACTCGAGGAGGAGCGCCTCCGTCTCGGCGGGATTCTGCGCGTGATTGATCTTCCGGCAAAGGGTGGAGTTGTCGTAGAGCCCGCGCACGTACCACGCCACGTGCTTGCGCATGAGCACCGACGCATAGTCCCCCTTCTTCCGCGCGAGATCGTGGAGATGGGCGATCGCGGTCGTGATGCGTTCGCGCGGCGAGGGCTCGGGACCCGGATCGAGCCCTTCCAGGAGCCGCTGCGCGCGGCCGAAGAGCCAGGGATTGCCGAAGGAGCCGCGCCCGACCATCACGCCGTCGCAACCGGTCTCCTGGACCATGCGGAGCGCATCCTCGGGCGTCTTCACGTCGCCGTTCCCGATCACGGGGAGCGACGTGGCCTCCTTCACCTGGCCGATCACCTCCCAGTGCGCCTTCCCCGCGAACTTCTCGGAGCGCGTCCGCGCGTGCACGGCGATCCAGCGCACGCCGGAACCCTCGAGCACCTTCGCCACGTGAGGGGCGTTGGTCGAGTTCTGATCCCAGCCGATCCGGATCTTCGCGGTGACGGGAAGGTGCGGCACCGCGTTCACGACCGCAGCGGTGACCCTCTCGAGGCGATCCATGTCGGTGAGCATGGCCGCGCCCGCCTCGCGCGCGATCACCTTGCGCACGGGGCAGCCATAGTTGAGATCGAGCGTGTCGAAGCCGAGATCGGCGCACATCCGCGCGGCGTCCGCCATGACGACCGGATCGGCGCCGCAGAGCTGCGCTCCGATCGGGCGCTCCTCGGGACGGTACTCGAGCAGCTCGAAGGTCTTGGGGTTCTTCCGGACGAGGCCGTCGGAGGAGGTCATCTCGCAGAAGACCATGGCGGCGCCATGGCGCTTCGCGAGCATGCGAAAGGGAGAGTCCGTGACGCCGCAGAGCGGCGACAGGAGAACTCTCCCTTTCAGTCGGACGTCACCAGCCTGCATCCGCTAGTGGACGCTCGGTGCTTTGTCCGGATTGGCCGTCGCGCGCGACTTGCTCATCTCGTTCGCGAGCGCGAGGAGCTTCGGCAGGGTCGCCGCCTTGTCGATGAGCGAGGCCGCTTCGCGGACCTGCTGATCGTCCTCGAGCGCGACCTTGTAGGCCTCCTCGTCCCCGGCGTACCGCCGCGCGAGCTCGCGCCGCATGCCGGTGTCGATGAACTTCTGGGCCATCGCCAGCGAATCCGCTGCGACCTCGATCTTGTCCGCCTTGATCATGCCCATGAACTCCTCGCGCATGGCCGGCGTGATCGCGTAGTTGGCGGGCGGCTCCTTGTGCTTGGTCGCGTACTTGACCGCGTACTTGAAGAAGGTCTGCTTGGACTCGAGGTCCTCGACCAGGTGCGGATACTTGACCTCTTCCAGCTCGATGTCCGGCACGATGCCGCCGCCGCCGTACACGGTGCGGCCCATCTCGGTCTTGTACTCGGGAAGCGGCTTCTTCGCCCGGAGCGAATCCGGGAGATCCGCGGTCTGGCTGTCGTCGTCATCGTCCTCGGCCAAGGCGCCGTCCTTGAGCTGCTCCTCCTTCTGGATGCAGCGGCCGCTCGGCGTGTAGTACTTCGCCGTCGTGAGCTTGAGCTTCGGACCGCGCACGCTGCGCGTGAGCGGGATCACGGTCTGGACGAGCCCCTTGCCGAACGTGCTCCGTCCCACCACGACGCCGAGGTCGAGATCCTGCACGGCGCCCGACACGATCTCCGACGCGCTCGCGGTCCACTGATTCACGAGCACGATGAGCGGATATTTCTGGTGCGGCTCCGTCGAGGACGAGTAGAAGTCGCGGTTCTGCGTCGCGTCGCGGCCCCGGGTGAAGACGATCTTCTTGCCGCGCGGCGCAAACTCCTCGGACACCTCGACCGCCTGCGACAGGAGGCCGCCCGGGTTGTACCTGAGGTCGAGGATCAGGCCGCGGGGATTCTGCTTCTCGATCTTGGCGAGCGCGTCGTCGATCTCGTCCCGGCTCCGCTCGGAGAAGTTGGAGAGGCGGATGTAGCCCACGCCGTTCGAGAGGACGCCCGCGTAGGGAACGCTCTTGATCTGGATGATGTCGCGCGTGATGGAGAAGTCCATCGGCTTGTCGCGGCCCTCACGGAAGATGGAGAGCTCGACCTTGGTCCCCTTGTCGCCGCGCATCTTCTTCATGGCGTCGTCGAGGGACAGGCCTTCGGTGGAGACGCCGTCGATCTTGATGATCCGGTCGCCCCCCTGGATGCCGGCCCGCCAGGCTGGCGTCCCCTCGATGGGCGAGATCACCGTCACCCAGTTGTCACGGATGCCGATCGAGATTCCGATGCCGCCGAAGGAGCCGTGGGTGGTCGTTTCGAGCCGTTCGGCCTCGTCCTTGTCCAGGTACTGCGAGTACGGATCGAGGGTCCGAAGCATGCCGCGAATGGCCGAATCCATCAGCTTGTCCGTGGTGACCGGCTCCACGTAGTGGTCGCGAACCTTGCTCAGGACCTGGATGAATCGTTCGATGTTCGCGTACGTGTTGTCGGAGGTCTCCTGGACCCTCCCGACGGCCCAGGTTCCGGCGATCAAAGCCGTGACCAGGACGATCACCGCGAATCCTTGCCTAGCGTTCATGTGGAAGTCCTCGATGGCTGAATGTCCCGGCTGCGGAGCAGCGTGAGCGCGTCTATAAGCATTTGACGCGCCAAATCCTCTCGGGAGTCAGTACCCCGCAGTAGCAGGATTCGCTCCGGATCCTCCGCGGCCAGCTCGAGGTAGCGCCGGCGCACCGACTCGAAGAAGCCGGTGTCCTCGCTTTCGATACGGTCGCGCTTCTGTCCGGCGCGTCCACCCGCGCGGGCGACCCCGGTCGCAACGTCCACATCGAGGAGGTAGGTCCGGTCCGGGCAGAGCCCCCCGGTCGCCGCCTCGTCGAGGCGCGCCAGGAGATCCCGCGGAACGGCGCGCCCGCCCCCCTGATACGCGAGCGTAGCGTCCGTAAAGCGATCGCACACAACGATCTGACCCGCTTCGAGGGCGGGCCGGATCCGCTCGGACACGTGCTGCGCCCGAGCCGCTATGAAGAGTAGCAGTTCGGCGGTTGGGTGGATAGGCCCGCCATCGGGGGAAAGCACCAAATTGCGGATCCCCTCGCCCAGGGGAACGCCTCCGGGCTCGCGGGTGAGGAGGACGGGGTAGCCAGTCGCACGCAAGGCCGCGGCGAGCGCCGCGGCCTGCGTGGACTTTCCCGATCCTTCGATTCCCTCCAGCGTCAGGAAGACGCCGTGGGGGTAGCCGGACCCTGACTCCGTCAGGCGCTCCGCTTCGCGGCCCGCTTGAGCCCGCTCCGGGGGGCCTTCGCCCGCTTCGGCGCGGCCGCCTTGGAGGCGGTCCGGGCCTTCTTGTGGCCGTACTTCGCGATGAAGTCCTCCACCATTTGCCGGGCGACGTCGTCCGGGTACTGGATCGGCGGAGATTTCTTGAAGTACGAGGAGGGGGCGACGAGGGCGCCCGAGAGGCCATTGTCGAGACCCAGCTTGGCGCAGCGCACGGCGTCGATGATCACCCCGGCCGAATTGGGCGAATCCCACACCTCGAGCTTCATCTCCACGTTGAGCGGAACGTCCCCGAACGTGCGCCCTTCCATCCGGATGTAGGCCCACTTCCGGTCGTCCAGCCACTCCACGTAGTCGCTCGGTCCGATGTGGACGTTCTTCTCGCCGATCTCGTAGTCGAGCATCGAGGTGACGGCGTTCGTCTTCGAGATCTTCTTCGACTCGAGCCGCGAGCGCTCGAGCATGTTGAGGAAGTCGGTGTTGCCGCCGACGTTGAGCTGGCTCGTCCGCTCGAGGCGAACGCCGCGCTCCCGGAAGAGCCGCGTCATCACGCGGTGGACGATGGTCGCGCCGACCTGTGACTTGATGTCGTCACCGATGACCGGCAGCTTCCGCTGCTCGAAGCGGCGCTGCCAGTACTTCTCGCGCGCGATGAAGACCGGAATCGCGTTCACGAACGCGCAGCCGGCGTCGAGAATCTGCTCGACGTACCACTTGGTCGCCTCTTCGCTGCCCACCGGGAGGTAGTTGATGACGACGTCGGTCTTCGTGTCCTTGAGGAGGCGCACGATGTCCGCGGTCGAGCCCGGCGCCTTCTGGATGATCTTCGAGAGGTACTGGCCGAGTCCGTCATGCGTCATGCCGCGCGCGACCGGCACGCCGAGCCGGGGCACGTCGGTGAACTTGTAGGTGTTGTTGGGCCAGGTGAAGATGGCGTCCGCGAGGTCGCGGCCCACCTTGTTCTTGTCGATGTCGATCGCGGCCGAGAACTCGATGTCCCGGACGTGGTAGCCGCCCAGATTCACGTGCATGAGCCCCGGCACGAAGTCGGTGTCCTTCGCGTTCCGGTAGTAATGGACGCCCTGCACGAGAGACGAGGCGCAGTTCCCCACGCCGATGATGCCCACGCGAATCTTGCCCATCTGGTTTTTCTACCTCCGTGTTCGGCCCGGGGTCGGTGTCTGCGGAATGGCTTTGGTGCGGGCGACTGGGCCGGTTCGCCCAAGTGGTTCTCTAGGGTGCCGGGGTACGGGTGAGACGCCGCACATGATACACGCGCTGGAGCACGGTGACGAGGGTCAAAAGGAAGAGGATTCCGAGCACTCCCGGGAGGAAGCGCGGCCCCAGAAGTGCCCCCGCCGCAAGCGTTAAGAGCCGCTCCGGCCGCTCCATGATGCCCACCTTGCACTCGAGCCCGAGTCCCTCCGCGCGGGCGCGGGTGTAGGAGACCAGGAAGCCGAGGACCAGGGTGGCGAGGGAGAGAACGGCCAGGGTCTGGCCGTTCGGATCGCCCCATCGCGCGCTTCCCTCGAGGTTGCCCCGGAACCAGACCGAGCCGCCGGACGCGGTCGTGTAGAAGTAGTGCGCGAGCCCGGCGAAGAGCGCCCCCTCGCCGATCCGGTCGAGCGTGGAGTCGAGAAACGCGCCGAACGTCGAGGCCGTTCCGGTCGCGCGGGCGACGTCGCCGTCCAGCATGTCGCAGAGACCCGAGAGCCCGAGCACGACGGCGGCGCTCAGAAAATCGCCGCGCGCGAGGAGCAGCGCGGCCAGGAGTGCCAGGCCGAGTCCCGCGATGGTGAGGTGGTCGGGCTGGACGCCGCGCTTCGCGAGCGCGGCTCCGATGGGACGGAACCAAGAACGCCCGCGCTCCTTCCAGCCTTCGGTCATTCCCTCTCCTCCCACTCGTCCCTTGGCGGAGGCCCCTCCGCCTCCTCGCGGTCGTCGCCGTCCTTCGGCGCGCCACCGACCACGAGCACGAACTCGCCTCGCGGCGTCTTCGCTCCGACCCACGCGAGGAGCGACGAGAGCGGACCGCGCTTGGTCTCCTCGAACTTCTTCGTCAATTCGCGCGAGATCGAAGCCGGCCGGTCCCCCAGCTCCGCCATGAGATCGCGGAGCGCCGCGGCGAGCCGGTGCGGCGACTCGAAGAAGATGAGGGTGCGCGGGTCCTCGCGCAACTCCCGGATGCGCGTGCGGCGGCGCCCGGGCTTTCGCGGCAGGAATCCCTCGAACGTGAATCGATCGGTGGGAAGACCGGACACCTCGAGCGCGCAGAGGACGCTCGACGGTCCAGGGATCGGCACGACGCGGAGGTCCTCCCGCACGGCGGCGCGCACGAGCGTGAACGCGGGATCGGAGATCCCAGGCGAGCCCGCGTCGGACACCACGGCCACCGACATCCCGTCGCGAAGGCGCCCCACGAGCTCCGGCGTCCGCGCGTCCTTGTTGTGGTCGTGATACGAGACGAGCGCCCGGTCGATGCCGAAGCGCGCGAGGAGTCCCCGCGTGTGGCGCGTGTCCTCGGCGGCGACGACGGTGGCTTCGGCGAGGATGTGGCGCGCGCGCGGGGAGAGATCCTCGACGTTGCCGATCGGAGTCGCGACGAGATAGAGCGTGCCGGCCTCGGGCTCGCCGCTCACGGGCGACCGAGCCCGAGCGTGCGTGCCGAAGTCGCGATCACGTCGATCGCGCGATCGATCGCGGTGTCGTCCACGTCGAGGTGCGTCGCCGCGCGGAATCGCCCGGGGCCGCCGAAGACGAGGAGCCGCACGCCCGACTCGGCGGCGCGATCGGCGAGCTCCTGGACGCGCTCGTGAGGCGTCACCTCGACGATGACGATGTTCGTGGTCACGGTCGTGGGATCGATCGTGAGGCCCGGCACGGAGGCGAGCGCTTCGGCGAGCCGCCGCGCGCGCTCGTGGTCGTCGGCGAGTCGCCCGCGATGGTGGCGGAGGCCGTGGAGCGCACCGGCGGCGAGGATCCCGGCCTGGCGCATGCCGCCGCCGAAGCGCTTCCGTAGCGTGCGCGCTTCGGCCATCAGGGCCTTCGGGCCGGCGATGGCGGATCCGACCGGCGCGCCGAGTCCTTTCGAGTAGCAGACCATCACCGTGTCTGCGGCGCCGGCGAACTCACCGACGGGCGTCCCGGTCGCGGCCGACGCGTTCCAGAGTCGCGCGCCGTCCAGGTGCACGGGAAGGCCGCGTTCGCGCGCGGGGGCAGCGGCGCGGCGGAGCCGCTCGAGGTCGTAGACCGCACCGCCCGCCCAGTTGTGGCTGTTCTCGAGCTCCACCAATCCCACCCGTCCGTTCGCCTCGCGCGCGGCCGAGTCGAGCGCGGCCGCGATCGATTCCGGCGCGAGGCGTCCCGCGTCTCCGACCACCGGTAAGAGCTCGAGGCCGAGGAAGGACGTGAGCGCGGCTTCCTCGGAGTAGGCGACGTGGCTTCGCTCGTGCAGAAGCACATGATCGCCACGGCGGGTCTGGATGCCGATCGCGATCTGATTTCCCATGGAGCCGCTGGGCACGAAGAGAGCCGACTCCTTGCCGAGGATCCGGGCCGTCTCCTCCTCGAGGAGGCGCACCGTCGGGTCTTCGCCAAAGTGGTCGTCGCCGACGTCGGCCTCGGCCATGACCTTCCGCATCGCCGCGGTCGGCCGGGTCACCGTGTCGCTTCTCAGATCGACGTAAGCCGTTGTCAATCAAGCCCCGATTCGTTGAATCGGCCCAGGTCCGATGATAGTCTCAGTGTCCAGAAGGGGTGGAACCGCTCCCGCAGCACGGCAGTATAGGGGAGCGGACTCACGCCCCCCAACTCGAACGGAGGTAAACGCGCGATGTTCATGCCGTTCTGGGATCCGACGATGCTGCTTCTGATCCCCGCGATGATCCTGGCCTTCTACGCCCAGACCAAGGTCAGGTCGACGTACGAAAAGTACAGCGAGATCCTGGCCACGAGCCGTCGCACGGGGCGGGACATCGCGCGCACCATCCTGAGCCAGAACGGGATCACGGACGTCGAGGTCGTCGAGGGCGAGGGCTTCCTCTCCGATCACTACGATCCGATCAAGAAGGTCGTCCGCCTGTCGCCGCACAATTTCTCGCAGCCCTCGGTGGCCGCGATCAGCGTGGCGGCGCACGAGGTCGGTCACGCCATCCAGCACGCCAAGGGCTATGCGCCGCTCCAGATGCGGACCGCGATCTTTCCCCTCGCCAACATCGGAACGATGCTGGCCTGGCCCATCCTCCTGATCGGGCTCTTCTTCGTGCCGGGCGTCCGGATCGCGGGCGTGAGCCTGATCGACATCGGTATTCTCCTCTTCAGCTTCGGCGTGGCGTTCCAGGTCATCACGCTCCCCGTGGAGTTCGACGCGAGCCGTCGCGCGCTCGTCCAGCTGAACCAGCTCGGCCTCGTCTCCCCGGAGGAGCAGGCTGGAGCCAAGAAGGTGCTCGATGCCGCCGCACTCACGTACGTGGCCGCCGCGGCCGCCGCGATCCTCCAGCTCGTCCGGCTCCTGATCCTTCGAGACCGGCGCAACTGAGCGCGCTTCCACACGAGACGAGAAAACGGGACGTCCCGACCGGGGCGTCCCGTTTCGATTTCAATCCAGAGGCCCTCGCGGGCCGGATCGATTAGATCTGGGCGACGATGTCCTTGAGCTCCTTGGACACCTTGAACACGGGCACGCGACGGGGCGGAACCGGCACCGACTCGCCCGTGCGCGGATTGCGCGCGAGGCGCGACTTCCGATCCTTCACCTTGAAGGTTCCGAAGCCCCGGATCTCGATGTGCTTGCCCGAGGCGAGAGCGCGCGACACCGCATCGAGAAACTGGTCGACGGTATCCGCCACGTCCTTCTTGGTCAGGCCGGTCCGCTCGGCAATTTCGTCGACGATATCAGCCTTGGTCATCAGACCCTCCTGGCGAGCCCACTCCGCCCGCGCTTCCGGTGCGCGGGGCACGGTGCCCAGCTCCGGGCGCACTCTCCGCGCCGCGGGGCGCTATAAAGTGGAGCGGGTATTACGATTAAGCGAACCGCGGCGCGCGAAACGGGACTATAGACCCGTCGCGAAGCGTGTCAAGGCTTTTTCCCGCTACGGTTTCCGGGTTCAAAGCGCCGCCTGCAACGCCCGCGGCGCGCCGTCGGGCATTTGGAAGGGCCGATCCGCCGGCATCCATCGAATCGCGGCAAACCATCTCGCAACCGTTTGGCCAGATCGAGCTTACGGACGCATGGAAACCCGCCCCATGGCACGTGGGTTGCGTAAGCCTACGTCAGACTTCGAATTCGGGAGCCCCCTAGCGCAGGTCCATGAATCCACGTCGCCGGCCCTGCACCGACCCAGCGCTAGCTGTGCGGCTCCCGTTTTCGTTTCCGGCGGCGCCGCCCCGTGAGGCGGGTCCTTCTCTTCTTCATCGACGGCCTCGGCGTCGGCTCGGACGACCCTCAGGTGAACGTCGTCGCAAGCGGCGATTACCCCACCCTCGCGCTCACGGCGACGCGCCGTCCCTCGTCGCGCTCCGGTTTGACCCCCGTGCTGGCGCACGGCGTGGACGCGTCGCTTGGCGTCCCCGGCCTGCCCCAGAGTGCGACCGGACAGACATCGATCCTCACCGGAGTGAACGCACCGGCCGCGATGGGGCGGCACGTCTCCGGATTCCCCGGCCCCACGCTCCGGGCGATCCTCGCCGAGCACTCGATCTTGAAGCGGATTCGCGAGGCGGGACGATCCGCGAGCTTCCTGAACGCGTACGGAACGAGCTTCTTCCAGACGGAGCCCTCCAAGCGGCGGCTCTCGGCGACCTCGCTCGCCACGATCGCTTCGGGCGCGCCGTTTCGGACGCTGGAGGATCTCCTCGCCAAGCGGGGCGTCGTGCACGACCTCACACACTGGCGCATGCGCGAGCGGGGCTACGACGTGCCGCTCCGGACGCCGGAGGAGGCGGGAGCCATCATCGCGGAGCAGGCGATGGCCCAGGACTTCTCGCTCTTCGAGTACTTCGAGACCGATCGCGCCGGGCACGATCAGGATGCGGAGCGCGCCAGGCGCTGTCTTTCGGATCTCGACCGCGCGCTCGAGACGGTGCTCGCGCGCGCGGATCTCGAGAGCTTGGCGGTCGTCGTGGTGAGCGATCACGGAAACGTGGAGGATGGGACGGTGCGGACGCACACGCTGAATCCCGCCCACTTCGCGCTCTGGGGATCGTGGACGCCCCAGCGCGTGCCCGAGCGGCTGACCGACATCGCCGCTCTCTGTTACGAGGCCCTGGGCCTGCCCGGCGGAGCGCCGGGCGGGCCAGGAGGCTCAACCGCTACTTCAGCCGCTTGATGATGTGCCAGCCGTAGGGGCTGGTATTCGGATCGTAGTCCGCGATGTCGATGTTCCCGACGCTGATCGCGAAGCCGACGTTCCCGAACGCGGGCACCATCTGCTCGCGCTGGAACTCGTCCATCCCCTTCGTCACGCCCGTGTTCGACATGCCGTAGATCCCCGGGGGCGAGTCGTCCGTGTACTGCCGGACGAGGGCGTCGAAGTCCTCTCCCTTCCGCGCGCGCGCCAGGATGTCGTACGCGAGCTTCTTCGCGTCGTCTTGCGACCGCGTGATGCCCTTGCCAGGCACGGAGCCCGCGAATCCGATCAGGATGTGCTGGACCGTGATGTGCGCGGGGATCGGATCGGGCTTGACCGGCATGGTTCCGGGGGCGGCCCCCGTTGCGGCGTCAGGCATGGTGCCTCCGGAAGGCGCGGCCGTCGTGGATCCGGCGGCCGGCGCGGTCGATGCGGTCGTATCGGGAGCGGTATCGCTGGATTTCTTGCCCCCCGCGCAGCCCGCGAGGGCGAGCGAGGCGACCAGGATCCAGGCGGTTCGATTCCAGGCCATGGGATTCCTCATCGATGGGGTGGGGGTTACGGGATCAGAAGATGAACACACCGGCGGCGACGACGGTCGTCCATCCCTTGTTCGCGATGACCGCCGACTGCGTGACGTTGAACGTGCGGACGATCTCGCCGGAGATCTTGAACACCTGCTCCTTCTCGTCCCAGTTCGCGTTCTCGTCGAATTCCACGCCGAGCGTGGAGGCGAGCATGGACGCGGCCATGTCCTCCGCGAAGTCGCCGGCCACCTCGTCGGTCTGGCCGTACGCGTGGTGCTCGCTCAGGTAGCCGTAGGTGTTCTTGTCGGCCGGCAGCGCGCAGCCGATGGAGGATGCGATGAGACGGCGCATCTCGTTCGATGCCTGCCGGGCCATCACGCAGAACGCGATCGAGCCGGGGGCGATGAGCTTGCTCCCTTCCTCGCGCGAGATGATCTTGCACTGCGGCGGGAAGATGCTCGACACGTGGACCAGGTTGAGCCGCTCGATTCCGGCGTCCTTGAGCGCCAGCTCGAAGGAGCGAAGCTCGTCCCGGTGGCTTCCCACCCCTTTGGTGAAGAAGATCTTGGTGGGCACCAGCGTGAGCCCTTCGGGGACTCGCCGCCGGTCGCCTTCGGGGTAGCCCGGCGCCGAAGCCTCGGCGGTAGGCAGTGTCGGGTCGGTGGTTCTCTTCATCTCGTCGCGATCTCCTTCTCCGGGAATTGCACCGTCGGGATCAGGGGTGCGCCATGGAGTCAGGCGCCGTCCGGGCGATGCGCAGCGTCACGAGGACACGCCGCGGCTGGACCACGATCGGGCTCGCGCCCGTGTCCAGCTGGACTTGACGCTGAATTCTCTCGCGTTCTCCGGCGATGTCAACCGGTAGCGTGCGCAGGGTGTCGAGATTCTGCACCAGGGACTGCGGTCCGGCCACGACGGCCGTGTCGGGGTCGATCTCTGGGGTGCCCACCACGGCGTAGCCCGCCGCGGGGGACCCGGTCAGGCGCGGCAGGACGGGGACCGACCGCCTCCACTTCGGCTCCACGACCACGTCCACGGTCCTCGGCTCGATGACGTCGGTCACGTCGACCGCTTTGGCCAGCTCCGCCGGGATCGCCCGCTCGCGCACGTCGTCCGCCGAGATCGTCTTCTGGAAGCGCCCGGGCGACACCCCGGCCAGATCCACCGTGAGCTGCCGGCCGATCAGGCCGAGCCGGATCAGATCCTTCCACTTGCCCCTCACGTCCACGATCACCCGGCTCGGCACCTCGCCCGACAGGGCCAGGGTGTCTGGGAGCCCGGTCAAGGCGAGCGGAATGGTGAGCCGGGATTCGCGCTGCTGGTCGGTGACGACGTGGGCGTAGAGGAGGAGCGCCAGGAGGAGTGACGCGAGCTTGAGGCCGAGGTTGTGGAGGAGGAAGTCACGGATCCGAGCCCACACGCTAGAAGCCCGCCTTTCCCTCGGATCCCAGCTCCACCCAGTACTTGGTCTCCTTCGGATCGGCCTGGTCCACCGACTGTCCGCTCACGACGGAGAAGCGAAGGCCCTGATTCTCGGGCGTGTCGGGAAAGTAGATCCAGCCGGCCTGGTCGCCGCCGTTGCCCCAGAACAGACGGAACGTATCGAACTGGAACGGGGTTCCGTCCGCGACGGCGCGGATTCCCTTCAAGCGTGCGCCGCCGAAGAACCAGAACATCGGGCTCTTCTCGACGTAATAGAAGTAGCGGAGCGAGTCGACGCGTCCATGGATCTTGTCGATGGGAAGGAGCGCGGCGAACTCGGAACCCTTGCGGAAGACGAGCACGTTCCCCGGCACGAGCTCGACCCGGAGGTCGTGCAGCGGCCCGCTTCGCTTCGCGACGTCCTCGGGCACCTCGGAGAGAAGGCGCACCAGACGGATGCCGATCTGCCCCGTGGCCGGCCCCGCGGGGGCGACCGGCTCGGGCGAGGCTGCTCGTTCGTCCGCGCGCGCGCCGTGGAGCGCGACTACGATCGCCACGGCTGCGAGCGAAGCCGCGAAGCAGAACCATGGGGCATGCCGGAGCGTCGGTGAGGTCATCGTCGATTGTGCCGGGATCGAGCGTCCGCGTTCGTGGGCTGGAAGACGGGTCAACGCCGGGCGATCTTCCCACGCCAAATCGTGATGCGTCAACGGAAACCCCCTTGGTTCACGCCCTCGGAATGGCATTGACGGCGCGGCGCCGCGCGCCCGACCCTCGTCCCGTGCGCCACAAGCTCCCCATCTCGGGCCCCCTCGATCTCGAGGCCACGTTCACCTGCGGCCAGGCCTTTCGCTGGCGCCGTGAGCCAGGCGGCGTGTGGACCGGAATCGTGGGGAAGACCGAGCTCCGGGTGCTCGGGGTCGAGAACGGCATCCTCGGGCTCGAGACCGCGGGGCCGATCGATGCCGCCCACCTCCGGCACTACTTCCGTCTGGACGAGAATCCGGAGGGGCACCTGGGCGAGGCCCGCGAGCTCCGGGCCATCCCGGGCTTCGTGCCGCTCCTCGGGCTCCGGCTCCTCCGCCAGGATCCGTGGGAAACCCTCGCGTCGTTCATCTGCTCCGCCGCGGCAAACATCGGAAAGATCAGCGCCAACGTCGAGGCGGTCGCGTCGCGGCACGGGGAGGAGATCTCAGGCTCCGGGCGGCGCGCGTTTCCCGGCCCGCTCGCCATCGCGCGCGCGCGCGAGTCGGATCTCAGGCGCGCGGGCGTCGGTTTTCGCGCTCCCTACCTGCTCGGCACCGCGAGGCGCGTCGCGGAGGATCCGGACGCGTTCTGGGCGCGGCTCCGCTCGGCGCCGATCGACGAGGCGCGGGACGAGCTGATCTCGCTTCCCGGCGTAGGGCCCAAGATTGCCGACTGCGCGCTCCTCTTTGGCCTCGACCGGCTCGAGGCCTATCCCGTCGACCGGTGGATCCGCCGCGCCACGCGCGAGCTCATGGCGCGCCCAAGAGCGCGCGACGAGGAACTGGCGCGCTGGGCGGTGCGACTCGGACCCGGGCGCGGCTACCTCCAGCAGGTTCTCTTCCATCTCAGGCGCACCTCGGGTCCGTTTCCCTCGATGGCGGCGCTCAGGCGGCGCGCGGGCGGATGAAGGCCGCGGTCGCGATCCTCGCACGTGCGCCGGTGCCCGGCCGCGCCAAGACGCGCCTCACGCCACCCCTCACGCCGGAACGAGCGGCGCAGGTCGCGCGGGCGTGCCTCGAGGAAACCCTCCGCCGCTTCCCTCGGGAGATCGATGCCCCGTTCACGCTCTTCCTCGATGGCGACCCCGATGCCGCGCTCGTCCAAGCCATCCGCGCCGCGGGCGTCGACCTCGCCTCTCAAGCGGAGGGCGATCTCGGCGCGCGGCTTGCGGCGGCGTTCGAAGCGCTGCACGCCCGGGGGGCCGACGCCGTGGTCGCGATCGGCGCGGACAGCCCGACGCTCGATCCGGTGCGGATCGCGGAGGCGCTCGCCGCGCTCGAGGAGTGCGACGTGGTGCTGGGGCCTGCGGACGACGGCGGCTACTACCTGATCGGCACGCGCGGGGACCGGAGCGCGATCTTCGACGGCATCCCCTGGAGCACGGGACGCACGCTCGAGGCCACGCTCGCGCGCGCCCGGTCGCTCGGCTACGCGGTCCATCGTCTCGCGCCGCACTACGACATCGATGATGCGGCGACGCTCGCGCGGGCGGAGGCGGAGGGCTTCAGCGTCGAACCTTAGCGACGAGCGCGTCGAGGAGCGGGCGCTGGTCGGGGCGGATCCGGCGCGACGCTTCCTCGAGTCCGCACCAGGCGCCACGATCGATCTCCGGATACGATCGCTTCCGTCCCGAGCCTGGCGGCCACTCCACCTCGAACTCGTTGCTCCGGATCTTGTCCGCGTCGAGGTCGCCGCGCACCGCCCAGGCGCGCACGATCTTTCCGCTCTTCTGCTGCACCTCGCCGAGCGGCAGGAACGGGCCGTCCACCGCGAACCCGGTCTCTTCCTCGAATTCGCGCCGCGCGGCTTCGAGCGGATCTTCGCCGGAGTGGATCAGTCCCTTGGGAATGCCCCAGAGGTCCTTCTTCGCCCAGAACGGTCCGCCCGGATGGACCAGAAGCACCTCGAGCGCGGAACCGCGTCCGCGAAAGAGGAGGATCCCGGCGCTCGTCCTGGGCACGGTGGGAACGGGGCTAGGAGCCCCGCTTCATGTCTTCGATCTGGGCGCGGATCGACGCGGAGTGGGGTCCGTTGGGGTCGAGCTTCAGGTACTGCTCCCACGCTTTGATGGCGCCGGTGCGATCGCCCAGCTGCGCGCTCACGACGCCGAGGTTGAGCCACGCGTTCCGATGCTCGGGGTTCTCGCGCGTGACCCGCTCCATCTCGTCCTTCGCCTTCTGGTTCTGGCCGAGATTGTGGAGCGCGACCGCCATGTCCACGCGCACGTCGGCGTTCCCCGGCGCCTGCTCGAGAGCTCTCTGGTAGCTGTCGACCGCCCGGTCCCACTGATTCGAGTCGAAGAAGAGATTCCCCATGCCGATGTTCGCGTCGACGTCGTTGGGATTCGCCGCGAGCCTCTGGCGGTACTCCGAGATCATCTTCACGACCTCTTGCGGCATCTGGCCCTGGGCCATTTGGCCTTGAGGCATCTGCCCCTGGGGCATTCCCTGACCCGCGGAAGCGCCCGACATCACGTCGGCGGGCCCCATGGGCGCACCCCCTTCCTCGCGCGGCGCCACGGCGCCGTGGAGCGTGTAGCCGATCGCACCGCCGCAGAGGAGCCCGGCCGCGAGAAAGATCCACGCGGTGCCGGTCACACCCTGCGCCGCGGGCGCGGGGGCGGGACGCACCCTTGCGGCCTGCCTCGGCTCGCGCGCGGGACGCGGCGCGCTCGGTAGAACTGCGGAGGGCGTGGCCGAAGGGGGAGACAGAAACGCGCCGCAGGCATCGCACCGGGTGAATCCCTCGGGGAGCCGCTCGCCGCAGCGCGGGCAGGTGATGCTCGAGTCGGTGGCCATGCGCGCAGTGTACTCAATTCCGCCGCGGGATGGCCACTCGCGGCAAGCGCGCCTTGCCGCCCCGACGCGCGCTCCACTACACTGGCCCGATCATCGAGCCAAGCGGCACCCCCTCATCGAGCTGGACCGTCGCGCAGGTGCACGGCGCGAGCGTCGAGCTTTGGGACGGCCACACCTTCCACGATGCCGTCCTCGGCGGACAGATCAAGGCGTCGGCCGACCGCGGGCACACGAACGCGCTCGCCGTCGGCGATCGCGTGGACGTGGAAGAGCCGAGCGGGGCGGGGCCGCTCCGCGTCGTCGCGCGGCACGAGCGGCGGACGCAGCTCGAGCGCGCCGCGAACGATCCCCGAAGCCGCGTGCAGATCATGGCCGCGAACGCGACGCACACGCTCATCGTCACCTCGCTCCGCGACCCTCCGTTCCGCCCCGGCCTCGTCGACCGGTGGGCGCTCCTCGCGCGCCGCGGCGGGATGGAGCCTTGGCTCTGTCTCAACAAGGTGGATCTCGGGACCCAGGCCGACGCCGAGCGCGCGGTGGCGGAGGCGGCGATCCCGCTCACGGCTCATTTCCTCAGCGCGCACACAGGGTGGGGCATCGATGAGCTCCGAGCCGCGGTCGCCGGGGACACAACCGTGCTGGTGGGACACTCGGGCGTCGGCAAGTCGTCGATCCTCCGGCTCCTCGTGCCCGGCGCGCTACCGTCGACGGCCGACGTGAGCGCGAAGAACCGCAAGGGACGCCACACGACGACGAGCGCGCGGCTCTATCCGATCCCCGGAGGGGGCGTGCTGATCGACACGCCCGGTGTGCGCAGCGTTCCGCTCGGGCGGGCCGAGGTCGGCGAAGTCGCGTCGGTGTTCGCGGAGATCGCCGACGCGCCTCCGTGCCGCTTCCGCACGTGCACGCATCGCACGGAGCCGGGTTGCTCGGTGCTCCAGGGGCTCGAGGCGGGCTCGGTGCCGCGCCCGATCTACGCGCGTTATCGAAGGCTGCTCGAGGAAGCGGAGGTTCGATGAGCGACACCGAGCTTCGCGTGGAGGAGCGTCTCGGCGAGCTCTTGATCGTGGGCTTTCCCGGCACGGAATGGACGCCCGAGATCGAGTCCGAGCTCAGGCGCATCCGGCCCGCGGGGGTGATCTTCTTCGCGGCCAACTTCCCCGACGCGGGAACGGCGGCGCGCCTCTGTCGCGCCGTGCACGCGACACTCGGATCGCCGGCCGAGCCGCCGCTCGTGTGCGCCGACGAGGAAGGGGGCATGGTCTCCCAGCTCTCCGGTTTCTGGGAGGTGCCTCCGTCGGCGCGCGCCGTGGCCGCGTCGGGAGGACCGCCGCTCGTCAAGGATCTGGCGCAGCGCACGGCGCGCCGGCTCCTCGCGCTCGGCGTGAATCTCGATTTCGCGCCGGTTCTCGACATCCACTCGAATGCGTTGAATCCCGTGATCGGGATCCGATCGTTCGGAACCGCGGCGTCCCAGGTGACCGCGTGCGGCCGCGCCGCGGTCGAGGGGATGGAAGCGGCCGGAATCATCCCGGTCGTGAAGCACTTCCCCGGGCACGGCGACACGTCGCTGGACTCGCACGTGGATCTCCCGCGCGTCGAGGCCGAGGGCCGGGTCTTGGCACTCCGCGAGCTCCGTCCGTTCGAGGCCGCGGTCGCGTGGGGCGCGCCGGTCGTGATGGTGGCGCACGTGGTGGTGCCCGCGCTCGATCCCGACCCCGGGCGCCCCGCCACGCTCTCTCCGCCCATCGTCACCGGAACGCTCCGCGAGCGCATGGGATTCCAGGGCGTGGTCGTCACCGACGCGCTCGAGATGGTGGGCGCCACCTCGCGCGGCTCGTACGGCGAGGTCGCCGTGCGCGCGATCGAGGCGGGCTCGGATCTCCTCCTCTATTCCAAGCTCCACCCCGGCCCGGACGAGGCGCTGGTCGCGCTCGAGGAGGCGCTCCACTCCGGAAGGCTCAGCGAAGCGCGACTCCTCGAGTCGCTCGGACGGCTCCGCCGGTTGAGGGCCGGGAGCGCCGCGCGTCCGCGCGACTGGGGGCCTGGGCTCGAGCGGGAAGCGAGGGACATGATCACCCACGAGGAGCTGGAACGGGTCGCCGACGGCGCGTTCCGCATCCTTCGTCAGGGAGCAGGCGGGTTTCCGCTGCGCTCTCCCGTGGACGTGCTCGAGATCAATCGCCCCGCGTCCCGCGCCGGGATGACGGACCTTCTCCGGGCGCACGGCATGACGGCGCATGAGCGCGATGCCGATCCGGCTACGTGGCCCAAGACGATCGAGGGGTCAGCACTCCTCACCGTCGCGGTGCGCGGGTCGGTCACGCCGGAGCAGGAAGCGCTGGGGCGCGCGTGGCTCAGGCGGTTCCCCGAGACCGTCACGGTGGCGTCGCTCAACCCGCACGCCGTCGACGAGTGGCCCGAGGTCCGGACGCTCCTCGCCACCTTCGACAACATGCCGGCCACGCGGCGCGCGCTCGCGCGCCGTCTCGCCGTGGCGCCCGCGCTCGCCAAAGCCCGGAAATAGAAACGGCCCCCCGTCCGCGAGGACGGAGGGCCGCGATGTCGCTACGTGGGGCTGAGGGCTTAGACCTTGTCCTTGCCCTTGGCGCAGCACGCGTCCACGGCCTTGTCGCCGGAGGCGATCGCCTTCGTGAACGCAGCCTGGGCGTTCTTGCCCTCGGCCGTGAACTTGTTCTTGAAGCCCGCCTCGGTGAGCATCTTCGAGACCTGCTGCTTGCTCAGCTTCTTGTCCGCGATCACGTACGCGGTGCGGGTCGAGAGGTCGACGTGGGCGCACTGGATGCCCTTCGTCTCCATCGCGGTCTTCTGGATGCTGTCGACGCAGTGCTCGCACTCGACCGCGGGCACCGAGAAGCTGTACATGACCTGTCCGGCCTTGACGCCTTCGCACTTGGCGGAGGCCATCGTGTGCTCAGCGTCGCCCGTGCAGTGCCCGCCCTTGGACATCGTCGTCGAGGACGACTTGGCGCCATCCCCCGAACAGGAGGCTCCGCCGGCCCACGAGGTGGCGGCCAGGCCGAGGGTGAGAACCGCGACTCCGAGAATGGTGGCTATCCGTTTCATGGCGTGTCTCCTTGCGTGGGTGGACCTGGTGCCTGTCCGGCTCCGGTAAGGATACCCCGGGTCCCGGGAAGCGTCTCCAGTCAATTCGACGTGGCCCGGGCGTGCGAGCTCCGGTACTGGTCGATGCCCTGGGCCAGCATCTCCGCGAACTTGGTCTGGAACTGCCCGTCCTTGAGGATGGCCGCCTCCCGAGCGTTGGTGATGAAGGCGGTCTCGACCAGGACGGACGGGATTTCGGGGGCCTTCAAGACCACGAAGCCGGCCTGCTTGATGCCCCGCGTCGTGAGCCTCGAATCTCCTCCAACGGCGTCGATCATCGACTCCGCGAGGTCGCTGCTCCGCCGGATCGTGTCGTTCTGGCGGAGGTCGAAGAGGATCGAGAGGAGGTCGTCTCCCGCCTCGGGGGACACGCCGCCGATCAAGTCCGCCGCGTTCTCCTTCTCGGCCAGTCCGCGTGCCGCTTCGTCTGTCGCGCCGGTCAGGGAGAGGAAGTAGATCTCGGTCCCGGTCGCGTCCCGGTCCCGGCTCGCGTTGCAGTGGATGCTCACGAAGAGATCCGCCTGGAAGCGACGGGCGATGTCGATCCGCTTCCGAAGCGGAACGAAGTAGTCCCCCGACCGCGTCAGGAACCCGGTCACTCCGGGCATGATGTCGAGCTGCGCCTTCAGCTTCTTCGCGATGGCGAGCGTGATGTCCGCTTCCTGAAGTCTGCGGTAGCCGATCGCGCCCGGATCCTCGCCGCCGTGCCCGGCGTCGATGGCCACGATCAGGTTCCGCTTCTGCTTGAGCTCGGTGACCTTTTGCGCGAGCTGCTTCTCGGCCTCGGGATTCGGTGGCGCGGGGACGTCCACGACGATGCGGTCGGGATTCCCTTCGCTCGCGGGGAGCGTGAACCCGAGCGGCGTGGTCGGCCGCTTCAGGCGGATGCGGACGGACGTTCCCGACTCGGAGACGGCGGGGAAGATGTCGGCCACGAGGCTGTCCCCCACGAATTCGGTCGTGACCGCGGCCGACTTGCGCGCCTTGGGGAGGTAGATCTCGAACGTCAGCGAATCCGAGAGCCGGAATTGCGGCTCCGAGCCGAGCGGCCGCGTCAGGTCGAGAACGAGCCGCGTGTTCTCAGGAGCGGTCCAGTAGCGAATGCGCGCGAGCTCCGTTACGGGCGGCGCGGCCTTGGCGGGCGCGGGTTTCCTCGCCGGCGCGGCCGCGACGAGGCCCGCCGCGAGAAGCGCCGAGCATAGGACGAGGCCCGTCCGAGACGCCCTGGTAGGTCGGCCTCGGCCGGGCCTCGTGCCCGCGTGGTGCTGGCTCAAATCCCGCTCAATCCTCGTCGGGCTGCACCGCGAGGAATCGCGTGGCATCCCCGCGCTTGATGAGGAAGACGATCGGTTTGGCGGGGTTCTTGTCGCGCGCCTTGGTGACGGCGGCGTTGTAGTCGGTCACGTCCTTGACCGACTGATCGTTCACTTCCTTGATCACGTCGCCGCGCTGGAGGCCGGCGTCATCGGCCGCGCTCCCCTGGCTCACGTCGACGACCACGACGCCCGACTTGTCCTTGATGTCGAGGCTGCGCGCCGTCTCGCTCGAGAGGGACTCGACCCGGAGCCCGAGCTCGAACTTGGGCTGCGCCTGCTTCTGGAGCACCTCGTCCTTCGGGCGCTCGCTCAGCGTGACGTAGAGATCACGAGGCTGGCCGGACCGGAGCACGTTGACCTTGACCTTCTTGTTCACGGGCGTGTCCGCCACGAGAAGCCGGAAGCGCTCCACGTCGTCGACGTCCTTGCCGTCGAAGTTCGTGATGACGTCCTTCACCTGGAAGCCCGCCTTGGAGGCCGGCGTGTCGCCCGAGACGCTGCCCACGAGGACGCCCTTCCGTCCGTGCATGCCCCAGTTGTCGGCCAGCTCGGGAGTCAATTCCTGCGGCAGGATGCCGAGATAGCCGCGCACGACCTTGCCGTTGGCCACGAGCTGGTGGGCGATGTTCTTCGCGAGATTGATCGGAATGGCGAACCCGATGCCCTCGCCGGACGGGTTGATGGCGGTGTTGATGCCGATCGCCTCGCCGCGGATGTTGAGGAGCGGGCCGCCTGAGTTGCCGAAGTTGATCGACGCGTCGGTCTGGATGAACTGCTGGTAGGCCGGAGCGCCGCCGACGATCGAGAGGTTGCTCCGCCCCTTGGCGCTGATCACGCCGACGGTCAGCGTGCCGTCCAGCTCGCCGAGCGCGTTGCCGATCGCGATGGCCCAGTCGCCGATCCGGATCTCATCCGAATCGCCAAGCGGCACGACCGGAAGGTCCTCGCCGTCGTGGATCTGGATCACGGCGACGTCGGTGCTCGGATCCGTTCCGACGACCTTCGCCTTGAACTTCCGGTGATCGCTCAGCGTCACCGTGATGTCGGACGCGTCCTTCACGACGTGGTTGTTCGTGAGGATGCGCCCCTGCGCGTCGATGATGAATCCCGAGCCGCTGCTCGGCACCTTCATCTGGCGCTGCGGCGTCTGGTCGTTGTCGTTGTCATTGTCGTTGTCGTCGCCCTGACCCTGGCCCTGCCCCTGCGGGTTGTCCGGGAAGAGGCGGCGGAAGAAGTCCCCGTACGGCCCGTCAAAGCTGCCCCCACTCGGATGGTTGATCGTACGCTTCGTCTCGATGGAAACCACCGCCGGAAGCGTGCGGTCGGCGATCCGGGTGAAGGGGCTTTCGAGCGAGCCTGTGATCGCCGGAGCCGCGTCCTTGGCGCTCACCTGCGGCGAGAGATTCAAATCGCCAGCCAGGATGAACCCGACCACGATGCCGATGATCAACAGTCCGCCGGCGAGCATCAGGGCTTTCGCCGCGCGAATCGTTTCTCTGGACTCCATGTTTGCTACCTCCGTTGAACTGGTCGGGAGCCCTCGAGGCTCGCCGAAACTCTGCCCGGCGCGGGGAACGCCGGAGCTACGTCACCGAACCTTCCGGCTCCCCTGCCGTTTTCGTCTCCCGTGCTTCCGCGCGGATTCGCTCGAGCTCCGCACGCTTCACGCGCATGATCTCATCGATCGAGGCGATCCAGGTGCGAAGGCGGAGCGCCTCGGCGTCCGATTCGAGAGCGTGAGGCGTGCCGCCGTCCCAGAGCGCGAGCGCTCGCGCGCCCATATCGGACAGAGCCCGCGACCGGTCGCGCCTTAGCGACACGAGATCGACCTGGAGGACGCCGATCGACACCGCCCGCCGCGCGCTCGCGCGCGTGCGGCCGGAGACCGACCGGAACTCCTCGGACATGCGGCTCCAGAAACCCGTTTCGCCAGCCATAAACCCTCACATCACAGGTACTTGGTACAATCTAGGAATCGCCGGGGAGGCCTGTCAAGCTGGTATTACCCGTTCGGGTATCGGGAGTTCCGCTGGCGGGTGCCTCGCCCCTCCGCCGCTTGCGAGAGGCCCGGCGATGACTATACTGACGCCTCATGTCCGAGCCGGGATGCGCCTATTTCATCGCTGATTCGCATCTCGGACAAGGCTCTCCCGAATCGAACCGCTCCCGCGAGCGGGATCTCCTCGCCTTCTTCGACAAGGTCCACGACGAGCGCGCCGCGCTCTACGTGAACGGGGACCTCTTCGATTTCTGGTTCGAATACGGCCACGCGATCCCGAAGCGCTTCGTCCGGGTGCTCCAGGCGCTGGGCGACCTCCGGCGTCGTGGGGTGCCCGTTCTCTATGTCGGCGGAAATCACGATTTCTGGATCGGCGAGTACCTGGCGCGCGAGCTCGACGTCCCCTTCTCCGACGTGCCGGTCCCGCTGACGCTCCAGGGGCGCCGGATCTTCCTCGCCCACGGCGACGGCCTCGGTCCGGGCGACCATGGTTACAAAGTCCTGAAGCGGGTGCTCCGAAACCGCGTCGCGCGCGGGCTCTTTCGCTGGATCCATCCGGACATCGGGATTCCCCTGGCCGCGGCCTGCTCCCACACGAGCCGCCACCACGCGCCGCGCCCCTCGGTCAGCGACGAGGATCTGCGCGACCGCCTCGCCCTGTCGCGGTATGCGGAAGGCTACGATGCGGTCGTCTTGGGCCATTTCCACCGTCCAGTCCATTGGCAGGGGGATGGAAAGGACTTTCTCATCCTGGGGGACTGGGTCAACCGGCGCACGGTCGTTCGGCTCGCGGACGGAGCCTTCCAACTGATGGAATTTACGGCTACTTAGCCGTTTCGGAGACGCTCGCGCCCGGCCCCGCCAGGGGGTGTGGGTTTCGCTTGACTCAAGTGCCCGTTTGTATTACACTTAGAAGGTTCTAGCACCACCCTGTCCACAACTTAGGTATCGCCGCAAGGATGCGCGCGCGGTCACGGCGCGTTCGAGGCGGGCTTCTGCGTTTCGTTCTGTGATTTTTGGGAACCTAATTACCGAGACGAGGGGAGGTGAGCATCCGGTCGGCTCTGTTTGGTTGAAAGCCTACTAGCTGCTTCGTTGCTCTGATTTCCCATGAGGGAGGACACGCAATGCGCAACCAAGCTCTTCTGAAAGTCGCTCTCCTCGGGCTTTTGACCCTCGCTCTCGCCCCCGGCTACGCCGCGGCGGCCGGACAGGGACAGGACCTGTCGGAGATGCTCGCCTCGAGCGCCGCGGTGCACGCGACCGCGGTGAGCGGCCCGATTCTCCAGGTAGCCCCGCTGGCGCACGACTACGGCGTGCAGGACAACGGGACGAGCACCCAATTCAATTTCACGGTCAGCAACATCGGTGACCAGCCCCTGCACATCACCTCGCTCTCCTCGAGCGACCCCGCGTTCATTGCGATCCTCGGAAGCCCCATCGGTCCGGGCGGGTCGGC
>Ga0111538_10001093_pt1 | contig 37953 bp, 31 predicted proteins | sample SoiMethybrSBSTD1_FD_79669 | JGI IMG/M metagenome (GOLD analysis project Ga0111538, IMG submission 79669) | Bulk soil microbial communities from a Populus tree surrounding site in Tennessee, USA - Soil MetaG P. TD hybrid SBSTD1 (version 2)... | ecosystem: Environmental > Terrestrial > Soil >...
GCTATAGCGCCGCCGATTTCATTCGCGGGCGCGCACGACCTGGGGCCCAAACGCCACGCAATTGAGAAACGAGCTCACGATGAAAACAATCTTGGGGAAAATCACCGCCGTCGGTGGGACGCGCGCTCCGTGGACACGCCCTCTACTCCTTCTTGCCGTCGCGATGCTTGGCCTCGCGTCCGCACTGGCCGTTTCGTGCGGATCGGATGGGTCCTGCGAAGAAACTGCGACCTGCCCGCCTCCACCGGTTGACGGTGGTCCGGACGCGGAGGCGGGTCAGCGCGACACCTCGTTGGATCAAGCGGATTCACGAGGCTCGACGAGTGACGGGCAAGGCGATGGCGACCGGGACGGGAGCGGCAGCACGGGAGGAAGTGGCGGAAGGGGCACCGGCGGCGCAAGCGGCGGCATGGCAGGAGTGGGGGGCAGAGGCGGGATGGCCGGCGTCGGAGCAAGCGGCGGCAAAGGAGGCGTCGCTGGAACCGGCGGCACGACGAGCGGAACTAGTGGAAACGGAGGAACGGGCGCGCCCGATGCATCGACGGATCGCGGCGCGGGAGGTGCCCCGGTCGTCGATGCCTCGGCTGACAGCGGTCCGACCTGTCCGAGCTATCAGAAACTGTGCGGCGGCGCTTGCGTCAGCACGACCGATCCCGGATATGGCTGCGCCTCAGCGAGCTGTGCGCCCTGTGGCTTTTCCAATGCGGCATCCACGTGCTCTCCGGCTGGTCAATGCGCGATGGGGACGTGCAACGCGGGTTTCGCCGATTGCAACACCGATTCGAAAGACGGCTGCGAGACGGATTTTTCCAAACCTGACACATGTGGCTCCTGCACGAAGAAATGCGACGCGACCGCGCCGTTGTGCCAGAACTCGGGCGGAACGTTCCAGTGCGTGACGGGTTGCACGGCTCCCGCATCCACGCGATGCGGTTCGCAATGCTTCGACGTACAGACCAACGTCGATCATTGCGGTGATTGCGACACGAAGTGCGCGAAGCCTTCCGCACACGGCAGCGTCAGTTGCCAGGCGGGGCAGTGCGTCACGCGATGTGACGCGAGCTACACGCCCTGCGGCACCGAATGCGTCGACACGAAGAACGACCTGGCCCATTGCGGAGGATGCAACCAAGCCTGCAGCAAAGCATGCGTGCTCGGCCTGTGCTGCACGGCAGGACTGAGCAACTGCAGCGGCGTGTGTACAGACACCAAGACAGACTTGGCCAACTGCGGCGGATGCGGGCGCGCATGCAACGGAACGTGCACCGATGGAACGTGCTGTTCCGCGGCCCAGACCTACTGCGGCGGTGCCTGTTGTGCCGCGAATCAAGGGTGCTGCGGCAACGCCTGCACGGCGCTCGACACGACGAGCAATTGCGGCGCCTGCGGCAGTGCGTGCAGCCAGGGCCAAATCTGCAACAGCTCGAAGCAATGCGAGACGCCGACTTGGTGCAAGATGCAGTCGGCACCGGCGGGCGTCGCGGCGGCAGATTACCAATGTCTGGACTTCGATACAGGGATGCCGCCGACGACCTTGTGGGTGCCTACCGTGAACGTCGACGGGACGCTATCAATCGCGACCGATCAAGTGCGAAGTGTGCCGAACGCGCTCTTTGCCTACGTCGGGTTGGGGAACGATCTAACCCAAGCGCCTCAAGCTGACTTGGTCTGGACTCGTTCGGGAAATTTGGTGTCGTCTGTTGCGCTGTCCGCGGATATCTATCCGGTCCAACGCCACGGAAGTGGCGGTCCAGTCGAGCATTTGTGCGTCAGCCTGGGAGGGGTAACGGGCTGCCTCAGCTATGAGGTGCCCGCAGCGGTCGGCTCGTTCTCGGTGACGTATGTAAAGCCGATTCCTACGACGCCGACTGACTACTTCTGCGAGCTTGCCTTGGACCCTGGGTTTGGGCAGTGGAGTCGAGTTGATCTCAAGTTGAACAGAGACGGCATCATCACTTTGGCCGTCGATGGCGTTGTTACCCAGTGCGATACCAAGTCCAGCGTGAACAGCGGTACGACCAGTGTCCGAATCGGTGCAAAGATCAAGGCTGGAGAGCCACAGCTTGGCGACATCCACTACGACAACGTGGTGACCTTCGTAGAGCGACAAGCGGAGTAACGTCCTTCCGTCTAGCAGAACGCCGAGGCAGGCCCTGTCGACCACGCGTCTGCTTTGCAATCGACATCGTCCGTCTGACGCCCTGAGTACGAAATTTTTCGACAGCAGTGCGGCGGTTCACCGCGGTTTCGTTGCGCGCTGCGTTGACAAAACATCGAGAGCCATTGTCCCGACGTTGCTGTAAGGTAGCGGGCCCCTGCACTTAAGGAGTGCCCCATGGACGGTCGGTTTCCTCGAACGATTCTTCGCGCCCGCACGATCAACGTTGGGTTGGCGGTTGGCTTTGGTGTTCTCGGCTGCGGTCAGGCCCCGCCGGCCGCACTGGATCTCGAGTCGCGTCCGAATGGTACGGTCGGGACAGTCCATGCGCTCATCGCAAATTACGACGACCGTCAAGAAACCATCTACCGGCTCCGTACGGAGGATGGACGCGACATCGGCTTGAATTTTACGGTCGCCGACGTACCGCGTCCGCGCGTAGGTGAAACGATCGCGGTTCGCGGCGTCCAGCGGGACTATGGAATCGAGGTCAGCGCTTACGATCTCGTTCAAACGCGAATTGGGGATACGCGGCAAGCTCTCGCCTACGGCAGCGCCCCCATGGTGCGTAACCTCAAGCTCGCTGCGATCAGTGTGGATAGCGCCCTATCGAAGGCGACCTTCGCCAAGCGCACCTTCCAGGATGCGGATTCTCCCACTGCCTTTTACCGGGACAACTCTTACGGTGCCTGGACGTTTACGGGTGATGCGTACGGCCCTTACTCCATTTCCACAAAAACGTGCGGCAACGACGACCTCTACCCGATCGCGGAGCAGGCTGCGGCTGCTGCCAAAGCGGACGGCTTCGATGCGGCCAACTACGACAACGTCTTGGTCTACGTGCCCGCTTCCCAGGGTTGTTCCTGGGGTGGCATCGCAGAGGTTGGCGTCAACGAAGCACGCGGATTCTGGAACGCGAAATACACTTGGTACAGAGGCACTGGCTGCGTCGTGCTCGCACAAGAGCTCGCCCACAACTACGGGCTATTGCACTCCCACTCGTGCACCGCTCCGCCGTACGCCAACGGTGCTTCTTACGGCGGCTCGTCATGCGGGGGCTACAGCGAGTACGGTGACAAGTACTCCCCGATGGGGGGCGGCTGTGGGCGCTTCAATGCGCCCGAAATGGGCGCGATGGGGTTCATCACCGGCTGCAACACGCTCGCCGTAAAGAGCACCGGCACGTTCGAAATCGGACCCCTCGAGCAGAAGTGCGCGGGTCCGCAGGTCATCCGCGTGCCGATCCCCAACTCCAACGTGAACAAGGGTCCGCAGTACATCTACGCCGAATATCGGACGGGGAAAGGGACGACCGGTTCCGATAACGCCTCTCCCAAGGGGATCCATTTTTACGCGTCCGCCGAATACGGCGGCAATGCAACGGGCATCGTGTCCGACATCCACGACCTCGATTGGGCCGAAGACCCGTTCGCGCTGAACAACCAGCTCACCTCCGTGAATGGTTCGTGGACGGAGCCTGCGAGCGGCGTGACGTTCAAGCTGACCGCGATGGGCCAGACCGCGACGGTCGAGGTGACTGTCCCCAGCGGCAGCGGAGCAACCGAGTGCGTCGGCGGCGGCGCGCCGCCCGCTTCGCCCATGTGCGGCGCAACGGACGGAGGAACACCGCCTCCTGATACCGGAACGGGTGGCACGGGCGGCAGCGGAAGTGACGCTTCTACCGACGCCAGCAAAGACAGCGGCACGGGTGGCACCGCAGGAGCGGGTGGCACAGCAGGAACCGGTGGCACAGCAGGCGCCGCGGGAGCCGGTGGAACCGCGGGAACCGGTGGTACCACGGGCGGTACAGCGGGCACCGCCGGTTCTGGCGGCTCAGCCGGCAAAGGTGGCGGCGGCACTGGAGGCTCGAGCGGTACCGGCGGCACCACGGGCGGCACGGCGGGCACCGGCACCGGCGGCGCGGCGGGCGCGACCGGTGGCGCGTCGGGTAGCGGCGGCTCCGCGGGTTCGGCCGGTTCGGGCAAAGGTGGCAGCGGTGGTGGCACCGGCGGCAGCACGGGCGGCAGCGGTGGCTCGACGACGGGTGGCACGCCGCCCGGCGATGACGGCTGCAGCTGCAGTATCCCCGGTGGAAACGCGTCGACGCGCACGCCGGCCTTGTTGCTCGGTTTGGCGGCGCTTCTCCCCGCGCTCCGCCGCAATCGTCGCTCGCGCGCGGCCCGCTGAACGTCTAACGCGCATTCCTGGGAGGGCGTCGGCTCGGTTCCGACGCCCTCCGAGCGCGAACGCCGTGCGTTGAAGGTCGCGTTCGCCGCATGGCAAGCTCTTTGCGCGCTGCGTTGACGCCACAAACATCGCTCCCAAACGGCGGGCACTGCTGTAACGTACCGGCGCCTTCGACCAAGGAGTCGCCTATGAACCGCCGGTTCTCTCGCTATTCACTTCTCGCGCTTTCCGTAAATTTGGGTCTCGTTGCCGGCATCGGGATGCTCGGTTGCGGCGAGGCATCCCAACAAAACGACTTCTCGCTCACGGGCGAAGTGCCGAACGGGATCGTCGGCACGCTGCACGCGCGCATCGCGACGTTCGACGATCACGCCGAGACGTATTACCGACTGGTTCGCGACGACGGCGAAGAGATCTCGCTCGACTTCGGCACGGCGGCTCCGCGCGTGCGTCCCGGGGAGCGCATCGCCGTGCGCGGGCCTCGCGCGAACAACCGCATCGAAGTGGACGGCTACGAGGTCGTCGCTCAGCGCGGGCGCGACCTGGGTGAATCGCGACAGCCGCTCAAAGGGCCCGCGAAGCGCACCTTCCGCATCGCCGCCATCAGCCTCGACGCCCAGGTCGACTCGACGAAGATGAAGACGCGCATCTTCAACGACAAGGATTCACCGACCGCGTTCTATCGAGACAACTCGTACGGCGATTGGACGATGGAAGGGGACGTCTTCGGTCCTTACACGGTCCCCATCGCCAACTGCCAGGAGTCGAACCTCTGGAACATCGCCGAGGACGCGAAGAAAGCCGCCGCGGCCGACGGCATCGACGTCACCAAATACGACAACTTCATGTACTTCGTCCCGCAGAGCGCGGGATGCTCTTGGGGCGGCATCGCCGAAGTCGGCGTCAGTGAATCGCGCGGGTTCATCAACGCCATCAACAGCTGGTACCGCGGAACGGGTTGCGTCGTGCTCGCGCAAGAGCTCGGGCACAACTATGGCCTCCTCCACTCGCACAAATGCACGAATTCACCGTACGGCGCGAAGACCTACGGCGCTGCGGCATGCACGGGCTTCAGCGAATACGGCGATCCCTACACGCCGATGGGCGGCGGTTGCGGGCACTTCAATGCTCCGGAGTCCGCTGCGCAAGGCTTCATCAGCGGCTGCAACACCCTCGACGTGACGACCAGCGGAACGTTCGAGCTCGGCCCCATCGAGGCCAAGTGCGCCGGTCCTCAAGTCCTCCGCATTCCCAACAACGCCAACATCAACTACGGACCTCAGTACGTCTACGTCGAGTTCCGCAAAGGGATGGGGAGCATCGGCTCCGACACGAAGTCACCGGCGGGTCTCTACTTCCACGCGTCGGCCGAGTACGGCGGCAATCACACCGACATCGTGTTCGATGCCGGGCACGACTTCGACTACGCGCTCGACCCGTTCTACATCCACGATCCCATCGCGACCGTCGACACGACGTGGACCGAGCCTTCCAGCGGCGCGACGTTCAAGCTCACGGCGATCGGTCAAACGGCCACCGTCGACGTGACGATCCCCGGCACGATGGCGGGCGCCGCCAAGTGCATCGACGGAGCGACCGCCCCGTCGGCACCGATGTGCGCGCCGATCGGGACGACCGACGGTGGCACGGTCGACGCCGGAGGAGGTAGCGACGCGTCCGACAGTGGCGGTAAGGCGGGTAGCGCAGGTGCCGGTATGGCAGGCGCCGCTCCGGACTCGGGCGGCGGCGCGACCGGTGGCTCGGGCGGCGCTGGCGGGTCCAGTGGGACGGGCGGCAGCGGTGGCACGGGTGGCTCGGGCGACGGCTGCAGCTGCTCGATCCCCGGCGGAAATAGCTCGGCGCATGCGCCTGCGTTGCTTCTCGGGCTCGCCGCTTTGCTCCCGGCACTGCGCCGTCGGCGCGCGAGCCGACCGAACTGAGGGGTGACTGATCGCGGAGGCGGTGAACCTTCACCGCCTCCGATCGCAGAGGTCACATCGCGCGGCATTTTCACCGGGGCGCAAGATCCCGGTCGAACGAACTCGCGCGAAATATTCGTATCTAGAGCGGAAAGGGGATAAAATCCGAACTCTCGCGTCTCGGGAGCGCCCCCTTCTATGCCAACCAAAGTCCTGGTCTTCGAGAGTGACGCAGCCTTCGCAGGAGAGCTCCGGACCGAGCTGGGGCGCCTCGGGATGGTCGCCCAGGTCGTCGATGACGGTTACGCGGGCCTCATGGCGGCGGCGTCCGAACGCCCGGATCTCATTCTTCTGTCCATCGAGCTGCCCCGCATGAACGGATTTTCCGTCTGCAACAAGCTCAAGAAGGACCCCGCGCTGAAGGACGTGCCGCTCATCATCATGTCCACGGACTCCAGCGAGGAGACGTTCGATCAGCACCGGAAGCTACGGACCCGCGCGGAGGACTACGTACGTAAGCCCATCGCCTTTGGCGAGCTGCTCGAGCACATGCGGCCCTTCGTGAAGGTCGAAAATGGGCGGGCGGCGGGGGGCGACGAGGACGCCATCATCATCGACGACGAGATCGAGCTCGACGGCGTCGAGACGAGCGCCGCCGAAGCGGCGGCCGACGAGACGACGGAGGTTTCGAGCGCGGCCAACGTCGAAGCCGAGGTCGAGGCGTTCGCCAATTCGGCCTTCGATCGGCTGATGGACAGCGAGCCCCCGACGAGCACGCACAGCAGCCGTGCCCCCAAAGGGGAACCGCCATCGGAAGAGCTCGAACAGGTGGTGACGTCCGCGAAGGCGCCGAGTGCGGCTCCGGCGGTGGTCGCTGCGGCCAAGAAGGCGTCGTCGGTCCCTCCGCGGGTTCAGGTCGACGCCGAAGTCGAACGCCTGCGCGGCGAGGCCGAAAAGCACAAGGCCGAGCTGGCGAGAATGGAGCGCGAGCTCCAGAACGCGCGGGGCGAGATCACGCGTCTCGAAGAGACCGCCAAGCGCAGCGCGGAGTCCGACGAGCGCGTGACGAAGCTGCAGCGCGAGCTCGACGAGCTCAAGCTCAAGGCCGCCTCCGGCGGCAAGGTGGCCGGCGTCTCCAGCCGCGAGTTTCTCGACCTGCGTGAGAGCCTCAACAAGAAGGAGAAAGAGATCCTCGGCCTGCGCGACCAGATCACGCGCAAGGAAAAGGAGCTCCTCGACACCAGCGACGGGATGCTCGCGCTCGAACGCGACAAGGCGGACCTCGAGGACAAGATCAGCGGCCTCGAGCGCGATGTCACTGCCGCCAAGGCGCTCGCGGAAACCGCCAAGGCCGACAAAGAGCAGGCGTCCAAGCGCGCCGACGACTTCAAGACCCGCGGCGAAAAGGTCAAAGTCGAGCTCGATGCCAAGCTCGCCGAGCTCGCGACGATCGGTAAAAAACACGAAGAAGAGCTGGCCGCGCGCGATGCGGCGATGACCGCCCAAAAGGAGCAGGCCGAAAAGGACGCGCACGCCGCGGCCGAAGCTGCGCGCACCGCGGCAGAGGCCGCCGAAGAAGCGGCCAAGCAAAAGCTGCAAACGTCGCTCGAAGAAATGCGTGAAGAGCTGCGCCGCGAGCGCGAGGAAGCGCTCAATAAGCGCGGCGAAGAGGCGGAAGGCGAGAAGACGGCCGCGCTCGAGGCGCAGAAGAGGGAGTTCGAGTCGAAGATCGCGGCGCTCACGCAGTCGAGCGAAGAAGATCAGAATCGCCTCAAAGAGCGCGTGGCGGAGCTCTCCACCGAGCTATCGCAGCGCATCGAAGAGCGCGAAGAGCTGCTCCGCGAGCTGCCGAAGACCAAGGACAAGCTCACCCAGGCCGAGACGCAGCTCGCTGCGACCAAGGCCGAGCTCGCGGAGACGCGCGACAAGCTGAACCAGCAGACCCAGCGCGTCGATACGGCGACGAGCAAGTGGGACCAGAATCGCAAGACGCTCGACCAGGCGAAAGACGCCCTCGCCGCGGCCCTCGCCCAGATCGAAGAAGTCGAAGCGCGCGGCCTCGAATAGCGCTCACCGCGTAATAGCGCTCACCGCTTTTTGACGAGATCGCCTCGGAAGGGGTGGGCGAAGATGTCCCCCAGGCGCTCGACCGTGCGAGGGAGCTTATCCCCCGGGACGGCGAGCCCAATCGGCAAATCGTCGTCCGCGAACTCGCTCAGCGTCTGGCGGCAGAGGCCGCAGGGGCGCCCCGGTTCGGGCCCTTGGGTCACGACGGCAACAGCGGCGACGCGCGTTTGACCCGCCGCGATGAGATGCGCGACGGCGCTCCGTTCGGCGCAGAGCGCGAGTCCGTAGCTCGCATTCTCGACGTTGCACCCCGCGAAGATGGCGCCGTCCGGCGCGAGCACCGCGGCCCCCACGTGGTAGCCGGAGTAAGGCGCGTACGCGCGATCGCGCGCGCGGGTCGCGGCTTCGACGAGCGCGCGCCACGTTTCTTCGGTAACCGCACCCCGACTCATTCTCCGAGCTCCTTTCCCGTCAGGGCGACGAGCCGCCCGAGCAGGGCGACGAATGGCGCGGCCGTTCGATTGGACACCGCTTGCACGTCGGCATGATGAAGGGGCGCCTCCGAGATGCCCGCGGCCAAGTTGGTGATGCAGGAAATCGCCGCGACGCGCACGCGGAGCTGGCGCAGCGCGATGACCTCGAGCACCGTGCTCATCCCCACCGCGTCAGCCCCGAGCCCGCGCAGCATGCGGACCTCGGCCGGGGTCTCGTAGCTCGGACCCACGAGGCCGGCGTACACCCCCTCGCGCAGCACCGAGCCTGTATCGTGAGCGGCTTGGTGCGCCAGCTCCGCGAGCTTTCGATCGTAGGCCCCGGCCATGTCGACGAAGCGCAGCGACGAAGGGTCGGCCGCTGTTTGCGATGGTGAGGGGGCGAGGAGCGGGCCGGTGAGCGGGTTCTTTCCGGTCAAGTTCAGGTGATCGGTGATGAGCATGCGATCGCCCGCGCCAAGCCCCGGCGCGATTCCGCCGGCTGCGTTGGTCAGCACGACCGCCCCGCAGCCGAGTCGCGCCAAGAGGCGCACGCCGCGGACGACGGTTGTCGGATCGTGACCTTCGTAGAGGTGGATCCTCCCTTGGAGGCACGCCACGCCGACCCCTCCGACGGTGCCAAGCCGGAGATTGCCGGCATGTCCAGCCACGTTCGCCACGGGCATCCCGGGCAAATCGGCGTACGGAATCGTTTGTTCGAGCGCGTCGCCGAATGCGCCGAGCCCCGAGCCAAGGACCACACCCACCTTCGGTCGGATCGACGTACGCGACACAATCGTTGCTGCGAGCGCATCGAGCACGCTGGTCTCGGACGGCATTGTCTCGAAGGTAGCCCATTGCCCCGAGCGCTGTGCAGATGATCCCTAGTCACACCCCCGGGGCCGACCTACCCCTCCTCCGGCCCGAGAGCAAAAAGCCATGGAAAGCGAGCAGTTGCGTTAACGCTACGGTTTTGAATGGGCAACGCGCTCCTTGCATCAGAACGTGAAGTGGACGCAGCAATCTCCGGCGTTTTGCTCGGGCACAGCCCGCGCGCTCGAGTTAGCCTCTATGCTGTGCTCGAACCAGATGAAATGGTCGCGCGCTGCCAGCGTGGGGATGGCGAGGCTTTTCGACAGCTCTTCCTTCGACACCGAGCCGAGGTGGCGCGCCTCGTGTTCCGGATGGTCGGCCCGCGAGCCGAGCTCGAAGACATCATTCAAGAAGTCTTCCTCCAGGTCCATCGCAGCCTGAAAGATTTCCGCGGCCAGTCGAAGTTCACGACTTGGCTTCATCGTGTGACGGTCAACGTCGTGCTCATGCATCGGCGGGCCGCGCGAAGCCGCCCGCAGCTCGTGCCCCCGCATGCCGACGAAGTCGATGTCGATTCGCGCCTCTCTCCCGACGAAGACGTGGCGCGGCTCGAGCGCATGCGCGCCTTTCGCCGCGTGATCGATCAGCTGGCCGAAAAGAAGCGCACGGTGTTCGTGCTGCACGAATTGGAAGGGCGCTCCCCCGCGGAAATATCGAAAATCGTGGGCGCGCCTGTTCTCACCGTCCGCACGCGACTGTTTTACGCCCGACGGGAGCTCGCCGAGATGCTTCGCAACGAGCCGACCCTCGCTGCTTTCGCACAGGCCTTCGAACGCAGTGGTAGCGAAGAGCGCGTCGAGCTAGGCAAGACAATCGGAGAGGCGAGATGACGGCGCGACTTTCCGAGCGAGCTTACGAACGAGCGCTGGCCGCCTTGACGCGTGAAGCGTCCGAGGTGCCGCTTCCCGATCTCGATTGGGATCGCATCGAAGCGAACGTGCTCGCCGACGCGTCGAGCCGAGTGTCGCCCGAGCATGTCACCGCGCCTGGCGTTGCGGCGGTTCGCAGGATCCCCGCGGCGCCGACTTGGGCGTCCACGCCTTGGCCGATAGCGTTGGCCGCGGCAGCTGCGGCGGCGCTCGTCTATGGGGCGGGGGCGATACACGGCGCGGCGTACGATCAGCCAACGAGGGCCGTCGCTGCGGCTCCGCGCGCGGCGGTCGCCGACTTGTCATCGCTCGAGGTGGGGCAAGTCGCGGAGACCGACACGAGGGCCGCGGTCTTCAATCGTCCGGGCGTCGTGAGCTTCGCGCTGGCGCCGAATTCACGCATCGAAGTCGTTGCCAACGATCTCGAAATGGTGCGCACCGGCGGTATCACCGTCGCGCTGTCGCGCGGTTCCATCCACGCCGACGTGACGCCGCGCACCGAAGGCGAGGTGTTCGCCGTCGAGGTCGAACGCACCCGCATCGCCGTGCACGGTACATCGTTCACCGTCTCACGCGACGGCGACCACGTCACCGTCGACGTTGCACACGGGTCCGTCGCGGTGGGCCCCGTTGGGCACCCTGGCGCGACACACGGATGGCTCGTCGTCGGCCCCGATCGCGCGACGTTCTCGCTCGATGGCGCCCGTCACGCGGCTTGGCTCCCCCCCGCCGCCGAGGTCGCGAGCGCGACGGTCGAACCCGCCGTCGGAGCTGCGACCACGGCGATGATCGGCACCCCCGCTGCTCGCCCGAAGCGCGTCGCGTTGGCCGCCCCCACGTCGTCGCGCGTCGACGGCGCTGGGAGCGCCGCCAGAGGCGAGCTCAATTCCTCTGGCACTACCGCAGCAAAGGGTGGCTGGGGCGAAGGCGCGCCGGCCGACGGTCGCGACGCGTCCGAGCACGAGGCGAACGAAGTGGCCTCCATCCTGCGCAAGCTCGAGACCTGCTACGAAAAGCAGGCCAGCGCATTCGGCGTCCGCTTCTCCGTCGAAAGCTCGCTCGAGCTGACCATCTCGCCAAGCGGCGCGATACACGAAGGCGTATTCACGCCCCCCCTCTCGCCCACGCTAATGAGCTGCGCCGACAAAGCCATCGGCGCCGCCCACTTCGCTGGGGGCGACGCCCCGCGCCAGATTCGGATCCCCGTGCAGCTCTCGCCGCGCTGAATTTCAAGCGTTGCGGTGGCGCGTGCGAGATGACGCGAGCGTCATTTGGCGGGCGGCAGCGAGTCGGCGAGCATCTCGGTGATGGCGTAGGTTTCGCGCGCGCCGAGGAGGCCGAACTGGACGCCCATCGAGCCCGGCTTGACCCAGCGTACGATGCCGGGGAGCGCGCTAATGTTCGAGGCGCCTTTGAGGCGGAGGTAGACGGTCACGTTCGCGCCGAAGGGCGCGGGTGTCGTGGTGTCGATGTGGACGCCGCCGAGGCTGAAGTCACGGCATACGCCGGGCTGACGCGGGCCCTCGGCGACGTTGAATTCGACGTCGAGGTTGACCAGCTTACGGAAGTGGCGTCGTTTCTCGTGCACTTGATTTGCCTCTTACCCAAGAGAAAATCGTATTACAGACATGATGAGAAAAAAAGGGGGCCCGCTCCGACATCTCGAGGGGTGGGAGGTCGGTATCGTCGCCATCGCCATCGCGGCGCTCGGCACGCTCCTGGCCGTTCCGTTACCGGTGTCGCCGCGAGACGTGCCGCTTCCGCTCCCTGACGGCAAGGTCCTCTCCGCGACGCTCGATCGCGAGAGGTCGCAGGCCGCGGCGATCGCGCGGGCCCTCGAGGAAGAGCGAAGCCGTACGTCAGGAACGAGCGAGCTCTTCGATCTTCGCGCGTTCGGTCAGGAATTTCGTGCCTACGGAGCGGCGGAGGCGTCAGGCGACACGTATGCCGTTGTGCGTGCGCGCCAGAAACTCCTGGAAACGGTGGCCCGGGCGCGCGGCGTCGGCGACGACAAGCTCGTTGCCCTGCGGTCGTACCAGCAGCAGCTGTTTTTGGCCGAGCTCCGCAAGTGGGAAAACAGCGGCGTCGCTTCGGAGGAACTCACCGGTCTCGGCGGCGGTTTTCTCGACTTGGTCCAAAAGAGCGGGTGGCTCCAGGGCCGAACCATCGTCATGGACGATTTGGTCCGCGGAATCCTCTTCAAGCGTCGCTGGAACCAGGTGACCGGAATTTCCGGATCGGCGTATGCGATTTCGCTCGATGAGCATCGGACTTTTTACGCCTTTCTGCTGACCCACCCTTACGTCGAGGGGCGCGCGGCGCTCGAGCCGAAGGACGCATGCCGGCTCGCCGATCAATGGCGGATGCGCAAAATCGAGGAGCTCGCGCGCCTCGACACCTCGTACCCGTACGTGCTCGCGCGCGGCGTCCTCTCTTATCGGTTGGGTCGCTATCCCGAAGCGGTTCAGGCGTTCCGCGACTACCTCGGTTCCGCCGAAGATGGGCGCTACGTGCTGCGCGCGCGCAACTACTTTGCCGCCGCGGTCGCGAAGGCGGCGGAAGAGCGCGACATCATCGAATAGGCGCACGTCGGCCCCCCTAATCGATTGCCCGGCGAGCTGCCGCGCCACTGAAGCGGTTCACGCGTTCATCCAGAGATGCAGCACGGCATAAGCGCGGAACGGACGCCAGCGCTCCGACTCGACGCGACAAGCGCGCGGGGTCGCGCCGCCGAGCGCTTTGCGCAAAACGAGATCCCCTTCCGGAAATGCGTCCGACCAGGCCAAGGCGCGCATGGCGATGTAGTTCGCCGTCCACGGCCCGATGCCGGGCAGCTCGACCAACTTCGCCAGCGTCCGCTCGATGTCGGCAGCGGGCGTATGGGCCTCGGCGAAACGAAGCGAGATGCGTCGATCCGCGATGGCCGACATGAGATGCGCGAGAGCGCTCGCCCGTGCCCGTGTGAGCGGAATGGCGACGAGCGACGCGTGCGTCGAGCTCGCGATTTGCCGAGGCGTCGGCCACAGCCGATCCAGCGAGGCGAAGGGTGTTTCGATGGGATCGCCGAACGCGCGCGCGAGCCTGCCCGCGAGCGTGCGAGCGGCGGCGACCGTCACCTGCTGGCCCAAGATGGCGCGCGCCGCGAGCTCGGCCACGTCGAAAGCGCGCGGAACGCGTAACCCGGGGCGAAGCTCGACGAATCGCGCCAACCGCGGATCCTCGCTCAAACGCGCGACGATGCGCGCCGGATCGGCGTCGAGGTCGAACATGCGCCGCACACGGGCGACGACGGTCGATTGCACCGCACCGAGCGAAGGCGACATCTCGAGGGTGAACGAGCCGCGGGCGCGACCGGGCGAAATCCGAATCCACCCCGTGCGCTTGCCGGAGCGCACGGTGCGCTGGTACGCGTCCTTCTCGACGTGCTCGACCCCGGGTACTGCGCGCATGCGCAAGAAATCGCGCATGGCCTCCCAATCCAAGGGGGGTCGATAGCGAAGCTCGATGCGGGCAGGTTCGACGACACGCGACACACGCATGGCCTAGCGCATCGCCAAGGCCGATGCTGGCCGTTTTCGGACGGCGCTATGTCCGCTGCGGCCTTTTGGCCGCGCCGACACCGAGGTTCTGCAGAATCGTATCCCCGCACCGACACTGGAGCTATTGCCCATCCCGATAGAAGCAATGCCCGCAATTTTAGGGGCGCCATGATCTGAACTAAGCTTCACTTCGAAGAAGGGACCTGCGACGATGCAAATCGCGGGTCTCTGTGCCGCCTTTTGCGCGCGCCAGCGAACCCACGCGCTGGATGATCCTCGAAAAGACGAGACTGCGTCGCTTGGCCATCGGGAGCGCCCTCTGCGCCGTCTTGTGCGACGCATCCGCGGCGCGTGCCGATGATGCATCGAGCTCGAACCTCGAGGCGCTCCTCGAAGAAAACATCGTCACCACGGTCTCCAAGTCCGCCGAGACGAGCACCGTGGCCCCCGCGACGTCGACCAGCATCACCGCCGAAGAGCTGCGTCGCTACGGCATTCGATCGCTCGACGAGGCCATCGACTTTCTCTCGCTCGGGGTCGTTACCGCCGATCCGCTGCACGACCCCGACGTTGGCGCGCGCGGCGTGGTCATCACCGGCGACCGCGGCAACCATCTGCTTCTTCTCATCAATGGCCATGCCGCCAACGAGCCGCTTTACGGATCGGCGCAGTTCGGTCGCGGTGCGGGGATACCGCTCGAGCTCGTCGATCACCTCGAAGTCATCATCGGCCCAGGGTCCGTCCTCTACGGCTCGAACGCGATGTTCGGCGTCATCAACGTCATTACGAAGCGCGCCAAGGACTTCGAGGGGGCCCATGTCGTCGCGGAGAGCGAGATCGCCAAGTCGTACCGCGCCGCGGCCGGTGCCGGCTATCGCTTGGGCACGAAGTCCGAAATCACGGTCGGCCTCGATTACTACGAGCAAAGCGGCCCCACGTTCACGTTTGGCCCGCAATACTTCGGGCCCGATCTCATCTCGGGGCAAGATGTCATCACGCGCCGCAACGGGCCCGCGGACGGCATTTGGGGAGGCAAGGCTTCCCATTCGTACTTTTCGCGCGTGCCCTCGGCGCTGTTGCGCCTCACCGTCGGCGAGCTCGAAGTCAACCTCCACGCTGCCAGCTATACCCGCGGTTTTCCGTACGCTGCGCTTCTGACGCCGACGCCGGGCAATTTCGACGATCCGGACAATCGCGAAGTCGATCGATCGGCGTGGGCCGACGTTCGCTATGCGCGCCTCATTTCTCCGATCGTCCACCTCTCCGCCCGCCTGTACGGAGACGGTTTCGACACCGAGCACCGCTACGTGACGTCCGCAGTCTCCGGCTGCGTCTACGGCGATCGATCGCCCTGTCTGCGGAATTCGATCGGCGTCTCTCGTTGGGTCGGTACCGAGATTCAGTCCTCGTTCAGCTGGCTCGGGAACTCGACGCTGGAAACGCTGGTCGGCATCGATGCTCGCACCATCGACGTCAAGGCGAAGCACGACGTGCGCAACGCCGACACGCTCGTTTACAGGGAATCGAGCACCAACGTCATCGACAAGACCGAGCAAGTGCTGGGCGCATATTTGCAGCAGGTCTGGGCCCCCTTGCCGACGATCTCGTTCAACGCGGGGGCGCGCGCCGACGCGAGCGCTCGCTACGATCCAGTCTTGTCACCGCGCGTCGCAGCGAGCGTCGGAGCTTGGCGCGACGGAACGCTCAAACTCGTCTACGCGGAGGCATTCCGCGCCCCGTCATGGAACGAGGCGGCGTCAACCAACGTCGACTTGCTCTTGGCCGAGGATCTCCGCCCCGAGCGCGTGCGATCCATCGAAAGCACGCTCGAACAGCGACTCGGACGGCAACGGGTGCTCTTCGGCGTGTTTCGATCGTGGTGGTCCGATCTCATCACGCTGCATCACATCAGCGCCGCGGAGTATGCGGACTTGGAGGCTCGCGGAAAAATCGGGTCGCTCCTCAACTTCAACCCCGCACAATTTCGCAACGTCGCGTCCATCGACAACTACGGCATGAACGCGCGTGTCGAAGGTGCGATCGGCCTCGAGCAGCTTCGCTACGCAATCAACGCTACGGCCGCCTTCTCGAGCGAGACCGATCCCGAGTACGGCGCGTCCCATCCGCCCGCCGTTGCGCCGCGCCACTTCGGCAACGCGCGAATCTCGTACGACTTCGGTGGTCCGTATCCGACGCTGGCGCTCGATGCGCAGTACCTCGCGCGCCGACCGACCGCGCGCGCCTACGAGGGCCTATTCGCCGCTCCACCTTACGCCGATCCACAGCTGCGCCTGCGCGCAACGATCTCCGGCGCCGCCCCCTTCGTCCCGGGGCTCTCTTATCGACTGATCGGCGACTACGCCTTTGCCGACCGCGCCGCCTACATCGCGGGCCGCCCCCTCGACCTCGCCGGCGGCCTTTCCGGCATCCGCCCCGAGCTCGTCCCCGTCGACACCCTCCGCGTCACCGTCGGCTTGCAGTACGACTTTTTGCGTTAGGCGCGACGTTAGTCCCGAGCGTACCGCTACGTCGCACCGGAAATCGCGCGTTCCATCGACGCGAGGCGGCTCGTCATGCGGGCCAGTGCGAGACCGTCGATGGAGGCGGGATCGCGGATGTCGTCGACGGCGGTGCGTGTGAATGGGGCGGCGCGGAGGGCTTCGAACCATGGCTGAGGTGCGAGGCCGCGCGCTTCGAGGGCGTGGACGAGCTTGAGCGTGCGGAATGCGTCGAACCACGTTGCGAGGTGCTCTTGAAATTTGGCGGCGTTCTTCGTGTTGCGGCGCGCCGAGGCGAGGGCGGCTTCGACGGTCGGGTGGGCCGCGATGTCCAAGAGATGCGCGGCATCGAGGCCGCTCTTGCGACATCGCTCTGCGAGGCGCGTGGAAAAAACGTTCGCCGGAGAAAGGTGCGTGAGGTCCGACATCGCGCCGAGCCAGACGCCGAGCAAAGCAAAGATACGCGGATGGTAGAGCGTGAAATTCCCTTGCCGCGCGATGCGCTCCACGGCCGGCCCGGTGCCGAAGGGAACACGCCGCGACACGCGGCCACTCAAGGAGATGCCGGCGCCCCCTAGGGGCACGATGGGCCCGATCTTGGCGAGCTTACCGAGCAGGTAAAAGTCTTCGGCCGCGGTACGTTTGGGGACGCCGCGCACCTTGGCGTACGCGACGGCGTCGACGGCGAGCGTGCTCCCGATGGTGTGATGCGCGTAACGCGAGTGGGCCGACGCAAGGCCGAGAACGTAGTAGCGGAGCGAGATCTCGTAGAGCAGAACGGCCCGGGCCAGCGCGACGTCGTCTTCGCCGCAGTGACTGAATGGGTAGACGAGCGCCGCGGCATGCGGTCGCCTCACCGCCGCAGCGCACTCGAAATAATCGCGCGGCAAGACGACGTCGGCGTCGGTGGAGTGAAGCCAGGGGGACGCCAGTCGGCGCGATCGATGGAGGCGCAAGGCGATGTCGAAGCCGATCTTGCGCGCCAAGCCGACCCCTTGCCCGCTCGACAAAAGATGCTCGGGGCTCGCTCGATCGACGTGAAGGATGCGCCCCGCGCGAAAGCGGAAGACGCGCGCGGGGGCGGGTGCATCGAGGAGCGCGACCTCCTCGGATCCGAAGTGCAGCCGCAGACGCCCGAGGACATCGGCGTTGCGCTCGTGCGCCCACGCGGGCGCTTCGGCGGACGCATTGACGACAAGAACGAGCAGTACCTCCCCTTTCGGACCGCGCGGCACCGAATACAAGGTCCGCATGAGATCTTCCCCCTCGTCATACGCCGGCAAGATCAGCGCGTGACCGAAGGTTCCCTCGAGACGGTCGGCGATGATCGCTTCGGGCTCGGCGTGTCGCTCGAGGTACTGCTGCTCTGCTTTGCCGGTGGTGCTTCGCGCTGACGGCTGGGAAGGGACCAGATCGGACATGGCTAGTGCAGCGCAGGGCGGAGGGGCAGGGCGCGCATGATGTCGGCTTCGGCCGCGTGAAGCTCGGTGAGCCGCGCGTCGACGTCCGCTTCCGTATAGTAAAGCTTGGCCAACCGAACGAAGAGCCCGGCGTGTCGCCCTTCGCTGCGCGCGAATTCCACGTAGAGCGGCGCGAGCGCCGGCTCGAGCGCCGCGGCGAGGAGCCCAAAGCGCTCGCACCCGCGTGCTTCGATGACGCCCGCCACGAGCAGTCGATCGAGCAGATAGACCTCGGGCGCGCGCCGTATGACTCCGAGCAATTCGCGCACGTAGCGATCCTTGGTGTCGTCGCCCAGCCGTCCACCGCGCGCCACGATGCACGCGTACACTTTGCGGAAGTGCTGTAGTTCTTCGCACGCGAGATCGACCATCGCGGTGACGAGCGCTTCCTTATCGCGATAGTGCGAAGCGAGCGTCATCGCCGTGGCCGACGCTTTGCGCTCGCAGGCGGCGTGGTCACGCAAAAAGGCATCGAAATCGGCGCGCACGGCATCGACCCACGCCGCCGGCGTGGGCGCAAGCAACGACGAAGGTTGGGCTGGTACAAACGGTTCTTCGCGCGACATCGCCGGGAAATTTCGACCGTCGGCGAGCGGCGTCAATAGCATCGTCGCTTCGCGCCGTGCCAAACGCACAAGTCGCACCTTCTGCTACGCCGAGCCTCGGCGTCGTCGCATGGGCCGCGTGATAAAGTGACCTTTGCTGACGGGCTTTGCGCGCACCGCGCGCCATTTCCACGGAGCCGACGATGAGAAACAGTCTGGATAGTGGGCGATTGCTCGGCTTTGTCCTCTCGTTCGCGTTGATGGGCGTTTCCTGCGGCTCGGATTCCACGGGGGATACGGGGGCCGGCGGCGCGTCGGGCGGACATGGTGGTTCCGCGGGCACGAGCGGCAGCGGTGGCGCGGGGGGCGCGTCGGCCAGCGGCGGCGCGGGCGGCGCTGGCGCAACGGGTGGAACGGGCGCGACCGGCGGCACGGGTGGAGCGGGAGCAACCGGCGGCACGGGTGGCAGCGGCGGCGGCACTGGTGGAGCCACGGGGGGCAGCGGTGGCACGGCGGGCAGCGGTGGAACCGCTGGCAGCAAAGACGGCGGAAGCGGCACGGCGGGAACCGGCGGTTCTCCACCTGGTGGCGGTCCGACGATCGGAGGCTGTCCCATTTTCCCAGCCGACAATCCGTGGAACCGCGACGTCTCGGGCGACCCGGTCGATCCCGATTCCAACGCGATCATTGCCAACATCAATGCCAATGGCGGCAAGATGGTGCACCCCGACTTCGGCGCGACGCTCGAATACGGCATCCCTTATGTCGTCGTGCCGCAGAACCAGGCGACCGTCCCGATGACGTTCGACTACGCCGACGAGAGCGATCCCGGGCCGTACCCCATTCCTCCCAATCCACCGATCGAGGGGGGAACGAACGCGACGGGCGACCGACATATCCTCGTCGTGCAGCAGGGCACTTGTCTGCTCTACGAAACCTATGCGTCGGCGTACGTGGGGCCGGGTTGGAAATGCGGATCGGGCGCCAAGTTCGATCTTCGTTCCAACGCCATTCGCCACGAATGCTGGACGTCCGCCGACGCCGCGGGTCTCCCCGTGCTCGCGGGTCTCGTTCGTTACGAAGAGGCCGTCACGGCGGGCGTCATTGCGCATGCGCTCCGCTTCACGGTGTCCAAGACGCGCGCTGCGTACTTGCATCCCGCGACGCACTTCGCGAGCTCGAACACCGCGGCGCCGTACCCGCCCATGGGGATGCGCGTGCGCATGAAGGCGTCGTACGACACGTCGCGCTTGACCGGCGCGTCCCTCGTCATCGCGACGGCGCTCAAGAAGTACGGCATGATCCTCGCCGACAACGGCAGCAATTGGTACATCAGCGGCACATCGAATTCGGCCTTCGACGACAACAACCTCAATCAATTGAAGAACGTGCCGGGCGACGCTTTCGAGGTCGTCAAGATGGACCGGCTCTACACTGCCGCCGACTGCCCGTGACGCCGGTCAACCGCACGACGGTGCGGGCCCGGGAAATCCGTCTTTCGTCGTGAGCAATTGCTACGGCGCGCTGGCTTCCTCGCGGAAGAACTCGTAGTTCACGTGCCGGCGGGCGACGAGCGCCATCCCCGCGCCGGCCAAAGCGACGAGTGCCGCATAAAAGAGAAACGACGCCGCCCCGGTGAACATGTTCATCTTGGCCACGATGACCACGATCAAGTTGCCGACAGCGTTGGCGAGATTGAAAAAGCTCATGATGATGCCCTTCATCTTGCGCGGCGCCTGCGCATAAGCGAACTCGAGCCCGGTAACCGAGACGAGCACCTCGGCGAGCGTCAGGAGTACGTACGGCACGAGCTGCCACAAGACCGACAGCTTGGTCCCGCTGTCGAGGGTTTGCTGGATGAACGCCACGCAGACGAACGAGAGCCCCGCGACGAACATGCCGAGCGGCATGCGCCGCAGGGGCGTCGGTACCCATCGCGTCTTGGCCAGCGCCGGATAAAGCACACCGGTCGTGAGCGGGATGAGCATCATCATCAAAGCGGGGTTGATGAATTGCAGCTGCGAAGGCTCGAAGGTGAAGGGACCGACCTCGAGCACCATCGTCTTCGCCTGCAGCACCCAGGCCGACGCCTTCTGATCGAAGAGCATCCAAAAGAAGGGAACGAAAGCGAAGATCTTGACGACGCCGATCACGGCCTTCGCTCCGTCGACGTCTTCGGCGGGGTGCGCACCGCGCGCGCGGTCGAGCCAAGTTCCTCCCGCCGGCAGGGGCGTGCGCGCCGCGAGCGCGCTCTTGACCACGCGGAGAAACGAATGGGGATCGTGCGGCGCAGGGGGGATCTCGCGATAGTGCTTGCGGCCGAGCCAGAATACGACGGTCGACGTCAGCATGAGCACACCGGGCACGCCGAACGCCACGGAAGGCCCGTAGTAGCGGAGCAGCTTGGGGATGAACAGCGAAGCGGTGAAGCTTCCGATGTTCACTGACCAATAGAAAGCCGCAAAAATCTTGGGGAGGAGCGACTTTTGCGACGCCGTGAACTGATCGCCGACGAAGGACGCCACGCACGGTTTGATTCCACCTGCGCCGAGCGCGATGAGCGAGAGGCCTAGATAAAATCCCGTCGGCTGGTCGTCGAAGATCGCCAAGAGACCGTGCCCGACCGAGTACACGAGCGACAGCCACAGGATCGTACGGTACTTGCCCCAGTAATGGTCGGCGAGGTAGCCGCCCAAGAGCGGCGTGAAGTACACCGCCATGGCGAAGAGATGAAAAATCTCTTTGGCGTGCGGCCCCCGTTCGGCCATGGGCGTTGCGCGAAGCATGAAATCGACGAGGAACGCCGTCAGGATGTTGCGCATCCCGTAAAAGCTGAAACGCTCGCACGCTTCGTTGCCGATGATGTACTTCACCTGCGGCGGCCAGCGCAGGCGACCCCCGCCGCTCGCGGGAGCGGCGTCTTCGATCGGAGTCTCGCGGGCGGCGGATACGGCTTGCATCCTCAGGTCCGTACCTCGAAACTCCGCCGCATGCACCTCTCACTTCAAGGTAAGGTCGCCGTCATCACCGGCGGGTCGCGCGGTATCGGGGCAGCCGCGGTGGCGATGTTCGTCGGCGCGGGCGCCCGCGTCGTCTTCAATTACCGCGTCGCAGAGGAGGAGGCGAACGCGCTGGTCGAGCGGCTCGGCGAGTCGCACTGCGCCGCCGTTCGATGCGATCTCACCGGCACCGAAACGGCGCGCCAGTTGGTCGACGCCGCAGTGGCGCGTTTCGGACGTCTCGATGCCCTGGTCGTCAATCACGGCGTGTGGCCGCCCAAGGACGTGCCCATCGATCGCATGAGCGACGAGCAATGGCAGAGCACCATGGCCATCAACCTCGATAGCGTCTTTGCGCTCGTGAAATGCGCCGTTGCCCGGATGAAGAAGCAGCCGGCGGTGGGGGCGCGCGGCCATATCGTGCTCGTCGGATCCACGGCCGGCCAGCGCGGCGAAGCTTTTCATTGCGACTACGCCGCAACCAAAGGGGCCATTATCAGCATGACCAAGGGTCTTTCCACCGAGCTTGCGCCCGACGGCATTTACGTCAATTGCGTCGCGCCCGGCTGGGTCGAAACGGACATGACGGCCTCCGCCCTCGGCGACGCCGCGACGCGCGGGGGAATCCTGAGCAAGATCCCGCTCGGACGCGCGGCCAAACCGGACGAGATTGCCGCGCCTATCCTCTTTCTTTGCACGCCCCATGCGGGCTTCATCACCGGCGAGGTGTTCAACGTCAACGGCGGGGCCGTGCTCGTCGGCTGAGAGGGGCGCCACCGGCGGTCGGCGGTTGCGCGCGAATCGAAAACCGAGTTAGTTTTGCGCCCCCGAAGCATGGTTTCCCCGCCCAGCGACGATTCCACGCGCCGCGTCATGGAAGGCGTCGCGTGGAGCGAATTCTGCGACGCGCTCAAAGCGGCCGGCAACGTCGTCACGAGCGACATCTCCCCCGCCGACCCGTTTCAGCGTGCGGAAGGCTACCGTTACCTCACGCGCTTGCTCCGCGCGGCCCTCGAGACTTTCGTCGAGGATGCGGATCCGATGGCCCCCGAGCTTCTGCGCACGTGCCACGAGACCATCAAGATGGGGGCGGACAATCCCGACAACTATTATCAAAACGCGCCCATCAACGGTAAATACGAATACCGCCTCTTCGGCAAGCGCGGCACCGTCCATTACCTCCGATTCGGCACCCAAGAGGGCAACTACGGCGCGACGGGCAGCCTCGATACCAGCGGGTACCTCGACGCCTCGGAGCTCGTCATCGCGCCGGACGGCACCTTCGAAATCGCGGTCAGCGCCGAAAAGCGCCCCGGCAATTGGCTACCCATGACGGCCAAGAGCCGCACCCTCGTCGTTCGGCAGACGTTCCTCGATCGCTCGCGCGAGACGCCGGCAGAGCTCAAGATCGAGCGGGTCGGCGGCCGTCACGCGCCGCGCCCCTTGTCGCCGCAGGGCATCGACCGGGGGCTCGTGGCTTCGGCGAAGTTCGTCGAAGGGTGCGCGCGGCTCTTCAATCAATGGGCGCACGGGTTCAAGTCGCGCATCAACGAGCTGCCGCTCTTCGATCCCAAAGTGGCCACCGCGGCGGGCGGCGTTCCGCACATCGCTTATTACCACGGCTATTGGCGTCTTGCGCCGGACGAAGCCCTGGTCATCGAGGTCGTGCCTCCGGACTGCGACTATTGGAACTTCCAGCTCAATAACCACTGGATGGAGTCGCTCGACTATCGCTATCACACGATTTCCGTCAATCGACATTCGGCCAAGCTCTCGCCCGACGGGTCGGTACGCGTCGTCGTCGCGCATCGCGACCCCGGAACGGGCAATTGGATCGATACGGCCGGCCATACCGAGGGGACGATGTGCTGGCGATGGGTCCGGGCCCAAGAGCATCCACAACCAATGACCCGCGTGGTCAAGATCGAGGACCTGTGAAGCGCCTCTTGGAAGGGCGCGCGTGTGTCGTCTCCGGCGTGGGCGCCGGCACCGGGCGCGCGGTCGCGCTTGCCTTTGCGCGCGAAGGCGCGGACGTCGTTCTCGCTTGTCGCACGGAAAAGGTTGCGCAAGAGATCGCCCAAGAGGTCGAAAGCGCGGGCGCGCGCGCAGTACCGGTCGTTGCCGACATCACGCAGGCGGACGATCGCGCGAAGCTCGTCAACGCCGCGGCAAAGGCGTTCGGCGGCATCGACGTGCTCGTCAACAATGCTTTCGCCACGGGTCGCGCCGGCGCGATGGAGTCGATCGATCTCGCCAAAGTGTGGCGCACCCCCTTCGAGGTCAACGTCTTCGGTACGCTGCTCATGACGCAAGCGGTGATTCCTTCCATGAAGCAGCGCGGCGGCGGTTCCGTCGTCATGATCGGCACCATGGCGGCGCGCCGGCCGGAGGCAGGTCTCGCAGGGTACGGCGCGTCCAAAGCGGCGCTCATCGCTGCGACGCAATCGTTTGCCAGCGAGCTCGGGCGCTACAAGATCCGCGTCAATTGCGTGGTCCCCGGCGCCATCGACGGTCCGCATCTGCGCGTTTACTTCAAGAACGAAGCGGCGCGCATCGGCCAAGACGAAGCCGAGGTGGCCGGGCGCTTCGCCGCGAGAGCCCCGCTCGATCACATCGCCACGCCTGACGAAGTCGCCGACGCCGTGCTCTTTTTTGCGAGCGGCATGTCCTCGGCGATCACGGGCCAGTCGCTCGATGTCAACTGTGGCGAGTGGTTCGGATAGCCGGCGAGGAGCCACACATGAAGGATGCCAAACCCGAAATCGTCGATCTCTCGGAATCTGCCCTCCTGGCCGAGGCGCAAGCCCGGGCCAGTCTCACCGATTTCGGCGGTGACGACTTTCGCGACGGGCTGCGCGCGCTGCTCGAGATGTACGACACGACCGCGCGACTCACGCCGCGGGGGCGCAAAGCAGCGCGGCGCCGGATTCTCGAGATTTTGACCAATCGCCTTTTCATTCAAGACACGTTCAAGAGGCACCCCGAAATCAAGTCGCGCCCCATCGAGCGCCCGATGTACCTGACCGGTCTTCCGCGCACGGGCACCTCGGCCCTCTTCAACCTGCTCGCCATCGACGAGGCGAGCCGCCCTCTGCTCTATTGGGAAGGTTGTTACCCCTATCCCGCCCCGGGCGCGGATCCGGATGGGCCCGATCCGCGCCTTCTGGCGCTGCGCGAAACGCTGGCCCGCATGCGCGAGCGGGACCCCGAGTTCGCCAAGATTCATGAAGTGACGGCCGATGGCCCCGAAGAATGCGTGCAGCTGCTCGCGCACACGCTGGGCGGTGTGCAGCTCGGCATCGAGCCGCTCATCTCCCCTTATCGAGAATGGTTCGAGAAGCAGGATCTGCGCGGCCCTTATGCGTATTACGCCGATCTCTTGCGGATGCTCGATTGGCAAAGGCCGGGCGAGCGCTGGCTCCTCAAGTCCCCCGCGCATCTGTGGGCGCTCGACGTGCTGGTCGGTCTGTTCCCCGACGCGTGCATCATCCAGACGCACCGCGATCCTGCGCAGATCATCGGCTCCTATTGCAGCATGATCGCGATGCTCATGCGCGGGCGCGAAGCGGTCGATCCGCACGAGCTCGGTCCCACGGTCCTCGAGTTTTTGGCGCGGTCCGTCGAACGCGGCATGGCGGCGCGCGACAAGCTCGGCCCCGCGCGCTTCATCGATATCGGCTATCGGCAATTCGTGAAGGATCCGATGAGCGCGGTCGAGCGAATCTACGAGGCGTTCCAGCTCGAGCTGCGCCCCCGCACCGTCGACGCCATGCGCAGGCACATGGCCGACAATCCGCAGAACAAGCACGGCGCCCACAAATACACACTCGCCGACTACGGACTTACTGCAGAGACGGTCTCCACGCGCTTGGCCCGCTACATCGAACGCTTCGACCTGCAATCGGCGGGTTGATTCGATGACCCCATCAATTTCCAGTCCCAACGCGGCTCTGATCGCGACGACCGGCGCACGACTCGGTCAGGCCGTCGCGCGCCGGAGTCGGCGCGGGTGCGCTCGCTGGACGGCGCGGTGACATCGACGTTCGCGCGCATGCCGATGACGTCGACGACGTCCTTCCCGTCGCCATCACGCTGCGCCGCACGCGATGGCACGCGGCTCGCCGGCGACGCGCGACACCACGAGAAGGGCGAGGTTGCTTGACAAGAATGCGCTTTCGAGATTACCCGTTGTTTATATCGATGAACGGCAAGCTGCTTTTTCGCCGGTCCGCGTCGATGGTGCTGACCAGTTCGTTTCTGTTCGTCGCCGCTTGCGGCGTCGAGCTGAACGGGCTTTTCGAAGGCGACGCGGACATCGACGGCGCCCTGCCCGACGCGGGACAGGACGCGACGTCGTCGGATCGCGCGGCCGACAACCGGCTGGATACGACGGTCGACATTGGCACGAGCGACACGACCTCGATGGACCGCAGCTCGTCCGATGGACCGGCCGACGACCGCAGGGCCGACAGCACCAGCGATCCCTCCGTCGACGGAAGCTCGGGGGGCGACGCTTCGCTCGATACCGCCGCCGACGTCGGTCGCGATGCGACGGTTGCGGATATCGCGATCGATACCGTCGCCGACGCGGATGCTGGCATCGACATGGGCGGCTCGCAGGACGCGGTCGCAGAAGACACGAACACCGATCCGAAAGTGGATGCGCCCCTCGACGTTGCCATCGACATCGCGGTCGACGTCCGCCCCGATCGCCCCGCCGACGACGTCGATGCCGGCCCCCCCGGCACGTGCAGCGGTGCGTGCAATACGTTCGACAACATCAGCCAGACGGTTTCCCGGACCGTCGATCAAGGATCGCCACCGACGATGACGGGCGGCACGATCGTCGACGGCACGTACGTGGTCACCAGCATCGTCCACTACAACGGTGACATGACCGCATTCACGCTGGCCGAAACGTCGGTCATCGGCGGCAACATGGACGCGTGGATATCGTCGACCAATGGTCAGGCGCCGGTGCGCTACACGACGACGTTCACCACGAACAACAATCAGCTCGCGTTCACGTTCTGCTGCCCGTCGGCGGGGAATCTGACGATCTTGTACACGACCGACGGCATGACGCTGAGCCACGTCGATCCGGCCAATCCGAACCGCATCATCACCTACACGCGGCAGTAAGCGTTCTCTCAGATCCCTTTGCGCTGCACCGTCCAATTCGCGGTGTCGGTGCACAGTGTGCAGCTCGTCCCGTAGAACATGGGCCGCGCCGAGTCGTCGCACATGAGGTGCATGCGGAACCAAGCGGTGGTCGGCGCCAGGTAACCCGGGTTGCCACCGAGCGAGAACGTGACGTGGTTACCGCTCGCGAGCGTGCCCCAAAAGACGGGCACGTTGGTGGTGTCGAAAATGGGTTGTTGGTTCTGCGCCGGAACCGCGATGGTGTCGTTCAGCGCAGAGAGCAGCAGCATCGGACCCTTTTGCTGCGTGATGGACGCCTGATCGACGCCGCCGAACCCATTTAGGATGTAAGGCATCACCGGTGCGGTGGCGAGGATGCGTGAGTCGCGGCCGACCATCAGCGTCCCTCCGCCGCCCTGCGAGTGACCCGAGGCGCCCGCGCGACCCACCGCGACTTTGCCTTCGTAGATGCTCCCCGCGACCGTGTTCTGCTGTTCGACCCAGTCGAGACAGCCGGTCATTTCATTGCCCGTGCCGGAGCTGTTGGTGTTCGCCGCGGCGACGATGAATCCATGCGTCGCCCAGTGCGAGAGGATCCACGTGTAGACGCCGACGACGCCCCCGGTGCCATTGCCCCACGCGATCACCGGGTGCTTGACGCCGTTTTCGCCGAGCGTCGTCGGCCGGAAAATCGTGCAGTTCGCTCCCCCTGCCTCGGCGGGGGCTGCGGTGTACGGACCCACTTTGCTGAAGTCGGTGACGGCGGGGAAATTGCCGACGGGACAAGAGCCCGGCGGTTGATCGGAAACGACGTCGGCCATTCCCGTTCCCCCCTTGCCGCCATCGGCGCTCCCCGCATCGGAAGAGGTGCCGCCTGATCCCGCGGTGCCCGCGTCTTTTGCTCCGGACCCCGCGCTGCCCGCGGAGCCACCGGTGCCCGCACCTGCCGATCCGGCAGCGCCGGCCGTCGAACCGCCGGATCCAGCCGTGCCACCGGTTGCCCCGGTGCCACCCGTTCCCCCTGCGCCACCGCTCGATCCGCCGCTTCCGCCGCTTCCGCCGGTGCCACCGGTCGAGCCACCGGTCCCACCGCTGCCTCCGGTAGCCGATCCGCCGCCGCCCCCAGAACCTCCGCTCGACGAGCCACCGGAACCGGTCGAAGTGCCGCCCGTTCCAGCGGAGCCACTCGATCCACCTGCTCCGCCCGCACCCGTCGGATTATCGTCTCCCGAGCACGAGAGCACCCAAAGCGATAGCGCCAATACGGAAAGCCTTCGCATGTTGCACCATCCCCGTCGCAGCCGACTGCTGAAGCACAGCGCAGTACGCGGCTCGCAGTCGAAGTGAAACAGATCCCACCTCGACTAGAACATGTTCCACTGACAGGGTCAACGGTCCAACCATCGCATCTCGCGCGGGAGCGACGGATGATTCGATTCCGAAAACGCCGCGACGCGCCATCGCAGCGCACCTCGATGTGACCGCAGCTCCCGTGCTCGTTCCGCGGCTTTCCTAAGGCAAGCCTCGTACGCTGAAAATGGCGGCTCACGGGGCCCGGCGCTCGACAACATGCGTGAAAGCAGCCGTTAACAGGGCGGTTGGACACCGGCGCTCACTCTGCGCGACAATTTGGGAATGATCCCGCCAACCGCCCCGCATCCCGTTGCCGATAGGGGCGCCCCCAATCATCCGCAAGAAACACCGCTTGCCTTGCCGAGCGTCGGGTCGCGCACGTTCCCACTGCGCGCTTTGCACATAGGTTGCGTGTTGGCCCTCCTGGTCGGAGCTTGCACCGGTCACCAGGATGTGAGCGACGGCACCAGCGACGCCGGATTGCGGGGCGACGGCGGCGACAGCGGGGACAGCGACGGAACGACGCCCACCGATGTCATCGATCCCACGTGCACCGACCAGCTGCAGAACCACCAAGAAACGGATGTCGACTGCGGCGGTCCGCTTTGTCCCCCGTGCGATGTCGACCGCCGCTGCGCATCCGGAACGGATTGTGCGACGGGCGCGTGCGACGATTCTCTCTGCGTCCTCGCCAGCAGTCCTCCGTTTTGGCTTACCGGCATTCCCATGCCGAGCGCGCGCAGCGGCCATGCGGCGGCGACCCACCTATCGAGAGATCACCGCGGGAGGCTCGTCGTTTTGGGGGGCTCTTTCGACAAGGTGCCACTCGACACGTACGACGTCTTCGACCCGGAGACGTCGCAATGGACAAGCGGTCAATTGCCCGGCGCGCCGTGTTGCGGAGCATCTGCTGCAACTGGACCCGACGGCAACGTGTACTTCGTGTACGCCGCGCGGCAACAGACCTGGATGTACGACGGCGTTTGGAAAAGCGCTCTCGCTGCGCCCCCACCGGGCTGTGTTCAAGCCGGCCCGGCGTTGGGATCCGACAAACTCTTGTACGTGCTCTGCAGCCACGATGTCCTTTTTCCGCCCAACAACCTGTTGACCTACGACACGGTGCGCGACCGGTGGTCGAGCCTCAAACCGACGCCGACGGCGCCGGTCAATCCCCCATGGCTCACTTCGCTGCGCTCCCGCGTCTTTGTTGCGAGCACGAGCAACGGCAACGACTATCCTTTCGAGGCGTACGACGTCGAAACCAGCAATTGGTCGACGCTTGCGCAACCGCCGGTCCCGTCGGTGATCGCCGGGGCGCCCGATGGGCGAGTGTACGTCGTGGCCGGGTTCGACGCGCGGGTCTTTGCCCCCACCGCTATGGTTCGCGCCTACAACCCGACGACCAACCGCTGGACGGTCGTCGCCCCCCTAAAGACGAGCCGCTATGACCACGCCTTGACGGTTGGTCCCGAGGGACGGCTGTACGCGCTCGGTGGCGTCAATAGCGGATCGAACTTTACCGACTCCGTCGAGGTGTACGGACCCGCCGTTTCGATCTCGGCTTCCATTGTCACCTTGGGCGAGACGATACGCATATCGGGTTTCAACTTCGCCGCCCATGCCACGGTCCGAATTTTTCATGGCGGGACACTGGGCAGCGGCTCCGTCCTCGGAACGACGAACGCCGAAGGCGCGCTGCCTGGTTCCGTCGATTTGAAGGTGGTCGACGCAGTGCCGGGCAATAACGACATTACCGTTGTCGACGACAAGAGCCGTTACCCAGTGATCGTGCGGATCACGGTGAGATGATCTCGGCACCACGATGCGCGTGCCGTAACCGAAAGACTCGGGCGGGTGAGTTGCTCTCTTTTCCACAGGACAAGAGGGCCTGTCGTCTTGTCGTGTGACTGATCGGATGACCCGTCGTCCCCACGCCGCGACGTAGGCAAGATTGCCGCACGGTGCGCGAGGCATCCACAAACAACGGGAGAGTGTGTCTGCAATCGATGGTCTACCCAGGCGCATTCGGCCGGGGAAGAAAGGCTTCTGCACGCGCGTCAGCTGCACGATGCGCGACACTGGCTCGTTCGATTAACAGTCGTCGAGGCGACGAGCCCGACGAGGATCGCGCGTCGATGCGACGAGGTGCGGCAATCATGACCCGTGACGGCGCGATGCAAATGTTAAGAATCATCGGCGATGCGATCGCGATAATAAAACACTTTACATTCACGCTATCGGTATTGACGCAACTGATGTGGCGTGGTTCCAGTTGAAAGTAGAAAGGAGGATTCAATGCTGACTTACTCGAGCAGAGTCGGTTCGACGGTCGAACTCGGAATGTTTCAGGTGACAATGGCGCCTGGAGCAAGCTCCACTTGCACCGGCACGGCGTGTACTTGCACGTCGTGTTGCTGCTGGTAACGACCGGCGAGATCGAAAGGTTGGGCGGTTGGGGCCCAGCTCCAACTGGGCCCCAACCACCTGGCCTGAATGACGGGCGCGTTCGCGCCGGCATTCAAAATTGCGGCCGGTTATCCGTCGCGAGGCCTTTCAACATTCGGAGGCACGGTGGCACTCGATGTCTATTTGACGAACGCCTGCAATCTTCGTTGTAAGTTCTGCTTCAAGTTCGACAACGAAGAAGCGCCGCAAATTCAGTACGACGACATTTGCGAAATCCTGGGCTCCGCCTACCAGAGGGGCCATCGCTACGTGTCGATCACCGGTGGAGAACCCTTCATTTACAAGCGCGTCTTCGACGTGCTGCGGCATGCGCACGATCTCGGCTACTGGATCAACATCCTCTCGCATGGCGGCTTGCTCGACCAAGCGAAGATCGAGCGCCTGAAGGAGCTCTGGCGCCTCCGAATCCGCATTAGCCTCGACGGCCCGGATCGCGACACGCACGACAAGCTACGCGGCGAAGGTACGTTCGACAACACGATGGGGAAGGTGGACCTTCTCGTTCGCAATCAAGTGCCGGTAGGGTTCGGCGTGACCGTTTCGGAATTCAACGTCGACCGGATGGAAGACGTGATCAAGCTGGCGCTCGACAAGGGAGCAACATTTCTGCGCTTTACGCCGGTGGTGCGCGTGAAGCTGGGCAAGCTCGCCAAAGTCACGTCGAGCCTGCATGAAACCATGCTCCGGACCATCATTCATTGCACCATCAAATACAAAGCCAACATGGACCTCCCGTCGGACGGGCCGCCGCGGAGAAGGTTGCCTATCGATCCATTGACCACCAAGCGCTGCATGGCGGGCAAATGGTTTTTCGGGATCACGTCGGACAAGCGTGTCGTCCCTTGCCCACTCATCGACGAAGATCATGCAATCCCGTCCTTGCCGTACGAGAGTGGAGAAACGTTCGCTCGCATGACCGACCAGATGGACGCGCTGTTCGAAGGAATGCGTGAAAAGCTGGGCGGAATCTGCGGCACCTGCGAATTTCGCGACGTTTGCTACGGCGGTTGCCTGGCCGAAAAGCTGTCCTTCGATCGTGCCCTCGACGCAGAGCAGCCGGTCTGCACGAAGTTGATCCTCGACAAGTTGATCGGCGAATACGACCCCAACGACATCGCCCAGTTGGTTGGCTCATGGCTTTACAAGCACAAGAATTCGCTCGAATTCAGCGAAGATAACGGGTGCATGCGGCACGCACCTTATTGGAGCATGAACTTCAAACGTTCCGACAAATGGAGCGGGACCAACTTGCGGTACGTTTGAATGAAGGATCTTCCCGCCCCGTTGCATGCGGCCTTGAGCCCCGACGACGACCCGTCTCCGTCGCTCGCATCGCGCGCCCTCATGCAAGCGCCCCGTGACCATGCTGGCGCGCCGAGCGCCGTTCGCGCCGATGCGGACAAGGCGATGGTCGCCCGCCGCCTGGTCAAACGATACGGGGCGACGACTGCGCTCGACCGCATCGACCTCGAGGTGTCGCGCGGCGAGCTTCTGGTCGTGGCGGGCCCCAACGGCGCCGGAAAAACCACGCTTCTCGAGGTCTGCGAAGGGCTCCGCGAAGCAGACGAAGGTGAAGTGCTGCTCTTTGACCAGTCTCCGCGCGAGCTCGAGAGCCGCCGCCGCATGGGAGTACAGCTCGACGAAGCGAGCTTTCATCGCCACATCGAGGTGGGGGAGATTCTTTCCCTGTACGCCCAGATCTACGGAAAAAAGCAACCTTCGGAGCAGGTCGTCTCGTCGCTGGCGCTGCACACGTGCCTGCGCAAACAGTACGGCGGTCTCTCCAAGGGCTGGAAGCAGCGCGTAAGCATCGCGGTAGCTCTGCTGCACGAGCCCGACATCGTCTTTCTGGACGAGCTTTCCGACGGGCTCGACCCGGAGGTCAAACACGTCGTTTGGGACTTGGTCCTGGCGCAGACCAAGCGCAAGGCAGCGGTCGTCTTGACATCGCACTCGATGGAAGAGGCCGAACGGCTTGCCGATCGCGTCGTCATCATCGTCGGCGGAAAGATCGTGCAGGAGGGAAGCCCCTCCCGCCTTCGAAGCGCGTTTCCGACCCATTGGAAGATCGAAGTGCCCGGCGACATCGATGGGTCGGTTCCCTACGCCCTGGATTCCATTCGCCAAGCGGGAAGCACCACCCTCTTCACCAATGAGCCGGAGCCACTTCTCGATTGGGTCAACGAGCGCTGGCCCAATGGGCGCGTGTTCTCGGGCCCCATCACGCTCGAGGACCTCTATCTCTATTACGTCAAAAAGGCCAAGGCATGTTCACCGCCCTTTTCCGAATCGAACTCCTGATCTGGTTTCGTACCAAGGAGAACGTGTTCTGGGCGATCGTGTGGCCCGTCGCCTGGCTCCTGATGGTGTGGGGGCTCTTCCCGACGCTGCCCGGAAGAAGCCGACTGGATACGCTCGAATATTATTACCCATCGGGTATCGCCCTCGCGCTTCTGTCGGCGTGTCTCACTTCGCTCGCGATTCGGCTCGGCCTCGCCAAGGAAAAGAACGAGCTCAAACGGCTGATGCTCGCGCCGCTCCCCACGAGAACTTTCTTCCTGTCGGAGCTCGCCGCCAGCAGCGTCTTTTCGGCCGCGGCGATCTTGACGATCACGATCGTCTGTTACGCGCTCGGCCTGCGCATCCACGGGAATATCGCGGCGTCGCTGCTCGTCATCCTTCTGGGCGCGGTGATCTTCTCCGCCATCGCGTTCTTCATCGCGGGCATCTCGAGCAACATGACGCGCACGAGTCTTCTCTCCATGATCGCGATGTTTGCCATCATGCTGCTGTCGAAGGTCATCTTCGATTTCTCACAAGCGCCAGGGCCGCTGGCGACACTCTCCCAGATATTGCCGGCCACAGCTCTCTGCGAAGCGTTGCGCGGGTTGATGTTCGACGGCGATCGAGTCGGCGATCACTCCCTCCATTTCGTGAACCTGGCGGCATGGGCCGCGGGCGCGTCCTTCTTGTCTCTGTCGACTTTCAAAATGAACCAAGGAGCCTGAACGTGAGCCGCAAAGACCGACCTTCCGAACGACGGACCATGGATTGCGAGCAATTCGAACGCGAGGAGCTCCCTCACCTCGCCGAGGTGCTCAGCTTCGGCAATTCACATCAGAGCTCGGTCTACGCCGATTCGACCGGCGTCAAGTCTCCGGAGGTCGTCTTCCGCGGGCTCTTTCTTTCTCAGAATCGCCTCGTGAGCGAAGAATACCTGCTCAACTATCGGCGCAATACAGCGGACATGAGTCTTCTCATCGGCGTCGGAAACTACGGCATGCCCATGACCGTGGGCGCCATCGCCGCCCGTCGCATCGTGCCGAGAGCCGATCGGCTACGGGCTTTGCCCAACTACGATCCGCTCAAAGCCCCGATCGGCTCGGTCATCCGCAGCAGGCGAAGTGGCAGGCAATATTCGGGCAGGCCGATCACGGAGAAAGAGCTCTCGACGATGCTCTTCTACGCGCAGGGAGAAACTGGCGAGCTGGAGACCAACTTGCCTCCCACCGTCACGCTCGGCGACACGCGGGCGCTGGCGCTGCGTGCGGCACCCTCGGGAGGCGGCTTGCATCCGATCTATCTCTACTTCGTTGCCACCCACGTAGAGTCGTTCGAGCCCGGCCTCTACCGTTACGTGCCGCACGGCCACGCCGTGGAGCTCGTGACTCCGCTCGCGCCGGACTTCGACCTGACCCAGTTGGGATCGTTCGCCGAAATGGATCACACGAAGATCGCGATCCTCTTTCTCTACGTCTACCACTTCTATGAGAACGCGCGAAAGTACGGAGATCTCGGCCTTTCCTTCGCGCTCCTCGAATCGGGGGCCATTGCCGAGAACATTCACCTGACCTGCACTGCGCTAGGCCTGGGCTCCTGCGATATCGGAGGAATCAAGAAGCGAGCGTGCGAAAAGCTAGTCGACCTCGACAGCCTGAGCGAGCACGTCATCCACATGACGGTCGCCGGCAAATAGAAATCCCTGCTCGTTTCGAGCTGCGAACCGAAAGGAAACCCCTGTGAACACCCGCTCCTATTCCCTGCGCGAAGACGTGCGCATCTATTTCCACAACGACGACGAGATTCGCCTCCGCAAAGGGGTCTGGAACTACGTCGAAGCGATGGTAAACCTCCGCGATCAACCGCCGAAGGTTCGCACCTTCTTCCGCCACGTCGTCGATCGCCTTTCCAAGGAGCAAGAGGTCGACGTCGAGCGACTCGCCAGCGAGGCCAACTTGCTCCCCGATGAAGCAAGCGCGTTCCAAAAGATGTTCGACGACGTGGCTCGGCAGGGCTTTTTCTACGCTTCCGACGAAGCCCGGATTCGTCGAACGCTGACCGGCATCCTCGGCGGCAACCGAACGGGTCTCGAGCAATACGTCACCCGGGCTGCGCCGGTCCTGTTGCTGAGCGACAACCCTCTGGCGCGCGAGACGGCGAGCTCGACGGCCAAGCACATGGGGCTGCCGCTGCAGCTGCTCGATCCCGAAATCATGGACGGGCTCGCGAGCGTCGATCTCACCACCAGGATGGACGGCGTCGAGCACGAGAAAGCGATGCAGAAGTACGAAAGGTACTTCGCCGACTTCTCCTGCGTGGCGGGTGTGCTCTTGACGCCCAACGTCTCGCTCCTTCGCAACGTCAACCGCATCCTCGTCAAGCAGGAAAAGGCATTCGTGCTGGGGTTGATCGACGGCCCGTTCGCCAGCGTTTTCGCGACGATCGCGCAGCAGAGCGGATGCTTCGAATGCTACGAAGGCCGGCTCCTGGCCCGACTCGAGGATACGCAGGTCTATTATCGGTTCGTCGAGGCCACATCGAGTCAGGTCCGCTACAACGAGGCCGGCGTCGCATTCGCTCCTGTATCGACCATCCTTGCATCGGCTGTGCTCATGGAGGCAGCCCTGATGAGCGCGCTTGGGCTTTCTCGTCTGGCGGGTCGCGTCATGAGCATCTACATGCCGCTGCTCGAAATCCAGATGCAGGATCTACTGCGCATTCCCTATTGCCCTGCTTGCGGTCACATCGCTCGCAACCAGATGAGCGAGATGTATCTGAACTCGCAAGCGGTCATGAACAGGATGATCGAACGCATCGAACTGCGCAAAGACTGAGGCTCGCCATGTCGCTCCAATTCTATCCGTCATCGAGACACATCGTCGAAAACGTGTTCAAGCCCGCTTGCGGCGAGCATTGCGGAATCCTCCAGAGCGTGATCGTTCGGCCCATCAAATACGGCGAAGGGCTAGGGATCTTGTCCTTTACCGGAAAGATGCCGAACTACCACAAGGTCATGCTGAACATCAACGACCCGATGCAGTATCACTTGGGGGGCTACGGGACGTATTACGAAGAGGCGCTGATTCGCTTGGTAGGCGAGGCCATCGAGCGTTACTCGCTCATGGCGAGCTTTCGCGCTCTGCCCAAGGAACGAATCGTCTACGCCAGCCACCGTGAGTTGCGCAGCGGCGCCAAGGTGATCCCTTTCGAATACATGTCGCTCTTCAGCGAAGAAGACTACGCCAAGCTCGGCCCGACGCGGTTCGGGGGCGCGCGTCCCCCCACGGAGGACGACGTCCTCGGTTGGGCGCAGTGCTGTTCGCTGTTCAACCCCGGCGAATACATCTGGGTGCCTTTGCAGATGCTCTTCGTCGGGTATCGACCGATGAAAGGAGAGATTCGTTTCTCCCCGGGGTTCTCGACGGGGACGGCTGCTCACAAGACGCTGCCCAAAGCGATGCTGAGCGCCCTTCTCGAATTCATCGAGATCGACGCGCTCATGGTGCATTGGTATGCAAAGACGAAGGTGCGCCAGGTCGTAGTCAACGACGCGACACTGGTCGAGATGCATGCCAACATCCTCGGCCCCGATTCGGGGTTCGAGGTGCGCGTCCACGACCTCAGCGTCCTGCCCGACCTGCGCGCGCACGTCATGGGCACGGCCATCATCAACAAAAAGGACGAGCGCCCCTTCATGTCTTACGGCGCGCAGGGGTCGCTCAACCCCCTCAAATCCTTCTATCGCAGCTTCACCGAGGCGATGGCCATCGAATACCTCGGGATCTTCGGGCCCCTCTATCAGGCCAAGGAGTACTTCGTCGACGCATCGAACATGACCATCGCCGACCTCGACACCAACGCGGGCTATTGGGCAAGCCCCGGGAACGCCGACACGAAGAAGCGATTCATGGACGAGTTTCTCTCGGGCGAAAAGAAGCCCCTCACCGCCCTGTCCAACTACGAGACCGCTGACGATGAGGCCGATTTGACGCGTCTACTGAGCGATTTGAAGCGATTCAGCGAGTACGCCGTCTATCTCGACGTGACCCCGCCCGAAGTTCGCGATCAAGGCTGGTATGTCATGCGTGTCTTCATTCCGGAGCTCGTCACCATGTGCGTTCCCGGTGTGCCTTACAGCAATCACCCAAGGTGGAGTCAGTTCGGAGGCAAGAAGCATGCAATACCCCACCCACTACCTTGATTGGTTGCTTCTTCTCGCGGGCATATTCCCATCAGGGCTGAGCTACTCGCTTTGTTATGTCTTCGGCGCCGACAAGCCGGGATTTCGACAGCGGTGGCCGTTCTTCGCGCTGATGCTCGCTCCCTTCATCGGGTTGGTCTTGGTGCTCTCTGCGGTAAAGCCCGATCTCTTGGAGATGCAAACCGTACCGTCGTTTGCGGTGCTGGTTGGGCTCGCCGCCATTCCATTGGCGGGTGCCGTCGAGTATGGCGTGGGCGCGCTCCCCGCGTTGGTCCGGGCAGGACCCAGGCCGCTGGGAGGTGTTGTGCTCCATCAGTTTTGGGCCGGACCTCTTTCGCCAAGCCAATGCGCCGCGCTCGTCGGGATCCCCATCGGCGAGGAATTCATTTTTCGAAAGGTCGACTTCCATCTCCTGCTCGGACCGAGTTTCTCCGCGCCCGTGTGGGTCGTCATCCTCGTGACCTCGACTCTTTACGCGTTAAACCATCTGAGTTTTGGTCCTGTGGTCGCCGGATCCAAGCTTGCGTCCGGTATCGTCTACGGAGTAGCGTACCTCGTCGCAGGCTCGTTGGTTGCGCCCATCATCGGGCACATTGGGTACAACTGGGGCCTGATCGCCCTACTCAGCCGTCCGCGGGCGCATCGGACCGCCTGATGAGTGGAATACCGTGGGAGCTCCTCTCGTGACCGCGCGACTCGCCCTCTTCCTCGCGCTCTTTTGCGCTTTTTCCGTCGGGTGGGGGAGGTTGCTTTGGTATCTGGACGAGCGATCGAACATCGTACGAAGCCTCACGTTCGCGATCATGACGCGATCGACGCGGACCGCTCCCGAGATCAAGTCGGCGCTCTTGACATGCGCGTACCTCGCTTGCGGCGCGATCGGAATCGTCGGATTTTCGATAGGGTTTGGCCTCGATCCGCGGGCCA